>Ga0307517_10000674_pt1 | contig 58588 bp, 69 predicted proteins | sample 23_EM_MG_FD_194515 | JGI IMG/M metagenome (GOLD analysis project Ga0307517, IMG submission 194515) | Populus trichocarpa ectomycorrhiza microbial communities from riparian zone in the Pacific Northwest, United States - 23_EM | ecosystem: Host-associated > Plants > Roots > Unclassified | place... | reverse complement strand
GGATTTAACCGAGGTTTATGAGGGTATGGATGACCCATACATCAACTGGAGTTTGATAATTTTGCCCCCCATCCCTCACATGCCTCATGAGGTATAGGGGGCAAATGTGTACTTTTGCTGATGCTCCGGTAGGCACGGTTTCGCCATTGCAGGTTGTGATTTTTAACGGTGAATCCCTAGCTTCGGTCGGGATTTTGAGCCGTCGTACGGTGTCTTGGTTCATGAGAAAGATATTTGAACCAGACTCTAAGAGTACGCTTATTACATGTTTGGGTCCTGTTAATTCAATACATCCCCTCCCTTCTGGGCAGGCGTAATGCTTAGGTTTTTTAACGGTTCTTGAGCTTTCGCTCAGGTCTTGATGAAATTTCTTCATCGTGGCGGTGACAAATGGCGTGGGGGTTTGTTACCGCCCCCGTGCAGTTTTGGCTCTTAAAGCCTCCTCAGACCAACTATTTATACTAAGTGGCTAAATTTTTGATATGGGGCAGCCCACTACTAGCAGTCGTTACCTCCTGCCCAGTAGTTCCCATATTAAAGGAGTGGTGGTTCACTAGAGTACCTCTCGAGTTCGCGACTAGGATGGTCGGTCCTTTATCGACGACTTATCCCTCATTTGAGACTGTCTCCTGCGACGAGTCCACCTTACGTTCACCATCGAGTTTGGTCTCACTCCCGAGACCCCCTCCGACATCATTTGTCAGGCAGGAACCTTGTGCGCAATAGAGGCGCCCCCAGCTTCTATATGCCCGGCCAGCTTACCCGCCGAGAAAGTCAGGTTGCCCTGGATTTCGACTCCCCTTCGCGTGTCGTGCATGTTAGGCGCACGGACTCCCCGTATGGATTTACAGGGTAAAGTTACCATACCTTGACGCACACGAACTTCGAAGAAAAAAGATAACACCTCCCTCCAGCCCCGGCGTTGGGATGGCGTGTCATCACGGGCCGCCTGGGTAGTTGCGTCCCAACACCAAGGACCACTATCAAGGGAACACATCTTATAACACCGTATACGTCGCGGCCATCCGTCCGACCGGGTCCTGTTCGCAGGATATCTGAGGGGAGACCTTTGTGCACCTGATGCAGGTGGAATCAGGTGAATCGGACGACGGCGCATAAGGTTACAGACACTTGAAGACAGGCAGTTGAAAGGGTGGGTCGAAGGTAACGGGACGTTTTGCACGAAGGTTAGTCCCCTCGTACCTACAAAGTCATGTAGAGTATGAAGGCGGCAACTATGCCCAGTAAGTGGATCGGGTGCATCCACAGAGGACTACTTGGTAAAAGATAGAGTCCGAGGGAAAACGCCTATAGGTACGATCCCGAGAACAAGGCGTGTAATGCCGGAAGACCAGAATACAACATGCAGTTGCAGGTTGAATTCTCGACGGAACCAACCAAAGAAGATTGGCCATCTTCTGTGCATGAAGTTAGACTACCCTCGGTGAGCACGAGGGGAAGATGATTCGTAACCATCGTTGTCAACGGATAAACAGATGAGCTGACACCTGACGTGGTTTCCACACCATCAGGAATAATGAAAGCGCAGACCGATAAGTTGGCCTTGGGAGCAAAAAAGTGTGGTAGAGAGTTTTCAGGGTCTATGAGTGTTTGCACTCAGGTGAAGTTCGCAGAGTTGCGGGCAAGGTACTTAGTTAGTATAGAGTTAGCATGTATACGGCGATTGCTCAGACGCGGAATATAAATATCGAAGCATCTTGGCTGCTAGAAGACACAACAAGCACGGAGAAGAGATCTTATCAATATAATAAGTTATTCTACACTTTTATATCATTACCAATACTTCGACGATCCATACCGAAGCGAATCATTATATCTAGCCTACATTACTCGTGTCTTCTTAACGAGTTCTCCGATATAATCACGATTAAGGTCCTAGCTGTCCGAATACCTCACGCCGAAGCTACCACCCAACAGTATATTGATACTTCTCATCGTTACCGAGACGAATGTTTGGCAGAGACACTCATAATCCCAAACCCACAAAACCTTTCGAACCAAGACCACCGAGGACTATCTCAATACAAGAAGTCCTCACTCCTATAACCGAATTAGGGACTCAAGAGCCCTACTACGAATCTTACTTCTGGTGGACAAACCCAGAAAACACCATTACCCTCGAAGATATCACCGCACTATACCAATACCAGTACGGTGCAAACTGTACCTACCACACACCCTTGGAGAAATCAAACTCCATTTGGTACACCCCGTACCCAAAAAGCGCCCAACACTCAAGTCAGTGTTTTGAGATACCAATAGTTTGGGGAGGAAACAAAAGATAAGTTTTCCTTATAGAAGTCAAAGAAATGTCTTTAGACCCAAAAGCTCCTGAAGCCATGGAGTGGCAAGGAGGAGAACGACCTGGAGGGGAGGAAGGAAGCGAAGGAGGTGATGAACTCGCCTCCGTTCAAGCCCCAAGCGTGGAAACCACCGTCACACACCTCGTCCGATCGCATTCGGCCGATCGAACACCCCGATCCCCAGTCCGTTTAGGCTTCCTAGACAAATATGGAAAGGGACGACGACTAGGGGGTCGCCGAACACCTGAACCCACGGGCGAATCCCTCATGGCCGTTCGAATCCGAAAACTAGATCAGATCCTCGGCCGATTTGACCCAAAGCTCACTGTCAGTCAGGATAGACGACATCTTGCGTTCAGCTCCCTTCAGACCAACATCTTATTAATGGCCCAAGAACTGGTAACCGTCAAAAATCAGTTGAAATCCGGGGTCCAGATAGTCGGTCGGGAACTCACCCGAATAGACGAACAAGTACAACTGTTGGACTTGGAGTCTCAAAAGATCCAAGAAACCTTCGCAACCCAGGTCGCGGAACGACTGGGTGAAACAGATGAGAGACAGACCAGACATGAGGCTGTCACCGCTCATCTTCACGAAGCAGTGCAAGGAACTAGAGAACAGTCCATGCACCGGGACCTGCTCCTGGACCAGGAAATTGTTCGGTTCAACGAGCAGCACAAACGGGAACTGCAAACTCACGAGATAAGCATTAATCTCGCAAGCGATGAGCTACAACGACAACAGGAGTCTAGAGAAGCCCAAGATGCTGAGATCGCGGTGCTTAAGGCTCTGGTGGAACAGTTGTTAGGACAGGTGAAGGGAAAAGGCAAGGTGTCAGATCCGACACCAGAGGCTTCAGGCGCGGGTGGAGGAAGACCACCGCCACCACCACGACACGGAGCGGCAGGAGCTCCAGGCGGAGGCGGGGGAGGAGACCCCGATGATGATGGTGAAGGATCTGGTAGGAAGCCAGATGAGTGTAGGAAAGGAAGACGGGACAAGAGACCCGCACCCCGGCCTGAAGAAGATGACTATGACGCCAAAAACGAGGAACAGTTCAAACTGTTCTCACGGGTAAAGGCCGAATCCCTGGGAAAACGAACAAGAGTCCCAGCGGAACCCCCTGCCATGTTTAGAAATGAAAAACACCAAGATATCCGCATGTGGCTAATGACATGCACGGATTGCTTTGGACGAAACAGTTGGCAGTGGGAGGACGAGGCCCAACGAATCCGATACGCCATAAGCGGAATGGATGGAAAAGAAGTCCCACCGTTTGCGTGAACCTACCGACGAGAAATGACCGGGGAAATAGGTTATATAAGACAAGAAGTATACGAGTTCTGGCACGTTTTTGCAGAACAAGTCCTGCGACGCTTCGGACCCACCCATGAAGCGGAAAAATCCCTCCGAGAAATGGGATCGGTCAAATATCGCGGCGATGTCGCCAATTCGTGATGGAGATGGAAAATCTCAACATCCATGCAAGAGTGACCGGGATAGCCTGGAGAACAATGATTGAAGACGAACTTCCCATAGAAGCATTGCGACGACTCTCGCATAGAGATTATGTCGACGATGGGGAATGGTTAGAAGCAGTCAGGACCGTAACCGGAGCGGAAGAAGATTTCAAGGAAAGAAAAGATCTTCGAGGAGGCGGTCCCTCCGGCACGACACGAGGAGAAAAAAGGAAGTTCGAGGATTCGAAGCCAACGGTTGCTGCCAAGCGTGTAAAAAAGCAATACACGGGTACGGAAAAGGCGGCCTACCAGAAGAAAAAGGCTGGGGAAAGAAAGGTGAAGAAAGAAAGGTGAAGAAAGAAGGGTCGGTGGCACCGAAGGGGGTGGTTAGACATACGGTGTGGTCGCAAACACACCAGGATGTCGATCAAAATGTGGTCGATAAAGGGAAATCTGACAACGAATGCACGCGATGTGGAATGAAAAACCATACTTGGAAATGCTGTCGAAAACCGATACTGGTATCGGCTATATATCGAGGGCAATCAAAGCCCCAACGACAGTCCGCATTCGCGCCAAAACGATGCCCCCCGGTAGCCACTGTGGCCGTTGATGGCCAAGGAGAAAGCTCACGACAAGCGGTGCAAAGGCCCCCAGCTTGGGCCTTTGAAGATGACGACATTTTATAAAAAGTCATCCAGGTACCGACAACAACGGTGTTGGGGTAGTGAGGTTGCCGCCTCGAATCGAAAGACCTGCGGCATAGTCCGTGACGAGATCCCACCGGAAGTCTAAAAGACCAAAGGATCGCGGTTGCCAATTTACGTGCAAAATTGGGTAGTCCGTGCTTACCACGGGAGCCATAAAAAACTACAAGAGAAGAAAGCGGTCGACGAGACTAAACGGGAAAAAGAAGATTACCATTCGCCGGAACGGAACTTGAGTTGCACGACAGGCGTGAGGAGGGTCGAAAGCCAGGGCAACCTGACTTTCTCCCCGAGTAAAAAAGCTGGGCAAATAGAAGCTGGGGGCGCCTCTATTGGGCACAAGGTTCATGCCGGACGAATGGTGTCTGAGGGGGTCGCGGGCGTACGACCAAACTCGAAGGCGGAGGTACAGTGGACTCGTCGCAGGGGACAGGCTCATATGAGGGCTAAGTCGACGATAAAGGACTGCGCATCCTAGTCGCTAACTCGAGAGGTACTCTAGTGAACCACCACTCCTGTGATATGGGAACTCCTCGGCAGGAGGTAAAGACCGCTATTTGTGGGCTGCCCGCTAGCAAAATATTAGACACTTGTTGTAAAGGTTTGTCTGAGGAGGCTTTAAGAGCCGAAACTGCGCAGGCGCGGTAACAAACCCCCACACTAGTTGTAACTGCGACGATGAAAAGATTTCATCATGAACAGAGCGAAAGCTCTAGACCCATTAAAAAACCTAAGCACTACGCCTGCCCTGAGGGGAAGGCATTTATTGAAATCAAAGGACGAAAACACGCTATAAACGTCCTCTTAGATTCTGGTTCAAATATCCTTCTCATGAACCAAGACACCGCACCACGGCTCGAGATCCCGACTACGGCTAGGGATTCACTGTTAAAATTTACAACCTTCGATGGCGAAACTGCGCGTACGGGAGGGACATTCTATACCCATCCTATTCTCCTAGAAATCCGTGCCCATGACCACCGAAGTATGATATCCTGCGAAATTGCGAAGGCAGGAAGGTATGACTTAATCGTACGCTTTGGGTGGTGGCATAATGAGCACCCCCTTAAAAATCTGGCGGACCCACATAAATGGGCCTTTGAAGAAGCAAAGTGCCACGCTCATGTAGAAGATGAGGCGGTGGCGGATATGTTTGAATGGGATGAAACTGTGGCCTACGATGAGGAAGCACAGTATGTGGGACGGATAGAACGCGGGGAAGAAGGGGGAGTACAGTTGGAGACGCTGCCGAAACCGTATTGGCAGTATAAGGACCTTTTCGAAGAGAAAAAAGCAATAATGTTGGCGCCTCGAAGGACTTTCGATCACGCCATCAACCTTAAAGAAGGGGCTGAACCCCCATGGGGCCCGATTTATCCAATGTCGGCAAACCAGTTGAACGAGCTGGATAAGTACCTCAAGAAAATGATGGCTGAGGGACAAATTGCCGATAGCGAATCCCCTTATGGCGCTCCAATCCTCTTCGTTCCAAAACCAGATGGAAGTCTACCACTATGCGTAGACTATAGGAACCTCAACAAATTGACGATCCTGAATAAATACCCCCTGCCACTCATGGACGACCTCCGAGACCGCGTTGCTGGAGCAAAAGCATTCACCAAACTTGACCTAAAAGACGGATATCAGCTTATTCAAATGAGGAAAGGCGATGAGCATAAAACAGCCTTTCGTACACGATACGGTCAGTACGAATACCAAGTCATGCCTTTCGGGCTGGTAAACGCTCCTGCAACGTTTCAGACAATGATGAACAAAATCCTAAGGGAATTCTTGGACCACGGAGTAGACGTCTATCTAGACGATATCCTACTATACTCCGACAATATGGACGACCACATTAAGCTAGTCCAAAAGGTCCTAGACTGACTTGAACAGCACGACTTGGCAGTCTCATTGAAAAAGTCGGCGTTCGACCATGATGAGGTCCAATTCTGAGGATACATTGTCAAGACGAGCGGAGTCACCATGAGTGATAGGAAAGTGAAACGCGTTCAACATTGGGCACACCCAAGGTCGGTTAAAGAAGTTCAGATCTTCATTGGATTCGCAAATTTTTATCGTTGATTCATCAAAGATTTTTCTAAGGTTTGCAAGCCAATAACCGAACTGTTAAAAGGAAACCCAAAGGACTTTCACTAGGGAAGAGAGCAGGAAGAGGCGTTTGAGGAGTTGAAGAAGAGGTTTACAATGGCACCAATTTTATCGCATTTGTACCCAGGGAGGAAAACCGTGGTTGAGACGGCCGCAAGCGAGTTTGGACTTGGATGCGTATTGTCTCAGTACCAAGGGAGACGGCTTCACCCAGTGGCTTTTCATTCCCGAAGGTTGAAAAGCGCGGAAAGAAATTACGAGATTCATGACAAGGAATTACTCGCCATAATGGAAGCGTTCAAGGAATGGAAAAGGTACCTCTGGGGGGAAGAAGAACCCGTGATGGTATACACCGACCAGCAAAACCTACAGTCCTTTTTGACCAAAAAAGTCTGGAACCAGCGACAGATTAGATGGGCACAGGAGTTGACAAACTACAACTTAAAAATAGTCTATCGACCGGGGAGCCGGGGCGGGAAACCCGACGCGTTAAGTAGACGGCCGGAGTACCGTCCTGAGGAGGGAGCTCGTCACCGTGAACAATCGATTTTGAAATCGGAACATTTTCAAATTTCCGTCATTCAGCAAAGACGAAACGCAGAGACAGCCCTCGTTCCAGAAAAACGCGGACCCACAAGCCTCAGGATAATCAAACTTTCGGACAAGGCTATAATCCTGACGAAAGCATCACGGTTTGCGGCTGGTCATGATATCTACACCCTGACAGACGGCCTGGTACAAGCAAAAGGACAGACAATGGTTGAGACTGGTATTGCGATACGATTGCCGGAAGGAACCTACGGAAGGCTAGCCGCAAGAAGTGGTATGGCTAGCAAGATGGGAATAACTGTGGGCGGTGGTGTAATAGATACAGATTACAGCGGGGAAGTCAAGGTCATACTTCGAAATCAGGGCAAGGCGGACTGCGTATTTAAAGCAGGAGATCGGATAGCAGAACTCATAGTTGAGAAAGTTGCCAATGCCCACGCCATGGAAGTAGACGATTTAGGAATAAGCGAGCGAGGAAAAATGGGGTTCGGATCTAGTGACGTGAACCCCAAGCGATCCATCAAGGCCAAAGAAGAAAAAACCAAAATATGTTTCCTCCACGCGGACAGAAGTAAAAGCGAATTCTTTAGCAGAGCTGATATCTGCTATCACCCTCGGTTAATGAAAGAAAAAGAAATGTTATCAAGCGTTCACGTCAATGCAGCCCTGACGCGAACAATGAACGATTCATATCTGGACAAAATTAGAGTGGCTGGTAAAGAGGATGAGAAGTGGCAGGACCGAGGCCGTGAACTGGTTAGGTTAAGAGAAATTGGGAAAAAGATGCCGGAAGAATGGATAGAAAAGGACGGGTTACTATATTACAAAAATCGGTTGTACATCCCGGAGGACGAAGCCCTTCAAACCGAGATAGCCCAAGGCTGTCACGACTCATTAGTAGCAGGACACTTCGGACAGGAAAAAATGATTGAGATAGTAACGAGGGACTTTTACTGGAAAAAACTCGCATATTGGAGCAGAGACTATGTACGATCCTGCGACGAATGTCAACACGGTAAATCTCCACAGCATGCCAAGTATGGATTACTTCAACCTTTAGAAGTACCCTATGCCGCCTTGTCCTCCATATCAACGGACTTTATCACCCTACTACCGGAATCGCAGGGCAAGACCCAGATCATAGTAGTAGTAGACCGGTTCACCAAGATGGCTCATTTTATCAGCCTCCACGAGAATGCTACCCCAAAGGATGTTGCGGATACCTTCCTTCGGGAAGTCTGGAAACTTCACAGATTGCCGACGGAAATCATATCGGACATGGACGCGAAGTTTTCCGGGGAGTTCTGGGAATCATTGTGCAAGATGCTAGGAGTTAAAAGGCGCATGTCAACAGTGTACCACCCGCAGACTGATGGACAAACCGAAAGAACCAACCAAGTGCTGGAAGGTTACTTACGGACATTTGTCAATTACGATCAGGACGATTGGTACCAGCTGCTGCCGTTAGCGGAACATGCTTACAATAACTCGGCAACCAACGCACACAAGATAACCCCATTCTTCGCCAACTACGGGTTTCACCCACAAACGGAGTGGATGAAAGAAAGAGAAGCTCATAACTCCGGGGCGACGATGTATGCTCACTGGATGCAGGACATACATCACAAGGCAAAACAAACCCTAGAAAATACACGGGAATCAATGAAAAAATATTATGACCCAAAAGCGACGGAACAACCCAGCATCGAGATCGGCGACTTGGTAATGTTGAATGCAAAGAACATACGTACCAAACGACCATCGAAGAAGTTGAGTCCGAAACTGTATGGCCCTTTCAATGTCTTAGAAATGAGAGGAAGCAGGGCCTACAAGTTAGAAATATCGCCGTGGTGGAAAATTCATCCTGTGTTTCATGTTTCGCTGTTGGAACCCTACCGAGCCACGAACCGACCGAATAGCGAACAACCCCCCCGAGACCCAGAAGAGATTGTGGGCGATTTAGAGTGGGAAATAGAACGGATCGTCAAAAGTGAAATCATTTCCTACACGCGAAAGGTTTGAGGAAGGAATAAACCGATGAAAGAGCTTCAGTATTTTGTAAAATGGAAAGGCTGCCCGGAGGATGAGAATACTTGGGAGCCACCGGAAGGTATGAAGAACGCGCAGGAAGAGGTGGAAAGATTTCATAGAGAAAACCCAGAGATGCCGGGCCCAAGAGAGGTCGAGTGACATAAGAAAGGTTTTCCATCAGTGGACAAGCAAACGCTGGTGGTTTTTACCCCTACTATGTATAGCTCGAAAAGGAAGATAGATTGTATAATAGACATAGAGCATTCGGGACGAACACTTCGAAGAGGGGAGCTCATGTTAGGCGGACGGACTCCCCGCAAGGATTTACAGGGCAAAGTTACCCTACCTTGGCGCATACGAACTTCGAAGGAAAAAGATAACACCCCTCTCGAGCCCCGGCGTTGGGACGGCGCGTCATCACTGGCCGCCTGGGTAGTTGCGTCCCAACACCAAAGACCACTATCATTGGAACACATCTTATAACACTGTATACGTCGCGGCCGTCCGTCCGACCGGATCCTGTTCGCAGGATATATGAGGGGAGACCTTCGGCCACCTTGTGCAAGTGGAAGCAGGTGAATCGGACAACGGCGGATCAGGTTACAGACACTTGAAGACAGGCAGTCGGAAGAGTGGGTCGAAAGTAACAAGACGTTTCGCACGAAGGTTAGTCGCCTCGTACCTATAAGGTCGTGTAGAGTATGAAGGCGGTAACTATGCCCGGTAAGTGGATCGGGTGAATCCACAGAGGACAAGTTGGTAAAAGATGGAGTCCGAGGGAAAATGCCTATAGGTACGATCCCGAGAACAAGTCGTCTAATGCCGGAAGACAAGAATACGAGATGCAGTTGCATACCGAATTCTCGACGGAACCAACCAAAGAAGAATGGTCATCTTCTGTCCAGCGAGTTAGACTAGCTTCGACGAGCACGAGGGCAAGAAAATTCGTAACCATTGTTGTCAACGGATAAACGGATGAGCTGACACCTGAGGTGGCCTCCACACCATCAGGAATAATGGAAGCGCAGACCGATAAGTTGGCTATGGGAGTAAAAGGTGTGGGAGAGAGTTTTCAGGGTCTACGAGTGTTCGCACTCAGGTGCTGTTCGCAGAGTTGCGGGCAAGGTACTTAGTGTGTATAGAGTTAGCATGTATACGGCGATTGCTCAGACGCGGAATATAAATATCGAAGCATCTTCGCGGCTATTAGACACAAGAAGCACGGAGAAGAGATCTTATCAATATAATAAGTTATTCTACACTTTTATATCGTTACCAATACTTCGACGATCTACATCGAAGCAAACCATTATATCTAGCCTACATTACTCGTGTCTTCTTAGCGAGTTCTCCGATATAATCACGATTAAGGTCCTAGCTGTCGGAATACCTCACGCCGAAGCTACCACCTAACAGCAGAGTGGCCTGGCCTCCTCCCGACACCAGGATATTACCACAACCTTCCCGCCCTGAACCCGCGGCCCTTTATGGGCTTAGGCAAGTTCATAGCAGTAAGAATCCACGAGCTGAGGGCCGGAAAAGGTTACCTGCCCGCCCACCCAACATGGAGGTCCCCCGATGCCACCACCTCCTGCCCCAGCTCTCGTCTTGAGCCCGAGCCGTTCCAACACGCCATCCTCACATGCCCCTCCAGACAGGGCGCTCAGTCACGCCTACTCCACGATGTTTCCAGCATTGGTCAGGATGCTCCCCTTTGGTCCTCCCTCCCACTACGCAAGAGGCAGGCCACCTTCATCAGCGTCACCTCCACCTGATTCCCCCCTTTGATGTTTCTGCCAGACACACCCCCTTCCTCGTCCCCACTGCCCCTCTCACCACTAGTAGTACCCTCCCCGGCGTTTCGGGTTTTTTCGTTAGCCGAGGTTTAGGCCTGTTGGTATTTCTTTCCTGCCACGTTATGTGAGCTTTCCTTATTTGAGTCAAACCTTAGTTAGTTTGTCTCTTTCCTTTTTTACGTGGCCAGAGGCCCGCCGGAGGAGAAACCTTCGCGATAGTGGATATTAAACTGGTCCCGTGACTTTCCTTTGTTTCTTGCTTTTGATTTATAGGTTTTGTTCTCTCCATAGCTAGCGCTGCATGAGGCTTTTTGTACCTTAGAAACACTGAACGCATGATTACAAAAAAAAAAAAAACGACCAAGGGATAGGACACGAACCATTGCAACAACACCTCCAGCGCTTGAAATCTCAACACGACGAGAAATCAGCGCGACTTTCCCCCTCCCACCTCTCTTCTCCCACGATGGCTTCTGCCTCAGAGTTGACCTTAAGCTATCCTCCCTCCTGCTCTGTGGCCTCGGCCTCCCCTCCCTGGGGTTCTCGTTCCTGTTCGTCATTCACTCCCGCTCATGATGTTCGGTTCTCCCCCTTACCCCGCACTCGCTTTGCACCTAGCTTAGCATTTTGCACGGTCGGCAAGCTTCTCGCTTCGTTCACTGTGGGCATCACGGTGCCGGACTCTCGGTCGAAGTAGGCCTCGACTTGCTGGGCTTGTACCTCTGATGGGGAAAGCTTCGGTTAGTAACATCACGATCTCGCTCGGTTTCGTCGTCGTCCCAAAAGCCCTTGCTATGGCCCGTTTGGCGGCCGCGGCTAGCTTGTCGCGATCTTTCCTCTCTCCTCCTCCCGGTTCTGTCCGCTTGCACCGTACTGCTACCATCCTCTCCCTGGCTGGCACCCTACTGCTCATCACCGGCTGGCACCCTACTGCTAATCTCCGGCTGGCACCCTACTGCTACTCGTCGGCTGGCACCGTACTGCTCATCGCCGTTGGCTGGCATCCCCTCTGCCGGGTGGCTCCGCTCGCCTTCTACCCTTCCGATCGGTTGGCCCCTCCTCGGTTACGCCTAGTCATGGTATAGCACTGCCTCCGTGGCTATTGTCCAACACCTTGGATCGTTGTAATAACCTGCCTGGCCGTACATCACGGTTTCGGTGGGCCCTCTACTGGAGTTTTCCTATGTCGCCGATCAACAGACCTCTCCCCGCGGGCAGCGTTTCTGGCAGTTAGAGTCTTTTCTTTTCTTTTGGTGAGCCTGCGGAAGGGTTTGGGTCTCTCTACCTGTAGGTTTCTATGTATTGTTTCCTTACGCGTCTGAGGTTTTAGCTTAGGTGCTAGGCGAGGGGGACTTTTCCTATGGATTGGGGGTGCTTGATTTTTCCCATGAAGAGGTGAAGCGGGTCGTGGCTTTTGTTTATAGGTTTTTTTTCTCTCCATGGCTAGCGCTCCATCTGGCTGTTTGTACCTGAAAACAAATCACGCATGATTGCAAAAAAAAAAAAAGGAAAAAAAAAGAAAAGAAAAACGACCAAGGGATAGGATCTTCACACAACCATCTAAGAACATTTCTATACTCGAGATATTGCAATACGATTACTCTTTACTCTCTTTATAAAACGCTCCTCCACTACGAGAGCTTAAGCTCTAAGAACGCGGAGATTATTGCAATAGTCTCGACGGGCTGCTCAAACATAGGACTATTGTGATAGTTCTATCAAGCACAACAATCCACCCATCTGACTATCTGACGAGATAGTATCCTTCAACGGATCACTCAAGACACGCAAGCCAGTTCCGTACTATCTGAGGAGATAGTACTTCCATACGTCCTATTGTAGACTAAGCAGACTTGCTTACTTAGGAAATAACTATCATTGCCTGTTGCATACCTAATTACAATAGGATTGTTATACTAGCACCAAGATTCTAAACATAGCGAATACCAGATACCCAAGGAAGGGTGTAGAAGGAATTGGTGACTATTATACAGGTGGGAAGAAGAAAATGTAAAGTATGTATCTGACACCAAAAGGTAAGTGAATACGGGACATCTGGAAGAGAGTTGATGTAATCTTGAATATTTTGTGTGGAGTGAAAAGCAAGAGGGCAGTGGGGAGAACTTTCATGTCCTGTGACGCCCTGATGACATCTCCCACGGCGGGGAGCCATGTGAATCGGGGGTTCAGGTTGGTTGTGTGGTTGGGGGTTGGGGGCGTGGGCCCTATTCGTCGCGTTTGCGGGTGGGTGTCTTGAGATCCACAGGCGGCAATTTGCTGGGGTGGGTGGGGGTGTGTAATACCAGGCGGAACACACGGCGTGGACACGAAGAAGTAGTGACTGAGTGGAAAGGGGTCAGAAGAGGGGGGTCGTGTTAGGCGCACGGACTCCCTCTAAGGATTTACAGGGCAAAGTTACCCTACCGTGACACGCACGAACTTCGAAGGAAAAAGATAACACCCCCCTCCAGCCGCGGCGTTGGGACGGCGCGTCATCATGGGCCGCCTAGGTCGTTGCGTCCGAACACCAAAGACCTCTATCAATGGAACACCTCTTATATCACAGTAGACGTTGCGGCCTTCAGAGCGCCCGGGTCCTGTTGGCCGGGTATATGAGGGGAGACGTTCGGACACCTTATCGAAGAGGAAGCAGGTGAATCGGAAGACGGCGCATAAGGATACAGACACTGGAAGACAGACAGTCGGAAGGGTAAGTCGGAAGTAATGGGTCGTTTCGCACGAAAGTTAGTCCCCTCGTACCTACAAAGTCGTGTAGAGTATGAAGGAGGTAACTATGCCCAGTAAGTGGATCGGGTGCATCCACAGAGGACAAGTTGGTAAAAGATGGAGTCCAAGGTAAGAAGCCCGTAGGTACGATCCAGAGGACAAGTCGTGTAATGCCGGAAGACCAGAATACGACATGCCGTCGCATGTCGAATTCACAACCGAACCAACTGGCAAAGAATGGCCATCTTCGGTGCAGCGAGTTAGACTACCCTTGATGAGCACTGGGGCAAGATAACTCGTAACCATTGTTGTCAACGGATCAAACGGATGAGCTGACACCTGACGTGGTCTCCACACCCTCAGGAATAACTGAAGCGCAGACCGATAAGTTGGCCATGGAAGCAAAATGTGTTGTAGAGTGTTTTCAGGGTCTACGAGTGTTCGCACTCAGATGAAGTTCGCAGAGTTGCGGGCAAGGTACTTAGTTAGTATACAGTTAGCATGTATACCGCGATTGCTCAGACGCGGAACATAAATATCGAAGCATCTACGCAGCTATTAGACACAAAAAGCACGGAGAAGAGATCTTATCAATATAATAGGTTTTTATCTTATTGTTACAAATACTTCGATGATCTATCCCGAAGTATACTATTATATCTAGCCTACATTGCTCCCGTCTTCTTGGCGAGTTCTCCCATATAAATCGCTTCAGGTCCTAGCTGTCGGAATACCTCGCGCCGAAGCCACCACCTAACAGGATATTGATACTTTTCATCGTTACCGAGACGAATGTTTGGCAGTGACACTCATACTCCCAAACCTAAAAATGCTTTCGAACCAAGACCATTGAGGACTATCTCGATAGACGAAGTCCTTAGCCCTATACCCGAATTAGGGACACAAGAACCCTACCACGAATCTTATTTCTGGTGGACATACCCAGAAAATACTGTTACCCTTGAAGACATAGCCGCCCTATCCCAATACCAGGACGGTCAAGAATTCACCTATCACACCCCCTCGGAGAAATCAAACTCCATTTGGTACACTCAGTACCCAGACATCGACTTGTGCTCAAGTCAGCCCTTTGAAATACCAGAGGTGTGGGGAGGAAACAAAAGATAAGTTTCCCGTTAAAGAAGCCATAAGAGATGACTTCTAACCTAAAAGAACCTGAAGTCATGGAATGGCGACAGGAAGCAGGAGACGAGGGAGGTGATGAACTCTCCTCCGTCCAGGCCCCTAGTGTGGAAACCTCCGTTACCCACCTAGTCCGGTCACTTGCGGCCGACCGAACACCTCGCTCTCCTGTCAGATTAGGCTGCCTAGACAAATATGGGAAGGGACGACGAGGAGGCGGTCGCCGAACGCCTGAATACACCGAATCCCTCATGGGTGTTTGAATCCAAAGATTAGATCAGATCCTGGGCCGATTCGACCCAAATCTTACGGTCAGTCACGATAGACAACATCTTGCGTTCAGCTCCCTCCCAACCAATATCTTATTAATGGCGCAAGAACTGGTAACCGTCAAAAATCTGTTGAAAGCCGGGGTCCCGATAGTCGGTCGAGAACTCACCCCAATAGACGAACAAGTACAACCTTTGAACATGGAGTCTCAAAAGGTCCAGGCAAGCTTCGGAACCCAGGTCGCAGAACGACTGGGGGAGCCAGACTTGAGACAAACCAGAGACGAGGCTGTCACCTCCCATCTCCACGAAGCCGTGCAAGTGACTGGCGAGCAGTCCATGCACCGGGACCTACTCCTAGACCAGCCGATGGTTCGGATAAACGAGCAGCACAAGGGGGAGCGGGCGAATCACGAGATAAGTATTAATCTTCTGAGAGACTAGCTACGACACGACCAGGAGTCTCCAGATGCCCAAGATGGTGAGATCGCGGTTCTTAAAGCTCTGGTGGAACAGTTGATGGGGCAGGTCAAGGGAAAGGGAAAGGTGTCAGATCCGACACCAGAAGCTTCTGGGGCGGGAGGAGGAAGACCACCACCACCAGCACGACATGGAGCGGAAGGAGCTTCACGCGGAGGAGGGGGAGAAAACCCCGATGATGAAGGGGAAGGATCTGGAAGAAAGCCAGGTGAGAATAGAAAAAAGAAAAGGGGACGAGGGACCCCCACCCCAGCCGGCAGGAGACGACTACGACTTCAAGAACGATGAACAGGTTTACCAGTTGTCTGGAGTCATGGCCAACACCTTGGGACAACGAACGAGAGTCCCAGCGGAACCCCCTGCCATGTTTTGGAACGAGAAACACCAAGATATATGCATGTGGCTACTGACATGCATAGATTATTGAGGTCGAAACATTTGGCAGTGGGAGGACGAGGCACAACGAATCCTATACGCCATGAGCCGAATGGACGGGAAAGAAGTCGCACCGTTTGCGTTAACCTACCGACAACAAATGACCAGAGAAATAGGTTACACGAGACAAGAAGGATACGACTTCTGTCATGTGTTTGCAGAACAAGCCCTGCGACGCTTCGGTCCCACCCATGAAGCGGAAAAATCCCTAGGGGAAATGTGATCGGCCAAATATCGCGGTGATGTCGCCAAATTCTTGATGGAAACGGAAAATAGCAACATGCATGCAAGAGTCACCGGGATACCCTGGAGAAAAATGATTCAAGACCAACTTCCAGTAAAAGCATTGCAACGGCTCTCACATAGACAATATATCGATGATGGGCAATGGTTGGAAGCAGTCAGGACCGTAACCCTAGCGGAAGAAGATTTGAATGAAAGAAAAGATCTACGAGGATGCGGTCCCTCAGGTGCGACACGTGGCGAGAAAAGAAAGCTCGAGGGTTCGAAGCCAACGGTCACCGCAAAGGGTGTAAAAAGGCAGTACATGGCTAAAGAAAAGGCGGACTACGAGAAGAAAAAGGCTGGGGAGAGAAAGATAAAAAAGGAAGGGTCGGTGGCACCGGCGGGGGAGGTGAAACACAAGGTGTGGGCAGAAGCCCACCAGGGCATTGATCAAAAGGATGTCGATAAATGGAAATCTGACAACGAATGCACACGGTGCGGGATGAGAAACCACACCTGGAAATACTGTCGAAAGCCGATACTGGTATCGGCTATATACCGAGGGCAATCGAAGCCCAAACGACAGTCCGCATTCGCACCGAAACGACCTCCCCAGGCAGCCACTGTGGCCGTTGATGGCCAGGGAGAAAGCTCACGACGGGTGGTTCAAAGGCGCCCAGCTTGGGCTTTTGACGATGACGATATCCCACCGGATGGCTAAAAGACAAAAGCATAGCGGTTGCCATTTTACTTCCAAAAATGGGTAGTCCGTGCTCACCATGGGAGCAATAAAAAATTGCAAGTGAAGAAAGCGGTCGACGAGACCAAAAGGGAAAGAGAAGTCTACCATTTGTCGGAACGGAACTTGCGTTGAAAGACAGGCGAAGGAGGGGCGAAATCCAGGGCAAGCTGACTTTCTCTCCGGGACAAACAGCGGGGCAAATAGAAGCTGGGGGCGGCTCTATTGGGCACAAGGTTCATGCCCGACGAATGGTGTCCAAGGCGGTCTCGGGAGTGAGACAAAACTCGAAGGCGGAGGTCCGGTCGATTCGTCCCACTGGACGGCCTCACATGAGGGCTAAGTCGACGACAAAGGGGTGCACACCCTAGTCGCGAACTGGAGGGGTACTGTAATGAACCACCACTCCTGTAATATGGGAACTCATCGGCTGGAGGTAAAGACCGCTAATAGTGGGCTGCCCGATATTCAAAAATTAGACCCTTATTGAAAAAGGTTTGTTTGAGGAGGCTTTACGAGCCGAAACTGTGCAGGAGCAGTAACAAACCCCCACGCTACTTGTAACCGCGACGATGAAAAGATTTCATCAAGAACCGAGCGAAAGCTCTAGACCCATTAAAAAGCCTAAGCATTACGCCTGCCCTGAGGGAAAGGCATTGATTGAATTAAAAGGACAAAAACACACGATAAGCATACTCTTAGATTCCGGTTCAAATAACTTTCTCATGAACCTAGACACCGCACGACGACTCGAAATCCCAACCGAAGCTAGGTTTTCACTGTTAAAAATGATGACCTTCGATGCCGAAACGGCCCCTTCTGGAGGTCTATTCTATACCCATCCTATTCTCCTAGAAATCGGTGCCAACCGCCACCGAAGCATGATATCCTGCGAAATTGCGAACGCAGGAACATATGATTTAATCATACCCTTTGGGTGGTGGCATAACGAACACCACCTCAAAAATATAGCAGACCCAAGTAAATGGGCCTTTGAAGAAAGAAGGTGCCACGCTCATATAGAAGATGAAGAGGTGGAGGATATGTTTGAATGGGAGGAAACTGTGGCTTACGAAGAGGAAGCACAGTATGTGGGACGGATAGAACGAGAGGAAGAGGGGGGAGTACAGTTGGCGGCGCTGCCAAAACCGTATTGGCAGTATAAGGAGCGTTTTGAAGAGGGAAAAGGCTAAAATGTTGGCGCCTTGAAGGACTTTCGATCACGCCATCAACCTTAAAGAAGGGGCCAAGCCCCCATGGGGTCCAATTTATCCAATGTCGTCACACCAGTTGAACGAGCTGGATAAGTACCTCAAGAAAATGATGGCTGAGGGAAAAATAGCTCAGAGTGAATCCTCTTATGGCGCTCCAATCCTCTTTGTCCCGAAACCTGATGGAAGTCTGCGACTATGCGTAGACTATAGGAACCTCAACAAATTGACGATCCTGAATAAATACCCCCTACCACTCATGGACGAACTCCCAGACCGCGTTGCTAGAGCCAAAGTATTCACAAAACTTGACCTAAAAGATGGATACCATCTTATTTGAATGAGGAAAGGCGATTAGCATAAAACAGCCTTTAGTACACGATACGGACAGTACAAATACAAAGTCATGCCTTTCGAGCTGGTGATCGCCCCCGGGCCTTTTCAGACAATGATGAACAAAATCATAAGTGAATTCTTGGACCACGGAGTAGTCGTCTATCTAGACGATATCCTGATATACTTCGAAAATATGGAGGACCACATTAAGTTAGTCCAAAAAGTCCTTGACCGGCTTGAACAACATGACTTAGCAGTCTCGTTGAAGAAGTCAGTATTTCATCAGGAAGAGGTCGAATTCCTGGGATACATTGTGAAAACAAGCGGCGTCACCATGAGTGATAGAAAAGTGAAAAGCGTTCAAAACTGGGCACACCCGAGATCGGTTAAACAAGTACAAATTTTCATTGGATTCGCAAACTTTTACCAACGATTCATCAAAGATTTCTCAAAAGTATGCAAGCCAATAACCGAGACGTTCAAGGACAACCCCAAGGATTGACACTGGGGAAGGAAGCAGGAAGAGGCGTTTGCGGAGTTGAAAAAGAGGTTTACCACGGCACCGATTTTATCGCATTTTTACCCAGGGAGAAAAACGGTCATTGAGATATACGCAAGCGCCTTTGCGCTTGGATGCGTACTATCTCAATACCAGAGGAGACGGCTTCACCCAGTGGCTTTCCATTCTCGAAAACTAAACAGCGCTGAAAGCTATTACGAGATACTTGACAAAGAATTACTCGCAATAATTGAGGCGTTTAAAGAGTGGAAAAGATAGGTTTGGGGAGAACAAGAGCCCGTGACGGTATATACCGACAACCAAAACCTGCAGTACTTTTTAATCAAAAAAGTGTGGAACCAGCGGCAAATTCGATGGCCACAGGAGTTGACGAATTTACCTTCAAAATAGTCTATCGACCAGGAAGCCGGGGCGGGAAACCCGACGCGTTAAGTAGACGGCCGGAGTAGCGTCCTGAGGAGGGAGCTCGTCATAGCGAACTGTCAATTTTGAAAAGCGACCATTTTCCAATGTTGATAATTCATCAGAAGCGAAGCGCGGAGACGGCCCTCACCCCAGAAAAACGCGAACCAACCAGCCTGCCAATAATGAAGATTTCGGACAAGGCAATAATCCCAACGAAAGGGTCAAGCTTTGCGGCGGGGCATCACATCTATGCGCTGACAAACGGACTGGTACAGGCAAAAGGGCAGACAATGGTTGAAACGGGTATTGCGATACTAGGATTGCAGGACGGAACCTACGGAAGGCTAGCCGCGAAAGGTGGTATTTCTAGCAAGATAGGAATAGCAGTGGCAGGTGGTGTAATAGATGCGCATTACACAGGAGAGGTTAAGGTCATACGTCGTACTCATGGCGAGGCAGACTGCGTATTCCCGGCAGGAGATCGGATAGCGCAACTCATAATAGCAAAGGTTGCCAACGCCGACGCCATGGAGGTAGACGATCTAGAGACAACCGAGCGAGGGAAATCGGGTTTTGGGTCACGTGATCTAAACCCGAAGCGATCGATTACGGCGAAAGAAGAAGGAGTCAAAATATGTTTCCTTCACGCAGATACAGACAACAACGAATTCTTTAGCGCAGCAGATATAGGCTGTCACCCTCAGTTGACGAAAGAAAGGGAAATGTTATCAAGCGCTCACGTCAATGCAGCCCTGTCGCGAACAATGAACGATGCATTTCTAGACAAGACTAGGATGGGTGGGAAGGAGGACGAGAGGTGGCAGAACCGAGGCCGTAAACTGGTTATGCTAAGAGAAGGCGGAAAGAAGACGCGGGACGGATGGATAGAGAAGGACGAGTTACTATACTACAAAAATCCTGTATACATCCCTGAAAACGAAGCCCTTCACACCGAGATAGCCCAAGGCTGTCACGACTCAATAGTAGCAGGGCACTTCGGACAGGAAAAAACGATTGAGATTGTAACAAGGGATTTCTCCTGGAAAGGACTCGCAGAATGGATCAAAGACTACCTACGATCCTGCGACGAATGTGAATACAGTATGTCCCCACGGCATGCTAAGTACGGGTTACGTCAACCTTTAGAAGTACCTTATGCTGCCTGGTCCTCCATATCAACGGACTTCATCACACAACTACCGGAATCGTAGGGCAAGACCCAGATCATGGTAGTAGTAGACCGGTTCACCAAGATGGCTCATTTTATCGACCTCCACGAAAATGCGAGCGCAAAGGATGTTGCGGATACCTTCCTGCGGGAAGTCAGGAAACTTCACGGATTACTTACCGAAATCATATTGGACATGGACGCGAAGTTTTCCGGCGAATTCTGGGAATCATTTTGCAAAATGCGAGGAGTTGAAAGGCGGATGTCAATGGCGTATCACCCTCAGACTGACGGACAAACTGAAAGAACCAACCAAGTGCTGGAAGATCACTTGCAGACATTTGTCAACTACGATCAGGACGACTGGTACCAACTATTGCCGTTAGCCAAACACGCCTACAACAACTCAGCCCCAATGCACATAAAATGACCCCATTCTTCGCCAACTACGGTTTTCACTCACAAACGGAGTGGATCAAAGAATGAGAAGCTCATAACCCTGTGGCGACAATGTATGCTCACAGGATGCAAGACATACATCAACAGGCGAAACAAACCTTAGAGAATACACGGGAATCAATGAAGAAATATTATGACCGAAAAGAGACGGAACAGCCCAGCATCATGGTCGGCGACTTGGTGATGTTGAATGGGAAGAACATAGGTACCAAACTACCATCGAAGAAGCTGAGTCCTAAGCTGTATGGCCCATTAAAAGTCTTGGAGAAAAAAGGAAGTCGGGCATACAAGCCGGAAATATCGCCGAGGTGGAAAATTCATCCCGTGTTTCACATTTCGCTGTTAGAACCACGCCGAGCCTCGAACCGACTAAATCGCGAAACACCGCATCGGGACCCCGAAGAGATCGAGGGGGATTTATTGTGTGAGGTAGAAAGTATTGTGAAGAGTGAGATCATTTCCTACACGAGAAAGGTTCGAGGAAGGAATAAATCGATCAAAGAGCTTCGGTATTTTGTAAAATGGAAAGGCTGGGCGGAGGACGAAAATACTTGGGAGCCACCAGAAGGTATGCAGAACGCGCAGGAAGAGGTGGAAAGGTTTCATAGAGAAAGCCCGGAGATGCCGGGCCCGACAGAAGTCGAGTAACATAAGAATGGTTTTCCATCAGTGGACAGGTAGTAAACGCTGGTGGTTTTTACCCCTACTATGTGGGGCACGAAATGGAAGATAGATTGTATAATAGACAAAGTATTCGGGACGAAGACTTCGAAGAGGGAAGCTCGTGTTAGGCGGACGGACTCCCCGCAAGGATTTTCAGGGTAAGGTTACCCTACCTTGACGCACACGAACTTCGAAAGAAAAATATAACACCCCCCTCCAGCCCCGGCGTTGGGACGGTGCGTCATCAATGGCCGCCTGGGTAGTTGCGTCCCAACGCCAAAGACCACTATCAATGGAACACATCTTATAACACCGTATACGTTGTGGCTGTCCGTCCGAGTGGATCCTGTTCGCAGGATATATAAGGCGATACGTTCCGACACCTTATTCAAGTGGAGGCAGGTGAATCACATGACGGTGCATACGGTTACAGACACTTGAAGACCGACTGTGAGAAGAGTGGGTCGAAGGGAACGGGACGTTTCGCACGAAACTTAGTCCCCTCGTACCTACAAAGTCGTGTAGAGTATGAAGGAGGTAACTATGCCCAGTAAGTGGATCGGGTGCATCAACAGAGGACAAGTTGGTAAAAGATGGAGTCCAAGGGAAGAAGCCCATAGGTACGATCCCGAGGACAATTCGTGTAATGCCGGAAGACCAGAATACGACATGCAGTCGCAGGTCGAATTCTCGACGGAACCAACGAACGAAAAATGGCCATCTTCGGTCCAGCGAGTTAGACTACCCTCGATGAGCACGGGAGCAAGATAACTTGTAACCATTGTTGTCAATGGATCAAACGGATGAGCTGACACCTCACGTGGTCTCCACACCCACAGGAATAACAGAAGCGCCGACCGATAAGTTGGCCATGGAAGCAAAAGGTGTGGTAGAGACCTTTCAGGGTCTATGAGTGTTCGCACTCAGATGAAGTTCGCAGAGTTGCGGGCAAGGTACTTAGTTAGTATAGAGTTACCATGTATACCGCGATTGCTCAGACACGGAACATAAATATCGAAGCATCTACGCAGCTATTAGACACAAAAAGCACGGAGAAGAGATCTTATCAATATAATAAGTTTTTATCTTATCGTTACAAATACTTCGACGATCTATCCCGAAGTATAACATTATATCAAGCGTACATTGCGCGCGTCTTCTTAGCGAGTTCTCCGATATAAATCGATTCAGGTCCTAGCTGTCGGAATACCTCACTCCGAAGCTACCACCTAACACCCGTATACCCGAATTAGGGACACAGAAACCCTATCACGAAACCTACTCGTTCTGGACAAATCCAGAAAGCATCATCACCACCAAAGACCTAGAAGCCTTATTCCAACATTGGGAAGGCGAAGGTTGCCGTTACTATGAACATGAGGAGGAAAGAGCTGAGGTCTGGTACTTCGGAGTCTATAGCGACGGAAGACGCTCAAGCCCAGACTTTGAGATACCGGAAGTGTGGGGAGTCAACAAAAGATAAGTTCACCAGTAACGCACCACAGAGACGGCTTCTGACCCCAAAGTTCCTGAGGCCATGGAATGGCGATCAGAAGAAACACCTGAAGGAGAGGGACAAGACGAATTGTCCCAGGACAAGGCGCCGAGTCTGGAAACCGATAGTACTCGACTAGCTAGGTCACACTCTGGTGGCCCCGCACCCCGATCCCCAAGCCTTGGAATAGGCTTCTTGGTCAAGAACAGAAGCAGAAGACCGAGAGGCTCAAAGTGCCCTGCTCGTGCCCGCGATTCTGTCACGCAAGGTCGAATCGAACGCCTGGACAGAATCTTAGGCCGTTTCGATCCAACGCTGAAAGAAAGCCGCGATGCACGGCATCTATCCTTCAACTTACTACCAGCCAAGGTTCTAGCCATGGCCCATGAACTGCTGAAATTCAAATCGCAGTTAAGGTCTGGTGCTCAAATCGTTGGGCACGAACTCAACACAATGGATGAACAAGTACGGATTCTGGACCAAGAATCCCAGAAGGCCCAGGAAAGCCTCGCTTCCACTGTAGCTGAGAGGCTGGGATAAAGCGATGACAGACAAGCCAGACACGAGGCTGTCACATCCCAGCTACACGAAACGGTACAAGGCATGGAGGCTGAGTCAATACACTGAGACATACTCTTAGACCAGGAAATCGTTCTGTTGAATGAACAGCACAAAAGGGAGCTAGAAAATCATGAGATAAGTCTTAACCTCATGAAACAGGAGATGTTAGAGCATCACCTGGTGGAGCAGGCACGAGATGGTGAGATCTCGGAACTAAAGGCAATGGTGCAGACCTTGATGGGGCAGGTTAAAGGAAAAGGCAAGGTGTCAGATCCGACACAAGAGGCTTCAGGGGCAGGTGGAGGAAGACCACCACCACCACAGCACGGAGCGGGAGGTGCTCCAGATGGAGGAGGGGGACGAGACCCCCATTTTGAGGGAGAAGGATGTGGAAGGAAGCCAGATGAAAGTAGGAAAGGAAAATGGGGCGAGAGACCCGCACCCCAGCCTCAACAAGACAACTATGACCCCGAGAACGACGAACAATTTAACCTGTTCTCACGGGTCATGGCCAACGCCTTGGGACAACGAACAAGAGTCCCAGCTGAACCCCCTGCCATGTTTAGAAAAGAGAAACACAAAGATATTCACATGTGGCTACTGACATGGACGGATTATTTTGGTCGAAACAGTTGGCCATGGGAGAACGAGGCACAAAGAATCCGATAGGCCATAAGCCGAATGGAGGGGAAAGAAGTCGCACCATTTGCGTTAACCTACAGACGACAAATGACCGGAGAAATAGGTTATACGAGACAAGAAGGATAAGAGTTCTGGCACGTCTTTGGAGAACAAGCCCGGCGACGCTTTAGACCCACCCATGAATCGGAAAAGGCCCTACGAGAAACAGGATCGGGCAAATATCCGGGTGATGTCGCAAAATTCTTGATGGCGATGGAAAATTTAAATATCTATGCCAGAGTCACCGTGACAGCCTGGAGGAAAATGATTGAAAACGAAGTGCCTGTCGAAGCATTGTGACGCCTCTCACACAGCGACTATGTCGACGATGGTGGATGGTTGGAAGCAGTCAGGACCGTAACCCGAGCAGAAGAAGATTTCAAGGAACGAAAAGATCTTCGATGGGGCGGCCCCTCAGGCCCGGCACAAGGCTAGAAAAGCAAGTTCGAGGATTCGAAGCAAACGGTACCCGCAAAGCGTGTAAATAAGCAATACACGGCTAACGAAAAGACAGACCACCAGAAGAAAAAGGCTGGGGAAAGAAAGGTGAAGAACGCAAGTTCGGTGGCACCGGCGGGCGAGATTAAACAGAAGGTATGGGCAGAGGCCCACCAGGGTGTCGATCAAAGGTAGTTGATGAACAAAAATCTGACAACGAATGCACGCGATGCGGAATGAAAAACCAGGCTTGTAAATACTGTTGAAAACCGATACAAGTGTCGGCTGTATATCAAGGGCAATCGAAGCCCAAACGACAGTCCCCATTCGCGCCACAACGACGCCCCCAGGTAGCCACTGTGGCCGTGGATGGCCAGGGAGAAAGCTCAAGACGAGCGGTTCAAAGGCCGCCAGCGTGGGCCTTTGAATAGGACGACCTTTTACAAAAAGTCATCCAGGTACCGACAACAACAGTGTTCGGGTAGTGAGGTTGCCGCCGCCAATGGAAAGACCTGCGGCATAGTCGGTGACGATATCCCACCGGAAGGCTAAAAGACCAAAGGATAGCGGTTGCCATTTTACGACCAAAAGTGAGTAGTCAATGCTTACCACGGGAGTCATAAAAAATTACAAGTGAAGAAAGCGGTCGACGAAGACTACAAGGGAAGGAGAAGACTATAATTCATCAGAACGGGACTTGAGTTGCACTGTTAGGTGGTAGCTTCGACGTGAGGTATTCGGACAGCTAGGACCTCAATCGTAATTATATCGGAGAACTCGTTAAGAAGACACGAGTAATGTAGGCTAGATATAATGATTCGCTTCGGTATGGATCGTCGAAGTATTGGTAACGATATAAAAGTGTAGAATAACTTATTATATTGATAAGATCTCTTCTCGGTGCTTGTTGAGTCTTATAGCAGCCAAGATGCTTCGATATTTATATTCCGCGTCTGAGCAATCGCCGTATACATGCTAACTCTATACTAACTAAGTACCTTGCCCGCAACTCTGCGAACTTCGCCTGAGTGCAAACACTCATAGACCCTGAAAACTCTCTACCACACTTTTTTGCTCCGAAGGCCAACTTATCGGTCTGGGCTTTCATTATTCCTGATGGTGTGGAAACCATGTCAGGTGTCAGCTCATCCGTTTATCCGTTGACAATGATGGTTACGAATCATCTTACCCTCGTGCTCACCGAGGGTAGTCTAACTTGCTGGACAGAAGATGGCCAATCTTCTTTGATTGGTTCCGTCGAGAATTCAACCTGCAACTGCATGTTGTATTCTGGTCTTCCGGCATTACACGACTTGTCCTCGGGATCGTACCTATAGCCGTTTTCCCTCGGACTCTATCTTTTACTAACTAGTCCTCTGTGGATGCACCCGATCCACTTACTGGGCATAGTTACCGCCTTCATACTCTACACGACTTTGTAGGTACGAGGGGACTAACTTTCGTGCAAAACGTCCCGTTACCTTTGACCCACTCTGACGACTGCCTGTCTTGACGTGTCTGTAACCTTATGCGCCGTTGTCCGATTCACCTGCTTTCACCTGCATAAGGTGCCCAAAGGTCTCCCCTCATATATCCTGCGAAGAGGATCCGGTCGGACGGACGGCCACAACGTATACGGTGTTATAAGATGTGTTCCATTGATAGTGGTCTTTGGTGTTGGGACGCAACTACCCAGGCGGCCAGTGATGAAGCGCCGTCGCAACCCCGGGGCTGGAGGGGGTGTTATATTTTTTCTTCGAAGTTCGTGTGCGTCAAGGTAGGGTAACTTTACCCGGTAAATCCTTACGGGGAGTCCGTCCGCCTGACACGAGCTCCCCTCTTCGAAGTGTTCGTCCCAAATACTCTATGTCTATTATACAATTCTATCTGCCATTTCGAGCTCCACATAGTAGGGGTAAAAACCACCAGCGTTTGCTTGTCCACCGATCGAAAACCTTTCTTATGTTACTCAACCTCTCTCGGGCTCGGGATCTCCGGGTTCTCTTTATGAAACCTTTCCACATCTTCCTGCGCGTTCCCCATACCCTCGTGGGGTTCCCACGTATTTTCATCCTCCGCGCAGCCTTTCCATTTCACAAAATACCGAAGCTCTTTCATCGGTTTATTCCTTCCTCGAACCTTTCGTGTCTAGGAAATGATCTCACTTTTGACGATCCTTTCTACCTCCCACTCTAAATCTCCGTCAATCTCTTCGGGGTCTCGTGGGGGTTGTTCGCGATTTGGTCGGTTCGAGGCTCGGTAGGGTTCCAACAGCGAAACGTGGAACACGGGATGAATTTTCCACGTAGGTGATATTTCTAGCCTGTATGCCCGACTTCCTTTCTTTTCTAAGACTTTGAATGGGCCATACAGCTTTGGACTCAACTTCTTCGATGGTCGTTTGGTATATATGTTTTTCGCATTCAATATTACCAAGTAGACGACCTTGATGCTGGGTTGTTCCATCGCTTTTTGGTAATAATATTTTTTCATCGAGGCCCGTGTATTTTCTAGGGTTTGCTTCGCTTGTTGGTGTATGTCCTGCATCCAGTGAGCATACAATGTTGCCCCGGGGTTCTGAGCTTCTCTTTCATTCATCCATTCCGTTTGTGGATAAAAGCCGTAATTTGCGAAGAAAGGGGTCATCTTGTGTGCGTTGGTAGCCGAGTTATTGTACGCGTGTTCCGCTAAGGGCAACAGTTGGTACCAGTCGTTCTGATCGTAATTGACCAATGTTCGTAGGTAACCTTCCAGCACTTGGTTGGTCCTTTCCGTTTGTCCGTCAGTTTGAGGGTGGTAAGTGTTAGGCGCACGGACTCCCCGTAAGGATTTACAGGGCAAAGTTACCCTACCTTGGCTCATACGAACTTCGAAGGAAAAAGATAACACCCCCCTCCAGCCCCGGCGTTGGGACGGCGCGTCATCACTGGCCGCCTGGGTAGTTGCGTCCCAACACCAAAGACCACTATCAATGGAACACATCTTATAACACCGTATACGTCGCGGCTGTCCGTCCGACCGGATCCTGTGCGCAGGATATATGAGGGGAGACCTTCGGGCACCTTATGCAAGTGGAAGCAGGTGAATCGGACGACGGGGCATAAGGTTACAGACACTTGAAGACAGGCTGTCGGAAGAGTGGGTTGAAGGCAACGGGACGTTTTGCACGAAAGTTAGTCCACTCGTACCTACAAAGTCGTGTAGAGTACGAAGTAGGTAACTATGCCCAGTAAGTGGATCGGGTGAATCCACAGAGGACATGTTGGTAAAAGATGGAGTCCGAGGGAAAATGCCTATAGGTACGATCCCTAGGACAAGTTGTGTAATGCCGGAAGAACAGAATACGAGATGCAGTCGCATAACGAATTCTGGACGGAACCAACCAAAGGAGACTGGCCCTCTTCTGTCCAGCGAGTTAGACTACTCTCGACGAGCACGAGGGCAAGATAATTCGTAACCATTGTTGTCAACGGATAAACGGATGAGCTGACACCTGACGTGGTTTCCACACCATCAGGAATAATGAAAGAGCAGACCGATAAGTTGACCATGGGAGCAAAAGGTGTGGAAGAGAGTTTTCAGGGTCTACCAGTGTTCGCACTCAGGTGAAGTTCGCAGAGTTGCGGGCAAGGTACTTAGTTAGTACAGAGTTAGCATGTATACCGCGATTGCTCAGACGCGGAATATAAATATCGAAGCATCTTCGCTGCTATTAAGAACAAGAAGCACGGAGAAGAGATCTTATCAATATAATAAGTTATTCTACACTTTTATATCGTTACCAATACTTCAACGATCTATATCGAAGCAAGTTATTATATCTAGCCTACATTACTCGTGTCTTCTTAACGAGTTTTCCGATATAATGACGATTAAGGTCCTAGCTGTCGGAATACCTCACGCCGAAGCTACCACCTAACAGTAAGCCCTTGACATCCGCCTCTTAACTCCTAACATTTTGCACAATGATTCCCAGAATTCGCCGGAAAACTTCGCGTGCATGTCCGATATGATTTCAGTCGGTTATCCGTGAAGTTTCCAAACTTCCCGAAGGAAGGTATCCGCAACATCTTTTGCGGTCACATTCTCGTGGAGGCCGATAAAATGGGCCATCTTGGTGAACCGGTCTACTACTACCATGATCTGGGTCTTACCCTGCGCTTCCGGTAGTTGGGTGATAAAGTCCGTCGATATGGAGGGCCAGACGGCATAAGGTACTTCTAATGGTTGAAGTAATCCGTACTTGGCATGCCGCGGGGATTTACTGTGTTGACATTCGTTCCAGGATCGTACATAGACTCTGATCCAAACCGCGAGTCTTTTCCAGTCAAGGCCCTCGTTACTATCTCAATCGTGTTTTCCTGTCCGAAGTGCCCTGCTATTAATGAGTCGTGACAGCCTTGGGCTATCTCCGTTTGAAGGGCTTCGTCCTCGGGGATGTACAACCGATCTTTGTAATATAGTAACCCGTCCTTTTCTATCGATTCGTCCGGCATCTCTTTCCCACTTTCTTCTAACCTAACCAGTTCACGGCCTCGGTCCTGCCACTTCTCATCCTCCTTAACAGCCACTCTACTTGTGTCCAGAAATGAATCGTTCATTGTTCGGGTCAGGGCTGCATTGAGGTGAGCGCTTGATAACATTTCTTTTTCTTTTATTAACCGAGGGTGATAGCCGATATCAGCTGCGCTAAAGAATTCGTTTTCGCTTGTGTCCCTGTGAAGGAAACATATTTTAATTCCTTCTTCTGTAGTTGTGATAGATCGGTTAGGGTTCATGTCACTTGATCCGAAGCCATTCTTTCCTCGCTCAGTTATTCCCAGATCATCTACTTGCATGGCGTCGGCGTTGGCAACTCTCTCTACTATGAGTTGCGCTATCCGATCTCCTGCCTTAAATACGCAGTCCGCTTCGCCATCATTTCGAAGTACGACCTTGACTTCTCCGGTGTAATCTGCATCTATTACCCCACCGCCCACTGCTATTCCCATCTTGCTAGCCATGCCACTTCTTGCGGCTAGCCTTCCGTAGGTTCCTTCCGGCAATCCCATGGCAATACTTGTTTCCACCAATGTCTCTCCATTTGCTGGTACCAGGCAGTCTGTCAGGGCGTAGATGTCACGACAGGCCGCAAACCTTGATCCTTTTGTTGGGATTATTGCCTTGTCCGAAAGTTTCATTATTCGTAGGCTTGTTGGTTCGCGTTTTTCTGGGACGAGAGCTGGCTCCGCGCTTCGTTTTTGATGAATTACTGAAATTTGAAAGTGTTCAGATTTCAAAATCGATTGTTCACTGTGATGAGCTCCCTCCTCAGGACGGTACTCCGGCCGTCGACTCAACGTGTCGGGTTTCACGCCCCGGCTTCCTGGTCGGTAGACTATTTCGAAGTTGTAGTTTGTCAACTCCTGTGCCCATCGAATCTGTTGCTCGTTCCAGACTTTTTTGGTCAAAAAGGAAGGTAGGTTTTGGTGGTCGATGTATACCGTCACGGGTTCTTCTTCCCCCCAGAGGTATCTTTTCCAATCTTTGAACACCTCCATTATTGCGAGAAGTTGCTTGTCATGTATCTCGTAATTTCTTTCAGCGCTGTTCAATTTTCGCGAATGGAAAGCCACTGGGTGAAGCCGTCTTCCTTGGTATTGAGATAGCACGCATCCTAGCGCGAAGTCGCTAGCGTCTGTCTCCACCACCCTCTTTCTTCCTGGGTAAAAATGAGATAAAACTGGCGCCGTTGTAAACCTCTTCTTCAACTCCTCAAACGCCTCTTCCTGCTCTCTTCCCCAGTGAAAATCCTTTGGGTTTCCTTTTAATGTTTCGGTTATTGGCTTGCAAACTTTTGAAAGATCTTTGATGAATCGACAATAAAAATTTGCGAATCCAATGAAGATCTGAACTTCTTTAACCGACCTTGGGTGTGCCCAATTTTGAACGCTTTTCACTTTTCTATCACTGATTGTGACGCCGCGTGCCTTGACAATGTATCCTAGGAATTCGACTTCTTCTTGGTGGAACACCGACGTCTTCAACGAGACTGCCAAGTCGTGCTGTTCTAGTCGGTCAAGGACCTTTTGGACTAGTTCAATGTGGTCGTCCATATCTTTGGAGTATATTAGGATATCGTCTAGGTAGACGACTAACCCCTGGTCCAAGAATCCCCTTAGGATCTTGTTCATTATTGTCTGAAACGTTGCCGGAGCGTTGACGAGCCCGAAAGGCATGACCTTGTATTCGTACTGTCCGTATCGTGTACGGAAAGCTGTTTTATGTTCATCGCCTTTTCTCTTCTGAATAAGATGGTATCCATCTTTTAGGTCGAGCTTCGTAAATATTTGTGCTCTAGCGACGCGGTCTCGTAGTTCATCCATGAGCGGTAGAGGGTATTTATTCAGGATCGTCAATTTGTTGAGGTTTCTATAATCTACGCACAGCCGTAGACTTCCATCTGGTTTCGGAACGAAGAGGATTGGAGCGCCATAAGGGGATTCGCTGTCAGCTATTTTTCCCTCAGCCATCATTTTCTTAAGGTACTTATCCAGCTCATTCAACTGGTGCGCCGACATTGGATAGATCGGACCTCATGGGGGTTCGGCCCCTTCTTCAAGGTTGATGGCGTGGTCTAACGTCCTCCGAGGCGCCAGCATTTTGGCTTTTTTCTCTTCAAAAGCTCCTTATACTGCCAATATGGTTTTGCCAGCGTTTCCAATCGTACTCCCCCTTCCTTCTGTCGTTCTATCCGTCCCACATACTGTGCTTCCTTATCGTAAGCCACAGTTTCATCCCATTCAAACATATCCGCCCCCGCCTCATCTTCTATATGAGCGTGGCACTTTGCTTCTTCGAAGGCCCATTTACGTGGGTCCGCGATATTCTTAAGGGGGTGCTCATCATGTCAGCACACAAAGGGTATGATTAAGTCATACCTTCCAGCATTGGCAATTTCGCAGGATATCATACTTCGGGGGCCGTTGGCACCGATTTCTAGGAGAATAGGATGGGTATAGAATGTTCCTCCAGTAGGCGCGGTTTCGCCATCGAAGGACGTGATTTTTAACCTTGAATCCCTAGCTTCATTTGGGATTTTGAGCCGTCGTGCGGTGGTTTGGTTCATGAGAAAGATATTTGAACCAGAATCTAGGAGGACGTTTATCGTGTGTTTTTGTCCGTTGATTTCAATAAATGCCTTCCCCTCGGGGCAGGCGTAATGCTTTTGTTTTTTAATAGGTCTAGAGCTTTCGCTCCATTCATGATGAAATCTTTTCATCTTCGCGGTTATAAGTAGTGTGGTGGTTTGTTACCGCGCCTCCGCAGTTTCGGCTCTTAAAGCCTCCTCAGACAAACCTTTACGATAAGTGTCTATTATTTTGATATCGGGCAGCCCACTACTAGCGGTCTTTACCTCCTGCCGTGCAGTTCCCATATCACAGGAGTGGTGGTTTACTAGAGTACCTCTCGAGTTCGCGACTAGGATGCGCGGTCCTTTATCGTCGACTTAGCCCTCATCTGAGACTGTCTCCTGCGACGAGTCCACCGTACCTTCGCCTTCGAGTTTGGTCTCACGCCCGAGACCCCCTCAGATACCATTCGTCGGGCATGAACCTTGTGCCCAACAGAGGCGCCCCCAGCTTCTATTTGCCCGGCTTTTTTACTCGGAGAGAAAGTCATGTTGCCCTGGATTTCGACCCTCCTCACGCGTGTTGTGCAACTCAAGTTCGGTTCCGGCGAATGGTAATCTTCTTTTTCCCTTTTTAGTCTCGTCGACCGCTTTCTTCTCTTGTAGTTTTTTATGGCTCCCGTGGTGAGCACGGACTACCCAATTTTGGATGTAAATGGGCAACCGCGATCTTTTGGTCTTTTAGCCTTCCGGTGGGATCTCGTCACCGACTACGCCGCAGGTCTTTCGATTTGATGCGGCAACCTCACTACCGGAACACTGTCGTTGTCGGTACCTGGATGACTTTTTATAAAATGTCGTCATCTTCAAAGGCCCAAGCTGGGGGCCTTTGCACCGCTCGTCGTGAGCTTTCTCCCTGACGATCCACGGCCACAGTGGCTACCTGAGGGCGTTGTTTTGGCGCAAATGCGGACTGTTGTTTGGGCTTTGATTACCCTCGGTATAGAGCCGATACTTGTACAGGTTTTTGACAGTATTTCCAGGTATGGTTTTTCATTCCGTATCGCGTGCATTCCTTGTCAGATTTCCGTTCATCGACCACCTTCTGATCGACGCCCTTGTCTGCTTCTGACCACACAGTATGTTTAACCTCCCTCTTTGGTGCCCCCGACCCTTCTTTCTTCACCTTTCTTTCCCCAGCCTTCTTTTTCTGGTAGGCGGCCTTTTCCGTAGCCGTGTATTGTTTCTTTACACGTTTTGCGGCGACGGTCGGCTTCGAATCCTCGAACTTTCTTTTTTCGCCTCGTGTCATGCCGGAGGGACCTCCCCCTCGAAGATCCTTTCGTTCTTTGAAATCTTCTTCCGCTCGGGTTACAGTCCTGACTGCTTCCAACCATTCCCCATCGTCAACATATTCTCTATGTGAGAGCCGTCGCAATGCTTCTATGGGAAGTTAGTCTTCAATCATTTTTCTCCAGGCTATCCTGGTGACTCTTGCATGGATGTTGAGATTTTCCATCTCCATCAAGAATTTGGCAACATCACCGCGATATTTGACCGATCCCATATCTCGTAGGGATTTTTCCGCTTCATGGGTGGGTCAGAAGCGTCGCAGGGCTTGTACTGCAAAGACATGCCAGAACTCGCACCCTTCTTGTCTCGTATAACCTATTTCTCCGGTCACTTGTCGTCGGTAGGTTAACGCAAACGGTGCGACTTCTTTTCCATCCATTCGCCTTATGGCGTATCGGATTCGTTGTGCCTCGCTTTCCCACTGCCAACTGTTCCGACCAAAATAATCCGTACATGTTAACAGCCACATACGTATATCTTGGGGTTTCTCATTTCTAAACATTGCAGAGGGTTCCGCTGGGACTCTTGTTCGTTGTCCCAAGGCATTGGCCATGACTCGTGAGAACAGGTTAAACTGTTTATCGTTCTCGAGGTCGTAGTCTTCTTTTTCTGGCTGGGGTGCGGGTCTCGCGTCCCGTCTTCCTTTGCGACCCTCATCTGGCTTCCTACCAGATCCTTCTCCCTCATCATCGCGGTCTCCTCCCGTGCCTCCACCTGGAGCTCCCGCCGCTCCGTGTCGTGGTGGTGGTGCTGGTCTTCCTCCACCTGCCCCAGAAGCCTCTGGTGTCGGGTCTGATACCTTCCCTTTTCCTTTGACCTGTCCTAACAACTCTTCCCCCAGAGCCTTAAGCACCGCGATCTCACCGTCTTGGGCTTCTCTAGACTCCGGTTGTCATTGTAACTCATCCCTTACGAGATTAATGCTTATCTCGTGAGTTTCCAATTCCCGTTTGTGTTGTTCGTTTATTCGAAGAATTTCTTGGTCAAGGAGTAGGTCCCGATGCATGGACTGTTCGCTAGTTCCTTGCACTGCTTCATGGAGATGGCAGGTGACAGCCTCATGGCTGGTCTGTCGCTCATCTGTTCCCCCCAGTCGTTCCGCGACCAGGGTTGCAAAGCTTTCATGGATCTTTTGAGACTCCCAGTCCAACAGTTGTACTTGTTTGTCTATTCGGGTGAGTTCCCGACCGACTATCTAGACCCCGGATTTCAACTGATTTTTGACGGTTACCAGTTCTTGGGCCATTAATAAGATGTTGGTCGGGAGGGAGCAGAACGCAAGATGTCGTCTATCTTGACTGTCGGTGAGCTCTGGGTCAAATTGGCCGAGGATCTGATCTAGTTTTCGGATCCGAACGGCCCTGAGGGATTCGCCTGTGGGTTTAGGCGTTCGGCGACCGCCTGGTCGTCGTCCCATTCCATATTTGTCTCGGAAGCCCAAACCGACTGGGGATCGGGGTGTCCGATCGGCCGAATGCGATCGGACAAGGTGGGTGACGGTGGTTTCCATGCTTGGGGCTTGAACTGAGGAGAGCTCATCACCTCCCTCGCTTCCTTCCTCCCCTGCAGGTCGTTCTCCTCCTTGCCACTCCATGGCTTCAGGAGCTTTTGGGTCTGAAGAGATTTCTTTGACTTCTATAAGGAAAACTTATCTTTTGTTTCCTCCCCAGACTATTGCTATCTCAAAACACTGACTTGATTGTTGGTCGCTTTTTGGGTACGGGGTGTACCAAATGGAGTTTGATTTCTCCAAGGGTGTGTGGTAGGTACAGTTTGCACCGTACTGGTATTGGTATAGTGCGGTGATATCTTCGAGGGTAATGGTGTTTTCTAGGTTTGTCCACCAGAAATAAGGTTCGTAGTAGGGCTCTTGAGTCCCTAATTCGGGTATAGGGGTGAGGACTTCGTCTATCAAGATAGTCCTCCATGGTCTTGGTTCGAAAGGGTTTTTGAGTTTGGGAGTATGAGTGTCTCTGCCAAACATTCGTCTCGGTAACGATGAGAAGTATCAATAGACTCTTAGGTGGTAGCTTCGGCGTATGTATTCCGACAGCTAGGACCTTAATCGTGATTATATCAGAGAACTCATTAAGAAGACACGAGTAATGTAGGATAGATATAATGGTTTGCTTCGATATAGATCGTCGAAGTATTGGTAACGATATAAAATCGTAGAATAACTTATTATATTGATAAGATCTCTTCTCCGTGCTTCTTGTGTCTAATAGCCGCGAGGATGCTTCGATATTTATATTCCGCGTCTGAGCAATCGTGGTATACATGCTAACTCTATACTAACTAAGTACCTTGCCCGCAACTCTGCGAACAGCACCTGAGTGCGCACACTCGTAGACCCTGAAAACTGTCTCCCACACCTTTTGCTCCCATAGCCAACTTATCGGTCTGCGCTTCCATTATTCCTGATGGTGTGGAGGCCACTTCAGGTGTCAGCTCATCCGTTTATCCGTTGACAACAATGGTCACGAATTACCTTGCCCTCGTGCTCGTCGAAGCTAGTCTAACTCGCTGGACAGAAGATGGCCATTCTTCTTTAGTTGGTTCCGTCGAGAATTCGGTATGCAACTGCATCTCGTATTCTTGTCTTCCGGCATTAGACGACTTGTCCTCGGGATCGTACCTATAGGCATTTTCCCTCGGACTCCATCTTTTACCAACTTGTCCTCTGTGGATTCACCCGATCTACTTACTGGGCATAGTTACCGCCTTCATACTCTACACGACTTTGTAGGTACGAGGGGACAAACCTTCGTGCGAAACGTCCTGTTACCTTCGACCCACTCTTCCGACTGCCTGTCTTCAAGTGTCTGTAACCTTATGCGCCGTGGTCCGATTCACCTGCTTCCACCTGCACAAGGTGCCCGAAGGTCTCCCCTCATTTATCCCGCAAACAGGATCCGGTCGGACGGAGGGCCGCGACGTATACGGTGTTATAGGATGTGTTCCATTGATAGTGGTCTTTGGTGTTGGGACGCAACTACCCAGGCGGCCAGTGATGACGCGCCGTCCCAACGCCGGGGCTGGAGGGGGGTGTTATCTTTTTCCTTCGAAGTTCGTATGTGCCAAGGTAGGGTAACTTTGCCATGTAAATCCTTACGGGGAGTACGTCCGCCTAACATCTGCAAGGAGGGCCTCCGTGACCCTCTTTTTCAGGGCGGAGTAGGTGTTGTCCATCAGGGACCAAGGCAGGACGGAGGGGGCCGAAGAGATGAGCTGCATCAACAGAAAAAGAGTACCTTGCGTTCTGTCTCTCGCCGCTCACCCTGTGCGCCGGACGTTCCAGGCGCTTATAATGTAAACTCCTGTTCTGGGTGCGTCCGCCCGGGCTCATTCCGTCCGGAAGTGAAAGGGCCGCGTCCGATGCGTCCGGACGCATCGGACGCGGCCCTTTTTGCGTCCTGCATTTGACCCCCCCTGGCGCAGCCACCCCCCTGCTACTCTACCCCCAGCGCCTAACCTCATCATACCTTTGCTCCCAATGCACCCCTTCCCATGCTACCCTTTTGCGAACGTCTTGCGGCCGCAACATCTCTCCTCCCGGCCTCCCCCCCCGATACCCCCGCCCGCCAGCTTTCTTTCTATGATACCCTCTCCCCTTTAACCACGTCACTAACTTCTCCCTCAATCCATTTCTCATCCGGAACCCCACCATCATCACCTCCGCTTCTCCCACACTCCTGGATTCCCTCAGTCCTCTCGCGCATTCGGCGGACGTTTCCCCGTCATTACTTCCTCCGCCCTCATCCCTCCCAACACGTTCAGCCCTTCCTCCTCCACCCTCTGATCCCAGCCCGTCTCCTCCCATATCCGGCGGACGTCCCCCCTCGCTTGCCCTTTCGTCCGGCTCTCCCCTCAGCTCTCCACATCCTATCGGGTCTACTCGATGCCTCTCGCCGCCTCCCCGGCCTCTTGCCTTTCCTGCCCACCCGCATGCACACTACTATTGTTTGACCGTTCCTGACCCATTTTTCATGCGTAATTTAATTTAATTTAATTACATATATATACACGATCAGCGAGTGGTGATAGAACCATTCTCCCTATCCTCTCGATCGGTTTCTTCAACATGCGATTCCGCCTCCCCAGGGCCTTGGAACTGCGCTGCACCAACCAGTGCTCCCGGATTGGGCCCATGTTCTCGCCGCGGCTCCTGCCGACTATGTCCTCCTGTATCCACGAGGCCGCCAGCGGCCTCCAATTGATCCAGCTCCGTATCACTACCATACTCCGGCCTCAATGCGTCCTCATCATTGTCATATCCCGCCGTCCTCTCAACCTGCTTTCCCCGCTCCTTCGCAATTCTGGCCTCCAATGTTGTCCTTATCCGCTGGATTATTCGATGTTGCCAAACTCGTCCCGTTTTGCCCCAGGATCGCGTCTGACGTTCCGGCAGGGCTATCTATCCGTTAGCTACCCTTTTACCCAACTCGAGTACTTGCTATTTTGACAAGTGTCCGGATGCCTGGGCCGTCAGGGGATCCGGACACTTGCGAAACCTGCCAGCACACATTGTTTTTCTTACCCCCGGAAGTGCCCCTTGTGAAAACCAAATTATCGATACAGATGCCAGTCCGCCAACATGGCAGTGAATGACCTAATATGGCGGCTGTCAGACGGATAAACGGGCCATCGATCTTATCCAGGAAACCCTCATCCGTCATGCCTTTCCTTTTTGCGCCAGAGTAATATTGAGCAAATATCACACCTGGAATCTGGGGTGCTAGGAATCTAAGAGAAATTAGCTGTCCGCCGGATTAGATCGATTTAGTCTTACTCCGATTAGAAACAATCCCGACAAATGTCACAATGATACCTCTTAGCTGCCCGGTGGGCAAATGAACCTATCCTCCGCCAGTAGGTATTCCGCTCTTCGTGCGCAGGCTGTAGGATCCTCAATATTGATCTTATAAAGTTCTGTTATAGCCTTCTTTGCAGTATGCAGATACTGAGATCTGCATCCGCTGTGCTTTGCCCGGATCTGCAAATCAGTGACCAGCGGCCACTCCATTGAGTCTAGGATAAGGTGTCGGTTATGGATTAAGGGTAACTTACCTTGTCATTTGAGGGCAGGGTAGCATCAGCAAAGTCGGGAAAGGCTAATCTGGTCAGTGCATCGCTCCAACATGTGCGGACTTCTTCGGTCAGGGTAATTGGGTCCGGAAACGGATTGACGAAGATCGTCCAGTCCAACATCAGGTCACGGGATCTGGCCAGAATGGTACGCTCAAGCCCAGTTGCCATATTTCGCCTACTGCTCGCTTGCTGTCCTCCGCTATCCAATTCCCGGACGGTTGGATCTGGGTGACTTGGGGTTATCACCGGCATCGAAAGTGGATTGAAGTCTTTGGGCGAACGGGAGGGAATGGCAGATGTACAACCATTTGGGCCAACTCGTACTTGAGCAGACGTTCTCCGTCTGGGGTAACTAATCCTCGTGCTGGAATTCTGAGTATTCCGAGGGGTGATTGTCAGTATCGAGCGCTGCGAGGTAAGAAACTCACCCCCAATTGGTCTTTGCGCTCCCCAGGCCGATGGATGATCCATATCGTCCCCATGCTGGCCTCACTCATTCTCCTGACTCTCCTCACTCCCCTCACTCTGGCCATCATTACCCTCATATTCCCCATCATTGGAGTCTAGACTCTCATCCGCTGACTCTAAGACCTGCTGCCGGTTGTACAGGACAGGGTCTGGTACCTGGAGTCGTGAAGAAGCTGGCTCCCGCACGGCATCCCTCCTCCTTCCTACAGCGGACCCAGCCATAACAGACTCAACACTGGGTGATGTTATTATAGTTAATCCGTCCCTGGACACAGATCCCCGGAAACGTTCCTGAAGGACCTCCCTTCGCCTTTGCCTTTCCTGCCTGGATAAACGCGCTCGGTCCGCCCTAAGCCGCCGCTGTTGCTGTGACATAGTATGCAGGTGAATAGTGATAGAAGAGAATTGCAGTATATGACGTTGAGATGCAGGTGGTGTTAGGAAGCCTCCATTGGTAGGTAGCTAAGGGCACGATATGGGGTGTGAACTTGGAAGATCGAAATGGTTGGCCCAGCTTCCTTAAGAACTAAGGACATTGACAGTTCATCACTCGCTTTCATGTCCGCTGGCGTCAGTACACACCGCGCGTCCAAATTGCAGCTTGATACCTGATATGGGAATTTGCACCCGAAGACTTGGCCGCGCTGCGATTTCACTGGGGCAATACGAGTGTTAGGTACTTGGGGTTCCTGAACCAGATGAAAAACGGTTTATCAGAATGTACGGACTAATCTAGTTTGAGTAGGTCTGCCAAGCGGACAGAAACAAATGCGGGTAAGGCTAGGGCGCGGGCGTGGACGCTAATCGCAGAGAGTGAAAGCTGCCGCTAAGGCTCAACGGATGGGATATAAGATGAAAGTCTAGGATAGGAATAGTAATGAAAGGGTCAACCCCCAACCAAAAACAGCTAGTGAAGAACAAGAATGATCCGCACCAGTCCAAATAGCAAACCGCTAAAGGCAGCAGAGAAAACATACACCAAACGAAAAAGAGCTGGAAAAGAGCAAGAATGTTCTGCAAAGATTCCAAGAGGAGGTCCCACGAGCTCACCCTGTAAACGCAGAACAGCTCGTGCCAAACAAGAATGGTCTGCAAAACTCTAAGAGGGACCCGTAGAGCAACAAAGTGTCCGTAGACTACATTGCGTTTGGGCAACCCGGAATGGCAACAGCCGGGCCAATCCAAACAAGAAATGTGTGGGAAAAAAGTACAAGGATAACTCGCAAAACTCTAAAAGTTAAACTCCAAATGAAAAACACCCAAAGGAAACACCCGCAGGATCTGCGGACAGTCGCACGTCTAAATTAAGTACACTGATCAGGGCAAGCAGCCCAGATGTAGCGGGCTAATGTAAAACAGAAATAGGCAGGAAACAGCGAGAATAACATGAACTCCAGAAACAAAAATGAAAACACCAAAAGGAAAAGTCGAAGGGTCCATCGTGGCCTAGTACTTGTAAATTGCTTGAAATGGACCTGCATCCTCAGCTAGCGAGACATTAGCCACATTGGTTGGGGCAGGAGAGCTTTGTTCGCAGAGCTAGTGAGCCAGGACAGAAACGGACTTGAGCGGACTCCCAACGCCCGTTTCTGCCGGAGCCGCGGCAGACCTTGCCAACAGAATGGATGAAAAACCTGGTAGTCGTAACCGGAACTTACCAGGTGTAGAGTATGCACTCGAGCTGGTTGCGGAGTCAGCGGGCGGGCTTAATTCTCTTCCGACTTCTTCAGCTGTCGGAATATCCGCACCCAGATCGCCGGTACGTCGATCGTTGGAGCGGGAATGGCTTCTGCCGGGCGTATCGACTTGTGTCGCCAATTTGTTGACAGGCTGCTCGGTCCCTTAGGCCAGCATCAAAAGATGCGCCGCTGACCTTCTCGCCTCTGCCTGCTCAGAGGCTGCAGACGCATGATGGTGACCCGGATTGGGAGTAAACGGAGACGGACTGTTTGTCGGACTAGTCCTGTCAGCCAGTTGCCAACTCAGATTATGCTCCCCATCGCATGTGTCCAGCTCAACCTCAATGCCGGCATCGATGGCCCCCACCTGGCGGGCCACCTTCCTCTGGGGTCCTGGACTTCCATCCGAACCGTAGGGCTCATCGGCCTCCGGCATGACCGCGAGGTTGCCTTTACCACTGTTATTGGCTGGCGTCCGGGATGCATTCTTTAGGTCAGTCTCCCGGTCTCCTTGTCTAAGGGACCTCAAAACACGAGTGCCTAAGTTAGCACGAGGGACAGAAGCTTGCGTACTGTTAGGTGGTAGCTTCGGCGTGAGATATTCCGACAGCTAGGACCTTAATCGTAATTATATCGGAGAACTCGTTAAGAAGACCCGAGTAATATAGGCTAGATATAATGATTCGCTTCGGTATAGATAGTCGAAGTATTGGTAACGATATAAAAGTGTAGAATAACTTATTATATTGATAAGATCTGTTCTCCGTGCTTGTTGTGTCTAATAGCAGCGAAGATGCTTTGATATTTAAATTCCGCATCTGAGCAATCGCGGTATACATGCAAACTCTATACTAACTAAGTACCTTGCCCACAGCTCTGCGAACTTCACCTGAGTGCGAACACTCGTAGACCCTGAAAACTCTCTACCACACCTTTTGCTCCCATGGTCAACTTAGCGGTCTGCGCTTCCATTATTCCTGATGGTGTGGCGGCCACGTCAGGTGTCAGCTCATCCGTTTATCCGTTGACAACAATGGCTACGAATTATCTTGCCCTCGGGCTCGTTGAGGATCGTCTAACTCGCTGGACGGAAGATGGCCAATCTTCCTTTGTTGGTTCCGTCGAGAATTCAACTTGCAACTGCATGTTCTATTCTGGTCTTCCGGCATTACACGACTTGTCCTCGGGATCGTACCTATAGGCTTTTTCCCTCGGACTGCATCTTTTACCAACTTGTCCTTTATGGATGGACCTGATCCACTTACTGGGCATAGTTACCGCCTTCATACTCTACACGACTTAGTAGATACGAGGGGACTAACCTTCGTGCGAAACGTCCTGTTACCTTCGACCCACTCTTCCGATTGTCTGTCTTCAAGTGTCTGTAACCTTATGCGCCGTCGTCCGATTCACCTGCTTCCACTTGCATAAGGTGCCCGGAGGCCTCCCCTCATATATCCTGCGAACAGGATCCTGTCGGAGGGACGGCCGCGACGTATACGGTGTTATGAGATGTGTTCCATTGATAGTGGTCTTTGGTATTGGGACGCAACTACCCAGGCGGCCAGTGATGACGCGGCGTCCCAACGCCGGGGCTGGAGGGGCGTGTTATCTTTTTCCTTCGAAGTTCGTGTGCGTCAACGTAGGGTAACCTTTCCCTGGAAATCCTTACGGGGGGTCCTTGCGCCTAACACGTACCAGAAGACTCTGGCTCTGATTCGCCAACGTCCGCCCAATTGATGCGGTGTGTTCGCCCACTCTTTATTGTTGTATTACCGCTCCCGGTGGTCCTTGTTGAGGTGGTTCGCTTTGCGGCCGCAGCAGATCACTCTGGCTGGTGGCCATCTGAGCTCTGTCCATCATCGCTACCGGCGGACCGGTCATCCGAGGCGTCTGGAAGGTGGCCCCGGTTATCACGTGGAGCAAACCTGATCTCACCGGGAGGAGGAGTGCTATCCTCTGTATCATTCCTTCGATGGCAACAGAAGAGGAGATCTATTGGTTCGCTTGGCGGATTGAAAGACCACCATATGCGGACATGTCGGCTATTTGTGATTCGGATCATTTCAGCAAGGGGCAGCGGCTCCTCTGGATCGTCCTGCAGCAGACGTGTACCCTGTCTCGTCGTACCAATAAGCATACGAAATCCGACACCCGGTACCATGGTTTTGTCTATGCCCGCTAGCAGGTTCGGAAATGTGGGCTCAGTTAGCTCCATCCAGTAAACATGTCCACAACTTTGCCACTGGATCTGGTCAATCCCGACAGGAAGTGGGCTGCTTGGGCGGACTACGGATGCCTCATCTATCCAGAGATGGACAGAGCGCGGACCGGCGCGACCTGCAGGAGCTGTATTAGCATATATGGTACATCTTTATTGGTGACGCTTGGGGATCACTTACGATCATTTCTAGCAGGGGTGGGGTCCGCAACCGGAACAGCGGCAACGGGTGCTCTCAACATGTCTCTTAAGATACCCTGATGTTTTTTTGGTATGTCCTTTAGCAAAAGGTCGAGGCATTCGGTAAAACGTTCGCCACGGGGGTTATTAGCCTGCCAGAGTCCGGACCTCTGGCTAACACGCTGGAGGGTAAGAGCATGTGCCTGGATGGCCGCCCATTGTCCGGCAGTACTCTGCTTCCACCCTGGGATCCTGTCTTGCTCCATCTTACGTTTCAGAGCATTTCGCCAGGCTTTATACTCCGGACTATAGGTTCGTGGGTGGGGGAAGCCGCAAACGTCCTTACACCAGGTAACATCGCCGTCGTGTTTAAAGGACGCCGATTTTTCACAACTGAGACCAACCTTTGAGGCTGCCATTCTAATAGTGATCGGGGTGGGGGGTGGTTGATGGATCAGAAAGAGGCTGCTTTTTGGGGGGGTTTAAATGGTCCCTCAGCGGATGGTGGATGGCCGCTAGTAGATGCTGGTACTTTTGAGGATGAAGGATTGTGGAAGATCCAAAAATAATAGAGCGGGCCTGGCGGACGGTAAAGGGAGTTCTGCGGATGCTAATGGCTGTGAAAAGGTTATTGGCTAGGGAAACGTAGATTGGTAATCTGAAATGAGCTGAGGATACACTGGTGATACTGCGGACAAGTGAGAGGTTGTGCTAAGCTTTGTGGGTCCTGTTAGGATGGGCTGGCGGATCGAGAATGTGATTGTGATTGGTGAAAGAATTATCGAGAGAAGATGGAAGGGGGGGAAGAGAGAGTTTATATAGGCCGCACGAGGACGGTTTTAGTAGGGTTCGCAGGATTGTACCCTGTACAAACTTGAATATCTTCAAAAGTCACCTGACCCACCTACAATGACGATAGGTTTCAGATAAGGTTTTAAGTCGCAACGGAGCCGCATGGGAGCCGCGACCCATGAGCCAAGGCCCTCCCATACTCTCAACAAAGAACAGGTTTCACAAGTTAAACCGTCAATAATGGTTTGCAGCTTGCATCTCTGGACCCGTTCGTCATCCGACTAAACAAACTTGAAATTTTCCCGATTTACCCCTTGAAAGAAACCTACCCTTCACTTTGAAAGAGTCCGCTGCAGCCGCGCTGCCCATCCGCTTACGCATCCACCAGACTACTTGAAAGAGAAACACCACACACGATGACCTCAAAGACAACAAAGTGTCCTTATTGCAGGCGACGTTATCAACAAACCGCTGCATACGAAAACACCTTCAGACAATGCATCTTGATATCGTTCTTTCCCTCAGCGCGATTGCGGACGCGGCTTCCATTGGAGGTACTTTTGTTTGTGATGAACTTGAAAACCTGACCGACTCAGACATCGAATCTGATTGCAGGCTCGAGATCCCAGATTTCCATACAGCAAGTGGTGAGAAGGATGATATGCAGAACGATTCAGACACGGAAGACGTTTCCCACCCACCGGTCCGCGTGCGCCCTTCGGGTCAAGAAACTATTCCAGGTACTGGCAGACCACACGGGGAAGTTGCTGGCAATACAGAGCTCAACAAGGCCATGACCGATCACCCTTGGAGCCCTTTCTCATCGGAAAAAGACTTTAATTTGGCGCGCTGGTTTGTCCGGAGCAAGGTAGCCAAGTCGCAGATCGACGCGTACTTTGCGGAAGGTTTAGGCGGTACGGATAGCTGATCATTCCGGTCCGCCTATACCTTGCGACAACACCTCGACATACTGGACCCAGTTCGTGAATACTTGGTGTGGGCGGAAGCCACATGCGACAACTTTCTATTATCGAAATATTATTGACCGTGTCCGCTACCTGATCCGTCAGGTCCCGTATAGCTCAGATATGGTTTACGCACCTATTCGAGAATATGATTCAAGTGGGGAGCTATTATATTAAGAGATGCATACGGCGGACTGGTGGTGGGATATGCAGGTATGAGAGAGGTCCTGACAAGTTCTTGGAGTGGTGTTTCCACTGCTAACAACCCATTCCATTCCTTGGTAGAAAGCTTTGCCCGCCAGGTCCAGTGTGGTGCCGATTATCGGATTGTCTGACCAGACGCACCTTACCAATTTCTCCGGAGATAAGAAAGCCTGGCCGGTATACATGACTATCAGCAATCTCCGTTCGAGGACAAGAAGCAGCCCTGCCAAGATGCCAATCCTACTTCTGGCATTGCTTCCAGTACCGCCAAAGTTCACATCTGCGAATCAGCCCGTGCCAACGAAGCCCAGCAGCAGACCAACACGGATGTCCTGCGGGCTGTCTTCGATCTTGTCCTGGCACCATTATAGCAGGTTGCCCGAGAAGGAACGGTAATGGATTGTGCAGACGGCAAAACACGCCTTTGTTTTCCCATTTTGTCGGCCTGGATCGTGGATCATGCTGAGCATGCAGCCTTGCAAGGAATAGGTAGTAAGTCATGCCCAAAGTGTGAGGTTCCGTGCGAGGAGCTGGGTGGGGATCTGCGGCGGATGTATGAGACCCACGACTACATGCTATATAGAGAGAAAGCCTTGAGGCATGAGCCGGCAGAAGCGGCCGGCATTGCAGAATACTTTCAGCGGTTGGGCGTGAAAATTGGAAACAATGTATTCACCGGGCTCGACCGAGTAAGCCCCGCGGACCTACACAAGCCGGACCTCTTGCACAACATCTACCTTGGCTTATTCAAACATATGATGGAATGGGTGGAAGGGTTCCTGAAAAAGCATAAACGGCAGCAGGCATTCGACGATGCTTGGAAAGAATTTCCTCCTTACCCCGGATTCAGAGTACCGAAAAAGGCCTATCGCAAAATCACACAATGGCAAGGAAAGGAGATGCTCAATCTCGGCCGTTGTATTTTAGCCGTATTGGCGTCTGCATTGCGAAACCTGGACAGTTCTCAGTATCAGGATTTCAAGAGCGCTTTGATGTGTGTTAGCCCGCTGGTGGACTTCACTCTCCTGGCTCAATATCGCAGTCATACACCAGACATACTTTCCTACATGGAAAGCTACCTGCAGACATTCCACCGGACAAAGGACATTTTTCTTGAGTTTCGTACCTTGAAGGCTACCGGCGCTCAAGAAAATCGCCAGGATCGGGAGCTAAGGGAACTAATGGCAGATCAGCGTGCTAAAGAAGTCCGCCATAGAACCGTCGCTAATCGCCGTCGGCTGGCTGATCAAGACATCGTTAAAAGGTCTGATCCGCTGGCAGATTTGATACGGCGTGAGAACCACTTCAACTTCATCAAGATGCACTACCTGACTCACTTTGCCTCACACGTACGGCGTTTTGGATCCATATCGATGTATTCAACCGAGATCGGTGAACTAGCACATAACGATCAGATTAAAGATGGCTACCGCAGGTCAAACAAGAATGAAGCCGCCTGACAGATCTTGTTGCACTATGGCCGCCAGCACGCCCTAGGAATAAGGTTCCAGACAATAGAAGCAATTTCAAAAGCTGAAAGTGTGATCGTGGTAGAAGATAGTGGGATGGAAATGTCGACTGTTCCAAGTCGCAGCACACCGCGCCGGGTGCTTAAAGGCCGTATGAAGAACACCAGCACGCTGACCGAATTATGCACAGCCCTCGATATCCATTATTCCAACAAGCTGGAGGAGATACTGTGTTTTATCAGGCAGACCGCTGGGGATGACCGGCGGTTGCCTGCGGACCCCGCCGAACTCGGGTTACTTCCTGTAGAGGGATTTGCTCAGCTTGAAATCCCAGTGCCCGACTTTCAGGAAACTGACAGGTTCCAGATCCACCGGGCCTGCTGCACTGGAACAAGGGCATTCCGCAACCGTGGCTCTGGAAACGATTGGGTGTGGGTCAAGACTGGTGGGGAAGCGAACTATGGAGATTTACGGGGACGCGTGGTGGCTCGGTGGCTAGCACTTTTCAAGATAAGAAATATTCTAAGTGAGGCCGCAGGTGTCCATCGCCAGGCATTAGTTTGCATACTCGATCCGATCAATGGTGGGAGATTTCACATTCCGAGCGTACATATGCGAGTCGGCAACCGGATCAATGGTCGAGACATGCGAATAGTCAGTATAGGGGCAGTGATTGGACAGGCGCAGGTAATTCCTATCGGTGAGAAGCAATGGATAGTGAATCACAGGATTGATCTGAGGACGTTTAATGAAATATATTAAATTATTTTATCCAATTATGTACAGTATTTATTCGGCTGATTTGGAACTGGGCACTTAAGGTGGCAGTTCGCGTATTGAGTGTCCAGCTTCAACCTGGCCGGGGGAGTACTACACGATCCGCGGGCATTTAAGGGAATGTTTTAAATAGGTTGAATTGTTCTGCATGAACATACGGCCAAGTTGAAGCCGTACGCTTAAGGTGGCAGTGCCCATATTCAGTATCCAGCTTCAACTCGGCCGGGGGAGTACTACACGATCTGCGGGCATTTAGGTGAATGTTTTAAATAGGTTGAATTGTTCTGCATGAATATACGGCCAAGTTGAAGCCGTACGCTTAAGGTGGAAGTGCCCATATTGAGTGTCCTGTTTCAACTCGGCCGGGGGAGTACTACACGATCCGTGGGCGTTTAAGGCAATGTTTTAAATAGGTTGAATTGTTCCACACGAATATCCGGCCGAGTTGAAGCTGGCCACTTAAGGTGGCAGTTCCCATATTGAGTGTCCGGCTTCAACTCGGCCGCGGAAGTCATACATGATTGGCGGGTATTGAAGGGAATGTTTTAAATGGGATGAATTGTTCCGTATGAATATACGGCCAAGTTGAAGCCCTACACTTATGGTGGCAGTGCCCATATTGAGTGTCCGGCTTCCACCCGGCCGCAGGAGTACTACATGATCCGTCGGCGTTTACGGGAATGTTTTAAATAAATTGAATTGAATAGGCGGCCAAGTTGAAGCCGGCGACTTAAGGGAGAGATTCCCGTAGACAGTGTCCGGCTTCAACTCGGCCGCCTGAGTTCTGCGGATGATTAATGCGAAACTATGCTCTCCTGTCGCAAGGGAATCCAACCAAAGTAGGGGGTCTGCATGGCGGCCGCGCCGAGCATCTTGTGCACAGTAAGGGAATTATGGAACTGACAGTAGGGTGCAGACTAAGAAAAAAGCGACCAAGGATGGCAGTGGACGGAAGCGGACGGAAGCGGACAGATCTAGGTCGCCAGAGGTGTGAGGGTAGCAGAGATGGTCACCGGACGCGCGCAACCGCAAGGAGTAGGCAGGAGGCCAGTAGACGAGAGGATAAGGGGGCGGATACAAGGGGGAGGAAGGAGGAGGTGGTGGGGCTACAACAAGCGTGTCGGAGGCTGGGGAGGGAAAGTGGGGCGTCCGGGTGCACCAGACGCAAGAAATGAAACGCATAGAAGGCATGGGAGATCCGGGAGGACCGGACGCAAAGAGCAGATGTTATTCGTCCGGAAGCGTGCTCTGTCCGTCCGGAGAAAAACGATTTTTTGCTGATGTGTGAATTGATCATGGGCATCCTAGACAGCCCGTGGGTAAAAGGGATGGTTTTGTGAGCCACCGCATCTATCCGCAAATGGTTCCTCAGGGGGGGGACGGGCCGCGGGGTTTTCTGGTGGAGGGGGAGGTACACAGACAAGAGCCCCCTTGTTAGGGCCCTTGAGGAGTCATGTGCCAGGTGGGCAGAAAGGGAGGGAAAGGATGTGTGGAGGTGTGCTGTTGCTCGGTTTAACTCCGGCGGGGAGCAAACAACCCGAAGCGCCGCCAGTCTTGGTCGTTGGGAGATCAGGAGAGCGACCGGGGGGAGGCAAGATTCCAGCGCAAGGATCCCGGTAGGGGTGGCAGAGAAGCAGTTCGTAGTCCATCTCTGGACTTTGTGCCAAAAGGTGTTCAGGCGCAACATGGCGCCTGCGCTGGGTGTGAAAAGGTCTGACCCATAGAGTAGGATGGGGGCGACCAGGGACGTTGCTAGCCTGTGGCATAGGTATGGGGCTAGGCCCGCCCCGGGGGGGCTAAGGTGTCTGATGAGGGCAAAGGCACCCTGGGCAAGGGCCAGTCGGCGCGAGAAGTGGGCGGAGGAGGCAAGAGCAGGAGTGAACCAGTACCTGAGCCACCTAAGCGAGTCACAAGGCCTGAACAGCTCTCCTTTGATCTGAATGGGGGAGAGGCACCTTGGTGAGTTCCTCTGGCTAGGCGTCCTCCAGTGTATGAGTTCTGTTTTGGCAACCGAGAAGGAGACCCCTATGCGGAGGGCCTTAGCTTCTAGCTTTTCGACCAGTTTCTGGAGGCGGCGGATGTTGCCTCTGTATGACGGCGAGGCGGCGGTGAGAGCGAAGTCATTCACGTATGAGATGATCAGACCTCGAGGGACTTTGAAGTGAAGGGGCGAAACGTAGAGGAGGAAGAGAAGTGCGGAGATCCGTGAGCCTTGCGGGGCTCCGACATTCACCGGGGCTGGGGTCCCTGGAGCCCCCTTAAAGAATAGGGTGCAGCTTCGTTCTCCCAGGAAGGACGAGACCTAGGAGACCAGGTAGCGGGGGATACCGCCCTACCTCAGGATGCGGGCAAGAGTGGAGTTGGCGACATTGTCGAACCCTGCTTTGATGTCCAAGAATAAGGACGAGACCTTGCGGCGGTGTCTTTGAAGGGTTTTCACATCGTTGAAAAGGGTCAGGACCGCATCGTAAGTGCTCAGTCCAGGCAGGGAGCCGCATTGGTTGGGGTTCAGCATGCCCTTTGATCGGGCTGCCAGGAGGAGGCGGGACGCAATTATCCTTTCCAGGATTTTCGAGACCGTGCGGATTAGGACAATTATCCTGAAGGAGGCGGGGGACTCGTAGGAGGGTTTCCCCGGCTTGTCGAGTACTATCCCATTTGACCCTTTCAGGGAGGCGGGGTGATATCCGAGGCTGACTAGCGGGGAGAGGATCTGGAGGACGATGGAGGGGATTTCCCTGTTGACTTCCTTCCAGGTGGAGTAAGGGATCCCGTCTGGACCCGGGGCTGACGTGGGTGAGCACTTGGAGAGAGCCGTAGCTACCTCTTCATTTGTTAGTGGTGGCGCCTTTTGGTCAGGCCACAACCTGGGGCGGGGAGTGAATGGTTCCTTCGGGGGGAAAAAGTGGTCCAACAGGACATCGTTCATCTGTTGCGGGGCCTCAGCCACGGGGAGGGAGGGAAAGCGCGGAGGGGCTCGGCCATAGGCAAACTTCTTGGCCGTCCACAGGGTCTGGGGGGTGGCGCCTAGCAGGAAAGACGACCAGTGCTTGTTTTTAGCGGTCTTAATAGCCTTGAAGTACGCCGCTTTGGAAATGTCTGCCAGGTCCCGAATGGCTGGTGTCCCGTGTTTCCTGGCCATCCTTGAGGCTTTGTGGAACTCGCGACGGAGGATTGTCAGGTGGGGATTCCACCAAGGTTTGGAGTAGAGAGAAGGTCTTGAGACGGGGGTGTGTTCCTTGAGAAGGGCGGTGAGTCTATCTACAGACCCGCCCAACCACGTGTCTAGGTCCGCCGGCGAAGTGCCAACAGGTGCAGGAGGTACCCCAAAATTCTGGATGAGGGGGGGGGACCCTGTTTCCCAGTCCGTGTCGGACCACCTAGGGTGCCTGGGGCTCGGGATAAGACTGGGGGGGCCAGGTTGATAGTTCTTGGCACATGGTTGGAGCCTGTCGAGGGGAGGGAGACCTCCCATGATTTGAACAACGGGGGGAGGAGGGGGTTTGCGAAAGCCAGGTCTATAAATGAGGGGCAAGCCTTACCGACCAAGGGGAACCTGGTGTATTCTCCGGGCGGGCTAAGGAGAGCGAAGCCGGCCTGGGCTGCTTTCTCAAAGTAGGGGGTCGAGGATCAAATTTCCCGAGGCGAACAAGACCACAGGGGGTCTGAGAGGGGGTTGTGTATATTGAGGTCCCCTACTACCAGGAGGGGGACCTCCAAGGTTGGAAAGAGGGTAGCAGGGGTGACGGAGTGGACCCGGTGGTCGCGTGTGTTGGTCGAGTAGGCCTTGATCAGCTGAAAGGAGTGAAAGTTTGTCCCGAAAAGAGGTGCCTGGGAGGAGACATCAAGGGTGAGGATGTCATCCACCCCTTTGAACCTTTGAACCACTGAAAATGAAGTAAGGAAACACACGTGAACAGAAGCCGCTACGCGGGGCTTCCTGACAGGGGGGAAAAAGGACTTAAATCCATTAAAGGAAGGAAGGTGAGCCTTGTTAACAGGCGGATCTTGAACGAGGACTCGTGAGGGGTATGTGGTCGCTTCTCGGAACGACTCAAACAAAGAAAGAAAAACATCCCAGCTCCCAAGGCAGTTATGGTGAACGATAGAAAGTAGTTGGGGATTCGGGGCCGGCCCTATCCCATGGAGGAGGGGGTGATTAATCATTACCGGGACGAGCCCGACGGTCGGAAGGGGCGGGGGAAGGGCTTTGGGCCTCCAGCGGGAGAGGACCGCCAAAGCCTTGAATGGTGCCCGGATGGGGGGGTCCAGCTGGGGGAGGTTGCCTGGGGGTTACGAGGTCCACCTCAGTGGGGCCCGCCCTGGCCGGGGGAGTAGAGGGTGCTGGGCCGCTATCGACTGCCATATCCATGGGGTCTTGACTGGTTGGCACTGTCAAGGCAGGTCTGGTGGGGCTTGTTGGGCAGGGTCGAGCCGGACATTCCTTGAATGTGGCAGTGTGGTCATTACCGCAGTTACAGCAGTGGGGGGGCGAGGTCGGACAACAGGATGGGACTGGCTTATTGTTCCCGCCCCTGGGGCAGGTGGGATTCTGGCATCTGTGAGACGCGCGAGTATGATAAAGCGCACAAATGGGGCACGTTGGGTGGGTTGCGGGGCATCGGTCATCGGCGTGTCCGTATCTCCAACAGTTTCTACACTGGGAGGTTCGGTTGCCTGAGAAGGCAAGTTCGACCTTGCGTTTCTGCGAGAGGATGAAGACCCCGGAAGTGAGGGCCGATACGTGCTGAGGGTCGACGGTGACAACTACCGAAGTGGCCACCTTGGTGCTTCGAGAATCTTGGTCAGGGTTAAGGTACCTGGCTGAGAGAACCGGGGTCGCTTTGTCGTTGAGGATTGCCTGCCTGATATATGGGAAGAGTTCTTCTTCCTCTTGTGGGAGGAAGCGAAGTGGGAGGCCGTGAATGGCTAGTTGTACCGCTGTAGGGGCAAGAACCTAGGGGCACCAGGGGTTTTCCCCTACCGGGACCGATTGATTTAGAGCCCTAGTGAGGGACTCGAAGTATGGGGCGTAGGACGCCGTGGGAGTTGCCTTGTCGGTTACAGTGAGGGAGATGGCACCACGAGGGTTAACGGTGGCTGAGAAGCCAAGCAGGAGGAGGCAGTTTGATTCGCACAGGACGCGGGCAGCTCTGTCTGGGAAGGTTGCTGCAATGGATGGAGCGTCTGGGTGAGGGGCGGGGGATTGGCGAGGGGCAAAGAATTGACGTTGGGCACCTGGGAGGGAGGGAGGCCCCTTCTTAACAGGAGGGGCTACCGCACTCGCAACTTACTGGGGGGAGGGTTGCTTGCCGGCTTTGTTCTTGTCCTTACGGCCCAACCCTGAGCCAGAAGCTGCTTGAGCATAGGAAGGTGAGGGGTTGTTATCAGGGTGGAGGTGGCCGGGGGTGAAAGAGGACAGGTCGTATGCACCTCTCCGGTATTCGCCAGCCTCGTAGCTGTGGGGGAACAAGCTAGCATATTTCTCGGGGTGGCCGAAAGCCTTGCCAAGCTTGGTGTCGTAAAATGGTATGAGGTATTTAGGGTCCTCAGCCGCAGTGGGGGTTGGTGTGAGTGGTGCTCGGGCCCTTTCCTTGCCCTTCCTAGAGGGGGTGGGGCCTTGGGTGACGAAGGGGGTGTGGGTCGTATGGGTGGGGGCCGGCGCTTGGGGGAGGGCAGGGACAGGGGCTGACACACGATGTGACAGGTCGCGAATAGATGCCTGGAGGTCAGCCAGGGCTTGGGGGGGCTTTGGTCTTGAGCGGGGGGGAGATTGGCCAACTGCGAGGAGATCTCGTGGAGCTCCTCCCTAATGGCCTCATTTTCCTGGGAGATGGTTGCGAGCTTCTGGGATACCCCACTCAGCTCATGGGAAATGGTGACCAGCCCCTTAACGAGCTGGGACAGGAGAGTGACGGTGGTGGACTCGGCAGGGATTGTGTTGGCAAGCGTTTCGGCGCGGCAAGGGGGGAGGTCTCGGGGGTTGAGGCGGGGGGCACTCCTGCCCTGGGCCAGTTGTTCCGCCATGCAGGTTAACGAGTAGTCGGTCAGGGGAGTACATGATGTCGACAGGGCAGGGGAGTTGAGGGCTGACATTCTGCCAAAGGCAGGGTTGCCTGGGGGAATCAGGTGGGGATCCGCCATGAGGTCGAAAGAGCGAGCAGAAGTGGGCGAGGGGTTTGTTCCAGACGCAAAGTGGGGTAAAGTTGAGATTGTATGTGAAATGTAGCGGCGGGGAGAAGAAGTTTGCGAGAAGCGTGACCTATCCCTTGGTCATTTCTTTTTTTTCTTTTTTTTTTTTTGTAATCATGCGTTATTTGTTTCTGGGTACAAAAAGCCTTATGCAGCGTGAGCAATAAAGAGAAAAAAACCTATAAATGCAAACCCACCGCCCGCTTCACCTCTTCATGGGAAAAATCAAACACCCCAAGTCCATAGGAAAAGTCTCCCCCGCCTAGCACCTAAGATAATATACCCCAGACACTTAAGGAAACAATACATAGAAACGTACAGGTAGAGAGACCCAAACCCTTCAGCAGGCTCCCCAAAACAAAAGAAACCGCCTGTTCGAAGACCAGAAAGGCTGGCCTGAGGGGGGTGGATAGGTGATCGGCGACATAGGAAAACTCCAGTAGAGGGCCCACCGAAACCATGTTGTAGGGTCAGGCAGGTCAATACATCGATCCAAGGCGTTGGACAATAGCCACGGAGCGAGTGCTATACCACGACTAGGCGTAACCGAGGAGGGGCCAACCGATCGCAAGGGTAGATCGCGAGCGGAGCCACCAGGCAGAGGGGATGCCAGCCAACGATGATGAGCAGTTGGGAGCCAGCCGGTGAGTAGCAGTAGGGTGCCAGCCAGAGGGGAGCAGTAGGGTGCCAGCCGGGGGAGGAGTTTTAGCAGTAAGGTGCCAGCTTATGGGGCAGTACGGTCCCAGCGGACGGAACCGGGAGGGGGATAGAGGAAGGATCGCGAGCGGGCTAGCCACAACCGAGTAACAGGCCATAACAAGGGCTTTTGGGGCGACAGCGAAACCGAGCGGGACGGTGATGTTACTAACCGAAGCTTTCCCCATCAGAGGTACAAGCCCAGCACAACCGAAGCCTTACTTCGACCGAGAGTCCGGACGCCGTATCGCCGACCATGAACGAAGCAAGAAGCTTTCCGACCGTGCAAAATGCTAAGCGAGGTGCAAAGCAAGTGCGGGGTAAGCGGGAGAACCGAACTTCATGAGCGGGTGTCAACGATGAACAGGAACAAGAACCCCAAGGAGGGGAGCATCAGCAAAAAGGTGGCCTGCGTCAGATCCAGTAGTGTTGCGTCCTGACTCTCTCAGCCTGGACCCTGCGCCCTGTGCGTCCTGTACCTATAGACCACATCTTGTTGTGTCAGGTGCGTCCGGAGACCCTTGCCTACACTGGGTTCCGTCCGGACACATCCAACGAAGCAACCCTGCCGCCCATGCATTCTGACTTAAACCTCAACACCATCGCACATCAAGATTCACCACTACCCCTGATTCTCCGTTCAGCATTCTTTGTCTTCTACTAGCCCGGATGTGAACAAGGAGTATTTCTTGGCAAAGAAAATATAGTTAGTGCTGCGCCTGGTGAGAAAGCCATCATACCCTTAATCTTAAATTTGCGCTAAAGACTGCAAGTCCGAGTCACACTCGCACTCAGAGTTCTATTTTCAGAACATCATCTTTGAATGAGTGAAAATGCCAGCTCACTCCAGTCTGAAAGCGAGTGATAGCCATAATACTCTCAAGTCTAGCATAGTGCCTGGTGGTTTCTCAGCACTTAGCCTCAAACTGGATGCGACGCGACACTCTTTTCATCACAACACTCAACATCCACACTCCCGGGCCACAGCTCCAACACTCCACCACAGCCAGACAATCAAACCTGAATTCGACACTTGGAGGTTCCTGGGCTCGATGCCAGCTATCCAGCGGTATAAGATTCATCCCCAGAGGGATATTATTCATGAAGTTACAGGGCTGAATTTGGTGGAGTGTTGGCGATCCCAGAACTCGATGGCAGATTCCTCCACAACCACTGCTCCAATCCTGGATCTGATTGCGGGAGGTTATTGGGCTCGACACCAGCTACACAGCGGTATAAAGAACGTCTCTGTAGCATCAAAACTCAGGAAGTCGCTGACCCTTATGAGAGTTGTCTTTATAGATACTAGTACTCTGGCGATCTCAGAACTCGATGGCAGATTCCTCCACAACCACTGCTCCGATCCTGAATCTGATTGCGGGAGATCGTTGGGCTCGACGCCAGCTACGCAGCGGTATAAAGCACGTCTCTGTTGCATCAGAACTCAGGAAGTGGCTGACCCTTGTGAGAGTTGTCTTTATAGATACCCTGGCGCTCCCAGAGCTTGATGGCAGATTCCTCCACAACCACTTCTCCGATCCTGGATCTGATTGCGGGAGATCGTTGGGCTCGACGCCAGCTACGCAGCAGTATAAAGGACGTCTCTGTCGCATCAAGACTCATGAAATCGCTGTCTTCTGTGCAGGGTGTATCAGGTATCAAGCTGGCGATATTTTACTCGATGGCGGCTATCTCCACAACCGTTGGACAGATTTTGATTCCGTTTGCGGGAGGTTGTTGGGCCTGACGCCAGCCTTCCAACGGTATAAGGTACGTCTCTGTCACATCAAAACCCAGGAAATCGCTGTCTTCTGTGGAGAGGATCTTTATAGTAGCCCTGGCGATATTTTACTCGATGGCAGATTACTCCACAACCGGTGGACCGATTTGGCTGCTCTTTGCGGGAGGTTGTTGGACTCGACGCCAGCTACGCGGCGGTATAAGGTACGTCTCTGTCGCATCAAAGCTCGGGAAGTCGCTGACTCTTGTGGGGGTTGTCTTTATAGGTACTCTGGCCATCCCAGACCTCGATGGCAGATTCCTCCACGACCACTGCTTCGATCCTGAATCTGATTGCGGGAGATCGTTGGGCTCGATGCCAGCTACGCAGCGGTATAAAGGACGTCTCTGTCGCATCAGAACTCAGGAAATCGCTGACCCTTGTGAGAGTTGTCTTTATAGATACCCTGGCGCTCCCAGAGCTTGATGTCAGATTCCTCCACGACCACTGGGCCGATTCTGGATCTGATTGCAGGAGATTGTTGGGCTCGACACCAGCTTCCTAATGGTGTAAGGTCCATCCCTCCGCGATTTTTATTCATGATGTTACCGGGCTAAATGGAGTCCTGGCGATCCCAGAACTTGAACTTGATGACAGATTCCTCCACAACCACGGCTCCGATCCTCGATCTGATTGCGGGAGGTTGTTGGCCTCGACGCCAGCTTGACAACTTGAATAATATAAGCTCTTCTCCCCCGCGACTTTTATTCATGAAGTTACAGTATCCCGGGTGGGTGTTGAGTACTGGTAAAGGTCGAGTCCCGGGTAGGGCAGCCTGAGGGGTTGCATATGAGTATCATGAGCAGTCCTGTATATTAGAACAATAGAACACTAGTAGTAGTATATTTAATACACTGAGAGCATGAAATCTATTGTGACCCTGGTCAGGAAAAGTAAAGGGGGTACCCTTCAAGTTTGCTTATTTCAGGAAGATGAGTACTGAATGCACTGTATCCAGAGGAGGAGGTCCGACGTCGGGTTGCATCCTGAAGATGAGGTGCTGCGTCTGGTGCGTTCTGAGGATTAGGTGCTGCGTCTGGTGCGTTCTGAGGATTAGGTGCTGCGTCAGGTTGCGTCAGGCGCATTGTGTGGTAGGGTGGTTGAGTCCTGGTTTGCGATTTGCGTTCCAGCGTCAGGTGCGTCAGACGCACAGAACGCACAGAACGCAAGGTATTATTTTTGATGATGAGGCATGCGTGCCTCAGGAGAGGAGGGAAGATGGCTTAACGTCAACTCCTAGGCAGTAGCCATGATGGGGGAAGAGAGGTGGGTGGGGGAAAGTGACGATGATTTCCCGTGGTGTTGAGATTTCAATCGCCGGAGGTGGAGGTGAGATGGTTCGTGTCCCTATCCCTTGGTCGCTTTTTTCTTTTCTTTTTTTCTTTTTTTTTGTAATCATGCGTAATTTGTTTCTAGGTACAAAAAGCCTTATGCAGCGCGAGCTATGAAGAGAAAAAAACCTATAAATGCAAACCCACCGCCCGCTTCACCTCTTCATGGGAAAAATCAAACACCCCAAGTCCATAGGAAAAGTCTCCCCCGCCTAGCACCTAAGATAATATACCCCAGACACGTAAGGAAACAATACATAGAAACATACAGGTAGAGAGACCCAAACCCTTCAGCAGGCTCCCCAAAACAAAAGAAACCGCCTGTTCGAAGACCAGAAAGGCTGGCCTGAGGGGGGTGGATAGGTGATCGGCGACATAGGAAAACTCCAGTAGAGGGCCTACCGAAACCATGTTGTACGGTCAGGCAGGTCATTACATCGATCCAAGGCGTTGGACAATAGCCAAGGAGGCAGTGCTATACCACGAAGAGGGGTAACCGAGGAGGGGCCAACCGATCGGAAGGGTAGAAGGCGAGCGGAGCCACCCGGCAGAGGGGATGCCAGCCAACGATGATGAGCAGTTGGGAGCCAGCCGGTGAGTAGCAGTAGGGTGCCAGCCGGTGATTAGCAGTAGGGTGCCAGCTGGTGATGAGCAGTAGGGTGCCAGCCGTGAAAAGGATGGTAGCAGTACGGTGCAAGTGGACAGAACTCGGAGGAGGAGAGAGGAAGGATCGCGAACAAGCTAGCCGCAGCCGACAAACGCGCCATAGCAAGGGCTTTTGGGACGACGACGAGACCGAGCGAGACCGTGATGTTCCTAACCGAGGCTTTCCCGATCAGAGGTACAAGCCCTGCAAGTCGAGGGCTACTTCGACCGAGAGTCGGGCAACATGACACCGACCATGAACGAACCGAGAAGCTTTCCGACCGTGCAAAATGCTAAGTGAGGTGCAAAGCAAGTGCTGGGTAAGAGGGAAAACCGAACTTCATGAGCGGGTGTCAACGAAGGACAAGAACGAGAACCCCAAGGAGGCGAGGCCGTAAGGCCACAGGAGAGGAGGGGAGATGGCTTAACGTCAACTCCTAGGCAGCAGCCATCGTGGGAGAAGAGAGGTGGGTGGGGGAAAGTCGCGATGATTTCTCGTCGTGTTGAGATTGCAATCGCTCGAGGTGTTGTTGCGATGGTTCGTGGCCTATTGCTTGGTCGTTTTTTTTTTTTTTTTGTAATCATGCGTTATTTGTTTCTAGGTACAAAAAGCCTTATGCAGCGCTAGCTATGAAGAGAAAAAAACCTATAAATGCAATCCCACCGCCCGCTTCACCTCTTCATGGGAAAAATCAAACAC
>Ga0307517_10000673_pt1 | contig 58635 bp, 80 predicted proteins | sample 23_EM_MG_FD_194515 | JGI IMG/M metagenome (GOLD analysis project Ga0307517, IMG submission 194515) | Populus trichocarpa ectomycorrhiza microbial communities from riparian zone in the Pacific Northwest, United States - 23_EM | ecosystem: Host-associated > Plants > Roots > Unclassified | place... | reverse complement strand
TCTAAGTCAGTTTAAGTAAGTATAAGTAGTTTAAGAAATGACCCATTTTCCTGATGCTATAGGATGAATTTTCAACAATTTTTAACAGGCCGAAAACCCCTCCTAGGATAGCTACAAAGTGTTCCATAGCATGTCATAGCATGTATTTTTAGGCTTTTTGAGCCTTGAAAACCAGGATTTGCTGATGCGGCGCCTTAAATCTGCGATAGAGGCATTGATCTTGAATTACATTATTGTTACTTTTAAGTTTTACAAACACACGATCACACGCTCCTCTCGATGGTCGACGACATAACTCTAGGGTTACTGAAATCAGACGTAGGACGTGCAGCGGATAATCTGCACAGGCTTATCCTCAACGCCGACTCTGCCGACAAGATCGCCCTCGCAAGGGCTGTCTACCTCTACAAAGACACTAGATATATCCTTCCACCAGCACGACAAGTTCTGGTCGGCCTTAAAGCTTCCAAGGCCACCCTCCAAAGCCTGCAAAAAGACGCAGTCACGAATGCAAAGGAAACGGTTTCATGGGATAAAGCTACCCCTGAAAATGGAAAAGCCCATGCAATCCGGAGGAAACAATACCAGGACTACATTGACCTCATCACAAAGCAGTTCGAGCAGTTCCACACCACATACCAGAAACTAGCTCCGTCTGTGTCCATACCCCCATATCCCAAGTCCTCTCTGACCTCAGACTATCTTTCCGTGCTCCGCACGCAAGTTCTCGCGTGGTACGACTCCAAACTATCCTCCAAATCCATCCCAGAAGCAAACCCCCAAGACGGTATTGCCCGCTTCATGACAGAGCACCGAGAATCCCTTATACTCCTCAAAGCAACCCACACAGTCACAAAAGCATCCATCAATCGCAAAATTGCTTCCAAAGCTTGCAATATCCAGCTCTTACTTGCTCCTGTCCTATCTCTCGCAATAGGCCTTTACAAGCCCTGGGACGGCCCAAAAACATTTTCGTTCAAAACCCTAACAGATTTTGACCGCGCCGTGCTCGCTCTCGGAATGTTCATTCCATCCTTTGGCCGTCTCTTCAAATCCGGCCGCCCAGTCTATGACCCTGACCGCCTCTCCTTGATATACGGTGGCAATCCCTCTCTATGGGATCTCGCACTCCGGTACTGCACCGTCATTTCCGACCACCGGGATTCCCAGCACTTGCTTGACTCCTTTTACGCCTCCATTGGACCCTCCAAGCTCGTAGGGCCAACAGGGTTCGACTCAGCCGCCCTCCTCACCATCGTCTCCGCCCCCTCAAGCTTTCAGGAGAGCCCTCCAGAGTGGTGGCTCGTGGATTTATGGACGGACTTGAAATCCCGCCATCCCTGGCTGGCAACCGCACAACTCGACGAATGGGCCATACGGCGCGTGCTGCTCGTGGGCCCTAACCTCTCACACATCCAGTCCCAGCTCCTCGCTGAGCTAGCCGAAACGCGCATAGCCACATTCCTGCAGAACAAAGCCGCAGTGTACGCCCTGGGGATCGCAGATGCCCCGGACGGGTGCACGTTCGAATTCGTGCCTGGGCATGCCTTCCGTGCAGGCGACAAAATCCCCGAGTTCGTCAATCGCCAGATTTCAGATGGTGTGATTGGATATTGGGACAATGTAGGCTTCCATGTCGTTGCAGTGCTAGAAGCCAAGGTGGACAGTGTGGGAGTGCGAGAACTTGGGCATGCAAAGACAACGGGCTTGTCGCCGGAGGAGCAACTCCAGTTGAGGCGCTTTGCAAAACGGGAGTTGGCTGAGGATCGGGAGGTGGCGGACAGGTTGGAAACCCCATTCAAGGCACCCATTGACCGGTATGAACGTCAGGTGCGCGTGTGTTCAACGTAACTGTACCATGAACTCACCCAAGTCTGGCTTTTTTGCGCAGATCCTCCAATTCGAGACGGGTAGCCAGGTCTCTCGCGATGTCAACCGACTGGAAATTTTAGACCAGGTCCGGATTAACGGAGTCCTGGGGCGCCTTCTGCGATCGCCCCCGGAAGACTCGTCGTCCATCAAAGTCTTTGCAGTGGTACCCAAAAACACCGAGCCAACCGATCTCGAGAAAGAGGTGTTGGCACTAAACTCCAAACGCCAGTCATCATCGTCATCCTCCCTCCAATTCGAGGTACTCGCCGTGCCTCCCACTGCCGACCAACTCAAAGCAGCCGCAAATACCATCTTCCTCAAGGCCAAAGACCTTTTCCCGACCAGCACTGCCTGGCCGAACCTCGACTCTGAACAAGTCTTGCCTCGGATCCAGAAACTCCTCCAGGATCCATTTTTATTTCAACAGGGTGTCATTGGCCTGTGTACCGCCGTCACCTTCCTCTATCACATATTTGAACTCAAACCTATCGAAACTGTTAAATTCGCACAGGACCTGTACATCCACGGACACAGCACGCTTGGAAAGATGGACGTGCGCCCGCTCAAGGACCTGCTCAACGCAGACTACCAGTCCATCTTCCTCATCAAGGGTATGCGCGAAGCGCCTCCCCAGGCGGATTGGATGATTATGTGCAGCGTCTGCAGCAGCGAGACATGGTGGACCCATATCGCAGGGCCCCCGTCGGACTACAATCCTGATGTCGACGCATCCACCAGTGAAATGGCGGGATGGTATACCAACACTGGGTTCTTCACCACCGTCGAGTACGTTTCATACTGGATCACAGACCCATCAGTGGAGACAATGCAGGCTCTCGTCAAGACGGATAATAACGCGATCGCGCTGTGGATCAAGCCAAAGTTGCTGAGGTCACTGTATCCCTGGGTTCTCACGACGCCGATTCTTGATACGGACACACATATGATTGCGATGACGAGCACGCCTGTGATTGACAAGGCGATGAACAAGATCGAGTTTATGCTTTGGACATGGGGAGAAAATCCGAAGTTGTTGAAAGAAGAACTGGATTTTGTAAGGGATTGTATATTAGGGACTATTGTGGCAACAATTTGAGGTTGGCCGCTGGTGGAAAGTTAAAGTCTGAGCAGGAATTACATGGGTACTCCGACGCAGAAGAGAACTCTGTACAGAGGCACGAAACGATGTGCAAGTCACTCGATCCACAGATCCTTGGGTCATTTGCTTGTCGAGTGTTGGGACGCCACCGTCAAGTACCTTCTTTAGGATCACTTGTCTCGTTCTCGTTCTCGATCGTGCTTCTGTCTTGTTCCATGTCCTATTCTTGCTGGCCGTGCTGGGTCGCCTTCAATAAAGGCCTGGAGGTGAGCACCACTGTCGACCGAAAACATACCCACTCAACCCATTCTGCAAAGCCCGCATGAGTATCGCAAAATCATCTCTAGGTCTCCTCGAACGCGGTACATTGGGACTGACTTGAGCGGGAATCTTTTAACACCTCCACGAAACTCTTTTCTGTTGCCTTTGCCCTCCGTTTATTTTTCGTTGTAGGCTTTATCCAGACGGCGGTGGGGTTGGATTGCGGATCCTGGTGTTCAGCTTGCTGGCGAGATAATGCACCTGGTGTAGATCTCAAGATTTTTTGTGATCAAGGCCACTGCGTAGGATGCCTGGAAGGCTACTGTGCGAAGGAGTCTCGTTGCTCGTAAGTGCACTAGTATCCTATGGCGCAACTCTGAGGTTAACAATGCTATCTCAAACAAGGTGTAGAGAACCTTATTGCGAAGACCTTGGCCCGTGTCTATGTGGTGTTTGGACTACCACCTTAAAAAACTTTTTAGGAATTTAAAGGCACATTGAAACATTACTGATGAAGGTTCCCCTAAATATGTAGTTGATATTTTACATATTGCAAATTATAAGAGGCCGACCTTGACGCGTTTAAGCTTGACGATTCTAGTAGCTTGAACTCCGACATCACTATACAACTTCTCTATGTACATCAACACGAAAATCACTGACAGCTATCCACAATGAATGACTACGGAATCCGCTTCTATCCAATACCTCGAAACAGTCCTATACCTCAAAATGTGGCGTGCCTTATCGGAGGCATATCGGGCCTCAACCCAACATTCGTTTTATCCTTGAACGGAAGGGAAATCGTCGTACAAGCTCCCACCGATCCACCAGGCTTCGGAAGCCTCGAAGACTTGGACCAGGATCATCCTTTCTTCCAATGGATGGAGAATGAGAGGACCTCGAAGGTCTATGGCCATTATCTCGAAATTGTGGTTAGTAGTTGTCTTTCAACCTGAGCTTCAGATCCCCCCAGATTATGTCTTTCACAGCAAACTTTACTCTCAGAAATTGAATTTGGCAGGACAAATTGGGCGTATCTAACGTATCAGAATAGAGGCGGACCAGGAGGGTACCAGATAACTCAACGACAAAGGCGACTCCCCAAAGTGACTTGCCCTCCTTGGGGACGCATGATCTATGAAAGCGAAGTGGAATACACTGTTTACGGTCTTGCTAGTGATCGACGAGGGATGTGGAATGGCAAAGAAGTTGGTTCGTATGTTGAAAGCAAGAGTTATTCAACGCATTCTACTGAATTTTCTTTCAGATATTATGGTTGGCTGGAACGAATCTCATATGGACGATGTCAATCGGGCCATGTACGGCTATCGTCTGCTAGAAGGCATGGACCTCACATTTGAATTCTACGGACACCTAGTAGGCGTCGATGGTGAGATCAGAGGCATAGTCTCAGAAGCTGCCTGGGGAAGGATGATCACCGCGGAAGACTTCTCCCGTGTCTACAGAGCTGTAACGAAACTGCAAAGACGAGGCTTGCTCTATAAAGCTTGCTTGACCAACAGGTTCATGGTTGCGAATAACAAAGTCAGACTTCTCGATCTCGCGATGGTTGATCCTCATCATGCGTTGGATCCAGCAATGCTGGAGAAAGAGGCAGAACTCTGGCATTGGTCGGAGCTTACGCGTCTCTTTCACGAAATCGGGACCATCGGGCCATATGGGAAGTTTCGTGCTCCTCTCCACAGATTCAGGTCAACATATGAGGATTTGCAGTGTCTACCACTTCCACGCTCGCCTGAAAGGCCACTCGGTGGAATCATGTTGTATCCCAACTTTTTTGCAAACCACTACATCGAGCCGTGGCCGGAATATGTCGATATCTGGGAGAAACGACGACCTGTCTACGGAGAGGTTACCCGGAAAAGCGTTCACGGTAAACATAACATAATGTCAGCGGCACTGATATCAGGGTTTTCTGAAGGTGATCGACCACTGTCAGTCGAAACACTACAGAATCGACATCCCCGCAGGATAACATATCACTTTGGAGGAAAACTCGCCGACTCCGATACCAATAGTAGTGAGGAACCTACTTCCGATTTGTTGTCTTCTAATTCTGATACTTTATCATCCTATGCCATATCCTCTAATTCCGAGACTTTATCTTCTAATTCTGGTACTCTATCATCTTCCCTTGACATGGACACTTTATCTTGAAACGGTGTCACTGCAAAATCTGAAATCATACCTAACTTGCAATACCAACTTGTGTGAAAGTGGATTTCTGTAGGACAACGGTGATGATCATATGATCAGAACTCGGATCACAAATATTGACATTGATTTCCAGGAACCCCTTTGCCAGGGATTATCTAGTGGGTTCTCAGCCAAACCTCAATTATCTATATCCCAGCAGGCCCATTATGATGCATGCCTCATTTCCGAAATATCTTACTGTCCTTTCTTTGCTCGCACTCTTTATTGTTCAGACCCTTGCTTTGGCGGTAATCTCAACAAGTTCCCTCGGACGACGCACAGACCCATATTTCCCGGATACCCCACCATCATGTCCCATTTGCGAGAAGGTAAATCATATTATCTCTTTATAAACTCTGATTCGACCATGATGAGCAATAATAAAGCCATCGACGATAGGAGCTTTGTCTCGATCCCCTGCTCAAGCTTCACCCTTCTAATTGATGCTAACATCCCACTATATAGGACTATTGGAGTATCAATTCCTGCGCAGCTGCTTCACCTGTTTTGTCCAATTTTACCATGGTGCGTCCTTCAGCTACATCTAGTCAACGTTAACCCGCCACATTGATACCAACAGATCATGTTCAATCCGTCCGCCTTCATTGAGGTTATCAAATGTGCATGCACAGATACTTTCCAATCTGCATTTCCTCAATGCGTCGATTGGTACGTTTTTCCCGCAATGCGATCATTTTCTAGATAGAGAAACATTGCATTGCCATTTAGTTTTGTCAAGACCGGGCAAGACAATGTCATCAATTCGAAGAACTTACCAGGCATTATAGACGGGATGAGGAGAATCTGTGCTATACAAAGCACTTTACTTGGCAATGTTTCCGGTGCCAACGGCTATTTCACCACAACGAAGGCTCCTGTGCCATCTCCGACTGCATCGTCTTCCCATGGCCTTTTCGTGGAACGTTACGCGTTAACGATCGGATATACCCTGTTGTTCATTGGAGTAGGTGTATTTATGGGATTTCCTGGATTATGAATCCCTTCAAAGACGGCGAGGTAGTATTTGATTTTAGCCATTTTTGATGATTATGTATTCCATTGCACGACAGATTTATGACCGCACGATACTGTACGACCTTCATGATCTTGTACTTATTACTGTACTTAACATTGGATTTTCAACGTGGCTGAGAGGTATGAGAGTAAGTCTCAGCGTCTTTCTTTTACAGATTTGCATCTATTCCAGTCGCTGCCACGATTTGTATAATCAATCTTCACCAAGTTGTCGATGAGTACAGTTACAAAATAAAAAAAGTTTTAAAAAAACTGACGAATCTTTAGTCGGACTAACCACAGTCGGACTACATTGGACACAGGCTGATTCGCTCTGTCGTCTTACAAAAATATTCTAAAATCAGAGAAAACGAATGAACCACGAAAACAACTTACTACACACGTAGGGGTGCTTCAATAGTCACAGAATATATTAGCAAATGCCAAAGTTATGCGAAACATGGGGGGTGTTTAATACGCACCTGCTTTTCAAAACACTGGAGCAGCTTAATAGGTAGCAACCCATCTTAATTTGTGAGGATGGGCCGAATTCGGATGCAGGATCTTGTTGGGAGTATCAGTATCCTGGCAATGACAAGTGATTTTGATACTTACAGCATTTTGTAGTGCCATCGGAGCATTGTAAGTCAGAGTCCGTGTTTGGTGATGCGGTTGGATAACTTGGATTCGGGACCATTTCAAGTGTGATAGAGGTCACATCCGACGGGTATATATATTGAAGTGTGATAGATGTCACGTCCTGGGCCGACAGGCGGCCAACAAGAGCGATGAGGACAACGATGATGAGCTTAGAGAACATGTCGAGGAATTATTGCAGCTGAGTCCACCTCTTTATAAGTTGCACAGCAGTGTGCATCGGATTGTATAGTCGTTTGACGACCAACTTTTTTCTAATTATAAAAAGTCGTCGGTGGGCCGACTCGGAGCTTCGGCATTTACGCAATTATCATCCTCACAAGTTTCAACCACTCCCGCTACCAACCAGAGATGCGACAAGGCGACAAGGCGAAACATGGGGGCAACAAGGGAGGGTGACCTTCTTCTGTTCGACGATAGCCTCATCGGTCTGCCATGGATCTGCACTGATATTATCGATGATGAGGGATTGTTCATAACGTGGAAGCACAAGCGAGCGAGGTCTTGATGCGATTGACAGAACCGCAGCGACATTCGTCAAAAGAACGAAGCAAGAAATGTAGCTGCTACACCACCTTCATCCCTCAGACCGATATCTAGATTTTGAGGTCCTCTGGTGCATTGAGCAATCGGTGCTGGACTTGCAATTCGCAATCGCTTGAAGCAACCGAGAAATTCATGGCTGGGTTTGAAAATTTCGATACGATATTTGACAAGTCAATTATCTACCGAGCTGAATCCACCTAAATGCTGTCTCCAAGTTGAAAATTTTCTTGCTCTCTTGCCGTATTCTCTTCCTTCAAAGTTGAAGAGGCCCACCTCACAAACTTAGCTCACAGCGCTCGAACTGATTCCGTATTAGTCGCCTCCGAGTCTTTTACGTTTTCGATAAGACGCCTCCTTCAGGACCTCGATTCATTTTTTAAAAATCTTCTACCTCGCCCATCGAGGTTTCCTGTATATTGTAACAATTGCAACACACCAGAAGACCACTGTGGCTCTACACCTCACTTTATAACGTTAACGGACTCGGAGAGGATATTCCTTTGTAAGTACAATCAATGTGTATTCCACTCACGACCTTGTAGTCCACATATATATGTTCAGGCATCGTTCGGTCGATTTTATGTAATATATATGAACAACGTTTTTCTTTCCAATTCAAGTACAAACTTGCAACTACTTATTCGATACATATTAAGTCTTCACAAAATCGTCAATATTATTAATAAAAAAAAGTAAAAAAGACTGACGAATTTTGTATTACTGTAGTCTGACCAGAAGTCGACTATGAAGGACAATTGGCGATTCGATCCGGAGTCTTAAAATATTCTAAATCAGAGAAACAAACGAATTATGAAAAAAACCTACAAGACAATCATTCGCACTTCAATTGCCATATATTAGTGAATCGAAACGTGTTTACATAAATTAATACACACCCATTCGAGTTCTTAAGAATAGCACTCTCGCAGTCTACTGGGAAGCACCTCTCGCCTCCCTCGTCGAATACAACAACTATTTGGGAGTATCCGTTAACCGAATATCCTATAGCAAGCAAGTAATTTTGATACTTACGGCATGGTACGCATGGAAAATGGTGGGCACCATCTTGGGCCAACAGGCGACCAACAAGAGCGACGAGGACAATGATGGTGAGCTTAGAGAACATGTTGAGGAATTATTGCAACTGAATCCACCTCTTTATAATAGCGCCGTTGCATTGCGATGGTCGCCAGACTTTTCTGTGATGTAATGATAGGGTGCATCACATCAATTCCTGCTAACCGCTGCCAACCGATATCAAGTCACTCACTTCTCTGATCATCGACTGGCAAGCCAACCGCTCGACCCCTCGCGTTCACCTCCATTCAACCCTAGAGGCTAGGAGGTGGGGCAAACCCTTCCTTCTTCCTGTTCGCATCTGCGATGGAGAGGGGTGTCAATGATCTTCTCCATCGTGTCTGTGGCAACGGCGAAGGGCAACCCTCTGGGCCGTTGTGTCCTTGTGGGTTGTCTGTGTCTGTGTAATCGAAACCCGTACGTTTTTCGAGCTCCCCAATGCCCATGTATCCTTTATTTCAATGCAGAGAGGGGGTTGTATCCACTTAATTTCAATCAGGCGAGGGCAAGGCGAGGGTATAGTATGCCCTTTCGCATTTCTGATGTTATAATATATTGATACGAACAATACAAGGCCATATGGCCTGCTGAGTATGGATATAAAGTACTTACTAAGTTAGACCAGGAGGAGCCTTACTTAAGTTAGTAAGTTATAAGCAAGGCCATAATATGATTTTGGTATCACTACCACATCACTTTTACACATGTCCAGGCATCGGTTGGTCGATTTTACTAATGTACTTCTGAAGTTCAATTTGGTGTGGACAGCGTCTTTCTTATTTAATTTAAAAGTACAAACTTGCAACTATTCAATAGTCGACAATAAGAGATAAGTCTTCAGAAAATCATCAATATTATAAATAAAAAAAGTAAAAATGACGGACGAATCTTGTATCAGTCGGACCAGAGTGGGACTACTTAGCATTTGGGTAACACGGGGAGATTTGGTCCGGAGGCTTAAAATATTTTATAATCAGAGAAAACAAATGAACAATGAAAACAACTTACAAGACACTTTTCGGAATGACTTCAATAGAACATATTAGTAAATCAAAAGATGAGGGGTGTTTATTTATGAAATTAATACACACCCTGCCGCATCAATAATATGCAGGATATCTGGATTACTGCAGTCCAATGCATAGCAACCTTGTGGACCTAGAGAATTTATAGGCTTGATAAATCCAATAACTATTTGGAAGTATCAGTTAATAAGCATCCTATAGCGATAGCAAGTAATTTTGATACTTACAGCATTCTTGGCATGGGGGGACGGCTGCCGACAGGCCACCAACAAGAGCGACGAGGACAACGATGGTGAGCTTAGAGAACATGTTGAGGAATTATTGCAACTGAACCCACCTCTTTATAGCGCCATTGCATGGCGGTGCATCAAATTGTATTACTATAGTGGCCGTTGTTAAAGCCTTTGATCATCCTCAGGCTGTATCACTCGCAGCTTGATCTGCTAGCAATCACAGTTTCAATGTGGGCTGGGCGTCAGCTCAGCTCGGAACGCGGAGTAAATTGAGCCGCTGGGTGGATCGATTGTTTGGCGAATTTCTGTGCGTTGTAGCTGTGTAACTGCAGAACGATGATGTTAGCGCATTCACAAGAAATGCTCCTTACAATAAAATAGTGCCACAAGGTTTTGATTGATGAGAGTCCGTCAGATCATCTTGAGATCATCGTCACCATATCCCTGCTGCAACCCCAATCACCATGTATCAATTGGACCAGCCATCTCGTAGTCATGTAGTCGTGGTCCACCGTAGTTAAAACTTGAATCAAGATACCCATTGGCAGGACTACCTGAAAAACTCTGAACATTGTCGTCTGCCATGGTGGCTTATTACAGAATGTCATACGCACTAGTATGGATTACCTTGACAATTATATTCGTACCGCATTTGCCTCTACTAGTATATGCTATGCTCTCAGGCTCCTCCCTCAGCGTAAATTATTTACTAGTGTTCGTTCTTCGCACCAACCATCCTATCATGGTCTGGGGGATTTAGTAGGAGTCCTTACCCAGCCGCCTGCTCCTGTGACGTCAAAAGGCCATCCAGCATTCCAAATCCGAACAGCGTCAGACACGAAGTAACGATTGTCGGGCGAGACAGTGACTGAGTACATCGACTCAGAATACTCTTGGGGGACACGCTTCTCTTCACCTGTCGACGCATCTCAAATCCGAACTGTATCGTCCCCAGATCCAGACGCGATGTGGAGATTGTCGGGGCGAGACAGCGACTGAGTACACTTCACCAGAATGGACATGCTCCTCTTCGCCTGTCGACGCTTTCCAAATCCGAACAGGATCCAGACACGGCGTAACGATTGTTGGCCGAGACGGCAACTGAGTACACCGAATCAGAATACCCTCGGAGGGCATCTGCCTGAGGATCCGGACACGCGGGCGAGAAAGTGACCGAGTTCACCGAAATCAGAATGCCCTCGTGTTGACAGTATCGCCCCAAGATCCAGACGCAATGTCATGACCGAGAACACCGATCAGAATGCCCTCTTACTAGTTGGACATGCCCTTCTCCGCCTGTCGACGCATTCCAAATCCGAACTGTATCGTCCCATTCCAGACACGATGTGAAGATTGTCAGGCGAGACAGTGAACGAAATCACGAAACTAGAATGGCCACTGATCGTAAGTTCATCCTGGTGTCCACACACTACTCGAGAGGGCAGCGCTTTGAGGTATGTTTTCCGTACAAAGGACTGCTCAGCCCACACCAGCCCAGAGTGGTTGTCGGATTTCAAAGTTATCAGAGGAAATACATAACACTCCCCGAGTACCCAAAATATGATAATCCTGAGATGTGGCCCAAGTTGGATCTCATCCGTTTCAACGATTGGAATGAAGACGTGAATGACGTGTTCAATTGGAACAACATCATCTCGAGAGAGGGCTGCAGCATCTACATACCTTAAAAGATATCACACGAGAGGGCTGCCTTGACCATTTGAAACAAGAATATGCCACTGAGAGGGAATTCATCGGAAGCAATAAAGTGCAGCCTGAGTTATAAATATGGATATTTTTAGAAACCGTTGCTACTTCGGGGGGTTCAATTTGGTATGGACAGCGTCTTTCTTAATTTAAGTACAAACTAATTCAATACCAGTCAACAATAAGAAGATAAGTCTTCAGAAAATCATCAATATTATAAATAAAAAAAGTAAAATGACGGACGAATCTTGTATCAGAGTCGGACTACTTGCGGACTACCTTGAAGGACACAGGGTGATTTCATTCGGAGCCTTAAAATATTCTATAATCAGAGAAAACAAATAAACAATGAAAACAACTTACAAGACACCCTTCGGATTGACTTCAATAGAACATATTAGTGAATCAAAAGATGAGGGGTGTTTATTAATTAAATTTACACACCCGTTCCCATCAATAACATGCGCGACATGTTTACTTTTGCAGTCTAATGCATAGCAACCTTGATTTCCTGGAGGCTGAGATGGACTGATGTCACTTCCAATAACTATTTGGAAGTATCAGTTAATCAAGCATCCTATAGCAATAGCAAGTAATTTTGATACTTACAGCATCGTTGGCATGGCGGGGGTGGGGGTGGGGGCCGTGGGGGCCGGGAGACTGTTGGCAGTGGGACAAATTCAAGTGTGACAGACGTCACGTCCTGGGCCGACAGGTGGCCAACAAGAGCGACGAGGACAAAGATGATGAGCTTAGAGAACATGTTGAGGAATTATTGCAACTAAACCCACCTCTTTATAGCGCCGTTGCATTGCTGTTCGCCGTTAATTTGGATTTGCCAAATGCTGTGGGTGAGTGAAGAATTTATTCTCACATATGTTCAGTATGACACTCTTCAAGCCGAGCGCTGAGCGAATCACGGAGAGAGTCAAGCGGATCAGACAACGGTAAGTTCCTATCCGATCATCATCATCCACCCATTCTGCTAGTATACACAGCTACAAATGTGGCTGGGCGTTAGCTCGGAACGCGGAGCAAATTGAGCCGCTGGGCGGTTCGGCGAATTTCTGTTTGTTGTAGCTGTGTAACTCAGGCAGAGTGAAATACATCGCAAGGCAATACATTGATGATATCAAAGAAAATGTTGCCATCAATTGACAAACAAGTAAATCCACATACTGATTGAATTCTTTTATTCTTCGAAGAACCCTGATGATATCCACAACAAGCTAAGCACCTCGAGCCAGCGGAGCTACTCGATGGGTCAAAAAATGCTCTAATTCCGTAAATAAACTCTTGTTGCGTTGGAGCCCACGAGCTTCTCCTGCTTGGCAATAGCCTCAATGGTCTGCCATGGATCTGACCCACTGATGTTATCGACGATGAGGGATTTGTTCATAACGTGGAAGAAGCACAAGCGAGCGGAGTCCTGCGGAGTCTCGATGGGACTGTTGAAACGGAATATAATTGACAGAACCACAGCGACGTTCGTCAAATAGGAACGAGGCATGAAATGTAGTTGCTACACCACCTTCGTCCCTCGGCGTTGAAATCACAGAAGGGAGTAATTCAAGGACACTGCGAACGTCATTGACCCATATCTCGGTTTTGAGGTCCTCTGGTGCGTTGAGCAAATCCACCGTGGATTCCAGCAAGTGTGAGGCGTTTGTGCACCAAACAGCCAGTTTCAATACCATCCGTGTGGCCTGCTTTTCTTCTTTCCGAGAGCTCGTTTAAGTATAGCTCGTCAATCAGCTGCGTGCTGATGTTCCTTGTCCATCTCGCGAAGTCGATGCTAATTCCGAAAGCCGCATGTGAGGATTCCCACAGTCCTCGTTCATGTACCGAATCACAGCAGCGGCACATATGAACAGCCTATTGGCGTTGCCAACAACCACGTCTACTTCCGTACTCGGTGGTCAACCACCTTCCAATCCCCGAGTCTTTGCAATGTCGGTGAGTTCGTCCTCAACGTAAACCGCCTGTACAAGTGACCCTTCGAAGTCGTGGATATGAACGACAGACCACTCTGACGGTGAAGAGGGTTTCAATGGAGTTATGACCTGGTCGACTGGTAACAAATACATATTGGTGGTGTAGATCTGCTCAAGAAACAAGCGGATTTCCGCTGCCACGTTGCTGCATCCGTCGAGTGCATCTATGACGATGATGAGAGTGTCGGTTACGGGTTCAGAAATATATCGAAATGGGCCCGATAACAGCCGCTTTAGCTGATTTCCAAGTGACGGTAACTGATGATTTGTTTCAAGGGCTTCGGCGAGTGCAGATGCAATTTGCGGACAGGATCGCGCTAGTTGACGGGCAATTGTAGGAATGATATGCACTCGGCAAGAGAGCGAGTACAGAAGAAGTTCGCTCCCAGTAGGCCGTTTTGTTGTAGTTGCTCGCAGGAGCTGTAAGGTTTTCCCGGTGCCTGCCATTCCATGAGATCCTCTAGAATCGTCTGACGCGTGTTCGGGGTACAACCACGACGTTGAACGACTTCTGCGCTGATAGCACCCCGCCTCGGGCTCTTTCAATTTCTTCAGCGACTAGCTCTATATGAAATGAGACCCAATTCAAGAGAAAAGTTACGAGAAAAATTACACACGGAGAGCAGTTGGTTGATACCGCGACTAATGTACTGGTCCCTTCGGACTTGGGCACATGTCAATGAACATTCTGCAAGGTTCAGGCAGAACGTAGATCTGATATGGCCCCAGTGAATATAGCAATCTCTCCTTTATCCTTTTTCCCTTCTGCAATGCGTCTGGTTCTTCCGTGACTTGATTTATTATCAATGTTTTGTTGAGCTTGCTACACAGAAATTTATGTTAGGCTGGAGGACATTTGTTGACGCACTCTGAACAAAATCCCCTGCATTTTGGATGCCAGCTAGTCAAATCAGACGGTTTGAAGACAAGGGAAATTTTGTCTTGCTCACCTCAGTCGCTTCAATCAAAACCACCTATCGCAGACTTAAGTGGGAGAAACCAGCAAGAGCTTTCACTGAGAAAGACCAGAGATGTCTTCACGCCCTCCCAGGCGACACTAGCCACCTCTTTGACGATACTCTCAGTCGAAGGGGTCAAAGGATCCCCGTTGACCCAATGATCGAGTACTTGAAGAAGTAACTGCAGGGACAGGTGATAGGGCTCCTGCGGAGGCCGCAATTGCCCCTTCCTGTGCCACATTTAGGGAGCTAGCCTGTTGAAGTGTGTGCTATACCTGTGTTTCGCGATCGACAAAACCAACTGAGAATTCGATCTCGTTTGCATGGTATCTTGACTTTCGTCCAAGTTGAAAGTGAAAGGGCGAAAAGGATCCTTATGATAACGGCTACGGTTCTGAAAATGGCATACCAGCAAGTATACAGACAGTCTTATGAACAATTCCGTCACAAGTTGGCAAGCGTTCCAACTTGATCCAATGTAAGTTGAAATGTTGAAACGCTGAACGTTGAATTCAGTTACTTACATGACAAGACAATTTACATATTTCGAGAGCCACGACTTACAGTCAATATACAGTGACGAAACGTCTTGGTGAATGAATGACATCCGAGTCGGCGTTTTCCGTAAATACAAAATGTTCAAAAATAGCAAAAAAATAGTATTCAGAAAACCAAAAGAAATGCAGGCCACTCTATTCTGCTGATATTTTGTTAGTCAAAGTATGTAAATAAGTGAGAATGATTTTACTGATTTGTAAAGCCATAGGTCATATAGAAAGTAATTTTCTACACCATTTATCTGTGGTACCGGCACACCAACCAGCGTAGAATCATATGTACTAGAGACGACCCCAAATCCCCTGTGGTCCTGGATAGTCAAATTATCTACTGTAATTGAACTGGATTTACCTCCCATCCTAGACTCCACGCCAATCCACTCCTTTAGAAAAATTTCGGTGGATGACTTACTATCATCGCGTAACTAAGTACCTTGGATTGGAGGCAATTTCCTCTTCTGCATTAATTCCTTCGAACTTTGGATGTAGTCAGGTATCAGTGTACTTATATCGGGACGCATCTGTCAATCAGCTATCATGTCCACATTCGAATTTATCTTTGTCATCCCCCGTTCTCAACCTCGTCTCTTCCAATGAGATCCTTCTTCTCCAACGGTCAGCGCCGACAAAGCGCGCCCACTCCCACCGTTGCGCCAGCACCACCACCACAACCACAACCACAACCACCTCAACCACAACCTCCGAGTCAACAGATTCAACAACGACGGGCTTCTAGAATCCCTCGCCCTGTTTCGCCTCCGAGATTGTCCCAATTTTCAACTCGCGCGGTTCCAAACAGCGCTTGGAGCTCGGTCGATTTCATGCTTGGCGCTGGTATGGTCGTCTTCCAACCCAGCACGCAGAGGATTGTAGTCGTATACGAGACTGAGAAGGAATATTGGTTTCTACCACGCGGACGCAAGGACGTTGGCGAGTCGTTGGAACAAGCTGCGCTTAGAGAAGCTTATGAAGAAGTCGGTTCCTATTATCTCTTCATGTAGCTTTTTATCTTATTGCCCTGGATAGACCGGTTATCGAACAGAGTTCTTACCCCTTTTAAACCCAACTCACCAACCGGTCCCTCCAAACCAGCCCAACAGTTCAGATTGGTTAAACACTGAACCTTTATACGTCACCCTTACTTCTTGGCAACCCAGAAAGCGGAGAAATGGCACTATCGAACCGCACGGAGGGGAATATCTCACTATGTGGTTCGCCGGACAAATTCCAGAGGACGCGGTACGACATTCATTTGTCTTTTCTTCCCGCTCACTCAATTATTTAAAACTCCCATAGGTCCCCGATGAAGGAACCGGAATGGCAAATGAACAAAACTACAAAAGCCATCTCCTCACCTTCGAAGAAGCCATAGACCACCTCTGGGATGCGGAGAAACTTGTCCTTGCATTCGCCTGGAGGATTTTCTGCAATACCGAGAGAGAGAGAAGAAGCATGGCTGCACGAGCTGCAGCGGAGGCTACACCCCAACAGCGATCATAGATTGTCACTCAACGAATATAAATGTTGTACGTATTACCCCTCCTCACCCTTGTCACTCTCTTGGTCCAATTTCCCTTATAACTTATAATCCAATCAGGGTCTTGATCACTTGCTTTGTGCTGTTGTGTTTTATCGTTCGTCGCAATACCTTGTATTCTTCCACCACGTTTCAATCATGTATCCAGTCTCCATACGTTTGTAAAAGGTACCGCTTTTTGTTCATACAACACCTGCAACGTATCACTTGTGTTTTCTTTTTACCTTTGGGCAGTACCGTTCACACCTCCCTGGTTTCCGATTTTTCTCAAAAGAGTTCTCTTACCAAGGAACCGACTCGAGGACGATTTTTTTTCAAGAAAACTTCTCCATAGCGATTAAGATCCGCGGGCGGATCATTTTTGTTGTTGGTGAACGGAACCAAATCGTTCTTTCTCGGAAAACTATACAATAAAAAGAACGAAACAAAATGCAGCCGACTAGATTCTCCAAGCGACATTCCAGGAAATCCAAGGATAATTCGGAGACCCGGGAATCATCACACTACCTAATTTCCACAGCGACATTTGCTCTCAAGATTTCTTCGATTCTCTGCATTGCTATTCCGATTCCCGAAAGAGGTAACAGACACCTGATTAGGGAAACCTGTTCGATTTGATGGATCGGGAGCTTCGATCTTCACATCCACACTACACCATGACTTATGTTCCTCATCGAAAGTGTGATTCTGGCAGATGTGAAATAAAGACCAAGTATGCTGTGAGATTGGCAAAGTTTTAAATTCATAGATGTGTCAACAAAAATTGAAACCAACGTATGGCCGAAATGAACCAGTGTTGTACGGTTAATAACCAACCTGATGAGTTAAAGTTAATAAGTTAATAAGTTAATAAGTTAAGAAAAGTTGTAAACCGTTTTAAAACCTTTTCTAATAAGTTACATAACAATAAGTTAAGTTATAAGTTCACAATAAGTTAATAAGTTAACAATAAGTTATTAAGTTAATAAGTTAATGCGGCAGACCGCATGATGTGAGGCAACAGATTCTGCGCGATTACCAGACGGTTGTTGGAGCAAGACAGGGACAAGTAATCATCCATTCAATACAGCCTTTTGCAAAAATTCCGTGAACGCGTCAAGACATTCAGCGATCGAGTTTTCCCTCCCGGTTCACGCTGTAGTTCGCATATCTCTGAGCAGTGAGCAATGCCATTATGAAGCGAAAGCGATGTGGCCAGTCAAAAAAAAAACTCTAGTAAAGCTGCTCACGGTGTTCAGAGGGTGCCAGTGAGTATCTAGAACCAGAATACATACCCTGCAGTATAAAATTCCTCGACGACACAATGTGATAAACCCCATCAAGTGAACTGGACCACACAGTATGTATCATTGTGTCGGTCAGTTACAGGTATGGCAGGAAGTTGACTTGTACTCGTCGTACTACCGCCTCAATCGGAGAAAATTTCCATCTACGATTCGGCACCATATCGATAAATGAAAACACATATCTAATAGTGAGGTGTTCACATTGTTAGTTACAATGTATTCAAGTTAAAAGTCTTGAGACGTACCTTGAACTTGAAGTGCTCCTCTCACACTGCACATTGAAGGAGTTCACCCAACCAGTTATCCGAGTAGCCGCAGCGGTATGGAAGCCTGCGGGCGGAACATGCGAAACATACAGCCCAGCACCCCAAAATGACCCATAGGGACTTCTGACCAGTGGGAGTTGCCGTGAATTCCGTTATAAAGGTGTGCAACTTGAACATGATCATCACCCGGCTACAACCCACCCGTTTTCGATATCTATCCGATTGACCACAAGCTTACCTCGAAAATACGCAATGACCCCGACGATTTCCAGCAGAGTTAACGAGAGCAATGTGGCAGCAGACCGTGATGTTCCTTGTGGCACCGACTCCCATGGCAATGTCAGATTGACCTCAGCCGATGTTATGAGTCTTGAGCACAAGTATGGGGCTCACAAGTAAGTCGTCGATTTCTCAGTTTGTGGTTTGTGAGTTACCGGTCTTCTGCGGATCAAGTTCTTCGTTCCCTTTGGGAAGGAAAGCCAGAGGATCTGAGAGTCTGCATACGACCACAGCCTTTATACTCGATTCCTGATTATCCGATGCTGACTGCATTCTTTGTGCTATTAGCTATCACCCACTACCAGTCGTCTTCGATAGAGCCCTTGGCGCGAAGTGAGTCTTATTAGCTATTGATTGTCCCATATGTGATGATTGACGATCCCCTTAGAGTTTGGGATCCAGAAGGCAAGGTGTACACCGACATGCTGTCGGCGTACAGGTCAGTTTATCGATTATCATTCAATTACCAGTGCTAAACTATTTATGCCACATAGCGCTACCAATCAGGTATGATTACAATCTCTCCCCAGACCTGTTCCCCAACTCACCCTTTGACCAGGGGCACTGCCACCCCCGTATAGTGGCCGCCTTAACCGACCAAGCCCAGAGGCTCACCCTTTCGTCACGGGCGTTCTACAACTCCGTTTTTGGCAAATTCGCCCAGAAAATCACTACCCTCTTCGGGTATGACATGGTCCTGCCCATGAATACCGGTGCAGAGGCTGTGGAAACAGCTTTGAAGCTCGCAAGGAAGTGGGCTTATAAGCGAAAGGGTGTGAAGGAGGGTAGGGCGATTGTGTTGAGTGTCGAGGGGAATTTTCATGGCAGGACTCTGGGCGTCATTAGGCATGTCCTTTCTTTATGGTTTCTATTTTGACTTATGTAAATTCTTGGTAGCATGAGCACGGACCCTGATTCAAGGAAAGATTTTGGACCTTACCTCGAAGGAGTCGGACCTACATTCATCAACGGAAAAGGCGACACAACCATGATCCGATTTGGCGTTCTCAAAGACCTCGAACAGGCATTGGCCATTCACGGAAAGAATGTCGCGGCTATCCTGGTAGAGCCGATCCAGGGTGAAGCAGGGTGCGTGTAACGCAATTTATAGAACCCTGCGCCTTATTCAAAATCCCCTTCCTTTGTGATTTTGCAATCTAGGATCGTCGTACCTCCTCATGGGTACCTCAAAGGCGTCAAAGAGCTCTGCAAGACGTACAACGTACTCATGATTTGTGATGAGATCCAAACGGTTATTCATTCATCCTCTCTTCACACCGTATGATACTAAGAACATATATATTTTTAGGGATTGTGCAGGACTGGCAAGATGCTCGCGGCCGACCACGAAGGAGTAAGACCCGATGTTGTCCTTCTCGGGAAGGCACTATCCGGCGGGGGTTAGTACCAAATATTCCCTGTCATTGACACATCGCCAAACTTTCTTTATCTTCCCAGTTTACCCTGTCTCTGCCGTCCTTGCCGACCGGGATGTCATGCTCTGCATCCAACCCAACGAGCATGGAAGTACATACGGAGGGTGAGTTTCCCAACACAATCCTCTCTTGTCCTATCTAACATTCCTCTCCCCCATCTTCTAGCAACCCCCTTGGCTGCGCAGTCGCTATGACTGCCCTGGACGTCCTTATCGATGAAAACCTTGCTGAGCGTGCCTCTCAACTCGGTGAATACTTCCGCTCTGCCGTGCATGCCCTCAACTCCCCCCACATAACGGAAGTGAGAGGGAAGGGTCTACTGAATGCTATCGTGCTGGACGAGAAAAAGAGCGTAAAGGGACGATCGGCGTGGCAGTTCTGTTTGTTGTTGGCTAGCAGGGGTTTGTTGGCGAAACCGACACATGTGAATGTGTAAGTAAATCATACGCCCCCTTTGTTGTTTTCTTACACTTTTGAGAATAGGATTCGGTTCGCCCCTCCCCTCGTGATTTCGGAAGAGGATCTGGCTGAAGCAGTTAAGGTCATTGGCAGCTGTCTGCTTGACTTTGATGTGCTGGATGAAATTCCTGGCGAGAAAGCCGCTGAGAAAGTTCATAAAGACACTTGAGGTGGTGAGACTTGTTTTCTAAACTTAAATTCTGTATTTTTGTATCTTGAGCACTACGTTAGACAAAGCCATGTATTTATTGTGTTCTGTCATCAACTGTGTCATACATATCCAATGAATCAAATCAACATGTGTTATAGTCTGTAGTTGTTAAATAAGTATGGGGTAATGGGAAAATATTACAGGAATTACATTAACACTTCCACTAATAGCAAGTAAAACGCACAGCATAAAGACTCGGAAAGAAGAGAAAGAAAAAAAGGGATATAGGGTATTTTCTTCCATCAAGCTGCCAGCTTCGCAGACACGGCCATGAGCTGATCAATATTAATGAACTGAACCCAACTTTCCAGAGTTTGCGGTGTGTCATGAAACACAAACGTCGTGTCCTGTGTCCCTCTATAAAATGCACAAACACACTGATATTCCTCCTGCTTCAGCTTCGTTCCCCTCGCGACACCCAGCTTGGCGCCAAAAATCCTAAATTCCCAGCCAAGGACAGGGTTCTTGTCAGCCATCACCCGGGAGTTGGTCACGTCAAATTCGAGGCGGGTGTAGTCAAACCCTAGAGGTTGGCCAATCGCTTTGATGTAGGCTTCTTTTAGGGCGAGCAGCATACAGAGACGTTTGAGCTTGACTTCGTCGGGGTTGTTGCCGATGTTGGTGATTTCCATTGGGGTGAGCTGATTTCATGGTAGATGGGCGAGTATAAGATAAAGAAAGAATTAATAGGAAAAGGACATGTTACACACCTTGTGCGATAACGACTCCAAAAAGTCCGGCACACTGATTCCCTTTGGTTCAACTTTCATCTGCTTGATCCCCAAACCAATATTCACAACCTGCTGGGGCTGTCCCTGAGTAACGGCCATACCGCACAGAGAATTCTGGAAAGTGAGGTGATACCCAATCGCAGGCGGCCTCGGACGACTTGGATCGGTGGGCGCGTGTTCGATCCAGTGTTTCCCATTCGCCGTTACGTGGTCGGCCCATTTGGCTCGGGGTACTCGACGATGCCGCATCATGAGAACTGGCAGGAGTAGAGTCATCAACTGCCCTAGAAAAGAAAGGGAAAACAGCCGCACAGAAAGGTGTTCCATAATGAACGAGAGACAAAAGAGAAAGACAACGAACGTACGAAACGAATCCGCATTAGAAGGCTCATACTTCATTCGTTCGTTTTGAAAACACAATCTCACTAGTTGATATGCTGTGTCGTATTCCTGTAAAGTAACGAAAATGAGTCATAATGTCATACGGAAATAATGCATGAAGGGGAATGACTCACTTGAGTCGAATACTCGCGGTTCATGGACAACATCCATACAAGGACGCTGTCGAGCGTGCTCATCGTGAAGGTGTAAGAGTGGGGAGCGAGAAGGGCTGCTGTGCCCGATTTAAGTGAGTTGAAGGCGATGACTCGTCGATGATAGTATTGATAAAAGAAGACGAGCGTCGAAATTATTTTTTTCCTATATTTCAGATGACTCGGTGTCAGGAAATGAAAACAAGGAAAACAGTTGATATTGGCGGTTGCGAGAGAGCAGATGTCCCAAGGTTAGGTCAATCATGAAGACAAGAAGACTCGGAGTAACAATAGCTGTACATGTCTAAATTCCTGACCACCAAATATTTTGTCAAGAGATGGAACCCGAATTCACATGAACCCGGCTCCGCTTGCAAAAGGTATGTATGTGTTAGAACTTCAGACAATTCTGACTCCGTGCATAATATCCAAGCAACGACAGTTATTGTGACAATCGGCATGCAATTTTGTAGATGAGGAAAAAGTTAATCGGTGACAAGCAACTATTGTAACAAGTGAAAGAGTTGGGATTTGAGGCTAGTTGAATAGATTAGGAGATGAGGGGCCCCAAATGCCGTAGAGAAAAAAACGAAAGTGGGAGCACTGACAGAGATACTAAGACCCCTGAGCATGGGGCGCAGAAGTAGCGGCACTGTGATGATTCACGTATTGATTGGGACCATGAAAAAATGCCCCTGCATTCTGAGGGTGCCAGGCTTCATTTGGCGATGCAGGCATATTGGCCCAGAGTGACTCTACTCCAGTAGGAGGTATTGGGCCCCCTGGAGGTTGGATATGCAAAGAACCATTGGTATTCGACCCAACGGGGCCCGGGCCATTCGGAACAGCTCGAGAAGATGAAGGCGAAAAGCTGTTCGGACCCGGTGCTGGCCAAGTATTGAGAGCTGTTCGTGGACTCGCAGGTCCCCACGATTGAAGAGGCGTCATAGGAATTCCAGCCCCTATAGGAGTCGTAGTCGGGAGTCGGCGCCCAGCAGCCTTCGGCACTACCTCGTCGTCGTCAGCCGCCAGCGCAGACGATCCAAGAACACCTTTTGGACTAGGCGATCGACCTCTGGGAGATCCTGACCCAGAGCTTGTTGTTCCATCGGCTGTCGTCGTCCCTGGCCGTGCGATCGGCGCAATAGGACGAGTGATAGGTCCAGGTCCTCCAGGTCCTCCAGGTCCCAGGGATGCACGTCGACTAGAAAACATCTGCGGACCAGAGGGTGTCTTTAATTTCGGCCCGATGGGTGTTGGGGGATTGCTGGATGAAGGAAGTCCTCCCGATCCACCTCGAGAAAGGGGAACTCCGATAGGTGGTATGGGCACCCGATTGAAGGAAACTGCAGGATCGAAGGATGATGGTCCTGCATTGAACGATTGAGTATTGGCCGGCGGTGCAATAGGCGTGCTTGAAGTATGTTGCATGTTCGAGTTGTTATAAGGGTAGTGCATTGGAGGGAACGTGTTCACCCTAGGAGAAAGAGAGGGGGGCAGAATAACAGGTACTTGACCAACCGGCGGGGGTCCGTACATCATTCCTGGCTGCTGCGGAAGATGAGGAGAAATACTGACTGGGTGCGGAGGTCGAGACAAGTTAGGCATTGGATGAGGCTGGGAACCCTGAGATTGGGATCGAGAAGGTTGTCCAACAAATCCAGGAGATGGAGGAACTGATTTAGCGTTATACACCTTCTTGGATCCTGAAGCGATGCCATTGACAGCAGAACCACCGCTGTTGTTCGGCGTTCTTTGCAAAGGAGGAGGCAACACTGGGGGATTGGACTTGGACGTGGACAACGAAGAAGTTGAGGAAGAGGCAGTCGCGTTGAGTCGAATCGGTGTCTTCGGTTGCGCAATGGCTGCTGCCTTTAGCGCAGCAAGCTTTTCCTTTTCGCGTTCTTCCCTTTCTTTCTCCTCTATTTCTTTTTTCAATTTCAGCTTCTCCTTCTCCTGTCTTTCCTTTTCAGCTTTCTTCTCCTTTTCTATGCGGTCCCGTTCTGCCTTCTCTTCACGCTCCTTTGCAAGTCGAGCACGTTCCTCCTTGGACTTGCGTTCTCTTTCCTCCCTGTCCTTTTTCAATCTTTCCTCTTTTTCCCTCTTCTTTCGGTCGCGCTCCTGCTCCTGCTCTCGTTCCTTCTGGACGCGTTTTCGCTTCTCTTCTTCTCGAAGAACCCTCTCCTCGTCAGCAGCGCGTTTAGCAGCCTCGCGTTTCTGTCGTTCCTCCTCCCTCTTCTTTCGGTTCTCCTCGTCAATTGCGGCTTGTCGGGCCTTGGACTTTGCCTCCTCCGCAGCTTTCTCGGCATCTCGTGCAGCACGTTCTTCCTCTTTAGCCAACTTTTGCTGCCTAAAAACGGTCCAACAAATGGCATCGAGAAAGAAAAGATAAGTACCTCTTCTTGTCTTTCTTCTTCTGGTTCTGGCTTTGTTTCTTGGCTTCCCGATCGCGCGTTGTCTTGTCCTCTTCGTCGAGTTCCTTCAACAACTGCAACTGTCGTTCTTGGGCAACCTTCTCTCGGTATGCTTGCAGGACTCGTTGCTCGAACATCCGCGCTGCAAAGATTGAGAACATCCGTTTGCCTTCCTCCATTTTCTGCTCTTCTGTCATAGCCTATGCATGTTCATGAGCCCTTTCAAGATTGAATCCTTCAATTAAACGTATGCAAACCTCTTCTTCTTCGTCGTCATCGTCGTCGTCATCTTCGTCTTCGCTGACAGCACCATCGTCACCGTCATCATCCACTTCACTTCCGTCTCTGTCCTCATCTAAATCCTCATCACTTTCATCCTCGACATCTGCTGCTGCCTCTTCCTCTCGCTGCAAACGTCGCTCTGCAAGTTGCTCCATCATCTCCAAAAACTTTTGTCCGTCGTTTTTTAGGAGATCGTCGGCGACAGTAAGAATATTTCCGGGTCCTAGGTATCCGCAATTCACACATTGCTTAATAGAAACGAGAAGGTTTTAGTTGACTTACCTGTGACGGTTACACTGTTTCCAATGTTGAGAACTCCATCACGACCGCTTGTATTCCTAGCTGTAGGATTTCTTCTTCCAGCTGCTGATCGAGAGATAGGCTTGGCACCACGGCCATTGGCGACAGGGGGTCGTGGGTGAACATCGTCCTCTTCCTCTTCATCATCCTCATCCTCATCGTCCTCTAGTTCATCCTCTTCCTCCTCTTCCTCCTCTTCATACTCCTCTGCCTCGTATTCTTCGTCTTCGTCACCGTCTTCATCAAATTCGCTATCTTTTCCTGGTGGATGATGTTGAGGGTGAGGTCGGGTACGTTGCTGCGGTTGTTTCTTGCCATTCTGCTGAATAGTCCTTGTCTGCAGTTTTGGACGAGGAGAGCGCTTGGTTGTCGGAACTGGAACAGGAGAGATGACGGCACCGTTCTTGTCGACCTCAACACTGCCGGGGAAAGGACCGGAACCCGTAGGAGGTGTGCTGGCACCACCAGAATTGATATATCGCTGCTGGTGATTCGCGTACTGTTCTAGCTCCTCGTAATAAGCATCGTACAGTACCTCGAGTTCTTCCTCTATCGCATTCCTGGATTTGATCAAATGCATGATGAAAAGATAAAATGACAAGGAAAGAGGTCAGCCACTGTAACTCAATAAAAAGAGGTTTTAAGAGAAGACAAAAGGACTGATAATATATGCCAAAAAGGATAATAAATAAAAAAAAGAGCTACGAACCGCTTCCTCCCACATACAGCGCAAGAACAACTGTGTTTCTGCTGTTCTTTCATTTTTCTGAGCACAGTGTCCTTCTCTATTTGAACCAAGTTGCGACGTTCCTGTTCACCAAGACCAAGCCAAAATTCCTTGATTCGCTCTCTCTCCTCAGTTGTACTTGTGCTCCAGATCTTGTTTGCACTCGCCTTGCCCTTCTGGGACGACGACGGGCCATTATTGCCAGCATTCCCCCCTACACCAGCCTTGCCTTTATTCGCTGAGCTAGCATTCGAATTCGGTGGTGACGTCTGTCGATTCGACTGCTGCTGCTGCTGCTGGTGCTGAGTGTTATATGCCGGAGCTTTCGCAGCTGCTCGTGCGCTCTTGGGTTGCTGCTGCTGCTGGTTCGTGGGTAGTTGACTTGGAGGATAGTTCATGGGCTTTTTTCCAATAGACACTGAGGACGGGGGAACCTGAGGTGGATTGGTTTTGCTCACCGGCATGGTGAATGACAACCTTTGGAAAACTATTCGTCCGCTTGGCCGAATATAGTCCAGCCTTTTTACCAAATCGGGTCATTTTTGGGCCGAAATTTCGGGCGCTCTTACCATCTGAAACGTGGAATTGGACACGGGAGATTTGGTCTCCGTTTCTCCAGGAAAATGGCGAACGGTTGCTCTCAGATATTTTTATGTTTGACAATAGACACTTTTGGGTAACACTGATTGAATCCCAGCATGTAATTCATGCAGAGTCCAATATTTGAAATGTAGACTATATCCTGTTCAAAGAAATTCGACGACCCCAAGCCCGCAAATAAGATTTTCTTCCGTTCGATAGATAATCTACACCTCAGAGGCGCACTTTCCTTATTTAGAAATGCAATCAGCGCTCCCATCAGCCGATAACACCCGCCCTCACAGCTTGGACACGACTCTCTCAGCCACCAATGTCCGACCACGCAGAAGAATCGGTCTGATGGACTTCTGTAGGCGAAATATTTAGCGTGAAACAATGCGGTTTAATTTTACTCACCTCGTAAGCATCGGTAACCTCACTACAGTTGAGTGGGTCTGCCAGCGCACGCTCCCACAGGGACTCATACACCCTTCCATTGTACACCCCCAAAGCACTGGCAAATAAACATTGAGACGCATCAGTTGACAGGAAAACTAAGATGACCAGACCTGTCCAACTCCCAGTCTGAAAAACCAAATGCGTCCGTCAGCCCAATCGCCTGGGGCACCAACTCGAGGCATATTTGACTGATAGTTTGGCGCAGTGAAATCACAGCATCTCTAGAATCCGATCCTCGAGGTGACATGGGAGGTATTAGTCCAAATAAGAGCATATCCGTCAACCCCCTTTCTACAGTTGTTAGGAGGTACTAATTGAATCTCGTTAAAATTCGCATAAAATAAAATCAAAAAGAAAAACTAACCAGCAGTAACAACTTCTCAACAGTCTCTCCGTCGATACCGTGTTCCAAATCCTGAATCATATTTCCCACTTGCGTTGCCACGAAAGCTTTGGTAACAGCATTGGCTACGCGCTGATTCACAGCCGTATCTGAATTTCCAGAATCATCTGCATAGTTCTGTACAACTAAAGCTGCACGAAGCCCCAGTAGGTAGATAGAAATGCCGGGAATTCTCCAATCATATTTAGAAATCGGGAATGGCGGCGAAGGGTCAACAAGATGGCGGAGGAACGAAAAAAAGGGAGATAAAGAGCCAATAGAAGGAGGAGCTGAGGAGAAAAAATTACGATAGGCCTTCAGAGACCCACGCACCACTTGTCGATCGAGTACAAAGTTATCCCCTTCATAGCTGGATGGAAGATGAGTACTCCAACAAGACACAAGACAAGAATATATGTACGTCACAGCCGGAAGATAATTTGCATAGAGCTTCCCAAGTCCTGAAAAGGCGCTGTATCCATGGCCACCCATTGAACGACGGGCAACTTCGATATCATTCACAGCAATAGCGGAAACATAAACCTTGAGTCCACTTGTTGTTGAATGCATCTCAGGTAGTTGAGACACATCTCCACTTCCAGATGAGTCGGTCACTTTTTTGAATGCGGATATCTGTGAAGAGTTTGTACTTGTAGTTAAAATGGAGTCCAAAACGAACCAGATTCCGTCCAAGTTGAATAAACACATAAGCACGGGCTAGTATCGGCAAGAGACGACCATGGACAGATGGGTAATTTATCACCTGTTTCTCCATGCCATCAGGCCCGACTTCACCCTGTCGTCGTATAGTTCCATACCGAATTGCAATTGTCACAGCTAACGATTGGGTTGGTCAGATTGATTTATGACCGAATGTCTGTAACTAACCTCGGGCAATTAGCCAACCTGCTGAAGACACCATACTGGGAGAAGGAAGTCAGAATCAGAAATAGTGACCGAAAATCATTGTGTAAATACGTTGAACGAATATACAACATCTGGATTATATCGTTAAGAATGAAAACCAGTATGGCAGTACTAAGTAGAACACTCACACCACCATACCCTATTTTTTTGTGAGGAGGTGGCAAATATTGGCCATCATCCGTAACCTGAGCAAAACCAGATAACATGTTCTCTTTTGGAATGCGAACATGATTGAAACGGGCAAAACCACTATCTGTCGAAGCATATCCGCCCATAACTTTGGGTCCTTCAAGACATTTCAGTGACGGACGAACATCGATGATGGGTCGACACACCAATTTCTCCGATATGAATACCTGGAAGCACCTTGTGGTCATCTATAAATGTTAGTACGCGAACAAATGGCACAACCAATACTTACCCAACGACCTGAGCGGTACAAAAAACAAGTGCGGACCCATATCCTCTCCCGAGAGCATCAACTTGGCCTGAACGACCCCATGCGTTGCCGTTTTGCCTAGTCCCCCAACCCACCACTTGCTGCTGGTAAATGTCGGTGAATGCAATTCAAACTCCTTAGTCTCTGGTATGTAAGTGGCAGTTGTCTCCAGGTGAGCGACATTGGATCCGTGGCCGAGCTCGGTTTGGAGGTAACACCCAATGATGGCGAGGGTGGAGACGAGGTGCCCGTATTTCTTTATCAAGGTGGGTCCACCTTGCGACATAAAAACAGGTTGAAAAGCTGAACATGCTCTAGAACTTCTATGTGGTTGTACAGATACAATTTTTGACTCACCAACTTTGTGGAGGGTGATTGGCAGCGGCTCGTGGAAGGAAGAAAGGGCCACAAAAGTCTCGCGTTCGTCCCAACCGTGGATCAACTGCAACTCAGAAAGTCTGTTCATCATCGATAGTCCGTTTTCGTAACTCTCGGTCTTCGTTGCATAGTATCTGAACCCATGGCCTCAGTATCAATCATCAATCACGAAACTCATCGACCTTCGTGATTTGTCAAAAACTGGGTCCTTCTCAACAATGCCAACGATTCTCTGCTTCTCCTCCCATGCATCCCGTCCATCTGACGAGCTTTAGTGGTCTGACAATGGTGGTCCATTCGAATGCTCACTGTACAAGAAGTCCCTCAGATTCTCCACAGAGACTAATGCAGATTTCCGGGCGTTGGCCATGTCGATGGCAGTTTGCTCATTTAAATCTTGCTTCGCCATCCAGTAATACTTGATAGGAACGGGTAAGATCGACGTGATAGGAATAAGTTCGAGACCACGTGTTGATATCAATTTGAATTTCAATTAGCCTCGTGGCAGTTTGAGTCGATTGTGGTCTTGCAGTCGTACGTTTATCCAGCTCTTCGACTGTCGTTTCCTTATGATGTGTTTTTCCGCATTCAAGAAGCAACCCCGACATGGCCAAGCTGGTGATATAGCTACTACCCCTAACACTTCACATCCTGTTGACTCTGAAGTCTTGTTGCAAGGAATAAGTCCCTTCACAGCCGAGTGAGTTCCTCCTATCCAGCTTACCGATACACCCATTGACTTCTGAGTAAAGTATCGTTTTTGTTCACGGCTTGCGCGGTCACCGTAGAGACACTTGGACAAAGGACAACGTATGTTGGCCTCAAGAGCTGCTATCGAAGGAGGAGTCATTGTCGCACGTCCGTGTTCTCACATTGGGATACGATGCAAACATCGTCGATGTCAACGGCCGCGCATCCTTGAATACCCTGTTTCAGCACTCGATTAATTTGGTGCACGAATTGTCGCGATTGAGGAGAAAGGATGGATGCTATCGTCAGGAAATTTATGTTAACAACCCATGTAGCGCGATCGCCCCATCATCTTTGTCGCACACACTCTCGGCGGACTTATAGATGTGCGCCCCATTTCTCTGTCAAATTCCCAGCCTGACAGGATACCTTGCAGGCACTCGATTATTCGAATCGAGTTCAGGATACCCACCCCCATCTTGCTCAGATCTTCTCCGTTACGCGAGGTATAATCTTCCTGGGCACTCCTCACAGAGGAAACCCCATGTCTTCAATAGCGAAAGTGGTCGCCTCTGTTGGGCAGATAGCTTTTCAAAGCCCCCGTCTCGATCTGATTCGTGATCTTGAAAGGGACTCGCAAACCCTAGATCGGATAGGGATAATTTTGGCCGGAATAGGGAAGGTGTGTATGTTGGCCTACATTATGAACATTTGGTTTGACTCGTATTGACCAGGTCGTGCCTGGGGAATCGGCCATCATTGGTGACCCGCGAGAATCGCGAGACGATTCACGGCGACCACATTAGCATAACGAAGTTCTCAACGAAAGATGATCCGGTGTATGAGAAGGTTTTAAATTCAATCGAGATGTTGCTGGAAGGACTCAGCGAGGACTCGCTAATTACATCCAAACAAGGTGTGTTGAATTCGTGCATTACCCACGGATTACGAAATTTTAATCACGGAACAGTGAAATCGGACGCCGTAGTACGCCAAGATGTAAGTCCTGCTTCCCCCCTTCGCTGGCTCAAATTCTCAATGGTTGTATCTAGGCTAAAACCTTCTACATCATCCCTCCACTTCGAGTCCTTCATTTCGTCGGACGAGGAACTTTATATACTGAATCACATTTTTTTATCTCTTGATCTCATCATGTCATTGCCGAAGTGCTGGTCTTTGAATTCGAATGACGACTCTGGGTTTTTGCTTATTAAACAAAGGTTTTTTATGACATTGTATGACAATGTGAAGATGCGGACCTGGAGATTTTACGACTGACATATGGATGTAAGTGTAGAAAAAAAAAAAGTCAATGCGAAGAAAAGAAGGTCAAAGCCAGTCTTCCGAATCCGGGTCGTCCATTTCGTCGGCTTCCGGTTCATCATCTTTTTGGGCAAAGTGAACTATGTTGTTCAAATCCATATATTCCTTCGTCGCAAACCGTTGCAATACACACTGGATGTATTGCCAGCCATATACCCCAGAAGGTGGGTCAGGCCCGACGGTAATGACGTAGCGATGGAGTTTCGGGTCGTTTTCCTTCCGGGGCAGGCCTGCAAGATTCCGCTCCTCGTCGTCTTCAAAGTGGTGGACCTCATAATGGTTCTGGACAGACACATTAATTGAACATCCGTGCGCAAGGAAAGAGACCTACATTTCCCATGTCCCAAAATCCCAGCTCAAACGTATCAATTAAGTCGGCCACAAGTAAATTGACAGTAATGCCCATGGATTGATGGTAAGTTGTCACGGGGGTGGAGAGACCTGTGAAACGTTCGAAGATATACTGAACTCCGTTATCGCCAAGGAACCTTGGGATCAAGCGAGCCGCACTCAGCATTCTAAGTGGCGACAATTGTGAAACAATACACTTCAGGTCCCGAGCAAGAAGTGCCTTTCGAAACTCTTTTTTCTTGACCTCGCGTAGTAGACCTCATGTACTCGGATTTCGCTTTGTCGTGGTAATCACAGATCCTCGTAAGTTCCATAGCTTGGCCGTCAAGTCTGCGGTACTCGTAGATGGTCGGCACCAACATCTCCCCTGCTTTCACTTGCCTCCAGGAACCATCCATCTCCCGGTCCAACCAGTGCCCAACCGTCCCCATTTGAAACGTGTGTAAAACGCCAACTCCCCTTGGATCCAATAGGAGCCTTGCCACACGGAGGAGCCAGTCGACTGTGTCGCCAGCGAATTTTTGTAGATCAGGAAGTTCAGCGGCGATGATGTTTAGATTACCGGTTGTACCTGGAGGAGGCTGATATGGTTGGGGGTTGGGCTGGTTCGCAGTAGGGAGATTGGGTAAGAGCAGCAATCCCCGATTTATTCGAAGATACACATTTGCTACAGGCATAGTCGTGAGATGAGACGTTGATGGAATTTCAACGTTTCAACTCCGACCAAATTGATGTGATCTTCATACTACCGTCTTACTTTTTTGTACGGGAGCGCCTTTCCCTCAGAGAGAAAAGTTCTGCAACCTGAGGGATACGACCCAGTTGCAAGAATTATTACTTAGCCTTTATGGTATATTTTAGTATTGTGCAACCATATCCTTAGGATCGTAAAGCCCTTCGTGAAGACGTGAAAAAAAAAAAGTCAAGTCACTTATGCAGCCATAACGCCACCCAACTCTCTTTTACGCTTGCTCTCCTCCGTCTTGATACTCCTCCATTCCACAAATACCGTCGTCACCACAGCAGCAACAGCCAATCCAACCGCTACTCTAAACGCATCCCTCAAACCAGCCATATACACTTCCAGTACCTGAGGCAGAGCATCCTGCTTCCCGATATTCTTCAAAACATCCCTCAACTGCGTCGCCCCTGTCCCTAAGAGCAATGCCGGGTCGATGTCCGGTACGAGTTCCTTTGCGGCACGGACAATACCGTTTTGGAAGACCGTCTGGGCTACAGCAACAAACAGTGCACCACCAAGGGTTTGAAAGAATATGACGCAAGCCGTGCCGATGGGAACGTCTTCGATATCAAGGACGGTTTGAACAGCCAAAAGAGACACCTGGATGCTCATACCAGCTCCTACACCGGTAAGGAGTTGGTAGCCAAACCATTTCCCGAAGCCTGTGTTAACATCGAGGGTAGTAACAAGTCCAGAACCGACAGCAAGAACGATGCTGCCGAAAATGATGAAGGGAGTGTAGTGGCCGACGACTGTGATCAACCCGCCGGCTACAATGGAAGCGATGACATTGGCCAGGATGAGAGGGAGAACGTCAACGCCTGATTTTGTTGCGGATACGCCTTTTACGCTCTGGAAATATAGTGGGAGGTAAAATATGAGGACGAAGAATGCGCCGCCAAAAAAACCAGAAAAGGCAGATGTGGCGGCAACAGTGCGTTGAGAGAGAATACGAATGGGGAGGGTGGCGCGTTCACCGAGCTTTATTTGACTGTAAATGAAAAGGGATATAAGACAGCCGGAGCCCACGAATAAACCGATGATGCGAGAGTTATTCCAAGGATATTTGGAACCGGCCCATTGAAGTGCCAGAATAAGGCAAATTATCGCCGGGATGAGGATCGACGCGCCAATGATATCTAGATCTGATATACGTTCTCTGATGGATACCTTCTTTTGATTGGTTTTAGGCGGAAGCTTGAGAATGAAAGCGATGACGGCGATCGAAAATGCACCGACAGGAAGACTGGAAGACATGTTAGTGTTAATTTATAAATGTTGGAGGAATACCCACTTGATGTAAAAACACCATCGCCATGAGAGATGATCTGTGAATACGCCTCCCAGTAGGGGACCAGCAACCGAAGCCAACCCAAACATGCCGCCCAATAGCCCAAAGACGATGGGTCGCTTCTGTAGAGGCACTGTTCAAGGGGGGTGAATAATAGGATGAAGCGAAAGTGTGTGATACAGACTGGTATGTGCCATAATAATAAGGGCTCCGGAAAACAAGCCTCCCACACCAATTCCAGCAATGGCTCTACCAACGATGAGAACTGTGCTGCTTGATGCTAGAGCACAGATTAAAGAACCTATTTCGAAAATGAAGATTGCGGCTAAAAAAGTTCCCTTGATCTTTTGTGGAAAGTCAATAAAAATAAAAGGGAGATTAATAAAGAATGACATACACTAAAGGTTTTGTAAAACTGTCCGAAACTAGGTTGTAGAGAAGTTGATGTCAAGAAATAGGCCTAGGATAATGTGAGTGCCCGGCAAGGCAAATAGAAAGACCATGGACATACTGCGCCATACCAACCGATGTCTTTGACGCTTTGAAATCTATCGGTGATCCTAGGAATCGCGGTTGCGATGATAGTCTGATCTAGAGCCACTAAAAAAACGGCAAGGCATAGAGCGATGATAATAGCAGCAAGGACGAAGCCGGAAGGATAAACGATCTCTTCGTCGTTTGGTTTGGTATGGGCCTCTCCCGCTCCATCTCCATGGGTATCTTCACCGGAACGCCTTTCATGTTCTACGATGGTCATGGTATTGGGTAGAGTCGAAAACTCGGCGGACGAGGATGACGTGGTATCGTTGGGTCTGGTTATGAGATGACCCTCCTTTGTTTCGGACATGGCAGCGTGAATATTGGCAAGAGCTGTTCGATTTTTAAGAGGACTTCCATTGGGCTGACTAATCCAGCCGTGTAGTACACGACAAAACGTTGTTCCTGTCGGAGGATCGGCGTCATCAGAGGCATTTTGCAAATCGACAAGAGCTGTAATACACAAAAAAAAACATACCCCGACACGACCCTTTCCGCCTCTATCTACTCCTCGGTGCTTATTTCTCGAGTCAGCAAATTGAAGTTTTACATGGTGGGCTGATATCTAGGCATCGGCCGCCGTGCCTGATGATTACAAGTATCACAGTATGTCATATCACCCACGTGGTCGTTCGAATTTCAGGAACATCTCTGGTTCTAATTGGAGACTTCTTCCAGATCATAGCTACGAGCGGCCATTAGGCAGGCAGGAATCAGCTTTCTACTGGGTTTCAGCCTTTTCAAGAACATCCGATCTGGTCCCATGTGTCCAGATACAGGTCGTTGAAAGAAACTTTGATGAAATCATCGAGCTGCCAAATGTAGTGCGAGCATGGACGAACGTCAAGATGCGATTTCCGTTGCTCGGTTCTCGTCTTTACGAGCGTGATAATGTCATTTTTCTGAATGTCTCTGAAGACCGACTTCTCACCCACCAATCGAACGAAATTTCAATTCGTGCAGCATCGTCCTGCTTGGGGGGCGAGGGTCTTGTGGATAGTATGCTAGAAGGGGAGCAACTTTCCAATGATTTATTGGCGTGCATTGTCATTGCAAGGGACCAGAGCCGAACTGACTCCTTTTTAACGTTGCCCACATCATTGCAGATGGTCTATCGTGCGTAGCCATCATCAAGACTTTCGTGAATGAACTTTGCGATATCGCCGGCACGTCTCATCGGTCTAACTGGAAGGAACGCTTGGCAGTTTCTGTCCCCTCCGAACAGCTCAATCCCGCAGCGAAGTTGAGCAAGGCCAGACGCCGATGGCGGAGTGCTACTGCAGCAATCCTTGCCAGCAGAATGCTGGCGAGATTAAAGGCACGTATCTTGCCATAACCGCTGTACAATTATCATGATTGTTTGTCGGCAGGGGGGGCATGGTCTTCCACAGAAATTGTCCGAACAAGCGCTGTGCACTCCCGCTAAGACAGGATACCGAAGTATAACTCTTCCATTCGACATGTCAATTAGAATCATCCAGACTTGTCGGAATAAGGGAATCACATTCGGCAGTGCATACCCCATAATTGCCCAGGTGGCGGCAGCACGTCTCCTTTTGAAGCATTACCTTCAAGGGAAAATCGACGAAGATGAATGGGACTTCCGAAAGAAGGAGCCGATGTATTCGTTTGACGTACTCAATTTGCGTCCTCTCCTCGAGCCGGACTGGTTGGCTGCTGGAGGGATTGACCATGTCTGCGTTGCGATCGGCTTTTCACATTACTCCATTTCCTTCCTTCCGCTCGGAAAAGCTGCAGAACTCAAACCAGGCATGACGTTACCCGAGGTGGGAAATCTCCTGACGCGAGATCGGTTTTTATACCGTGCAAAATTGGTTCAAAATCAAGCAAAGGTGCGTCTGGGGAGCCCCATTTCCTTGGAATTTGGGGAATCTATGATGTGTCAACAACGAATAGTGGAAAGTACAAGAGAGAGAGCTCTTCTTTGGAAGGCGAGCATGACTGGAATTCCTTCTGTGTTGAGTGACAGAGTCATGACCCCAATGGAACGAGCTGCTGGGCTTCTTGTGTGCAACGGTGGCTCAAATATTGGCAATGTGAGTTATTTACCATCCGGTTTTTCCCTTTGAGTTCCAATGCGGCTTAGATGGACAAAATATTACCTTCTGAATACCCGACGGCATCTCAAGAATCGTCTGTCAAGGTTAAACTTCAACTCGGCCAAGCATTCTTCAGAATGCGATGTAGCCCTGGTGAACTATACCTGGGAGCGTTGACCATGCATAAACAGCTGGTGCCCTTTGTTCAATTCGATTCCAATGTCTTTGATGAAGTGCTTATGGACGAGTGGTTGACCGAGGTGAAATTGGCGTTAGAATTTTATCTTGGCGAGGAGAAGATTATATATATGTACTAACCGTTTTCATCCGGTCCGGCCGCCGGTTCAAGTTGCTATCAAGAAACCATCCGAGAAGATAAACAGCTACAGGGAGGTGCAAAATTATTGGTGGTTCGGGAATATCACTGGCGTCAGTCTAGTACCAATATCATTCGTACTGTCTGTATCCTCCGACTCGATTCTCTCAAGATCTTCAGGCATGGCCGTGATGATTTGTTAGAATATATCCTGAATGCTGAAACGCGACATGGGCGACGTAAGGTAAACGAGCTCGAGAATGATTCGACATGACTGCTGTATCAAATTTGCACCTGATATTCAGAGGCTTCCGCCATTGTGAATCTCATCATTTGCCAAAGCGTACACTCAGCACTGACAACATGAACAGCTCTTCATTACTCACGCCAACGACAAGTGTTACTACTCCACTTTCTGAACGTCTACGAAATTCTTATCCTTCCCAATCGCGAAACCCTGTTGCTGCACGGCTGTATAAAGTCCTCAACACTAAATTCAATGACGAAGAAACAGGCTTAGCTCTCCAAACACTTTCCGAACTTTACGCTACACCATCCCCAGGGAAAGCATCTCAAAATGGGAGGAGTTTTGTTGACGAGGTTGAGGTCGAGAGCTTACCAGGCGAATCGGCAGCGAGAGCAAGGAAAAATATGAGGAAGGATATGGAGAAAAAGTTGGCAGAGGGGAGTGGGCAATTTCTCACTGCACTGGGAGAGGTTGACTCTGTGAGTGTTAGAAAGACTCGCAGGCAAACCGTTGGTCTCATATGTTAGAATTCAGAAACTTCGGGAATTACAAGCCCACCTTGCCGCTATGCGGACGAGCTGCGATGTTGCTGAAACACAACTGACGATGACCAACGAGTCGAGCAAAATTTTGTTGGAGAGAGCCGGGAGTCTGCGTGACGAAAGGTCCGTCCATGGATACCCTGGCTTTGCAATGTTGACTTTCTTCATAGGCAAGAAGTAGAGGAGAAAAGAACCATTATCACACTCTTTCTGAAGCGCTTCACATTGAGTGATACCGAAGTCGAGGCCATGACTTCGAGGGATATACCCCTGGGGCCCAGTTTCTTTGAAGCTATGGATAGGACAGAACGCATACGAGAGGATTGTCGCATCCTTATGGCTGGCGAAGACGGTTCGACCAAGGCAGGGTATGTCTCGGAAATCTCAAATGTTCATGGGAATTTATCAAATATTCAGTCTAGAAATAATGACTTCAACATCTGCCTATCTCGAGCAGGCGTACGAAAAAATTCTTCGATACTGTTCGAATGAATTTCGGCAAGTCGGACGTGACTCACAGATCGAAGTGAATGCTGTGATGCGAGAAGCCGTTCAGAGGCTGAGAAAACGATCCGAATTGCTAACGTGAGTGATGATCATATAATATGGGTGTTCATCTCCGTGATGTACATTTTCTTAGTGAGGCACTCAACATCCTCTCGGAAGCACGTCAAGCGACCCTACTCTCTGCATTTGTTACAGCCCTTACTCGAGGCGGGCCATCCGGATTCCCTCGGCCCATCGAACTTCATGCTCATGATCCTATTAGATATCTTGGTGACATCCTGGCCTGGGTGCATCAAGCTATTGCCGCTGAGCGTGAATTTGTCGACAATCTTTTCGGGATAAAGAGCGATAAGAGGATGATGGGTAGCGTTCGAAAACTCGACAATGAAGAAGAGTGGATAAAGGAATTGATGGACCTGTCTGTTTCAAAGTTTTGCGTTCCTCTCAGGGTGGATTTCTCCATTACCTCCCGGAATATTCGCTAACGGATTTCCAGGTGAGAGTGCAACAAACGATCCGGTCACAGGAGAGTAGCATCGTGTCTTACAAGATCGCGAATTTGTTACAATTCTACTTGCTGACAATGTATCGAACTGTCGGGGAGAAGGCATTGCTTTCCTCGACGCTCAAAGAGTGGGTTTTAGTTCTCGACAATTCCCTTGTGCTAAAGTAACTTGTTACAGGTTAACGGACCTGTCTTATAAAATCTTTTACGAGTCTATTGAAACGCACGGTCAAGCACTTACTCGAATCAAGCTGGTAAGATCCCTCAAATCATCACATTGTGGCTATGGCCTAAATCCTCTTGCAGGACGAAGACGACCCGTCCCTCACCCCGCCTCTATTCATTTTAGATCACGCCCAGGTCCTACGGGAGGTGATGTCGGTGTACCAATCTTCCTTGTTAGGCGACGAAAATGAGGACGACATTCTGGCCGGTTTTGACCAGGTCCTAGATATCATGGTTGACCCCATGCTTACCGTATGCTTTACGAATGCCGAAATCAAGCAGAAAAATAAGCAGAATTGGGATGTTGCAATTTTTGTACTTAATTATTTGTGTCATCTTACGGTATGTCTCCTTGCCGAGCCCTGTACGCCCCGATTGACATTTCCCAGAACATCCTCGCACCATTCGAGTTCACCCTCATAAAGCAGAAAGAGATTCACTCTATAATTGATGAGCGGATACGGCTCTTGATCGATGAACATGTCCGAACTTGCTTTCCTCTGTTAAATGTTCCCTTTCTCTAACCACTTATCTGTAGGCATCTAATGTCATTCAGGACGCTGGCCTCCTCCAAGTCATCGAGACAATACGGAATCGTACAACTGAAGTTGGTTTTGCAATTACGTGATTACTTTAAGATGACTAAAAACCCCATTTCTAGGAACCGCTCTCCCGCATACCTGCGACCCAACCGCTCTACCTCCAACGTGCATTGCGACAATTTTCGTTGTGGTTGTCCGGGTTGGAAGTTGTGCACTCTCCACGACTTGCCCAACTTATCGTCCAGAAGTTACACAGCCAAATTCATCAGGAAGCCTTGGCTCGGTTGGCGGAAGCCTATCGCATGATCTGTGCAGAAGTCAAGAAACCTGAAAACAAATATGAGGCGGGAGCGACACTCCTTGGGAGTGAGAGGCCGTTTGGTCAAGTGCACTTACTATGGAAGATTTTTGGACTGGAAGGGGAGGAAAACAAGGGTATTCGTCCTACAGTTAACGACGACAATAGAGACGATGAGGAAGAGGAGGATGATGGAGGTGAGGAGGAGGAGGAGGATGGAGATGAGGAAGAGGAGGATGGAGATGAGGAGGAGGAGGAGAGGAGCGGCCATGCGCCTGCTCAGTAACTCGATAGACTTCTCGGAATGGGATAGCATGAAGATTCGTCCTTGTATTGTTTTTCCTTCCATGATCGTGCTGATCAACACCGTCTGTCACATGTCGTGTATTCTCCATGAGTTCGGGGATCCTTCACGATATTTCCTTTTTTTTTGCCTGTGGCCTATGAAGAACATGACAGTTCTGCCTACCGTTTGAGAAGAAAGTCCTGCCAGCCCACATAACGAAACATAATTGTAGCACTCAGCGGTTGGAGGTTGACACATGGGGAGTTTCGAATACATAGACATGACGGAAGAGGGTTCCCCCTCCGCGTCGCGTCGAGAAAGCCCACACAGACGCAACGGAGAGACAAAATGGGTTCATCAGATCAAGAGGGCCAGGGAGTCGCGTCGAAAAATCCCACAGACAACCCACAAGGACACAACGGAGAGGGTTGCCCTTCGCCGTTGCGTCGAAAACCCCACAGACAAGATGGATCCATGGAGAAGATCATTCCTCTCCATCAAAGATGGGAACAGGAAGAAGGAAGGGTTTGCCCCTCCTCCTAGGGTTGAATGGAGGTGAGCGCGAGGGGTCGAGCCCAGTCGATGATCAGTGAAGTGAGCATAACTTGATACAGTAACGGTTGGCAGCGGCTGGTACTATTTTATGTAAAGAGGTGGCACTTCTTGCGAATGCGCTAACATCGTCGTTCTGCAGTTACACAGCTACAACGCACACAAATTCGCCGAACAAATCGATCCACCCAGCGGCTCAATTTGCTCCGCGTTCCGACCTAAGCTGCTAAACATTGTAGCTGTGATTGATCAGGTAGGAACTTATTGTCTAATCTGGATATGGAACTCTCTCCTTGATTCCGAGTCGCTTAGCGCTCGGCTTGAAGGGCTTCTTACTGATGATGATCAGTGTATCATGATGTTACATGTGAAGGATTTAATTAACAATAGCCACTATAATTCACCGCAATGCAACGGTGCTACTAGTATAAAGAGGTGGGTTCAGTTGCAATAATTCCTCAACATGTTCTCTAAGCTCACCATCATTGTCCTCGTCGCTCTTCAAGTTGCCCGCCTGTCGGCCCAGGACGTGACATCTGTCACACTTGTATGGTGCCAACGATGCTGTAAGCATTACTTGCTATTGCTATAGGATGCTTGATTAACTGATACTTCCAAATAGATGTTGGAAGTGACATCACTAAGGCTCCAGGTTCTCAAGGTTGCTATGCATTAGACTGCAAAAGTAATCATGTCGCGCTTGTTGTTGGGTGTGTATTAATTTAATAAATAAACACCCTCATCTTTTGATTCGCTAATATGTTCTATTGAAGTCAATCCGAAAAGTGTCTTGTAGGTTGTTTTCATTGTTCATTTGTTTTCTCTGATTATAGAATATTTTAAGCCTCCGAACCAAATCACCCCGTGTCCTTCAAAATAGTCCGACTCTGGTCCGACTGATACAAGATTCGTCCGCAATTCGTCCGTCATTTTTACTTTTTTTATTTATAATATTGATGATTTTCTATCTACTTATCTTCTTATTGTTGACTGGTATTGAATTAGTTGCATGTACTTAAATTGAATAAGAAAGACGCTGTCCATACCAAATTGAATTTCGGAAGACGCACAATCCAGAAACGTCACGTGTTTAATTTCAGCCGCTCAAGGTGGCACGTGTTGCTGGCAATGGAAGTCTGCCCCAGTGCCCCTTCAGTCGTATTTCCATGCAAGCTACGCTACAACTTGAAGTACGAAAGGTCTATCTCCGGGTCTATTGTTTGTCAGAAGGCAATTGAACGCTATCAACTAACTATAGTTCCCAGCGCTGAATCCAGGCCTTCGTTGGGCCTTCACGAATTCAATTTTGACGAGTATGTGAAGGGTTGATATGTTTCGGTCATGGGTACATACAGTTTCCCGTATCTATTGTTTGGCGACCTTACACTATGGGCAGTCCATTGATAAGCAACTCAAAGGACCGAGACCTATCGTACTTCCTACGACACTCTTACTACGACATCATGGAGGAATTACGCTTCGCTTCCGAAGAGATTGAAGGGATTTGTAACAAACATGGTTCTCGGTCAAAATTCTACCGCTACGGTATCCGATTTGGTGCTTTTTCTCCCACAATACTCAGATTTTTTTTATAGGCGGCATCGGTTACAAGTATAGTGTGAGCCACTACTTTGAGAGTAGTTGCGAAGCTGCATATTCTGCCGTTGAACCAGGCGACGAGGATGACCTGTCTAAAATCGTGAGAGTTTCTCGATCACTGTTGACCATCCCCTCATAATTGTGCCTGTCTTTTTCAGGTGGATATCCTAAAGAAACGCAATGTTCCTTTTGCCGTACGTCGTATTTCACCTGCATAATTTATTAACTTAATTTCATTATTAGATCAAAGGCGCGGGCCACACGACGAATGCCAAGTTTAGCTCCACTAATGGCATACAGATTTCGATGGCGCGGTTCAATCGTATTGAGTACAATAGTGGGACTGTAGCCATAGGAGCTGGATGCATTTTCGATGAGGTCTACCGCGACAAGAAGCTAAATGAAGCAGGTCAAAACATTGTTGGGTGCAATGACACTAGCGTTGGCGTTGCTGGATGGCTTCTGGGTGGCGGGTATTCCATGATGAAGACCAATCGGTTTGGTCTTGGGATCGACAATGTTGAGGCTTACAACGTTGTCGTGCCAGGCGGCGCAAATGAGGATGCGAAGTTGAAAACAGTCAAACGGAATGACGTGGGAGATAATGGAGAACTTTTCTGGGCCCTCAAAGTAACTGCTTCTCACATGTCTCTTGTGGTCGATTCTTAGCTGTTCAACTTGTACAGGGAGGAGGAAATAATTTCGGCATTGTCACCGAGTTCACTTTAGCGACCCACCCTCAAGGTCCTGCATATGTTAGTTTATCTTAATCGTCCGTCGGAGTGATACGTATCTAATCCTTCTTCCTTTACAGGGCGGGACGCTCGTGTACGACACATTGGAAGTTGAGGACGTAAAGAAGGCCATTCTTAACTTTCTCAGAATGCCTGATGAGAGGGCTACGATCAAAGCTGTTTTCAGGTATGACAATACCCCGAGAGGAAGACAGGTTAGTCATACTGGTCAGACCACGGGTAGTGACGAACCATTCGACACAGTTCAAATTACTTGTTTTCTGCTGCTATGACGGCAGAATCCCTGACCCCAACCCCTTCCAAGAATTCCTTGATATTGACCACACTGGAAAGTTGGAAGGTTGGTGCAATATCCAATGTCATCGATAGTTACTAGTGACGCCAATATTCTTTGCATGACTTACTCCACTCAGTGTCAACTTCGGGGATTCAGAACGACATTCCGTTGACTGGCATCGGGGAAAATGTTCGGTGCGTCACTCGAGTTCACGCTGCGAGATTACCCCTCATGGTTGGTTTCAAGTGGTCGATGGGGATGCGTTATGTTAGGAAAATATACCAGTAAAATCCTCGATATGGTTGCCAAACAGGCAGAGGTGATTACGTTTCGATGGACTTGAAATTCCGCATCCTCACGCTATCGATTTATAGAAAGGGGCAGAGAAATTGCCAGAACACGACGGAAAGATGTTCGCTATTGGTTGTAAGGCTTTCAACGAAGGTATGTTCGACAGCATCAGCGACAATTCTGCAGAAAATGGGGCATGGCCACACAAAAAGGGTGAAGCAAACCACCCACTTCTTGTGTACGCCTGGTGGGAAGGCGAGAAGAACGACAGCTTCTGGATCTCGGAGATGAAGCGCGTGCTCGACGTACTTTCACGCAACATTGGAAATAGTCTTCCTGTCTATGGCAACACCGCCCTTGCAGAACACACCACGGTCGAGAGTGTTTACCGTGGTAATTTGGAGAAACTCAAAACCATTCGTAACAAGGTCGATCCTACAAAAGTGATGTGTCGTGCCGGCGGATTCAAGATTCCTGCATGAAGGAGTTCCCTATAATCATGATGTACATCATCTAGTAGCTATCAGATGTTTTTCTTCTGCATCGTGGACACTTTGACCCTTCCTTGTGGCATGCTGCTGGACTCGATAGAGGCATACTTACAGCTTCAAAATTCCATTGATGGTGACGGGCGTGTGGTGCAATTCCCGCACTTTACAAGTCGGGAGCAATACTATTGTCATCAAAATCTATTGAGTGCGTACGCAACTTTTGACGACGCAAATTTGAGAAGCTCGTCATCAATGACGACAGCAAATGACATGCACGAACCAGGAGAGAGAGTTGAAACGTACTTAAACCCGAAGGACAGTAGAACAAACTGAAGTGAAGTCCTTCAAATGACCTGGTATGCTCGTATTGATTAGTTTTGATTTTGCTTACTGACATCAACCCCTCAAGATTTTATCCCCATCGATCTTACGAGGAGTGTGGTTGCGACCTTGCCTCTATCCCCGAGAACCAGTCAGAACACAAATTCTTCCTGTTTCCACATTGTGAAGTTACCCCCACCGGACGGGAACGTGGATCGACTCCGAGAACTTATTGTCGAGTATTGTATCCAGCCAGTCGCTATGCGTCAGACAATCTGTATCCCTGCAATCTGGTGGACTTCCTATGTTGTGATTGCCCGCCGTGGTACTTTAACCAGGGGAACAGGTATTTACGAGGAATGGAGCGAATTCGGCTCCTTTGCTTCCGCACAAATGTCTGTTATGGCAAGTGTCACCGTACGGACCAATGGTTTCGTCATATTGGATACTAGCAAGGGCGTGTTGAACAATCTAACAAACGGCAAGGTCCTTCGCGTGGTTGATCTCAGCGGATTGCCGAGCAATATCGAGATCTTTGCCGTTTTGGTAGCTTCTGGTATGCACGACGGAGCATATCAAGTTGGCGGACAGGCGAGGTTGATTACTTAGTTCCTTTTACCAAATGTGGTTATTCATCACCCACTTGTGTCATTGAAAATATATGTCTACTACTACTTAGCACCAATACACAATGCCTTCGTGCCAGTTTGTTGACTTCTTTTGTGACCAACCATAATCATGCTCTTCATTCCAGACAGTCATGTTCGCCTCATCCTGCTCATGCGAGAAGATAATGAGGATGGTGAGGGTGAGGGTGAGGGAAAGGAGGACGAAGGTGAGGATGGGGGTGAGGAGGAGGATGGTGGGGTATTTTTCTCCCTTGTCATTCCATTGGACACTATCGATTCCTTATGCTTAACACCACGCAAATATCTTTTATACCTTGGTTGGTGCATTCTTGGCTTTGATGCTGACGATACGCTCCCACTGGGCCTCGCTAGTGAGGACGGGGAATTTCATTCGATCGACGATAATGGAGATCTTGAGGGCTTACTTGACCTTTGATGGTCCCCCCCAGGTAAGTATTCTTCCGTGCCACATGAACGCGCGGTTCTCATGCACGGCAGACATGGCGTAGTGGACATAGAGGACATCAAGGCACGGACGCACGTACCTTCTGAGACTACGGGGACTCGCGATGGATTTCGCGATAAATTGTTACGGCGAGATATTTATTGTGTTTTTACTGGAATTGAAGCTCACCCTCACCGGGCTCACCCCCATCCTCACCCTCACCATGCTCATTATCTTCTCGCCTGAGCAGGATGAGGCGAACATGACTGTCTGGAATGAAGAGCATGGTTATGATTACAGCACTTTCTGTGATGAATTGGAAGGAGCCTGAGAATTGTACTGTACTAGTGTGGATTAGCAATCTAATATTGGACTGCTTCATAGATTTGTCCCAAGCTATTATACTCGGGTGTCAAATGAATACATTATGATTATTCTATACATGTCACAGATGTAAATGCAAATATAAAAAAGCTGCTACAGCAATTTACTTGAAGAAGCTGGTGCAACTTTCCGTTTGATTGCCTTGATGATATAAAGAGGAACCGCGCTAATCGCGACAATGACAACTACTTTCCATGCAAATGGCAAAGTCACAACAAATGAGAGGTCTTGAAATTTCGAAGACGATATTAGTAATCGAAGTCAAGAAGACAGTTCGGAGTGCTCACCGAAATAAGCCGGAAGGAAGGCCATACTGACAACATAGAAGAATAGAGTCACCACCTCCGAAATAACCATGTAAGAGTGCCTTGTGAGACGTGAGCAAGGCATGGCGGATGAATTTAGAAAAGGAATGTACCATGTTGTGATTTCCAATGCAACCATGATGAGTTCGTTGAGAATCAGAGCGGTAAATGAAATCGAGACGATATGTAGGAATTCATTCTCAAACAGAATGAGGGACACAATCATGATCGCAGTGCCTTCGAAACGGACTCAGTAAGAACTCATTCCGAGATACGTCTCCCTTTCATACCTTGATATAGACTGATCACCAACCATTGGAAAAAGGTCTTGTACGAAAGAGATCGACCCTAGAAGAGTCAGTTGCCGGTTCGCCTCGAAAAGGACTACAACGGATACCTTTGTTAACTCCTTATACAACTCAGGATAGAGCAACGCTAGATCTTCACTAACATCCCTATCCAGAACGAGCGAAAACACAGGTGCCATGGTATAAATCGTCGCATAGCCTACCATCAACCAGCCTTGGTATAATGCGATCGGTGCAAAATAGAAAATGGCAGAGAATACAGCTTGCATGACAGAGATGATAAGTCCACGATGAATAACGAATTGAGCAAGTTTGGCAGATCGCCGATACGAGTTGCGGCCGTGCCAAAGCAAGAGCTTGGTCAGATACGAAAACTGAGTGACGGAAAAATCGGCAGCGAGCGACGCCTGCTTTCCTTCTTTGCCAACAATGCCAACGCCTAAAAAGGGTACAGAAGTTAGCAAAGTACTGCGAAAGGTGAAGATGCAAACACGGACCAACATCTGCAGCCTGAATCATACTAACATCATTACCACCGTCACCAATACAGCAGACGCGTTTCTTTGTGAAATCACGAATTAACCTGGCGACATCTGCTTTCTGAGTGGGCGAGCATCGACAAGCAACAACGGCGGATAATTTAGTTGCAATCTCAATGAATTCGTTCTTGAATGAAGTCAGGCAAAGCTATGATGCCGTCAGAAGCTTGTATGAATTCAATGTCGAACAAAACTGACCTGGAGAGAGTCGCCATCAATGACCAGACAGCAATCTAGCTTGTTCTGTAAGAAATCAAGCTGATTTCGGATCTCATCAGCCGTTTTCACTTTTAAAATACCAATCATGAGGGACAATTTGCAAGCAAATAAGAAACAGAGCCTTACACTTCGACATCTCATGTATATACTGGCCCCTCGCAACTAACTTTGTCGATATCGCGATACATCTCGCTGTCTCCACTTTGTCGCCAGTCAGCATCCATATTTTGATCCCGGCGTTTCTCAGTAACTCCAAAGTACTCTTCACATCGTCTTGCAGCTTATCCTCGACGCCCGTTAAACCAAGCAGCTCAAGGTCGTGTTCAAGGTATTTGGAGACGACCTCGGCCATTGCTTCATTTCTATTATCATGGCTGACGGACGCCCGAAGGTATGCATCAGCAAATTCGTTGTAGAGTCCGCCAGACAGTCGCTTTCTCGCCATGACCAGTGTTCGGAGACCTTCGCGTGCCATGTTACCAGTTTCTTCCTCCAACCAATCATTCCTTTGTACAATTTTCGCCATCACCACATCAGCACCTTTTTGCAAGAAAGTAATCTCCCCAGTCTGTGTGTCACGAACCACAATACCCATTCGCTTACTCTCCGAAGTGAATGGGAAGATATCAAGAATGTCGAAACTCAGACTCCCTCCGTTTGGTGTGGACAATATTATCTTCGTCCTGTCCCTTAACTTCAGCGTCAGACCAACCGTACTGGTCCAGGTGACAATAGCCACCTCATCGGGTGACGAAGCTTGGTATGTCACCGTACCATCGTCATTCGTCACGGGGGTAACCTGGAGAAATGTGAGAAAAAGTGAGGTACAAAGTCGTGTGAACTTGCATTATGACACAGAGCCAAACTGAGGACCACGTCCCTCACCCTTGAAGATAGATCTCGTCTACCACGTGTAGCCAATTGAGCACCCGTAGACAATGAGGGCTGTCGGAGATGCTCCCCAGATACTCCGAATGCTACCATGAGCTGATGAGCGATTTCGTCCATCGAGTCTGAGCCGTAAGACATGGTTCCCATATGTAACTTCTTCATTTCCATCTCGTTTTGTGTCAGAGTCCCAGTCTTATCGCTCAGCAGATATGTAATTCTTCCCAGCTCCTCAGGTAGTGTGCTGGTTCGAACAATGGTGTTTGGAATTTCAGAGTCGTTCATGATGTGGTGTGCGTACACGGTCTTGCCCATGTCCAAATTCACGCGAAGACTGCGTGAAACATAGTTAGATGAGTATAGGGTCAGGAAGTTAAGAACTTGCCTGATGGGAATAATCGACGAGAAAAGGATCAAGAAACGGAAGACGTAGACATACCACTGTCCTCTAAAGCCATTCAATGCTACGAGGACTAGTGACAAGGCGAAGGTTACAGCGCAGAGAATCTGGATAAATGTTCAGTAAGAATTGAATTTATTATGATTGGGCTCACCTTTGCAAGTTTGTTGATCTCAAGATCTAGCAGACCAACCTTCGTCTCCGGATGACTGGTGTTCATAACCGCTCGCGTTTCCGAACCAGTAAAAATTACGAACCCCACGACAGATCCTGCGGAGAGGACAGTGTTCGCCCAAAGCATGTTCTCGACATTTAAAGGTGATACACTTGGGGGTAGATGATGCATCGGGACGGAAGTCGAGGCGTCTGATAATGCTGGAACGGGCTGATTCGTCGTGAAAGTGCCAACAAAGGTATGAATATTCTTGATTGGGGGATCGGCTTGGAGTCATTTACGCTAAATCCAGTGCGTCATCAAATGTGGAATACTCACCATATATCTCCGCATCCAGTTTGAGCAAATCTGCTTCAATAAGCTTCTGGCTTTCTGGAACCGCAACACGTAACTTCCAATCAGTCTCCCCGTCCAGCTGGTCCGTCCGGATGAAACAAGTGCCGGACGTGTCAGAGGTATGCAATAGAATCATGTCTGCCGGTACCCTTTGATCCTTTTCCAATACCACCAAATCTCCAACGCGAAGCGACGAAGAGGGGACTGAACGAGTATTAGCATGAGAATCAAGGAATTCTTGTTCGGGGTCAGAAGTAGAGGTTGAAGGGGGTGTAAGGACGAGGTACCGTTGCGAGTTAGCTTCTCGGTCTCTCATATGTCGTTTATAGTCGTCGTATGCTTCTTTCCCCATAGTCACAAAGAGAACGAAGGCAAGAGGAGCGACGTAAGTCACTATAAACCCTGGAGATACCATGAGAATAAACAAGGACTCAGGCAACTGTGAGGAACATACCAATTTTCAGAGCAGGGATGAATTGCGACAAAGCAACGAGGAGAAAATAAAGGTTGAAGAAGAACTTGAATTGTTCATAGAACACAATTGGAAGAAAGGTGAATGCGTTGTACTTTTGATTTCGCACAATGTTAGGGGGATACCGCAACCGGACCTTCTCTGTTCAACCAAGTTAACGAACTTCTCCGTCTTCGTATAAACATGTAAAGTACCTGTGGGGTTGAAAGGTATCGTTCTTGACTTATCCTTGTGATGGAATGTAGGCGTTTTAGGTGGCGCACCAGCAGAAGGCTACAGATATGATTGGTTACAAACACAAGGTTGAGAATTGAACGAACTGTAATTGGACTCTCATATCCCTCATTGTCAAGTAACCTTTGTTCCTCCTCCTGCTCTACGACACCTGTGTAACGTTCGTAACGTTCATAATGTCGGTTCCTCTGTGCAGCCACAGTTGCTGCGGTCTTGAGCTTGGACATAGTGGCGCTGTCAGGACTGAGGGCAAGACCAAAATCTTCAGTTCGAGTTCGATGTTTCTTTGGTCGAAGTTCATGTAGCGGGATGTCCGACATGAAAATGAGACCTCTAACTATATACAAGTTAGATCTTCCATTTAAAAACATAAATCATACACGTACTGCGCGCGGAACACCATTGTCAGAGACCAAGCAGCGTTATACTATTTGGCTGTGTTGATCATTTACAACTAGACTACAGATCGTTGTACCACTCAAATACCTGCTTCTCGGAGATGATTCGACAACAACACCGACAATGTCGGCCTCAGGAAGTTGAGAAAGCTCGTGAAGAGTACGAAGATGCTGGTTGCTCAGTTCATGCTGAATGCGAACCCAGGTCCAGCAGCGTTCTCCACGGAAAACGAGCTTCGTGCTCCAACCAACTCTGGGTCTGACTTCTTGCTCACACGCCAGGATCGCAATAATATATAAAGGTCTGCTCTCTTCGGACTGCCCATTCAATGGTTGCAGTCTTCATTATTCTCGTCTGTGTCTTGGGCTTGGCCTCGTCGGCTCCTACAACTTCAACAGTGCGTGCATGATCCACAATACAACTCCTCGTTTACGTGACACCGGATAAGACCAAAATTTCCACTGACTTCACCTGGGGAAATTGCACCATCTTCAATGTCACAGATGCTAACCCCAACTTCAGCTGCGGATACTTTCAAGTTCCTATGGACTATTTCGACTCCACTGCAGGGGTGGCTCATTTAGCCGTCATGAAATATCAGGCCACCGTGCCAAAGTCGAAGGGAACTCTTTTCATTAATCCCGGTAAGATTTGTGCAGGGTACTACATAGCTTGATGAATTCTCACTTTGATTGATGTTTCGCAGGTGGGCCTGGTGGATCTGGTCTCGAGTTTATAACATTCCTTGGAGATCAGACGAGCAAAGACTTCCAAGGACAGTACGACATCATCTCTTGGGACCCTCGTGGAGTGGGTTCCTCGTTGTGAGGACTCTGCCTTGTCACCGCGGCGACAGGGTTGCTCAAATCTTTTTGATACAGTCCCGGTGAAGTCCTTTGCTTCGACACGTATTCAGAACAGAAAGAATTTTGGGACAATTCCGTCGTGAGGTCCATCAATGAGACCATCTCGACCAACTTTAGCGACCCCAATGAACTCAGGGAATTCTTCTCTCGTGTTCCAGAGACCAATGCCAAGTTGGAGGAGTTTGGAAAGAGATGTTTGGCGTCGAAGACTGGACCGTACCTCCAGTATATTGGATCTACTTCGACACTTCGGGACCTTGTGTCGTTGGCGGATAAGATTGTTGGACCTGGACAACCGGTCGACTATTATGGGTACTCGTATGGGACAGTCATCGGATTCCATTTCTTGTCTCGTGAGCACATAAACTGTTTGGTCCTGTCGATGGTACTCACCCCAACCCTGAACCTCAGTGTACCCCGATGTGAGTTTTCGACTAATCAAAAGCCCAAGCCTCCTCCTGATTCATCCTGAAGCGTGTCGGCCATTTTATTCTTGATGGAGTTGTTAATCCCAACACATGGGCAAGGTACAATGTAAGTTATCAGTCGTTCCAACGCATAGTTTATTCATTGATCCTGGTACCCCTCCCCAGTTTGAATATGACTCCTCCATCCACATCGAGGCAGCATTCACCATCCTCACAACTGCATGCGCTGAAGCCGGCGCTGCCAATTGTCTCCCCGTCCAGTTGATCAATAAAAAAGCGACTGGGTCCGATGTCCGCACGCTCATCACCTCGACCATTGATGTGAGTCCATCCCCTACGTAATATGTATCGTGAGAGGAGATTTACCTTTGGCAAATAGCTCGCCTTGAAGCTACAGAGGGTCGGATACACAAAACTCCCTGCACAAGCCGCAGAGCTCAAAGGTAAGCCTTACACGTCCAGTCTCCGGGTCCGCGCTGATACTTGTGGTTGTATTCAAGCATATGTTTTCCGTTCCCTCTACTTCCCTTCACTTTGGTCAACAATCATGAACGAACAAGTGTACTTTGTGCTTGTCATGATATTGCAAGCCGGTCGTGCTCATGGATTCAGTGATCCATACACCCTGCCGCAGAACCCTGTCGCTCCAATCACAGAGATAAATTTAGGCCTTTCATATTCCCGTCCTGCTATTGTTGGAGCTGATGTCTCTGCATCAAAAGACGTTCCGTCAAAGGAAGTGTTTCAAAATATTATTGCAACCACAAGAGATCGCACCCCAACCTGTATGTCCCTAATCCTTATCACATTTATAAAACCTTGGATTGACCAGAAACGTCAGTTGGTGCTGTGTGGTCAGCCTGGCAAGCAATATGCTTTCCTTCCTTGTGTAGTCATTGACATGGCTGAATAATAGGTCGACGGCTCTCAAGTGGCCAGTTCGATCTGTCGAAAAATTTCCAGTCTTCACACCCAAGGTTCTGAGCAACCGTGTCTTGCTTATCGGAAATACGGTCAGTCGACTTTTGATTCTGTTCAAGCACAGTGATGACCCACCACACCCTGATGATAGATCGACCCAATCACACCCCTGGAGAATGCAGAGTATGTCACCCAGCTTCTTGGAAGTAGCAATGCAGTGTTGGTCGAGCTCCAAGCTGTCGGGCATACTACGCTCGCACAGGACTCGAATTGCACGAAGAATATCTTGTTGAACTTTTTGTTGAATTCTCAGGTACGATATTTTATTACCATATGTCAGCGCCTGACGGTTCTTCTGCAGTTGCCTCAACAAAACACCAAGTGCGCACCGAATTCGAACGATTTCTTTCCTGGCACTCCGTAGAACTGTACATGATGTCAATAAATTAGCAACGAGAGTAGATTTGTTCCCGTGAACGAGTTTTTATTCCACCTGCCCAGGCAAATGTTTCCTTGGAGATGCTCATTTGCCTAGTCTTCGCAATTGAGTCGAGACTCAGCAAGCCATGAATGTAGAAATAATTGTGATCTCAGCAAGCAATCTAGTTGTAGTAAAAGCTAAGCAACACAGGTAAATGTTATTACTGTAGGTATGGTCCAGCAGCTCAACGACGTATTACGGTGATTAGAAAATAATATTGAACAGTTACTCCGAATTTGTCTTGGGTTTCTTTTTCGGCGGTTCGACATCGTCCTGAACCTTCTTTTGCTTGGGTGGTTTTGGCTTTGGCTTTGCCGCGTCTACATCCATGCCATCATCATCCCCTCCTTTAGACGAGCCTGCCACAGCCGCTTTAGGCCTCGGCTTAGGCTTAGGTTTAGGTTTGGATTTGGATTTGTCTTCATCCACATCCATAGCATCGTCGTTTTTTGCTTTCGCTTTGCCTTTCGACTTCTTCTCCGGTTTCCCCTCACCATTGGCGTCCTTCTCAGTGTCCTTCCTCTTTTTCTTCAGAGATTTCTTAGATTTTGATGCGACAACGCGATCCCCACTTGCATCAGAAGCAGTTTGCGCACCTGATGCTTCCGGGTCACTGTCACTGGGAGATCCAGAATCGGAACCTGATGCTTCAAAGTCGTCTGAAAATGACAAGTGAGCCAAAAAAATAAAAAAATTCACAGGGGTGTGGATGCGCACCATCTTCCTCGCTGTCATCGATGTTTCTCACTTTCACAGCATTCTTATCTCGCCCCTTACTCCTAGGCTCGTCGTCCGAGCTGATACTCGCCATCTCTTCGTCGTCGTCGTCGTCGCCCACAGCGGCAAGCAAGAGGTCCGCATCAGGAACCATTTCATTCTTCACCTTGACTTTCTTGTCTCTCAGATAGGTTTCCGTAACTTCATGCTCGCTCTTGTTGATAGAAGTAAATGTATGTTCCGGCCCGGATTTTGTGATCACTTTCAGGTCGAATGTGCGACCAGCGGCTCCGGTTGCACCAGCCCCGACGCGAGAGAAAACAACTTGATAGATGTCGTTGAGGTCGATGAGGAGAGGAGATTTAGAGACGAAGAACAGATATTTTTCAAGCATGAATAAGTCTCCTTGTACCGCTTTCAAGTTGGCCTTCACGCCCGGGTGTCCCTCTCGCCTACACATATGGCTAAGACCTTTTGACGACAAGGTTAACAAAGGACTCACGATTGGAAGCTACCGGAACCAATGATCTTTTTACCAACAAGAGCACGGAACACGGACGACACAACCTCATACGTTGGATCTTCATAATTTTTCTTGAGTTTACCCTCGTACTTTTCGATTTCCTCGCTAGAGGAGTCTTGAGAATGCGAAAATTATTCAAGCAAGACAACCCACTCAGTCAAATTCAACTCGGCTGTTATTTCCTCCTCTCGGGAGAACTGCATAACCAGATATTGATAGTGTGTCTGGCCTTGCCGAATTGCTGTACTGAGACTAAGCTAGGTCGAGTGTAAGCCCTTGCGAAAATGTTTTTAAATACGAAAACGAGACTGACTATGAATAGAACCTGCTGATCATCCTTTGGCAGAAGGAAGAGTCTGGATATGCTCTGAAAAACGATCTTGTAATCGTATGTTTTGCCACGGAGCCTCAGGAATGTCGGAAACATATCCATATCATATCGTCCACGCGGAGTGAGCACCAAGACTTCCTCAAAGCTCAGAATGAGATCTCCGATGACTTGTCCAATTTTGGCTCTATCCTTCACCGTGTCATGGAAAACTTGAGCGGCGTTGATCTCTTCCTCATCCTCATGGTCCGACTTTTGTGAACCAGCGTCCGAACCGGAGCCTTTGAGTTTGTTGATGGTACCGGGAACGTAAAACCGAATTTCGGTTAATTCGTCACCCATTACTTTGGAACCTTTCGCAGACGGCGTGAACTCGAGCGAGACTTCTGTCTTGCCAGCTATGTTGGAGTTGGCTACATCTGCTAGCGATAGTTCGAGAGCTGATTTATCCGCCACGTTAAAGACGAGATCTTGGCCTGAAAAAAATTCGTCAGGGTCAAAGGGTCTCGACACTTCAAGGTCACACATACCTTGAAAATCCGTTACACCCCAATTCCATCCTTTGTACGTGACTTCACGCGTTTCAAGAGTGATGGCGAAATGCTCTTTCAGCACCTTTGATAGCTTGTCGTGATCCTAAGTCATACATGAGCACCACCACTCGGATTCAGTTCGTGGCAGGGCTCTACCTCACGAACGAATCCGTCGAATTTGTGTTTTTTATGGTCTCGGAGGCCCAGACGAAGTTGAAAACCACGAGCAACGCGAAGCCATTGTGCCCATTTCAGGTCTGTTGCTTGAACATATGTGACCTCTTCTGATGAAGTACCCTTCCAGGCCACACCACTAGGCGCAACGCGTAGTTCTGAGGGAGTGTGAAGCATTGAGTGATGTCTGCCGAGAAATTCAAAATCGACGCACTCCCAATCTCTGGCGAAAGGCCGTGATAGATCTTCTCAAACTGATATATCCCGGCCATTGAGGGATAGAAGAAAGTCCAAGTCGTATTGACTCTTGTTTGACTCACCTTCGGCTGTATTGTATGTACTTGTGTGGTTATAAAGCTGCTACATACTATGTTCTTCCAAAACCACAGTTAAATAATTTAACATGAATACAGTTGGAGCAGAAACCGCCATTCTGACCGTGGCTAGGTTTGTTCTACTACCATGAGAGTTTTGGCTCACACTCAAACATTTCATAAGGTTTTCGCTCTTCTTCGCATGCCGCAAGTACCTACTCCGCATTTTGTACTCTAATCTGGCAGCTTTATCAACGTCGGCCGTGTCAGAATCACATAGCCATGCTTTGTCTCGTTCCTCTAGTCCGACACCGAGACTCGACGATCTCTCCATTGAGTTGGAGACCTTACCGCCTCCTACAACCCAAACCCCGAGATCAAACCAATTTGTTCTCAGAGATCCAACCTATCTGCATACCTCTATCTCCCGCGGAATATTTTCCTGGTGCTTTACCGAGAGCTGTATGCTCTTCTTACTGTTAATGTCGCAGGGCTGGGGTTTATTCTCCTCCAGGTCCGTTTTCATCTTCATGTACTCCGAACTGGACTGAAGGACGTTCATAAAAAAGATCACGTCTCCTGAACTGGCGCTTCTCCTTACTGTTCCTCGTCTGTTGTATACTTGTTGTAATACCCCTTGCTTTCAGCCTCCTTCTTTCACTATCAACGACGAGTGCGCATCTTCCAGAGACTTGCCGGACGTCGTCATCTCACTTTGCCCCTCGGTCTAGCACCAAATCCAAGGAATCCACGCAGCCATCGTTTCATCTCCCTCCGGACAATTTTCGCATTTGCAACGATTGGATTGTACCTCTTCGCTCTCTCTTACGTCCCTCTCCCCTCGTCTTTGAAACCTTCTGGCACCTTTTCTACGTACCTTTCCCGACTCATAGTCATTGGGACAGTCATCCTTGGTTTCCTGTCGGGCTTTGGGGCTATTAGCAGTTCATGGCAATTTTTGCCCAGTTCAGAACCACAGTATGTCATGATACATACCCTCTATGTAACTGCTTTGTTCAGGTTCACGTAAATCAAGGGCTGTTCCGTCAGAACGGGATCTGGACACTGCCCTTTATGCTTTGACAAGCGTAAGGAATGATATCCAGCAGAGGCGAGCAGAGGCAGCGCGAAGAGAAGGTACAGCGGTGAGTCAATATCCCTTCTTCTATTGAATTTGTCTCACCTTCCCTACAGAGCGGTGGATCCCTGCTATCTCGCGTTGGGACATCCATTTATGGGAGCGACGCTGGTGAGCATATTCCTCGCTAACGATAATATGATTTTACCTCGATTTCTCAAGTTGAACAGGAACTACAAGGTTTAAAAGCGTTGGAATTCCAAATGAGCCGAAGCCTCGAGACACTTCGAGAACGATTTGACGAAGAAAAGTTCGGCAGGACTCTCAAAGGAAAGATATTCAGTGTTTTTGGCAAGCTCATCGCCATCTACTGCGTCATCCGGATCATCAGCGTAAGTAGTCCTCCACCGCACAATTGATTTTTACATTCCTCATGGACTTTGGAACTAGTCCATATACAATGTGATTTTCCTGCCTGTTCACCGTAACTCCCCATCGCGGACTTATCCTGATCTCCTCACGAATTTCCTCTTTTTTCTGTATACACACATCTGGTCCGCGAACTCGATTTCGTATGAGAACCTTGCCGCTGCCGCACGCCAGATCAGTTTATTGTTGGTCGGGATGATCATCTTTACCAGTCTGAGGGTGGTGCTGCGTGGCGTCAGTAGAGTAAGTTCAAATTCTTTCAGCGCTTCACATACCCTTTTTTAACAAAAATCGTGATAGGCCCTACGGATCACGAGCCGGAGTATGTCCATATCTCTGCTATTGCTTCTGTTGGCTCAAATCATGGTGTGTTTTACCACAACTTCTAATGTTTTTTTTTTTTCATGCTTTGAAGGCCATCTACCTCCTTTCAACACTCGTCCAGATGAGATCGTCGTTCCCTCCTTCCTCTTCCCCTGAAGAAGAAACAGAAAACCTTTTCTCGACGATTCCTGCATACGAAGTCTTTGGTTCCATGTTTGATTGGTCGTTCCTTCTCGCGGCCTGTGTTTCTGCTCTGGTGAGATGGACGATGGAAAAGCTCACTTGATTATTAAATAGTGGCGCTGTCAGTTAGACTATGTGAATGTGAATATGAGGATCAAACTTGTATTCTCAGAGATCGATCAATTGTCTACTTTGAGATGTAAATTCAATAACGAAGAAAAAACCTAAAACCACCCTTTTAAAAAAGAGGATCGACGACAGACCTGAGCTTATCAAGCACAATATCATCTCTTCCTTCTCCCGGCCATCCAGCACCTGCCCTAGCCTCCAACAACAAACCCGTCAATTCCCACAACTCATACGGCAGTTCAAGGTACCCATTGATCGGATAGCAGAGCTCCTTCGTTGTTTCGGAGAACCCTTGCACACCAATCTGCTTCAGGTTGCTGAGGGATCGTGGGGTAGTATTAGTATTCGTAAGTTGCTCTTGAGGAGAGATAAAGATCCTATGATTGGGCTGACAGGTAAAACCACGTTTGACCACCCAGGTATTCATCCATGACCCAGCATCAGGCAACGCGAGTGCACGATTGGCAAGCGATCGGATGCCATCGAAATCTGAGGGTTCGACAAGGGAGATTCTGCCGAGGGCGTCGACGACGATGATGCGCTCTGTGTCGGCGAAGAAGGCGAGGGATATGCCCTGGGGATCGGATTGGGCGTTTAGGAGGACGGTGAGGATGAGGGATTCGGGGGTGGGCGTGAAGGAATAGGGGTCGGGGTGTGGTGTTTGGAGTGCTCTAGAGTGCCAGCCTTGCGATGTCATGCATGTCATGTCTAATGTTGTGTATAATTGCAGGGCCGGCAATGTCGTGCAGAGTGAATTGCAAGAGATTATTTCCCTGCCTCATGGTGATTAAAGTGATCCCCGATTGTCGAGTAAGTTTGTTTTTGTAGTTCATTTGTGTCTGATGGCTAGACCCAGTGCCCGCAGAATTAGTCCGACTCTTTTTACTCTTCGTACTTAACAATCCGCGACGACTAATCTTTGTATTACTATATGATTAGGACTCCAACAAATTTGACACAATGAATGTCTGGCCTCACGACCCGGCTGGTGTAGGCACTGGAGCAATTCTTTATACGGAAAACACATCTCAAAACTTGCCCTTCCGCACAGTAAGCCTTTGTCGTACGTGGAACTTTCAGGATTTGTCCGCCGTCCGCCTATGAACTGAGAGGCTGCCTGGTCTCACCGGCGACCCCGCTAACTGGGGTATCGGGGACTTGGGTGGTCAGCAACGACACTTAACGGGAGGCAGTGGTCTACGCGCTGGTTTGGGGAGTGTCTCGAGCACATTTTCTTCCTAGAGGCAAATGTGGTACGAGTATAATTCACGGTGACACCTGGGTTTTTCAGATAATTCTGCCAATACTACACGTCTACGGGATGGCCGGCTGGTCCGATTCAAGGAGTTGCCATGGGTGATAAACTCCTGATAGGTGATGGAAATTACATTTCAACGCGATGATAAGGTTGCGAGTAAAGCCCTGTAAGTCCATCAGCCGTCGGCCCTTCGCAATTGGATTTTTCCAACAGATTGACTCATGATGATTGGGTAGGAACCGTTGTCCGGCCTCAGCAGCCTGCATCATGAGACAATCAGATGCACCACAAGTCCATGACTGCTATGCAACGGCACTATTATAAAGAAGCGGACTCGGTTGCAATAATTCCTCGATATGTTCTCTAAGCTCACAATCATTGTCCTCGTCACGCTTGTTGCCCAGAGTGTGGCTCTTCATCAGAACCATACTCGGAGCCAAGGACCGGACGTGACATCTATCACACTAGAAACTATATCAATACCTTCGAGTTCAACGCCCGAACCAACGACAACTTCAACGCCCGAGCCAACGACAACTTCAACGCCCATGACAACAACAACGGTAGATTGCTGTAAGGACTTGCTTTGCTGCAGGATACTTGGTTAACCGATACATAGCAG
>Ga0307517_10000672_pt1 | contig 58652 bp, 88 predicted proteins | sample 23_EM_MG_FD_194515 | JGI IMG/M metagenome (GOLD analysis project Ga0307517, IMG submission 194515) | Populus trichocarpa ectomycorrhiza microbial communities from riparian zone in the Pacific Northwest, United States - 23_EM | ecosystem: Host-associated > Plants > Roots > Unclassified | place... | reverse complement strand
CGTTGCCGAGTGACAACAGTGAGAAGAGTGAGAAAGAGAAGAGAGAGATCCCCCGACGACGCAAGCCAGTAGTGCAGGAGCAAGGTCATCGCGTCCTCAAGTTGCAAGCAGAGCTCGAGGAACAAGGGCTGCAAAAATTAGATAACCAATAATGAAGGCGGTGCCTTCATAATAGTGGTTAAACTATTAAGAACAGATACTACACTTGATCTAAGCCAAAAGGCCAGAGTGGTAAGGAATCAGAATGCACCCACCCAACGGTTATATATTGCCGCCATTCCACGCACGGACCATGTTTGTTCGGATCGGCACGCCAAACACCGATCAAAGAATGGAACGCTCCACCTTCTGATGGCCTTGTCCGCACTTGGTCGTCTCCTTGTCGTCCGTCGTGGGCGTCGCTTGAGACGCAAATCGCTGAGGCGGACGTGAGGCTCCATGCGCGCGACTTTTCGTCACCAAAGGCCCCACTTGGACGGTTTCCAGCTCCACGCTGTGATCCATTTCGGGACACGGTTGCCTCCCGCCGTTTTCGATGGACGCTTCCATCAGCATCAGCCCAGTTTCTCTGCCCAAGAAGTGGTCGATCCTGCACAACGGCCTTTGTGACGCCGTCTCGATTCGGAGCGTTGTTTCTCCAAGACGTCAACTTCCTCTCGTCTTCTGGTTTCACCTGCACGCTTCCATGTCAGCCTCCCGCTCCGACAGATTTCCGTGGAACTCCATGAGTCCGCAATGACTAAGCTCCAAGTTGCTATAAATCCCCCTCCTCGTCCAGGGTTGCTTTCTTCAGCATCTGCTTGTTTGCTTAGTTCTCTCTCTTCGTCTCTTACCAGACCCCAGTCACTCTCTTCCCCCCTACACTCATTACTCACTCGTCATGCGTTTCTTCGCCATCACCGCTTTCGCCACCCTCGCCTTCGGCCTCCTCTCGTCCGCCGCCCCAACGCCCGTCAAGGCTGAGGGTAACGGTAAACTGGATGTGCGCACCAAACTGGACGTCCGCACCAAACTGGATGTCCGCGACGTTAAGGTTGGTGTTTCCGTGCGCTCCGATGAAGAACCCGAGGTTTTGGAGACCGTCCTTTGCGACGTTGTCGACGCTGTTACCCCGATCGTGAAGAAAATCAGTGAGTTGTTTTTTTCGAACACCCCTCTGCTACATTTGCTCATATACTGCTTCCTCAGCCGACCTCAAGACCGTCGAGTGCACCGTCGAAACTCTGGAACCTCTTCTTAAAGAAGTCAAGGAGATCCTCGAAGTTGCCATCAAGGCAGTCGAACACCTTCTCACCATCCCTGTTGAGAAGGCACTGAAGAGCGTTACCACCGGCCTTCTCATTGACGTCAAGGCCCTCGCTAAGCTCGTCGCTGCTGTCATCAGGGTATGTACATTCCCTTGTCCTTAGTGGTACGAGCTGACCTGAGATGTTACCAGGTCGTCATCTGCCTCATCCAAGCCGTCCTCGCCATCGTCTCCGGTGTTGTGAAAGAGGGTGTCCTTCCCCTCTTGTGCGAGATCGGTGAACTCCTCGGCAACTTGCTCGCCCTCATTGTCAAGCTTGTTGGCACTCTGTTGAAGGGACTCGTTGCTGAGGTCCTCCTCCTCATTGCCGATCTCCTCAAGGTCATCCTCGACCTTGACCTCAAGATCGTCATCGAGATCCTCGGCCTCAAGGTCAAGGTCTAAGTATCTCAGGTTCTACCTTAGCTATCATTCCATACTCGATTAGCTCATACCCTCCCTCGCCCGCTGCCATGTAGTTTTCTTACGGTGTAAACCCTTGTCTAGTTTATTACTGTAGTTCAACATGATTGTTGGCGTTCATCCATACCCATCTCATGTGTCCGATCCTCGTGTGACAAGCGCGTGTCACATTCCCGATTGATAACTTCGCTTTCTCTTGAGCGCTGAATCTCGTTTATCCTCAATCGACCACTATGGCATCCAGCATTGAGCTGATTAACCCCAAGGCGGAAAGTGTCCGCCGTGCAGCTGCACTTCAGGTTCGCAGACAACCTCAGGCTCTATCACATCTTCTCGTTCTCATCACCGGCTCACCCAGGTAAACACCACTGGAGCAATGGGTCTCGCAAGTGTGGTCAAAGGGAACCTCGGTACGTCTCACCACCACTCGGGAATAATTCAATCTCATTTGCGGACTTAGGCCCGAGGGGAACTCTGAAGATGTTGGTCGATGGTGCTGGGCAGATCAAAATGACCAAGGACGGAAAAGTTCTCTTATCTGAAATGCAAATCCAAAATCCGACTGCGGCGATGATTGCACGGACTGCTGTCTCTCAAGACGATCAAGTAGGAGATGGGACCACATCTGTGGTATTGTTGGTCGGAGAGTTGCTCAAGCAGGCGGATCGATACATTTCAGAGGGTGTCCACCCTTCCGTGATAGCGGAAGGGTTTGATCTGGCAAAGAAGGAAGCTCTGAAGGTGCGTTTACTGAGATTCAGCCCGGCCCGGTCTTGGGATGACACCATAATCTTCAGTTTTTGGACGATTTTAAACAGCCTGTTCCGTTGGACCGCGCTACCTTGATCAACGTCGCTCACACATCACTAGCCACAAAACTTAACCCGGCCCTTGCCAAACAACTTGCCACAGACGTGGCCGACACAGTTCTGACGATTCGGACCGCCCATTCAAAAGGTTTTGTCCATCGCGTATATGAAAGCTCCTACTCATCGAATCGTCACAGAGTCGGAAGGGTGGAGAGAACCTATTGATCTACATATGGTCGAGATCATGAAAATGCAACATCGGACCGCATCAGAGACACAACTCGTTCGGGGGTTGGTGCTCGATCATGGTGCTCGACATCCGGATATGCCAAAACGCGTCGAAAATGCCTACATTCTGACTCTGAACGTCAGTTTGGAGTATGAGAAGACGTTCGTCCTCTTTTCGTGTCCTCGAGTTATCATACGACCTGACCGCTTCCTTTTTGCTCCACAGAGAGGTCAACTCCGGCTTCTTCTACTCCTCGGCGGAACAGAGGGAAAAGCTCGTCGAGTCGGAACGAAAGTTCACCGACGCCAAATGCAAGAAGATTGTGGAGCTGAAAAACCTTGTATGCGACCAGGCTGTTGACAGCACGGAGAAAAAGAAGAATTTCGTCATTATCAACCAGAAGGGTATCGATCCCTTGAGTCTAGACATCCTCGCAAAGAATGGTATCCTGGCCCTCCGTCGTGCGAAACGGCGTAACATGGAACGCCTTCAGCTCGTCTGCGGCGGGGCCGCTCAGAACTCTGTTGATGACCTTACCCCTGACGTTCTGGGATGGGCCGGTACCGTGTATGAACATACACTGGGAGAGGAAAAGTATACCTTTGTGGAGGATGTCAAAGATCCGAAGAGTGTCACACTTCTCATCAAAGGGCCCAACTCTCATACGATCCAGCAAATCCAAGATGCCCTCCGTGACGGCTTACGCGCCGTAAAAAATGCTTTGGAGGACGAGGCGTTGATTCCTGGTGCAGGTGCCTTCGAGGTTGCTTGTGCGGCACACCTGAGCGGCCCAACCAAGAAATCGGCAAAGGGGAGGGTGAAGATGGGTGTCCAGGCATTCGCCGATGCCCTTCTTGTGATCCCGAAAACCCTTGCCCAGAATGGAGGATTTGACGTCCAGGACGCCATCGTCGCCCTTCAGGTAAGGAGTCCCATATCCGGGTTGCGCGTACGAAATTGACACAACTCCAGGATGAGCAAGGGGAGGGCAATACGGTCGGCCTGAACCTGGAATCCGGGGAACCTTTTGACCCAACGGTCGAGGGTATCTGGGATAACTACCGGGTGAAACGCCAGATGTTACACTCATGGTAAGATGATCGTTCATAGATTTAGTTACGTTCTAACCTCTTCATCTAGTTCCGTTATCGCCGTGAACCTGCTATCCACGGACGAGATTCTGCGGGCTGGTCGTAGTTCATTAAAACCAGATGGACAACAGTAGTTTTTTTATCACTTAGACAGCGATCGTACAACCGAGGGTGTCTCGTGCTGCTTCATGGTAGATTTCACACGCGACTTGTCTCACCTTCCTTCTCCATCCCGATCTGTGGGCCCGTTCGTTGCACTCGTCATGGCATGTTTAACCTTCTAACACTCAAATAATCGACGGATGTTGATCCGGACGTCCACAGTCTAATGTCCTGAGACCGTATCTCGCTGCTGTGAGGTCAACGCTTACTGCGGCCCTGACCCTAGAGAACTTCTCATCGCAGGTAAGACACGTCCTCTGGTACTACGCTTAACACGCTAATGCGTACCGCGTAGGTGGTAGAACGCCACAACAAACCAGAGGTCGAATGCGGGTACGAATTCAACGACGATATCGTGATGGCCATGGCCAATCATAACACATACAACACAGAACATCCAAGGAAGTCCTCCTTAACCCCCTCACAATCTCCAGGAACGAAAACGAACGGGTGCTTATCGAGCCCTCAGTGAACTCGATCCGGGTCAGCATCAAGATTAAACAGGCGGATGAAATCGAGAGGATTTTGTGTCACAAGTTTACGAGGTTTATGATGCAGCGAGCGGAGAGTTTCGTGATTTTGAGGAGAAAACCGGTCAAGGTGCGTTGGCGTTCGCTCCCCCCCCTGCGTTTTTGCTGTGGTGGCTGATGGGTTTGCAGGGATATGATATCTCATTCTTGATCACCAATTTCCATTCGGAGACTATGTTGAAGCATAAGATCGTGGACTTTATCATCCAGTTGCGTTGGTTTTTTTTTTACTGAAGTCGCGTTTGCCTCTGACGGTGCTGCTTTTTCAGGTTCATGGAGGAGGTGGATAAGGAGATCAGTGAGATGAAGCTCAGCCTGAACGCTAGGGCGCGTGTAGTTGCTGAATCATATCTGACCGCGGTGTGTACCATCCAAAAAAACCCCGCTTTCCTCCTGTTGACGTATATCACTGCTCAGTTCACGTCATGATCTCGCGGTTGTTCTAGGACAGATCTCAGGGACGTCTGGAGGGTAACGGTGGCAGCCCACCAAACAATTTTAAACCGGATGTCCCGATGTAAAGTAGGAAACACTTGGTCGTCCCAATTATGAGTCTCGAGTAGAATACCGAATTGATACGCCGTAGAAACCATTCCGGGGGGGACAACTGCGTAGGACGAGTAACTGTGGGAAACCGCCTTGATAACTCTTTGCGCGCGTCGATGATGCGCCCCACGAGCTCGTGACGCACCACGCTATCAGAGAGCCACATACCGTCTAGGATGGCTGATAACCCAGCCAATAACAATGAACCACTACAGATCTACAGCTCCGCGCCACCCAGCTGGCTCCCAAAGATCCACTCGCATGCTGACCTTGGTCAGTTTGATTCCGTTGGACTTCATCAATTTCCACCCACTCACGAGACTGCCACCGCGGATGGGATTACAGGCTATCATGGGTTTCAACCGCCACATCCTGGTCAAGAAGAAGACATTCTCTCCGAGTCGAACGTCAAGAACGGGATAGCCATTCTTCCTTCAGCCTCGGTCGGTTAACTCTTTGCTGGGACGTTGTGCGGATAACGTCGGACTGAGCGGCATTGAACGTTGTAAACAGGCAGAGACGTGGAGTGCAAAGGATATGATTGCCGGCGCGTTTAGAGATGGTTTCGTGTCGGAACTCGAGAATATGTTTTCTCTTATCTTCACTCGTCGTAACGAAAGTATCCCTCCTGTACCGTAAGTAATCGTTCAATAAACTGTTTGGTTCACTGATTCCATCGTTACTGCAGTGCTTCGACGTTCAAGCTACCTGCGCGAGCGACTTTGAATGAGGCTAAGCGGCAAACATGGTTTACGGACCTTGCGAATCCAGAGATTCCACTTTACAAACTCGGGAAGAACATCCCCCACGGTGCAAAAGGTCACGATCTCTTGGACCTCTTGCACACGAACAAGGTGGAAATTTCCCGGGCCGTATGGTTCGTTCGGGTTTTCGGAAGCAACGAAACGGTGTGGTACCACTTCGTTTCTGAATTCATTCGATTCCTAAACGTGTGTTGTTAGGCGGGACTGCGAAACAAGAGCACCTACAATCCTACTCAGTATAGCGTCGAGTGGGCGAACGTGGTTACGACGTATCTGAAGAAGCAACTCATGGAGATCGGATTACCGAGCGCGCCCCGCCCGGGGATAAACATCAAGATGACGTTCAAAGGTGTGCTTTCCGACCCCGAGTCGCGCGAGCGATGGGTCGGCCGCTTTTCGTACAGGTGCGTATTGGATGCGGGCCACAGGCTTGGTGACTAGAACTTAAACACCCGGGATTAGCCTCAACCTCCTTCGTGCCTTTTACGACGAAGGGCTGGTGGACAATAGAACCTTTTTGGTTTGGCTTGTTCAGCAGCTGGCGACGTGTAATCTCGCTCAACTTGGGTTCATAGCGCGGTTGGTGAATGAGTATCTTGATGGAATGCTCGTCACGAGGAGTATAACTCGACCATTCGTCGAGATGTGTTTGGGCAAGGTGTCAGAGGTATCATTTTGGAATTGTCCTGCTGTATATGCGTTCGTTTTTTTGTTGACTTTCGTTTCCTTTTTCTCTCAACCAGATTGCCGCGTCTCAGTTCAGGTCCGTCTTGCCGAGTACAGATTCCATCTTGAGAACGTCGTTGAAGGTCAGTCTCAATGGGTCCGGGTGCAATTTTGAAGCCTTACCGACTGAATGCACATAGCGTGTGTGCCTCGCGTTTTCCGACGCATTCGTTAGTCCTCGGATATGGGATACACATTCTGTCCTTATCTGCGAGATCATGTCGGAGGATGGCAACGTCCCCGATTCCACTGTGATCGCCGAACAAATACGCTTCGCAAAGACTGCCTTGCATCGAAACCTGGCAGATATAAAGTCTCGTTGCGATGCGATGTTGTTTCGAAATATCCCCTCGCTGGATGTCGCCAAGTCTGATTGGTCCATTATGGATGTTAAGGTCTGTCCCACCTGTATCTGAATCCAAGGGTGTCAATGATGAGCTTAGTCGGCTTTAGGCAATGAATGCAATCACGCCTCGAACGTCCCTGGAATCTATGAACATCCTGTTAGACAGTGACGGAGAAACGGACTTCACCAGCGACCTCTTTTGGGACCGTGCCTACGTCTTGTTGGACTGGAGCGTCACTCCACTACAGTACGGAGACCACCGCATTTACGCCGTGGCCAATGTTCTCCGCCATTCCAAGGGGAAATTGGATGAACAACTTACCCTGAGGGATCCATCATGCTTTCGAGGTGACGCGCTTTTTCAGATGCGTCTGTTCGAGTGGCTGGACGCTTCCAAGATCGTCGGAGAACTGGAGAATCGGCGTACGGTCGCCCTGCTTCTCGGGCAGCTGATCAAGCTGCAGTTGTTTTCGTACACTCAGTATGTGCAGCGGTTGATCGCGAGGGGGGACGTCGGTCTTGGGCCACAGGGTGTAAGTCTCCGGAAGCAAGCTTTCGACCCTTTTCTCACCCGATGGCGTAGGGAAATCCCCGACATTACAACCTGCTGACTTGGATATACGTCGATGACGCCACTATTTCCATGGCCAAAGAAAGGAGAACGCTCTTGTTCGGTGCCCGTGCTCGCGAGACGACGGAAGATCTCAACGAGAGGCAGATCCGGAAAGAGATCCGCGTTGTGCTCCCACAGGTGTTTGGAGGGTCGTCGAACGGTTCAGAGGGTGGTTTTTCGGACCTCCGTATATCGTGTCCGACCCTCCTTTCGGCGACGTGCCACGAACAGTTTAAGATGTTGAGGGTTTGGCTTCACCCGATCCTTCGGAAACACATTACTGAGTGAGTCGGGCCTTCTCCTTTTCTCTCTAACTTCCGCATGGCTGACATTGCTGTAGCAACTCCGGCAACGGCGTTAAGGACACGCCCGAGGGGGGAGTCCTTTATGTGTACTGCACCTCGGTCGAACTGATTTCGGCCGTTCGGTGTTACGAACTTGTACTGGATGTAAGTCAGTGGTGATCGAACTACTTCACACACAAGCTCACGCTTTTTCTAGCTGTCCTTGCTCTTACTCAAGCATACTTCCCAGACTGACCAGCTTGTGGTGATACTGGACACTCTGCGAAGGTACAGGCTCATCTGGGGCTGCATGGGGGTTGTGGAGACTATTGTTGGGGCTATGCATATTGCGCACCAGACTTTCGCTGCGAATGGGATCCATTCCCGGCCGTTGGCAGAACTTTTATTGGAGTTGGATGATGAGAACTACCTGAGCCCGAGCGATCGCCAGGACGTGATAGAGAAATCCGCTGCATTGGCCCAGGTATGCGTTTCCTGGGCTCCCTCGATCTCCGCTGATCATCTCTCAGAGACTTTACCCCTCGAACGAGCCGGCCGTCGCTGTTCCTGATGTTTTACCAGAGATTCTCTTGCTTGCCCAGGACATGGACGGGGAGGCACCGGTACAGCTGGCAAACACCCTCTGGTACAAGTATCGAACATCGGAAGAGTGGTCCTCGAAGGTCTGGGACAACACTGTCGCGAGCCTTCGACAAATCTCGACTCTCAACTTCAACCCCGCAGTATGCAGGACCTACGCACAACGTTATGCGGGTCTTCTGTCTGGCGTTGATCAGCGGCTTCCCCACGGCCTCGATGATCACGTTTTGAAGTGGTTTCTTGGTCCGGGAACAACTGAACTCCACACCCTTAACCGGGACATATGGCTCATTTTCGTACCCACTTTGGTGAACCTTGTTGTCGCGGACGCTGTTTCCACAACAACACTTCTCCAGGGACTCATTTATCCTGTGTGGAGTGCTGCGGCTTTAGTGACTAACCGGGAGGACGCGGAATCTATCTCGATCTACCTTTGTCCAGCCACCGGCTTGTTCGAGCTGCTGCTTCTCCGCGACCAGGTCACCTCTGAAGATGATCAAGATATCTGCGTGGATAGCCTCATGAGCCTTCAACGGATCGTGACCCGCAGGGGAAGAGTTTTCTCCCAAGACCACTTTCCCTCGCTTGTCGCGGCCATCCCGACCCTCGTCCTTCTGGAACATAACTCCCATTTGTCGGACGCGATCCGGACAAGGGTAAGTGTCCTACGCTCGAAGCTCTGTCAACACCATGACTTCAAACGAGCGGTGTATCGCGACCTCGATCAAGTGCGGACAGTGTTTGAGCAGCCGTTGGAGACGGATGGATCACCTGGTTATTTACGCGAATCACTGGTGGTGGCGCTACGGATGGCACTGGATGATGGTTCTCCCAGTCTGTTACTTCTTCCCTCTGCCCTTAGACTCCTGTTGACTTTCGTGTTCCAGTCACGCCTTCGACACCGGCCTCCGCATCCCAGTGGAAACCTCTCTCGTCTCTGTTGAGTCCTTGGAAGCGAGCGGCGACAGAAATTGAACTTCAGTTCGCGCTGCGCCATCTCGGAGGGGACTTGTCTCGGGGTGACACACGGAGCGCAGCGTCAGCAAGTCTCAATCAGTTGACAGACCAGATATTCAGTCACTCTTTCACGCGGGACGAGGCGAGTTTCGTCGCAACTATTATACAGTGTGCTGGCGCTGAGGTCGCGGGGAAGGTACACTCATTTCGTTCCCTCATTTATCTCAAGCTGATGTCCCTTACTAGTTCCTCAATGACGGCATAAAGCATGTCGTGAGAATCCTCGGTCTTGGTGCCCCGGTGTTGAGGGAAACTGGACCAACCAACGTCATCACCAGAGCAGGAGATATCCTTCGGCTGCTCACTTTGACGCTCGAGCCGCTCCGTGGAAGTAATACCCCTCCGAGGATCGATGGTCAGATTCAAGACGAGATTCTCCCCCGAATTTGTAGCAGACTGGAAGAGATCAAAACAGTCCTCCTTGCAGAGCAAAACAAAGAACTGGACAAATTTTCTACCACTTCGAAGATAACCTTCCTGGCGAGGTTGTTGCACTTCGTGTTGACGATCGGCACTGCCTGGTCACCTAGGGCGAGGGACGTCGTGCAACCCCTAGTTTCAGTCTTGACTCAGTTGACCTTGGTAGTCTCTCCTGGCTTTTGTCACTCTTCGATCTGCTGATCAGGTTATCTGCAGCATTACGGACACGGCCGTTGGCAGGATTTTACAACATATTACCTCTTGATGGATACCCTTTGTTATGTCATTGACGGTATGGAATTCAAACATACAGATTGGCGCGAGACTAACCCACGCCCTATCAGAACTATCATCCACCGACCCACGATCTATCAACTATGACCCTTTCCACAACTATCCGGACTTCAAGCTCTCTCAACTACCCCTAGACATGCCATTGGAGTTGAAACACCAATTCCGCACATTGCTTCCTTACGTCGCTATCAACCAAACTGTCAAAAACCTGTTCTATACCAGCCGACAATCAGACGGGACTCTGGTGTACCATGGACCCGTGCAAAACCGACCGTGGGAGTGGACAGAGTACCTCGGAGACGATAACCCAGACGAATTCAGGAACTCTGGGTCCCTCCCATTGGAGCTCTTCGACGCCAGGCTTACCGGCGACCATTTGTTGGACTCGACCGGTCTATCTGAAAGAGACGAATCATTTCTTCGATCCCTCCGCAATGACATGGTGTCGGAAAGTATCTTCGAACGAGACTGGAGGGAGGGTCGCATTCCCCTTCAAGCTAGCACACCACCCGAGTTCGGTTCCCGCTTAGGTGGGAACGAGGAGGACGAAGAAAGTTCAAAGACGCAAAGAGGTCAACAAAACTCCCGCGGGGCCTCTCCGGCCTCATCGATTCGTTCCAGGATATCCGCAGCCTCTTTTCGTAGTCCCTCAGTTTCTTCACAGTTGTCCCGTGGTGCCGGAAGTTCGGACGTTATCGAGGTCGATAGTCTCCCCTCAACGAGCTCAACTCAAACGCAAAAAAGGAAAGCCACGAGGGACATCGGTGAAGACGACGATGACGAGATTCAGATTATCGACAACCCGGATCCAAGCGTATTCAAGAAGAAGACGGGTACGAAAGGGAAGAGCACAGCGTCGAAGTCCCGCGGGAAAAAGCGTTAGGCAAGATACATTACGGCTAGATAGCTAACTTATTGTGAGATGTGGACCCAGTAATATGTACAATGCACAGGAACAATGGTAACCGTACACAAGCGCAGAATTATCCCCAGATTAAGATAGAACAGCAATGAGGAAACAGGTCAGAGGAAGGTGAGGATGTGGGTGGGTGCAGTGGGTGCGGGTATTCTATCCCTCAGCCATCTGTGCGCTCTCTCGTCTATGCAATGTCGCGAAACGGGTATTGGAACTTCCATGCTCCTGGACGGTCTCGTCGTCCCTCACCCCTTTTCCGTCATCGCTTTCCGGATCTGCGACCACCAAGGCACGTTCGAGAGCCCTCTCTCCTCGCTTCTTCAGCCGAAGGGCCGTCGCGTGTTGCAGAGAATCGATATAGGATTGATACTTGACGATCTCCGAGAGCAGGTATTTGCTCTTGTTCTCCCAGTTAAGGAGGGCTTTGCTGGCGTTTGGAGATTTCGGAGTATACTAGGTACATGATCGTTAGATGGAAGAGACCACACACAGAATCGGAAGCGTACCAAGTCCATCATTGGCGTTCTCAGCTCATTGTGATGTCGCAGATCCTCGCTCATGTACCTCACGTGCTTCTGCAGAGCCTCGAGCTGAGTTTCTTCATCGTGGGTGCTACCGACGGTGGGAGGGAGGGGTGCCTTCCAATCGTTGATAAAAGTACGATCCATCCACGGCGATTGCGAAGACCGCATCGATGCCGCGCCATCCTTTCGTCCATAACGGCTTCGGGTACTACGAACGCTCATCACGTCTGAGCGATCAACCGTCCTCGAGGATTCATTGTCAGACATAGAGCGAGCTGGTTCTGCGGGATCCGAGACACGGTTCCAGCCGTATTCCATGTTGGAAACACCGCCAGCCAATGGTTCCTTGCTTTGTCGAGCCGCCCAGTAGTTGCATGTCGAGACCCACTCATTCACCAACTCCTCTGTACCAGCTTGGAAGAAGTAAACACCGCCGTTCGCGAGCGTCAAAACCATACAATACGGGCGTTGCCGATTGTATCCAGGAGGAGGAAGTGCATGTGCCAGTGAATGGGCTAGATGCAGTGTGCCAACTGATTGAGCGTTTTCCTGTCCATGCGATCAGAACGGTCCAGAACCGAGGAAAATAAAGTGATTACCAGCCAATTACCGCCACCGACAACACCGCTCCCGCTACCGCCCTTGTCACCGAACGTGAACATATTCACTTCACCCCGCTGGATGACGACGAATACGTCCATCCATGATCGGACCTTCGCCTTCTTTCCAATCACCTCCCAAAACTGCTTACGGCAGAGCATTCCTTCTTTCGCCCATGGGGCGCCAAGGAGAGCAAGCTCCTCGTCGGAGATGCTAATATCTGTAGAACCGGTGTCGTGGCTCTTAGTGCTGTGCTCATCGTCTTCCTGAGCTTCTCGGATAATTGTATGCGAGAGGTTCGAGGCGAAGCCAAGGGTAGGTGTCATAAATGAAGTGGTGGAAGCATGAATCTGTATCGCAATGTGTCATCAATCACTCAGGATCTCGTAAATGAAACCTCATAGACTCACCTCGTTCGACGTTGCAAAACTAGGTGCAGGACTAGCCCGACCATCTATACTGCTGTTACTGCTGTAGGGACTGGCGCCATTTGGAGGAGCGAGGATGGAGCTCAACCCTCTGATACTGCCTCTCTTGAACGCCATCAAGCGATCGGGTTGTCCGCGAACGCTACGATTGCGCAACAACGCCCCGTGGGGTGAGAGGGAAGAAGTGGACAACCGTCCTAGGGTACCCAGCGGTTGCAGCACCTGCTGGCTTTTGATGGCCGTAAACATTTCCTACAGTCTTGTTCAGCTTCGGAACCGGAGGTCTGGTCATTATTTAGCGTACCTTGAGCATGGCCTCCATTTCATTCTCCCAGTTACGGTCGTACAGGGGCGTGACGCTACCGCTGTCCCTCTGATCATTGCCGGCTGCCTGGAAGGAAGCAGTACTTTCGTTCACCTGGGGCGAAAGGGTTTGCGAAAGACCAGACAAGGTATCTTTGGAGAGACTGCTCCAACTCGTCATACTGTTACTCCTTTTCACCTTCTTTCCTGGTGTACCACCTGTATAGTCACTCCCTTGAGGTCCACTGCTTGAATCGAAGTCGGAGTTCGAGCCGTTCGAATGGAGTTGCATCTGAATAGCAGACAAGGTGTTGCGAACGAACTGGTTTCGGGACATGTGCGTGGACAACTCTGCCACATGAAGATCGGTGTTCAGGAGCAGTAGTGAATATGCCACTGCGTGTACGACACCTACCACAAGCTATTAGGGAATCGAATCAAAACGGAATAGATGTCTTGACCCACTGGGACTGCCATATACACTGGTCCTGTTACAAACCCAGTACCGAGAAGCGAACGTGTCGAGAATGCGGTCCACTTGCTGGGTTTCCGCTTTCAAGAACAGCTTCGCGCAAAGTCGTCTGAACGCCAAATCTAGCCGCAAACTGGAGAAGTCAAAGTTCTCCATGTAGTACCCCAGGGCAGTGTTGTTGATACGGGCACTTCGTGGATGTTCAGCATGTGCCAAGTAACGTACAGAAAGGATCTAAACTCACTTGCCACCGAGCCATTCAGCGATCTTCTCCTTAGCCAAAAACTCCTCGTCTTCTGCCCAACACCGCGCCGCCAACGACTTAGCCTTGGAGTCGATATCTGGTTCCTCTCCCGGAGTAGTATCGTTTCCACTCAACAACATGAGATCTCCAGTTGACCCAATATCAGGAGGTGTGATGGGTGACACCGTCTCTGAGCGCGAGAACGAGCTTCCCACGGAGGGAACCAACCGCACATGCCGAGAATCATCAGGAGTTATACCGTCGTCGTCGCGAGGAACAAGGGAAGGTTCAGAGTTCGAGGCGGTCGACCGGTGGTGGATTCGCAGCTTCGACGAGTCTTTTGAACCGGAATATCCATTGGTGTTGAACGCCCCCGATGAAATGCTCCCTGACCATCCTGTTGCTGACCGCGGTCCGTATTTTAGCCCTGGACCCCGAGTGTAGGACGAAGGGCTGCTCGTCTGACTTGTCGATTTAATGGGCGTATTTAGTGATGACGAGCGTGGGAGGACAATTGCGGCTTCGGGGGAATCGTAAACAAATGAAGCAGGTTCGATGTTCACAATTGGGGTATCGGCGGGAATCGACGCTGACGAATTCAGAGGACTATTGGAGTTCCTCGAGTCTTGCGAGTCTAAAGGCAGGGCCCGAGCCTTTCCCTTTGAACCGGAAAGGTGCTTGACTGGAGTAATTGGTCCTTGTAGTGGCGGTGGAGAAACGAGGTCCGACAACTCTCCAGCGAACATACCACTGAGGGACCTTCCCCATCCGTTTGAAGTCCTTCCCAATTCCAACCGTGGGGGCATCGGGCTGTTTTGTGCCAAGGCTCGCTTGATGTCCACATCGCTAACGCTCATACTTCGCCGTTTGGTTTGCTTCGACAAAGGTGCAACATCCTTGAAGTCGTTAGCGATCGGGGTCATCGTAGGTGAGGCACCCCTTCCAGGCATAGTCACGACAACAATCGAGTTGTTGTCAGATTCTTGGCTATCTCTCAAGGGGTCTTCGTCGGGTCGAATGCTGGGCAGGGGCTTCGAAAGGTTAGAGCTAGGCAGCGGGGGTATCCCAACGTCGCCAAACACGTCGGAGACGGTGGCTGGAAGCTCTTTGCTGGGTAACGGAGGGACGGGTGGGGGGAAGGTATCTGAAAAGATGGCGGACGCTGACGAAACGGGTGTCGGGAACGAACCATTGATAGTACGCTTGATCGCGGATGTCAGAAACCCAAAGATGCTGCCTAACAAACACACAAGCCACATACCGATCGATCACGGACGGTGGTCTGTCCCCACATCTTGCCCAGGAACGCACTGGTCTTTGCCCGTACGGAAGTCTTCGCGACCTAAGCTAAATGTAAGACACGAACTCTTGAATTTGGTGGTAGAAAGGGGAAAACGTGCCTTTGGAACAGAGGGTGAAGGAGCCGGGCTGGTCGACGGACTCGGGAGCACCCAATCTGGGCTTCGCGTGCTGAGGAAATTTGATGAACCCTCTCCGCGTTGGTAGGATGACGAGGAACTATTAGTTGTGGCGATCCTATCCACCCTCGGCCTCTGGCCTTGTTGCGGGACAGAATTCGACGAAGTCGACGAAGGTGTAGCAGAAGTCGTCCTCAATCTCCTGGATGACGACTCCACTCCATTACCTCCGTTACCTCCTTCCGAAGGGTCCGCACGCAGAGCGTCTCTGTTGCTTGTCCCGTTCGAACCCGTGTTGGACGGTCCGCTCCGCTGCTTCGTTTTCTTGAGCAGGGTCACAAGATCTGGACTGCTCGCGCTTCCAGGTGACCTGTACATGGATCGTCGCCTGATCTGATACTCTTTATCCTCAGCGTCGTGGGATGGTGGGTGAACTCCTTCAGGCTGGCTCGACTGGACCTCGGTGGATGAAATGTTATCCTCTCCGTCGCGCGAAGGGTTAGGCGACGAGAGCGGCGTATGAAATGGGGTGGAGTCCGAACCGGAGGACGTCGCTGGGGTCAAGATAGACAGCGTGTTGTTTCTTGGAGGCGTCGGGGTTGCTGGAATGATGTTCGGCGTACCAGGTTGTTTCAACGGGGTTACCGCACTCCTTCCTTTGATATTGGGACCCGGACTACCGTTCAGACCTTCGTACTTCCCGCTTGCACCTGGCGAATATCCGTAAAGAGGCGAACGACCTGGGCGACGTGGGGGTGGAGGTGGGGTGAGGGATATGCTCGTATCGAGCTCGGGGGAGAAGAGATCAATCCCCTCCTTTAGTACGATGGTATTAGCTGAAGCGAGGGCCTCTTCGAAGTCGAGATCTGTGCGAGAGCGTCTCCGTTGCTGGGGCTGGCTGTCTGGCAGCCCGAGCCTGTTATTCGCGCTTGATGCCGCTACCGGCTTGAAGCCTGATGGGAAGGAAGATGGAGGCGGGACCGGAGAACGCGGCTGGTGGCCCTTGAATAGCGACGCCAGGATTACTGCTGTGGCAAAACCGTCGAGAGGGCCGGTACAGGAAAAGCGAATGTTACCCTGGGCGGGGGCAATGGTGAAGGAGAGCAAAGGAACTAGAAGCAGTGGCACGACAGACGGGGGGTGGCGGGGGCTTTAGTGTCTTGTCGCCGATGTGCATAGCAAAACTTTATTTTATCCGTCCCCTCTACGACGAAGTTGAGAATCATAATGCCCACATACATATAGTACAAGAAACTTGTAGAGGGGATATATGGGCTCTATACTGTAAATGTGCTCGGTACATAAAGAACGGAAGAGGATCAACACCGCCAGTTGGTGATAACAGGACAGATACAACCGATGACCACAATGCCAGAAAGAAGGCGACCGAGAGGGGGGAAACGAACGAATGGGGAGGGGTCTCGAACCGGAAGCGAGAGTGCGTAGCACAGGAAAATACAAAACATTATACCTCAAGATCTCAACTCTCATCCTCCTTCCGACCCGAAACACTCATAGAACTTCTTCTTTGCCGCTTCATCGCAGTATTGCTAATCGCCGTCATGTTGTTTCCGACACGCGTTCCAGGTGAAAGTCTCGTGCCAATAGTACTTGAGGGGGCTCCAGTTGTCGTTGACGACCGAGGCCGTGTTGTGGGAGGAACCTTGGAGGATACCGAGCCTTTTCGGGTGGTTGAACTGTGTGGTGTGCCATTGGTTCGATTCCTGTTCAACGTGGGTTAGTGTGCGTTTTCGGTCGTGGAAAAGGTGTCATACCGCTTCTTGATCACATCAGTCTTGAGGGATTGGGGTCGAACCACACCATGCAGTTTCTGCGTGAGGAAGAAACTCAGCAACAGAACTTCCTCTTATGAAAAAAAGAACCCCCGAACATCGAAAAGAAGAGAGAAACTCACGTAGAACAGACCACACGCGTTACACAAAGGTTGTCCTTCCGGATCTCTCCTCCAAAGTGGGGTGTTTGTTGTCTGGCAGTTGCGACACACAGTGACGGATGGATCAACCTCGTCGTTGGTACCCTTTCCGGACCCCGAATTCGAATCCGTGGGACCTTCCATGAGTTTGGAAGAGCCAGGCACCGACCCGGGGGCGGAAGAAATGGACTTCCTTCTCTGGACTTCCTGAGTAACGCGTTTACTTGTAACGATCTTCCTCGTCGGATGCCTCGCACTTGTGGTGGTCCCCGAACCTGAGCTTCCGGATGCGACCCCTTCGATTGAAGGAGGAGTCGACGCGGCGGATCCGTTGTATGGTTCCGGTGATGCACCGGTACTCGTAGGGCCCGACCCGACACCCCAGCCATCGCTCGAAGGACTGGTGTTGTGGTACGGCTGCTGACTTCCAACACCTCCAACCCCAGTGCCATCGATGTCGCCAGAGGGCGGCGAGATCTGCGTTGGGTCGACGTGGGTGTACGGTATCTGCATGGTGTCATATGAGCCTGAACTGGCCAAATGGCCCCCTATTGACGTGTTGGTAGTTGGAGTATGCTCCGAGAAAGGGTAGAAGCTCAGGATATGGGAGTAGTCATCCAGACCACCTGCCAGACCGAGTTGAGCATACCCTTCTGCAACAGCAGCGGATGCCGCAACGGCAGCAGCAGATAGCCCTTCGGAATTAATCTGAGGGGGTGTCTTGCCACGGATCTGGTAACTTGATGTTGGATTTTCCCTGGGGTGGAGCGGTAATGACGAGGATGAGGGAGAAAATGATGTAGATGTCGCATTCGACGGGTCGGCCGCCCGGCCCATATCGAAGTAGGCATCGTAGTTGACTGAATTGACAGAAAAATTGAATGAACTCGAGGGGAAGCCGGTATTGGTGTCGTGATCGTAGCCGGAGGATCCAATCGCGGTTTCCAAGTCCGGGATGCCATGAAGGATGTCTCCCCGCAGCATGCTCTCAATGTGGGGGCCATCCGCGACCCGTTTGGTACCAGCGATGCTTCCGGGCGAACGTGGCTTGCCATTAACTTGATGCCTGCCCTGAATACTGGCCAATATGCCATCCTTCGTGACTGTATGGTCAAAACTCGTCTTTCGCACGTGCTTAGGGAACGTGGGAGGGGGGTTCTGGGGTAGGTGCGAGAAACCATGGAGCCCAAGCGATGGGAGTGAAGAAGGATGACCCATAGGGGTACCGAAAGTTGACATGGGCGGCGAGAGAGGGTGAGCTCCTGGGAAAGGCACATAAGAACTGTCGTTCTGAGAGGGTTCACGAGTGGTAACTGGGCTTCGAGTCGCCATCGAAGAACCAGATACTGGGGTTCGCGAGAGGGTTGATTGTTTAGGCTTGGTGGATTCTTCAGGCGTCTGGGGATTCGCGAGTAGTATCAATGGGGGGTCAAAATGTTGAACCACGTTGGAGGGAGGAGGTCGAGACCGCGACCGACTCGCGGCCCTCCAGTCCATAGGCGCCCGGGATCGAGACCTACTAAGCTCCCTCCAGTCCATTGGTTCAATATCCCTAGCGGATAAGTGGGTAAGTACCAACCCAAAAGGCCGCCATAGATAGATGCACAAACGCACTCATAGTCATCAACGCCATCAGCGTCGAAACCAACGACACTAATTTTGGCAGCCTTTCCCTTGTCAATTCTCCGGCCGCGTCCGGTCTCTCCGGGGTCCGGAGGAAGGACCGAGGGTGATTCTTGCTTGACGACAATGTCGGCCACCGGCGGGTTGGTAGGGGGACTTGACACATCCGCGGTATTGCGTCTGTCTTCCCTCTTCTTCCTCTGCAGCGCCAACGCCATCATTCTCCAGGTGATATTCTCCATCCTATGAGCATGAGGTTGGGTAGCCTTGGTCCGAGCGTACATCTTCCAAACTTGGGTCACGAAAGGGTCTTGCCTCGCCATAGCTGCAGGGTCACCGGGAAGGTCCGGTGTCGGCACGAGATCAGGACTGCCGGCCAATTTCCGACAAGCAAAAGCGTCCTGCGGCGATATCGTGCTCGTTGAGGGTGACTGCAAATCATCCGAAAAAAGATCGGAGAAGATAGGAGACTTTGGCCCGCTAACCGGAGAAGTGGTGGTTATGATTGACGGTAACCCAGGAGTGGAAGATTGCGCGGGGGAGCGATAGACGGGGACATTGGGGGCAGCGGGCTGCGTGTGCAGTGAGGATGAGAGTACACCATTAGTGGACAGATCAAACGAAGCGTAATTGCTGAGAGAATTATATGGTATCGAGTCAGAGAACCCCGGAGAAGATGGGGCAGCTGGGGCAGGGGACATCCATAAGGAGGGGGGCAGCCCGGCGTGAGTACGTTCGGTGTGATGACTGGGGCTGTAGGTGGGGGTGAACTGGTTGTGTGTTGGCTGAGTGGTGGATGGGTGAGGAGCCCAAGCATGCTTAGATCTATTCGGCACCGATGGAGTACGGTGGTTGCTCTGAGCGTGAATGTCAGCGATCTACGGATGAGATTAGAGGATCGTCGCAAGGGGAAATATAGAAGGGATGATAGAAAACAAGCGATTCGACGCACGATTGTCTGTTTAGCCTTGATCTGCGGTCCCGGATTGGGGATTGTATGCGAGTAGGAGAGTTTGGAGGGGTACTGGACGTCCACAATGTGAGGCGGAGAGGTAGAAAGGAAGGGGGACGAATGGACAGCGTAAGGGTTACGTATTGATTCGGAGGAGGGGTGGAGGGGCTGGGAAAGGGGAGGAGGCAGCATCCCGGACGCGGCGAGGGCAGCAAAAGTGTCGGGATCGAGAGGGGCAGAGAAGACGTTGGAGAGCTCGCTGGACGTGAAGGATTGGAGAGGGTTGTGGGAGTCGCCGGGGGCAGAGATTTGGTGGGACATGGAGGGGGAAGCTCGAGGAATCGGGCTGTTCAACATGACGGATGCGGATGAGGAGTTGAAATGGGGATGGGATAGATTTGGAGTTGAGGGGGTTGACGAGCAGCTGTGAGTGGGGGGGTCGGGAAGAGGAGAGGTTGTCCAGTTGGTCGAATATTGACTTGAAAACACGGACTCAGCATCCATGAACAAAGGGGCGGACTGGAATGGGAGATGATCGTTAATGTCGAGCGCACGAGGAGGAGTGGGTGTGAGCGCCAGAAAATGAGGCGCACCAGGGGATACGGCAGGGGCTCTGCAGCCCACTGGGGAAGAGGATTGACAGAGAAGCGACGCGGAGGCTATGAAACAGGCAAGGCGGACGGAGAGGCGGAGGCGGGGAGGATGGAGGAGGAGGGAGGGAGGGCGGCTGAATGGAGAAGGTGGTGACTGGCCAGTGTCCGAATCAGGTCAAGAAGAGATGGCGTTGCAAGCGAGGGGCGAGTGGACTTCGGTCCGTGTTTTTTTTTTCTTTTTTTTTTCCTTCTTCCTTCTGTCCATCCGCTGTTCCGGCTCGGAGACTGCCAAGTCGGAGGGCGTGTCGAGGAAAAAAGAAATATCTATGTTCCCTGTAACGCGTCCGCTCCATTTCAGATCTCTCGCCCGACGTGCGGATTGCGACTCTCGGGCTGCTTGTACTGAACTGCGGTCTACGATGCCGTAAGGTGCATGGTCACCTGGACCGGCGGACCCGGGATTACGAATTGCTTGGTCTACAAACCCTCTCGAACGCATCTGCATCCCACTCCCTTCTGTTGCCACCAAGCCAGTGGACATGCCCACAAGTCGACATCTTCCACTTTGCGTTCACACCAACACCTCGGCGATTTCCATCTTCCCCCGTCCGTCGTCGGCCATAAGCACCCTGATCGATTGGCTGACCATCATTCGGTTTTCTTCTCATCCGCCTCTCCAGACGCCTGGCGCCCACCATCGACCCACTTCAACATATCCCTCAATTCCCCCCGCATCATCCCTGTAACGAACACTGACAGGACGCAGGCAGGACTGTGACAGCCATCACCCCGTCAGCCGCCACCCCAGGTTTGATGCACACTGAATGTCGCTCACCTGATGTACAACAGAGCGGGCTGAGCAGTCCTAAACACGTGCATTACCGCCATTGTGGTAAGCAATCCGAGACAGTATCCCGTAAAGGACGCCCAAAAGAAGACCCGCCGTGGACCCTTCCCGTTTTGCTCCTGGAAAACATCGTACCGAAGTGCCAGTGCCACAAAAATACCTGGGACCACCACGTCCCCCAGTCCGAGCATGGTGAATCCCCGATCACTCGCAAACCACATGGATTTGGGCCAGAGCAACTTAATGGGTGCATCAACCTTCGTTGCCACTTTGATCATCTTAGTAAACCCCGCCGTAAGCTAACGTTACCAGTCCTTTGTTGTATACAAGGGCAGAAGCACTCACCACGTCGGTCCCAAACACCCACCAAACGTCGTAGACGAACAGTCCGCCTAGGACGACGCTCCCGGTTAGGAACGAGTCGAGCTGGACCAATGAAATGACATTGAACGAAAATGACACAGCCAAGATGTCGGTCAAAAGTGCCGACCTCGGCGAATCAGAAATGGCATAAAGAAATGACGGAAGGACTGCAAGCGGGAACAAATAAACTGTCGGCGCGCGCCATGAAATGCGCCCCAGTTCTAAAAAGAGCTGACCGTCAATCCCAGTGATCAAAACCCGACGGACGGTCCTCATGGGAATGGCGGGGAGGGAAAGCTATTTACCTTTAGATTTCCCCTTGGTGTACCTCAGGGAATACTTCTCAAACGATTGCCAGCGGGTCTTGCCAACCATAAAGCGAACCAATGACCTGAGTGTCTGAAATCCCGTCGGGAAGGTGAGGGCACAAAATAATGCAGGAGCGGGTGACACTCACCGCCCAAACGCTGCCGACGCCAGTGGTGACGAAGTACCACTTCAACACGAGATTGATCCACTCGCTCCCATAATACTTAATGATCGTGTAGAGTCCATACAATGCAACAGACCCAAACTGCCGGGAATAGAAAGGTTAGCTATTCTCGCGCAAATCGAATAGGGTGCGAGCACACGCTCTTACAACGGGAAACAACCACGCGTCTTCGACAGACACACGTTCCAATTCTTCTTCGTCCTCGCTGTCCTCCGCGTCGTCCTTGCCTTTGTCCTTGTCGCGAGACGAACGGGGTTTGTACTGTAAGCAAGCGCACGTGCGTGAAGAGGAGTCAGTCAGGCGTGGTTCCTTCCATGACGTCGAAATGAGACATCTGACGGACAGGCAGTGACCCATATGACCCCGAATATATGATCGACCCTGCGAGACCCAACAGGCCAGCGTAAGAGGAAAAGAGGTCCCAGTCCGTTCGCAGATGGGCCATCCTGGACGTCACGAAGCAAGTGTGGGAATTCCAGGAAGAAGACCGCAGTCTTCGTGCCGCCGACAGCTCCCGAATATCACTTACAGGGAGAATCCTCCCAGTCCGGAGGTGCGGCTGGGAAGAGACCGGTGTATGGGACTGTTCAGTCTAGGATGAGACTCCGGGGGCCTTGCGAGACCGGCGCATATTAACCAAGTAGTGCGTGGTCCCCCGTCCACCCGTTCTATCCCGGAACACACCCATCTTCACGAGCTGATGTCCCCCCTCTTCCGGCGGGAACCTCCAATTGAGGTCACTTTTTAATTCTCAGCGGAGCCCGGGCCTAGTCTACCTGGTTTGCAAATTTACCCCTCTCCAAGCGGATGCGACGCACGGTCTAGGTGCCGTTTTTCAAAACAAGGAACACCACCCCCGTCGTCTCTTTGATTTCCACCCCTTCCTGAAAGGTGTGGACCTGTTTCAGGGACATGCTTTTTCCGAACCTCTCCCCCCTTTTGTTTGGTATGTTTGTCGCTCTGCTGGCTAAAATTTCACCAGCTTCCTTCGGCGGTGAAATTTTCGCCACAGGGCATTGTCGTGGGTTCGGATCGAGATTAACTGTTCCGGGCCACTGACTTTGATCATACACAACTTAAACAACCTCGCACGTTGTTCGCCGGTGTTCCATTGATTCCCTCTCCTGGCTTCTCGTAGACTGCGCTGGTTCTCTTGGGAAAACTCGCGCTTTCCCTCTACCCCTGCCCTAAGCCAGCCACCTTATCAGCTAGAACGAGGACAGCTCAGCCTCGGGGTCAAAAGAGGCGGGCAAGACGGGCTTCACACCCGAGCACTCTGGGACGCGACATCCCCTCCCAACCAGGTGTGCCTGAGATTCTCAGGATGAATCCGCGGTCGACTTTCACGTTCATCAGTTGCGAGAAAATGGCGGTTTTCGCGGCACTCATGGTGTAGCCATCGTCGTGGGAGGGGGGCCCCTCGCCGAACTGCAAACGTAGATTCAGCGATACGCCGTTCACACTATGCGAGCACCCAAAATACCCCACCCACCTCTAGCAACCCCAGAACTCACGACTACATCGAGCCAGCTAACCATTCAAGATCACCAAATCAAGCACACGATGCTGTCGGATTGACTGTAGATCATACTGCGCTCTTCAAGGATGGCCTACTTTCTGACCGGGTGTGGGTGTGATGGTCCTCCAATCGCCAGGGTCTTGCCGTTGCATCTAATGCATACGACCGATTGATTCATCGATACGAGTTTGGCGTTCCAAGAGCAAAGTGCCGACATCGGCGGTACTAATGGCGAAGTTCGTGATGAATTCGATGCCCACCCCACCCTGGTACGGGTAACTGGGATCGCTGAGTTGATTGGAGAAACCTCCCACGCGGTAGACGGGATCCGCCTACATCACTCACCCCTACCACCGATCGCCACCAAATGGTTGCCGCCGATAAACTCGATGTAAGGGGGGAAACATGCGAGGAAGATGTGGAGCTATCGCTGACTCGGTGCTGCTCTCACACCCTGGCTCGTTCGCCACAGATAAGCGGATAGGTGGTTCGAAAGTTGGACCTCGGGACAGAAAATGACCACGCCAAGCTCCTAAGTCACAGTACTTGGCTCGTTGCCACAACGCCCGGCGAATGCCTCGATCCGATTCTTGGAAGTCGTGTATCGTGAACAGTACTCGAGTCCGCCAATCCAACCCCAGGATGGGAATTGGTGTTCGACGACACACAACACGTAGTAAGTCAGAATAGCACCTTCATCGAAGACCCAAGGAGTTCATACAATGGCAGATTCTCTCGCCAAATGCAAACCCAACTTTCGGGACATTCACGAAGCCAGTTGCGATCGGAGGCGGAGCAGGGGTACTGGACCAGCACCAGTGGTGACCGGCGGTCAGAGACTGGATGTCCCGGGCACTGAGAAGAGCAATCTGACATCTTTACGCAGACGAAGCCTGAGCCCAGCACAATTGATACCTCCGTTTTCCCCAGACGGGGAGTGTGGATGAAGCTTAACACCGCAACGACTAAAACGGAGGGAACACCACGTCGGGGGAGCACGAGAAGAACGACACTCCAAGGGTCAGGTCCCCAGAACCGTCACCGGGGTTACAGAGCGCACCATAAAACCTGTAAATGGAAAAGGTTCCAGTTCTCAGAGCCCTCACGAGAAATTCTTCGTCTCAAGTCTCGAGCAGGCGATCGGCAGTAGGGAGGCGTGTGGCCGCAGAAGTAGTACTGGCGGGGGGAGGGCACGGTGGGCGATTAAGGACCAAGAAGTAAGAAGTGTGTTTCGTGTTTGTTATGCTGAGCCTGCCAGCATGAGGCGAGTTACAATAAACAGGGAGGAATATTCCTACAGGTGGAATCCATCAATATCCCGCTGCAATCCCATTCTTCCTGGAATCGCTCGCCGCTTATTATCGAACTGAAGTTAGCCTTTGAGGCGCAAATTCTACTGATTAATTCACTCACCCCATATGACGTCGCCGTCCTTTACGACTGCCTGAACGACTGCGGCCACGCGGTTGATATCAGAAACTGTGCTTGCCGTCAAACCGGGCGCCCAACCAAGCGTATGATTCAAAAGGGTACAGACCTGTCACATTGTGGCCACGCTGCCGGAGCGCATCCACCAGGGGCTTGGGATATATACTGTCCACATCAACGAGTGCGGGGTATAGTTGGTCGTGCACTCTGCCGAACTCCACGCTCTCGCCAACGTTCATTCCCCAATCCAAGTTGAGTATTGTCTGGAAAACAGATGGGAAGATTCTAGACCCGCCAGCTCCTCCGACAGCTAGATAGTACGATCCGTCCGGGTTCTCGATGATAGTGGGAACGGTAGACGACAGCGGTCGCTTCCCAGGTTCTGGGTAGTTGTCTAGTTACCTCTGTCAGCGCGAAACCGTACCATCACTGGGTTATCTTACACGGTGATGGGTATAAACCAAACCCGTTTGGTTGTCCAGGGGTGGAGAAATCATCCATCTGAACTGTTATGAGAAAATGGAGCATCCTTTAGCCGTGAAGGGACACACCTCATCGTTTAAGAGTATCCCGGACACATGGTCCAAGACCCGCGAGCCAAAAACGATATTTATGGTAGAAGTTATAGAAACTGCCATGCCGTTTCGGTCGGCGATCGAGCTATGGCTCTGTGCAGAGGTGAGTCCGCGGCACACACCCAACAGTATTGAATCTCACAGTTCCATGATCCGTTGGTACATCAAATATCGGGTTATAATAATCAGGGGTATGGGTGGTATCCTGTCACCAGGTTTAGTTGTCGGCCAAGTACAGCGAGTGTCAGACGCTTACTTCCGTAATATTCACAACCACCTCGGTTGCGTATGACTTCGTGGGTAGTTTCTTGAGATAGTTCAAATCGTCCAAGAAAGTAGGGTCCGCCACCCTTGTTCGTGCAGAAAATCCAACTAGCACAAGTCAGCATAGAAGCCGTTAGAGCATGGCGCGAACGTAATTACACTTAATTGCTTCAACAAGACGGTGCACGTTAAGTCCAGTCATGCCTTCTTTCGAGAGGTTATAGTGCTCCATGATGTTGAGCATGTGCAAAAGGACTGGACCAGACGTAGGGGCGTGTGTGGTATATACCCTTCTCGACAGATATGTGCCTTGTAGTGCGGGTTGGATGATAACAGAATAATCTTCCAAGTCTTCATGTGTGAGGATCCCTCCGGTTTGCCGAACCTTATTCACGATCGCATCTGCGACAGGACCCTAAAGACGAGTTATTATCAAGAACCAGTGACGACGCACACTTGGTAACGTACCTGATAGAAACCCTTTGCCCCTTCTCTGGCAATGATCTCGAGAGTACGGGATAAGCTTGTCCGGCGAATGATTTCTCCTTCCTGTAGTATGTGACCGTCAGGTGCGAAGATATCCCTCCAGTCTTGAGTCCCTGTCATCAAGTCTCGAGCAAGTGGATTCTATGGACAACGGTTTGCGACGATAGACGACAAAGTAACGGACAAACGCACATTGATGCGGCTTGCCAGCTCCTTGCCGACCTTCCATCCTGCCGCAAGTTCCACGCTTGGCTGCACCAGTCTCTCCCAGGTCAAACTGCCCCAGCGTTTGTGGGCTTCTTCGAGTCCACGCACTTCACCGGGAACACCGACGGCCAATCCGCCAAACCTGGCCTTGAGGGGATCCTTGATGTACATGGTCTTGTTTGCGAGAGCCGGTGCGGTTTCCCTGAAATCCACTGTCCAGACCTCGGATGACTTCCCGTCGTTTGAGGTGGGGATCCTGACCACCATGAAACCTCCTCCTCCTATCCCAGAACTTGACAAGGCGCATAAGCAGCTCGTTTCCACAACAGGGAGGCACATTACTCACGAGAACATGTTGACAACTCCGGTACAGAACGTCGTCGCAACAGCCGCGTCGACTGCGTTTCCGCCATCCTTCATGACGTCCACGCCAATCTCCGAGCATAGTACATGCTCACTCGCGACGGCTCCAGACTTGGCCTTGATAAGATAGGCTGGGTTACGAGTAACATCTTGCGAGTAACGGACGGAATGACCACAGGAGAAGCCACCGAACAACAGCACGACCCCGACACAAGCAACGATGACAACTGCCTGCCTCACACGACCAGAGGAGGGAGCCGTTCCGCGTGCCTGAGATGGTTTGACGTGCGTCGGAAGGTCCGACTCTAGCTTCGAGTATCTCTTGCTCCCAGGAAAGAGTGGGGGGGACATGGGTTGAAGTTGTTCGGTTGACACCTCGATGACACGGAAGCGGTCAACCACGCGCAGAGAATGGCAAGTCCCCTCTTGAGGCGGCCTTTGCCAGTCTACTCAAGTAGAGTACGTAATACCACTGACGATCACCCAGAGGACCCCTGCCACGTGAAAAAAGAAACGGAGTATCTGTCATCGTCCACTAGCTCCGGCGGGGCGTTCTGATAAGATACGACGACCAAGCAGAGATGACAATCGACTACTCTCTCTATCTGGTTACAGGTAGAGATTTGGTTCCGGATGGGATAGTGCGTCGTTTCTGTTGGTTGACGCGCAAAGCTGACCGCACGCGTCCAGACCTATGAGGAGTCACTGGAACAAGTATGTCTCTCGACTTCATCCTTGAGGGAAACCTGTCTCGAAAACAGGGATTAGGCTCTGCGGGGAGGCGTCACTGTGGTTCAAGTGCGGGAAAAGATCGCAGATACTGGAGAAGTACGCAAACGTTAAACGTTAAACTCCGAATGCATCTCACGGACTGATTTGACTTGAGCTTAGTTCCTCAAGATTGCTCGTACCACAAAACGACTTTGTGAACAATACAAAGTCCCGTTGATTATCAATGACAGGGTGGACATCGCCCTGGCAGTCGGGGCCAACGGTGTCCACCTCGGTCAAACCGACATGCCCATTGATGTCGCTCGCAAACTTCTCCCTGCGAACACAATCATCGGCATATCTTGTAACACCCGCGAGGAGGTCGAGAAGGCTGTATCCGCGGGGGCAGATTACGTCGGAATCGGTCCGGTCTACGCGACCTCCACGAAGCAAGTGACAAATCCATTACTCGGCCCAAGGAATCTCGGGAATATACTTGTAGCGCTCGAGAATACATGTGTCAAGTCTGTGGCCATCGGTACGTTTCGTCAGTTGGTCTGTGACAACACCACACCCATGTGCACACAGGTGGAATCAAGTCGACGAACGCAGTCCGCACGCTTTTCGGATCCATAACGATTTCTGGCAAGTCACTTGACGGTCTCGCCGTTGTCAGCGACATCGTTGCCTCTCGCGACCCTTCGATAGCTGCCAAGCGGCTGAGAGACGCCGTCTTTCATTTCAAGGCATCCCGAACTAAGTTTTCTTCACTTGATTGTTACACCACCGAGTCGCTCAAGGACAGCATCGGAGAAGCTTTGAGATACGTTCGAGAGTTGTCACCCTTGATCCATCAGGTAGGTACGAGACGGTCACTCAGGCTTAGAGGTCCCCTTGATGATCATGAAAGATCACAAACGTCGTTGTGGCTACACAATCAGCGAACGCGACGATTGCACTCGGCGCTTCGCCGATTATGGCTACATCTCCTGAAGAAATGGAGGATCTTGCGAGGGTTCCTGGGGGGTTACTGATAAATTTTGGGACGCTAACCAGTCTAGATGGGATGATTGTGGCTGGTATGGACTTGCCGGTCGATTATATTCGTCGAGATTTACAAGACATCAAGGACAATACGCGAATCAGAACAAAAAGCCTGTCGTTTTTGATCCTGTGGGTGTGGGGGCCACATCCTTTCGTAAGCGTACCGCTGCGGGTGAGCTTCGGCCTCGGTTGACCCCGCATTTTAAACTGAACCCACCCCCGAGAACTCTTGAACGCGTGGCAAGCCACTGTGATCAAGGGCAACACAGCGGAGATCGGCGCCCTGAGTAATTCCTCCGAGGTTAGTGGGGTTATCCCGGCAAGCACCCCGACCCACTCGTTCACCGTTTTCTGGTTTCACGTTTTGAAGGTACAATCAAAAGGCGTTGATAGCGCAGGGTCTGGGTTTATGGATCCTGCGTCTGTTGTCCGATCGCTCGCACTCAAAGAGCGTGAGTGGCAATCAAATTCTGATTTGCCGGGTCTTCTTACTTACCCGTTCTGGAATATTTAGGCTGCGTCATCGGCATGACGGGTGCCGTGGATTGGGTGTCCGACGGTAAACATGTTGTCCGCCTTAAGAACGGTCATCCGCTCCTTGGGGAGATAACCGGGTCCGGCTGCATGGTCGGGACATCCGTAGCCACGTTCTGTGGAGCGTTAAGCATGGCCGTCAAGGCAGAATCGGAGAAGATGCCTTCAAACCCACTCGTAGATGGTGATATGTTTGTAGCGACGATCGCGGGGTGCGTGCGACTTGCTTGTTTTTTCTTTTCACACTGCTCCAATTTACCTCCTTGGTATCATAAGCATATCAGCGGTCGCTGTTGCCTCTGAAATCGCGGCGCTCCGCCCTGACGTACAAGGGCCAGGGACCTTTCTGCCTGCCTTTATCGACGTACTATCAAAACTCACACCGGAGGTCCTGAGTAAACTAGTGAACATCGAAATCTTATCGTGATCTACCCCTACGATATGTCACCTACTGAACGTTGCTGTACGTACGTGTTGTCGAAACCAATACATTCCTCGTTGTCACGCAAGAATGCGAGAGAAAGGCATCGCCTCGGTGGGCTGTAACCAATTCTTCTCGTCGTATGTGGCATGCGGAGGTGAGTCAATCATGTGAAAGGTGTATGCAAATCGGGTTTTTGGACTGAGGTTCTTCTCGCTCTTGTGCAAAACGGATCCATGGATTAGGACCAAATCGCCTAGGGAATCACCAAAAAGAAGGATCAACTGATGCACTGCAAATATTACGCGAGTCTGATTACCTGGTTCACAACACTCGAGCACATACTTGCCGGTCGGTGGTGGGGCCTCGTTGGTACCTACCGGCAGTTGTTCGAAGCCAGTGCCGCCTGTTGGCAGACGAACGAAACGTTTCGTGATCGGGGCTGTCAAGTGTGATCCAGGTAGGAAGGAGAGCGCGCCATTCTCTGAGGTACACTTTTCGAGGGGGATCCAAAACCCAAGGGCAGACGGCGGGTCGGTGTACTGTTTGTAGGTTAGGTCGACGTCGAAGATCACGGTCAATCGTGAGACCCGCACCAGAAACGTCCTGCGTGTGGGTCGGTATGCGAATGATCTCGTGGGGGTGTTTGTACTCACGAGTCGTTGTGTTCCGGGACTAGATCGTACACGAGTTCCCCAATCGGAAAATGATGTAAGATCTCTGCGGGGTGCACTGACGAGTTTTACAAGTGTGTTACCTTCTCCCCCGATCTGTGGCTGTTTTGTGATGACCATGGACTGGAGCGCTGTGAGTGCACCATAGTGAGCATACGACTCCTTGGTTCGGCGCCGAGATAAAAATATTCAGGGCACTCTCACGTACCCACCGGGTCGCGGTGGAACCGCAAATCTCGAACGAGTTGTTTGATGCGCTGATTCTCAAGGGTCACCTTCCGAAACAACGGGTCGAGTTCGTGTAGAGCTAGGTATGCAAATTGTTAGTCGAAGGGTATCAGAGGGTATCACCAGTGATTGCCAAATAATCAAAGTTAAGCCCGGTCACATCAATAAAGAATGTCCGCGAAAATAATGTGATAAGCCTCTGGGCACTGACCATGACCAATCTTGTTAACCGCTTTCTCCTTTGGGCGGGTCAGCTTTCTATCCTGATCGAGCGCGTCTTGTTCGAGGAAAAATCGGATTTTGTCACCGGAGGTTAAAAAGTAGTCATCTCCGACGTGATCATCGTCGCCTGTCGTAAACTTCGTCTACAATACGGGATGCAGATGAAAGAAGATGCGGAGCGACGCGGTAAGCCGAGAAGGGTGAGGAAGGGGTGAAACACCCACCAGCGGATGATCATCGATATTGAAATCTGCGAGCAGCTCCTCCGAACGACTCAAGAGCACGGCGGTGGTATCCGGGTCCAGGAAACCAGGTATGACCAGGTACCTATGAATAATAATTCCTCATCCTGCATCTGGCGGGCGATCAACAGTACTCACCCATCTCGATGGAACTGTCATTCGATGACGAGACAAGTGTTCAATCATACGAGGCCTCGACTGGTGACCCCGCACCCTCACATACCTTGGTAATTTGCTCCTGCGTGAGATACTTGAGGTCGGTGTTGGGGATCATGACGGTCACAGGAAACCCGATCTCAAGTTGATCAAAACGGCTCCAGATCCGCAGCATACGACGACGAACTTCCCTGTTAATCATTGGGTGACTGCCCATAAGACCAGATATACTTATCATGGTATATCTCCACGCGTCGTAGAAGGGTGCCGGCAGCCGGGATTCGCGCTGCCGGTTACTGTACCTTCTTTAAAAGTCCCTGGGTATACGTCTAAACTCGTGCACACGGTGTAGCCTTACGGGCAACCAATAAACTCGCACAGTAAACTCCGTAATGATCCTTAGTGAGTACTAATTCGAGGATAATGGTACAATTGATGTATGTGTCAAAAAATGCAATGCGAGGGAATACTTAAGGCTACAAATACATACTGTGGATCATACATCGGCTTCGCTGATTTCCTCACCGTGTTCTAACCTCTGAATAAGATTATCAATCTTCGCCTTGTGTATCCTGTGATGTTCCTGCCAGCCCTTCCAAGGGTGATGAGGGTGCTGTAGAATCCCGATGAACGGGCTGGATTTCCTGTAGAGAGGAAATAACTTACCTGCCGAGCGAATGATTGGAATATCTTGTCCGACGTTCCTTCGGGACGCAACGCGAAGAATTGTGCCAACAGTATATCATCTGTGCGACTGTATCGCATTTTCTTCTCTGGAGGGGCGGGGAGTGGCTCATCACCTTCCTCGTGGTGAAGTTCGTGCTTGTGCCTGCGGTAGAACTTCATCCATGAAGCCCTCGAGTGATGTGGTGCCTGCGATTCGGGATCAGCGGACTGTGAGAAATCTTCGGAAGCGAGCGGTTCACCTTCGTGGCTACGTCCTTCCAAAACGCGACCATATCGAGGCGCCCTTGGGCTCTGAATTACGGTAAGACTTCTTCGGAAACACTCGGAAGAAATCAATACCGACTTCTTGAACTCCATATATCTCACCAGGAATATCACGTCTTCCTCCGTGAATGCGACGCCTTTCCCGGTGGTGCTTCGGAAAAGTGCTCGTGGGGGTGTCGGAGACCGTGTTCTTCCGTTCTCCCTATCCTCCTGGGCACGACATCGGGCTGCGGCTATGGTACCGGGGCCTGGTGCATTCGGGGGGTTGGCCTGGGTTTCATCCGTGTCCATATCAGTCACACCCCCACCGCCTTGATGCTCTTGACCGGGGGACGGAGATCTATCGACCATCGTGTAACCCCCAAGGCGGATCTGGTGTTTGTTGCAGTACCTTCGCCACGAATAGAAACTATTTCCCCGTCAAGCAGCCGTTGAGGGGCGGTAGATGGTACGAATGCCTTACGTGTGATGGGGAGCCTACAGAATCGGTCAACACATTCAGGTGAAACCAAGATGAAACTGTTGCGTGCCTTGACTGCAACCCGTTCACAGATTTCTCTTAAACTGTGTGAAGAGTATAAGGTTTACATATAGCCCGGTAGGTCTTATCACAAACCTCAGGACTAGCCCTTGCTCTTGGCAGTAGTCAATATACTTCTTAAGATATAGAACGTCGTCAGCAGTAAAAAGGTTGCCGCCGTAAGTGCTCTTTATAACCCTCGTTGGAGGTGTAGGAGATCGCGCTGTGCCTTGTCCGCGGCTTACAACGAGAGAAGATGTTGGCGGAGCGGGCTAAATGGGATCAATGTCTGGGAAGCAAGGTTCCTATACATAACACTCACTTGCGTTCTCGCTCGTCTCCTGCCCCGAGTTTTATCCGTCTCTATCGGGGCCGAAGAAGGTTCCGTAGTCGGAACCTGTTCAGCATCAGTTGTATTCGATGGGCCGGGATCACTCATGTATGGCGCGGTTTGTTCGTAAGTTTGCTCATACTGAGGCGTGTGGTCGCATCAACGGCGAGTCAGATTACGAAGCAACGCACGTACCCCCGGAGCATAATAATCATTAGGGCCAGCGACCCAGGCGGCGTGCGCATCCCGGTATCGACTGTAGTCGTATTCAGCGGACTGAATCGCGTGGGGTTGGGGTTGGGTGTAAACGGGATTCCATTGATCCTCGCGATAATGATCGGGGCGTGACATCATTTGTGGTATGTGTGCGTGAGGCGGAATGCCATTTGGCCACTGTTGAGGTGTTACATGGATCGACCGCGGGGGTTCCATGGTTGCTGGGTACATGTGGTAAGGAAACGTTGGGACTGGATGGTGGACAAGGGATTCTGAGGGTTGGATGGTCTGAGGTTGGGGTATAACCTGGTGAAGCGTAGTGGGATGCAGAGTCGTCGGCACTGTGCTCATCTCGACCGTTTGACGAGGCTGTGATGTTTGAGAAGGTGCAGGCGGGTTCACGCTACAACTCGTCAGTGACAAGAACCGGGGGTCTTGAGCGTCACTAACGTTTCAGTGCCGGTCACCTTACATCCGGCCCAGTTGGTGTGATAGGTCTGAAGAGCCCCGGCCTTGACACACTCGTGGACCCATTGCGCGTTCAGAACGATTTTGCCTTTCTTACCGGCATATTGGCGATAGAGGCTTTGACCGCTTTCGCTATGAGGGTCGACTGTGATCGGAATAAGTCATTCCAAGACTGACGCTGCGGGCGGACGACGTAAACGGACCGAGGATATATGGAACGCCGCTGTAGCTCTGCGAGACGATGCCCCCATGACTCTGGAATAAAAAGGGAAACGAGGACGGTTAGCTCGGAGCTAGAATATATGCGCTCGTATTTTTGACGGCGGATCGGAGACGAACAATGATAAGGTCCACTACGGTATCTCTTTCCTGGACGTCCTTGTCGACGTAGATCGCGAGAGGGTTGCCCATCATGGGCTCGAGGAAGAGATCTGACTGGACGGACTCATCCTGGGCGGGATTTGCGGATTGGGGGCGGCGGCTGGAATTACGAGCGGGTGCCATCCGGGGTCTCCTCGACCAGCGTGGGTCGGGATTCGGGGGTGGAGTGTTGTTGGGACTCGAGGGGCGACAGGGTGTGGCGGTGATGGCGGAGCTTAAACTCGCATCAATCGGAGAGTAAAAACAACTGTGACAGAGTGACTTGTTTATCCTCGTCTGAGTTTGAAATTAATTCGTCGGTTGCGTCCGTGCGGTTGCTCTCTTCCCAGTCTCGCGGAAGGGCCAGCTATTGTACGCAACAACCCTTGAACCCGTTCTGGTCACTCTCCCTACCCCCGCCGCCTCTCCTCCCCCTCTTTCTCCTCGCCCCCCCACCTCGTCGTCGCCATCGCCCCCGATGTCGACACCCTCTTCCCGTAAAAAATCAATCGTCTCCTCCGTCGGACCCTCGATCGACCTCCCGGTCGCAAACAACACCCTCCTCAATAAGTCCGCTTCTCAGTCGACCTCCCTCTATCAACAATGTTCTTCTCTGCGTGCTCGCCTCCTGCGCATTAAAGACTTCTCCCCCTACTTCGCCCTCTCATCTCCCCCGGATTCGTCCAGGCAGTCGACTGATCCCGTGACGCAGCTCTGGGACTGTTTCGTCCTCGGCGTCCCTCTTTGTTACCTCTTCAACCTTTTGCCGCCCCCGATTACTCCAATAAACATCGACACCGCACCAGACCGATTCGATGTCTCCAACAAAAGAGACAAACAACGAGCAATTGCTCTGTTCTCCATGCAGATAAGACAGTTGGAGGACTGTGAACAGTTTACCGTGACGGATCTCTATAACCGGGACTCTACTGACGGGTTTGTCAAGGTATGCTCCTTGTCTTCTTTTTCAAGCGACCGCGCCTTACACTTGTTGCCATCTCCCAGGTCGTCAACACCGTGACGGCATTGGTCGAGTACCTTCCCGAAGAGGTCTTTGTACAACAGGCACCTCATTCACCTCCTTCGCTCCTATCCGCTCTCCAATCAACAGACTCTATCGTCTGTGATGCTCCCCACTCGGCTCAGCCTGTTAGCGCTCAAGAGGCAGCCCGAATTAACATTATCAGAGAGTTGGTTGAGACGGAGAGGAAGTACGTTCAAGATCTTGAAATCATGCAGGTATGATCATCTCGACTCCTCCCCTGATGCCTTGGACTCTAACTGAGTGCGCTCCGCCCAGCGTTATTCCACCTCTCTGTCACGAAGCAACACGATCGACCAGGATACCATACACCTGTTATTCCCTAATCTGAACAAGCTACTCAACTTCCAGCGACGGTTCTTGATCAAGCTGGAGGCTACTGCAGAGCAAGCCTGGAAGGACCAGCGATGGGGTCTGCACTTCACGGAAATGGTAAGTCCCCCCCGATTTGGTCAATGCTTTGTTCCCTTATTATCCTCCAGGAGGATGAGTTTACGGTGTACGAACCGTATTGCGCCAACTACACCAATGCATCGGAAATTATGCTCGCCGAAGAGCAAAATCTGATGGTAAGAAATATGACCCGGTGTTATTAATAAAGTCTCACTTTCTTTACCAGAATCACAACCACTTGATCAACGTAAAATCCGAACTCCCAGCTTTTCTCATCAAACCTATTCAGAGGATTTGCAAATATCCTCTTTTGCTCGAGGTAGGTCACCCCTACAGGTTTTGCAGGATCATGAACTAATTCTCCCTCGGTCAGTCCCTTTTGAAAGCTGCATCGCCCGCTGAATATCCGTACTACGACGAACTCAAGGAAGGATGTGCATCCACCAAGCGTATCACGGACAAGATTAACGAAGCTCAGCGCAGAGCTGAGAATATGCAGACTGTCAGAAACCTCGAAAGCAGGATCGAGGACTGGAAGGGTCACCACATCTCCAATTTCGGTGAACTCTTGCTTGAGGACGTTTTCGTCGTGACCAAGTCAGACGTCGACCGCGAATATCACGTCTTCCTGTTCCAGCGTATCATCCTCTGTTGTAAAGAACTTGTCCTCCAACAACAGAACGCGAAGAAGGTTGGAAAGAGCAACTCAATCCTCAAGAAGCAGATTCCAAACACTCTCCAAATTGCAACGCCCGGTGGTCTCAAGTCAAAGAAGAATACCCCATTGTTGTTGAAGGGCCGCATCTTCTTAAACAATGTCACGCAAGCTACGCCTCGGTCATCTTCTGGTATGTTTCAACCAATAAGTGGATAACTCATTCTAACCTTTCACCAGGACAACACTCGCTCGCAGTGTGGTGGCGCGGTGACGACGATCTGGAGTTTTTCACCCTGCGTTGTCGGAATGAAGAGCAGCTTCGTCAGTGGGAAATTGCTATCAACAAATTGATCAATGAGACCGCCGCTCGACGGGCATCCGAACGACCTGCTCCTCGGCTGCTTCCATCCCAACCCAATACCAGTAACAGCCCTATCTTGCAACAGGGAGGCAGGTTCTCTCGAGCAGAGAGCAGCCAAGACCACAGATACTACCACCATGCCTCCGGACACCGCCAACCTTACGAAGACACCATCGCTTCTCCAATTGATCGTGCTTACGGCGGTGGTGTACAAGGATATCCTTCTCACTATGGCTTTGATGGGGACGGGGACGATGATTACGAAGAGTACCCACCGTCCAACCTTCCGTCTGGCCGGGCCACTCCTCTGGTTGGGCGTAGGAGTCAACAAGCTGATATCCATGATGTTCAGTACCTTGCTTCGCGTGTGAGCGGGTCAATCGGCAGTGTATTCCCCATTACTCCCATGACGAGCACCGCTTCCTCACGACCATCAACCGGTCGTACGACCCCGTCGTTCAACACCCAACATGACACGCGCCTCTCTTCGTCCCGACCACCGCTACGGAGCCAGTTTAGTTCCACCAAACTTCGCCCAGAGACCATGGAGTCAAGGGCCAAGCCCAGCGTCACCGATATGTCTGTCGGCCAACGTTCGCGGAGCCTCAGCCAACCTACTGCCTACTTACCTAAGTCCGCGCCACCACCCCTGCCTTCGTCCCCCTGGATGGACACCCCTCCTAACGGCAAGCGTGGTAGTGGTTCCAGCCAGTCAAGCTCGGACTATTCTGGTCATGCTTCGCCAATCACACCATACGGATCTAGCGAGAGCTCCCTTCTTCGAGGTTCTCGGTCACAGGGTTTCGACAATCTGGCCAATGCCAACCTGAACGTAAAAGTCAAAGTCCACTTCCATGAGGATATCTTTGTTATCCAGGTCCCCCTTGCCACCGAGTACAGCGATCTTGTAGAGCGAGTCGGTAGGAAGATCCGACTTTGCGGACCAAGAAGAGATGATGGCCCTTTGAGGGTGAAGTACAGGGATGACGATGGAGACCTGGTTTCCCTGGGATCAACAGAAGATGTCCAGATGGCATTCGAAATGTTGAAACCTGGTGGCCAGGTCACTCTGTACGTCACATGAGACGCCGACTGTGGATACCCAATGACCCGAGACACCATTCACCGTACCCCACCATCACATCGTTTCCATCTTCCCCCTTCGCATTCATCCATCATCACTTGCATTCATCATCACTTCTCCACCCTATCCCTCTCAGTGCACCGGCCATCCTCCGCTTTTCATGCATCCGTTTCTTTCATCTCCCAGGTTGTTATTCTTATGTTATCTGGTTTATACCACGCTCCTTTCTATTTTCTGAGGGTTCTTTCCTTCCCGTTCGGCCACGCTCGTTTTTTTGATCTCCCGATCCAATTGTAGGTTTAAAGTCTATTCTAATTGACCCATGAGTACTTGAGTGACCACCCCCCACTCTTTTTCGATCAACCCACTCCTTTCCACCAGGATCCATACAACCCTTTCCCATCTCGTCTTGCCTTCCGATCCTACGGTTTCCCTCCTTTTTGTTTCTTTTCCTTCATTTCCTTTCGTTGTGTGTCCCATCAGACCTTCTCCCACATTGTATTTGGTGCTTTTGGGCGGATATGTAGCAGTTACCATAGAGCTCGTAAATATGCAACTAGTATTTCAAAAATACTTAGGTGATTCAGTAAGGATAGTGCCAAGGATATGTAGGGAAGGATTGAACGGCGAACGTCTAAAATGTCTCCGGAACTCCAGGGACAGAGGCTGGCTATGTGAAGGGTCACGATGTGACCTTGGTCCGCTTGACCTCGAAGAATCTCTCCGACAATGCAGCAACATCCCCACCCAGGGCCTTAATTTTCTCAAATATCTCCCTAAGAAGGGGCTCCGGAAGTCCTTCAGCAGACCGAGCATAAATGTCGAGACCGGCGGGAGTGAACAACGTCTTCTCAAAGAAAGTTACCGCCCAAGGATGACTACCTTCCACGTCGGACGTGTTGCAGCCCAAGACTTTCCACTTGGATGAGGCGATAACCAATAAGCCGTTCCCTCGCCATTTGAAACACCCGACGGCGAGGGTATGGTCCGTTCCGGCTATCGTGGAAGGCTTGCTGCCGGGCCCTGCGGAGGAGGGGTAATATTCGACGAGGTCATCAAATGTTGAGGATCCTTGCGGAGAATTGACAACAGAAAGAGGCGTGTAGGTTATCGACACGTCCCTTTTACTCTGGAGAGATGTAAGTGAGTGATGTTATACGAGGAATCATATACACTTACCTTCCAGAGTGGCAGGGTCGAATGGGTGACATGCCTACCAAAACAATCAAAAAAAAATACTGAAAACGACAGAGAGAACGCGTCCGACCATTTGCCCATAAATTCGTCGAGCTTAAACTCGAAATCGTCGTGTTTCTCATCGGATGGAGGGAAGATGCGAACGGACATGATCAAGTGCGCAGATGATGTCACAGATCGAGACCGACGGTTTGAGTTGGGATAAGTATTAAACCTCAACTTTTCTCCCAACTCGCTTCCTATCCTTTTTCTTCCCTTTCACTCAACCTCGCGCGCGAACCCACTCCGGACGATGTCTTCCACAAAACGCATCCAAGGAAAACTCTTCAGGGGGGAATCTGGCGGCGATGGTGCCTCTGATCCTACTAAAGCAGGCAGCCTTACCATCGACATCCCCACCAGCACCCTCCAGACAAAATCTGTCCAACCGTTGAAAACATCTAAACCCGCCGAACGCGTCGAGCCTGACAACGATGCCCCGGAAGGCCGTTACACCATCCCCTATCGTGACCGTTTGTTGCAGCGCATCGGAAATGAATATCGCGGTGCCGAGCGATATCGTCTCGAGGCCGATCGCAAGAAGGAGGTCCATTGGAAGAGATGGGGCCCGTATCTTTCTGACAGGCAATGGGTACGCCTCTCGCCTCTACCTCACCAGAGGACTCTTGCTGAGAATATGTTTCTATGCTCAGGCAACCGTTCGAGAGGATTATTCCCACAATGGTGATGCCTGGAACCACTTCCCCCACGAGCATGCACGTTCAAGGACTTATCGGTGGGGAGAGGATGGTATTGCTGGTATCTCTGATAACCACCAACGTGTTTGTTTGGCGCTCTCGTTGTGGAATGGCGAGGATCATATCCTTAAAGAACGTCTTTTCGGCGTTACTGGTCATCAAGGTAATCATGGCGAGGACGTCAAAGAACTCTACTGGTATCTTGACTCGACGCCAACACACTCCTACATGAAGTTCCTCTACAAATATCCTCAAAAACCCTTTCCTTACGAGCAATTGGTTCGGGAGAGTCAAACTCGTGGAAGGGATGTCCCAGAATTTGAAATTTTGGACACGGACGCCTTCGACGACAATCGCTATTGGGATGTCTTTGTTGAGGTTGGTGTCTCAGCTTTGTATCTTTTCCTGTCGACTCACCCATGCTTAGTACGCGAAAGACGAGGAAGACGCTTCGAACATCTATGCTCGTATCACCGCATACAACAGAGGGCCCGATCCCGCCACATTACATATTCTTCCTCAGTTCTGGTTCCCTAATACCTGGTCCTGGTCGGAGAGCAACCAACCGATGCCTCAGATGTCCGCTAATGGGAACTGCATCACCGCCAAACACCATTCATTGGGAACTCACCACTTATACTGCCTTCCTTCCCCACCCCCCATCGATCCCAGAAACCCCGGTGACATTGATGACGCTGATTCTGTGGAACCGGAACTAATCTTCACTGACAACAACACCAACTTCCATAGGCTGTATGGCGGTCAAAACCAGACGCGTTTCGTCAAGGATGCATTCCACGATCACATTATTCCGTCTCACCGTCCTGAAGACTGCAATATTTTCAAGACCGGCATTCACTTACGACGAAGGACATACGAAGGCTCTTCCGACGAGGAAGAGCAGGGACCTCGTACACCCTTCCCTTATGGCCCAACCTTTGTGAACCAAGAACAGAAAGGCACCAAGTCCGGCGCACACTACACCTTCAAGGATGTTCCTCCGAATGGCGGTTGCGCCGTCGTCCGACTGAAGCTCACGCCGATAGCTCCATCGGCCAACGACCCGACGCTCGATGACGAAGGACTTTTCGATGAGATCATCGAAGACCGACGAGAAGAGGCGGACGAATTCTACAACTCGTTGACGATGGGTGCAGTGACCGATGATCTAAAACAGGTCATGAGGCAGGCTTTGGGAGGGATGCTTTGGACGAAACAGTACTACCGATTTATCCAAAAGGAGTGGTTGACCGGAGATCCACTCCAGCCACCACCTCCCCACGAGCGCAAGTATGTCCGAAACAAGGTAAGCGAGATCCGTGACAAGCAAGACACAATGATGACACTCGTCATAGGATTGGCCGCACATGCACGTTGAAGACATCCTTTCCATGCCCGATAAGCCAGTTCTCATCATACCTGTTGCTTTCAAATTTCTGATGGTCTGATCCAGATGGGAGTATCCATTCTTCGCTGCATGGGATACCGCGTTCCACTGTATTCCATTGGCGGTGGTTGACCCCACGTTCGCCAAAAAACAGCTTGACTTGCTTACTCGGGAGTGGTACATGAAGCCCGACGGGCAGATCCCTGCATATGAGTGGAATTTTGGAGACGTCAATCCCCCCGTACACGCTTGGTGCGAAGAATTCCATCCTAGCAAGGGTGTGCGTTGATCCCTTCCTAGGGCTACGTTCCGTGTCTTCAAGATTGAAAGAAAGCTGCACGGCCGTGAGGATATCCCTTTCCTAGAACGTGTCTTTCAGAAGCTCCTTTTGAATTTTACTTGGTACGCACAGTTTTTGCCGCCTGCGCATGCGCCTTTCGCCGACTACTACCCACTCAGGTGGGTGAACCGCAAGGATACCAGCGGACAGAATGTCTTCGAGGGTGGATTCTTGGGGCTCGATAACATTGGTCTCTTCAACCGTTCTGAACCATTGCCTACTGGGGGAACACTCCGCCAAGCCGATGGAACAGCTTGGATGGCATTCTACTGTCTTAACATGTGAAGGGCTCACGTTTTTTCGGGTTTTTAAGTTATGCTGATTTTCCCTCAGGCTGAGCATCGCCCTCGAGCTCGCTAAACGCAACCCGGTGTACGAGGACATTGCATCGAAATTCTTCGAGGTAGGTTGCCGGGTACCCCCAACGGTATGATTATTGATATTCCAGTAGCACTTCATCTTCATCGCAGATGCGATGACGTACAAGATTGGCGAAGACGAACAGAGTCTCTGGAATGATGAGGAAGGGATGTACTATGATGTCATCCAGTTCTCCCAGGGACATTCTATGCAGCTCCCCGTGCGTAGCCTTGTTGGGTTGATTCCACTGTATGCAACTCTTGTTCTTGAACCCGCCATGATCAATCGCGTGCCGGGTTTTAAGAAACGGATGGAGTGGTTCATCAACAACCGACCTGAAGTATCCGCGAGGAACATGGCGAATGTGGGGGGTAAGAGATCCGAACCAAGAACCAACCTGGCCAACTAACACCTTCATCAGTCCCCGGAAAGGGAGAGCGTAGGCTCCTTGCTTTGGCAGACAAGGATAGGCTAGTCCGGATCCTGGAGAAGATGCTGGATGAGGATGAGTTCCTGAGTGAACATGGTATCCGATCGTATGTCCGCCGTTGGGTCAAAGGTTGCCCCGTAGCTTACCCGGTTACAGGTTGTCAAAGAAGCATAAGGATCAACCATGGGGTATGGATGTCCATGGCAGCAGGCATGAGGTTGGATACTGGCCTGGTGATTCGCTGTCAGGAATGTTCGGTGGGAACTCAAACTGGCGTGGCCCGATCTGGCTCGCTGTGAACTTCTTATTGATCGAGAGCCTGCAACGGTTCTACCAATACTATGGCGACGATGTCCAGGTCTGTGCCGCCGACGTCTCCATATCTTCCATTCTGAATCCGGTTACCTTAGGTTGAATGTCCGACAGGAAGCGGGGAATACATGAACTTGGTCGAGGTTGCTGAGGAGATCCAGCACCGGATCATCCATATCTTTGGGCGTGACATCGACGGCAGAAGGTCCACCAATGGAGGGAACGATGTGCTCGATCATGATCCCCACTTCCGTGATTACGTGTGGTTCTATGAGGTATCCCAGATACAGCCGTACCTGTCTGATGATAATCTCACCGTGACTCCCCTCCAGTATTTCCACGGTGATGATGGAAGGGGACTTGGTGCTTCCCACCAAACTGGTTGGTCCGGACTAGTGGCGTTCCATATTCTTCAAAGTGGGGCGAGTTGCCGCCTCCCAAAAACTCCAAAGAGTGCGTCCGGCACCCCCATTGTTGCTCAACCTGACTGAATCGTCCGTCTGTGCAGCTCCTCGAAGCCTTGCCCGTCACTACTTTGACGTAAGCGGCCCCTATTGCGCCTTCATGCCTTTCTGACCATCTTTCCAGGAAACTGTCGACACGATGTCCGCCGCTGAGGGCGACGAACTCTTCAGCGCGTTTAGGGATTACTCGAGCACGTTGGGGGATATATCACCAGACGCGTTGTAGAATCTTTTTGTTTGTTTGTAAAGTATGCATTTTTTTGTACATACATACCTAGACAGTTACTGCCACAAGTCATGTTGTTGGACCCAAAAAGGCAGGTGCCCATTGCCTGAACGCGGACTGCCATCATCTAGCCGACTGCCGCAGCTCATTCCTGATTGAGCCGCGTACGTCTCTCCGTCATCCTGTGGCACTGGTCGAGTCGCCTCAAATACCTTTTTTCCGTCCTGGCTCTCTGCCAATAAGACTCTGATTCCCCCTCGCATGTCTGAAGCTGGTCCCAGCGTCGATCGGTCGTCCCCACCAAGCACCGACTCTGCCCCACTTACAACACCAACTCCCCCCTCCAGCACATATGACCAGAGTTCCAGACTCAGCGACACTCGAAGCACCATTTCCTCGCCGACAGATGGTGCGATAACAGTGGAATTCCCGCCACGCTCGTACGCGGTCCCTGAGCGGACCATCGCCCGCCACCCAGATCCACCAATAACACCACTGTCCGCTGCCCGACCACCCAGGGGGAACCAAGTACCAATTACTCCTCTGCTGCCACCACCCATGCCCGAGAACCGCCCTGAAGAATCGCCATTTCAACACCGCACAACCCGTGGTCGTCTACTTGCCTTCTTCGGGTTTGGTTCAGGGCCCGAACTGCGGGAGCGAAAGGACCTGATGTCGCTGATTTGGAATCTTGGGTTCAATGGCGCACAGGTACATCCACAATCCAATTCCCTGCAGAACATTACGGATAACTGATCATTCAAAGATCACCGCGATCATCGCCTTGCTCATATATTCCTCCCAACATTCAAGCCCGGAGTACCCCGATATAAGTGAGTGGAGAGCATGTGACAAACCCCTCGGTCTGTGGAATTCGGTTTGGGCTATCAAGGTGGGACTTGACTGCGTGATCGTGTTCTGGGGTTACCGGCGAGAACGAGCATCACGCGCTATGAATACGTGCGTTTCTCTACAGTATTCTTCCCGTGGTACCCCCTGACCTGCATCTTGTACTAGGGATATGGAGGCCAGAGCCCTCCCAGCTCAGATTCCAAATGCGGATCCTCCTGGAACTGCGCGGGCCGACACGATATTACTTCCTCCGAGGGGTCCCGGTGAAACATCCAGTAGACAGTCTCGAAACGATACTCGAAACAATCCCAACCTCCCTCATTCCCCGTTATATACTCGGTTTGTGAATAGGCATTTCCCCATTGCCAACGTACTGATGCTTTTCAGATTATCTGTTCTCCTGTCGATTCTCTCGTTCGTCTGGTTCATCACCTCCAATGTTCTCATATACTCCTCGCTCGACTCCTGTCGGCTTTCCGCACCGCACTTATGGTGGCTTACCTTTTCAGTGCTCACTATAACCTACCTAATGCTCCTGGAGCTCCTACTTTTGGGATTAATCGTTTTTGTGATTGGTCCAATCGTTTACGTGGGTTTTATGGGCGTCTACTTGTGTTGCCTGCTTGCTGACAATCTCACAGTTGGTCTGGAACGTATTTTTAATGTGTATTGGCCAGCACCCTTTACAAAACCCCCACTCCATCAAACCAGAGATCGGCAAACTTTCAAAAGCTGCTGTCGAAAAGATTCCACTAGTCCTTTACATTCCTGCGCCTGAGGAACAAGAATCCACTCCAATCACCAAGCCTTCCCCCGTCCACACCTACCCTCCGACATCACCAAAACCTAAACCACAGAAGCGGCGGTTCTTCTTCCTAAGAAAGAAGAAATCTGATGAATCTGGCTCGAAAGAGAAGGGGAAGGCACATGGTGATTCCAGCTCTGGAGACAGCTGGGAAGCTAACTGGGAGAGGGGTGAATATCCGTTTGTTAGACTGGAGGGTAATCGTGCCGCATGCGCCATTTGTCTCATGGATTTTGACGAACCGAAGAGGGTCGGGGGGCATTCGGGTAAAGATGGTAAAGATGGTAAAGATGAGGCTGCTGAGGTGAAAGGTACTGGAAATGACGTTCCTCAACACCACGAAGAGCTGAAGTTGGAGGATGCCGGAGAGGGTCCACAACCTCTGCGTCTTCTGGCATGTGGTCATGTTTTCCACGTCAGTCAAAATCCTATCCTTCCTTGGTGTCCCCTCTCACTTTCACTCTCTTTCAGAAAACTTGTCTAGACCCCTGGCTGACAGGTGTGTCAGGACGGTGTCCGGTTTGCCAACGACCTGTCGAGGTGCATGATTCTGGAGCTAAGAGACAACGAAACACTCGGACATGAAAGTTGGCCTTTATAAACATATCCACTTCTATGCAGCAATCCGTGCTAATTGTAGAATTACATTCTCATCGACGGTCCGATGCTCTAGCCGTATGTGTAGCGATAGACGTGTGTAAATTACCATTCTATCCACAACCCTCTACGGATGCGGTGAACCGCACCATCCTCGACATTTATGTCTAGGCCCATCTATGGACTCGCGCAGCCCCCACTTTTCATTTCGCAGGGTCTATGATTTCACCGATTCTGAATTCGGTATTTCTTGCACCTCCCCCGCTGGTTCAACAGGTTTCCAAACGTCTTTAGTAACGTGCATCACTTCATACAACTGCGCGAGCTGCTCTGACGACATCTAGGGTAGAGCACCAACGTTCGGCGTTGATTTCAGCGACGAAAACCGTGACACTCACCTTCTCGAATATTGTGGGGTCGAGTCTCTTGCCCCTGTAGACATGGGCATCCGGGCCAGCTGGTAATTCATCCAGATACATCTTCCATTGGGCAAGGAAGCCCATTATGTACACTGGGTTCGTGACATCCTTGTGTCTGCGGAACTCTGAAGGGGAAGTGTGGGTGGGTATGGCTCATTCTTCCCTGGGAATGGAACTATGTGGACGTACCGGACTTGACATAATCGTCTCCGAGGGAACGCATCTCGAAGGGAAGCGCACGGTGAGCCCTCAACAATGCCCGGTATAGTCTGCGTTATTTCCCGACGACAATCCCTCAGTTCGTGGAGGAGCTGGAGTCGCAACCAGAAATTGGACGCACGGTTTTGGTGGGAGTAGCGAGGCACTGGCATGACGAAGATTCAACGGTTTTGCGGTTACAGACTTTGCTAACCTGATCCACGTCGGCTTCATCCCTGCTACCTCAGATACGCTTTCCGTCGGTGAGCAGCGGATCGGTGGTGGATTAGGACGGAAGACGGAAGAGAATGGGTGCCCCCACGTGACCCACGCGCTTGACAATCGACGGATCAAAATCGAATAAAGCTCTCCCACACCTCCCAATTTACAGACTATGCCGATACATTCCAGATAGATAAGATGGAAGGGCTACAGGAAATAGGTAGACACCGCAAAATCGTAGGTTCATGGAAGGTGGTCACCTCCCATATCGCGATCGCATTAGTGCTCATCAAGTATTGGGCACTTAGTTGTGGCGGCATCTAAATATTGTGTTGACAGTAGGCTGTCGCATACATATGTTGTCACTAACCCACGGGGCTGATGATCCCAATCGGTAATGATGAAAGTTACTTAAAGATGTTCAATTTCCTTTGGCTTCGCGCCAGAGCGGGGTCAGAGCTTGGGCGACGGTGTTGGTAGCAACTTCGATAAATCCTCGCTCATCGTCATCTTGCATGGTCTTCAGAAGCCCGCGGGCCCTCCACCGGTCCGGGTGGAACCTGAAAACGTCTATCAACGCTCGAATTTCAATAGTTGTAAAGTAGAGCCTACCTCCTGTGGCTCTTCTCCACGAACACCTTGTAGTCCTGGAGACGCATATGTGGTTTGACGGACGCAAAGAAACCCTCTACTGCGGACCATTCAATATCCTCCACAGAAAAAGAGCAATGCAGTACCGGCCATGGGATATCGTCGAAAGTGAGCGGATCTTCTGGAGAGAACCTGGCGTTATCAAACTGTTCGCACAAGAAGCGATAGCGTTCCAGAGCCCTTTGGATTGTCCAAGGCCCACGAGCCCACCGCGCTCGGTTCTGAGTATGTTTCCGCTCCTTTTCTCGGCGTTGGCGCTCTTCCTGTTCCCGTTTTTGTCGTTCCTCCGCCTCCTTCGCCGTGCGTTCGCGATATTCTCGTTCCTTCCTCTCTTCTTCCGCCTTCCGCTCCCGTGCCCTCTTCGCCGCCTGCCTCTCGCGCTCTTCCTCTTGGTCCCTCCGCTCTCGTTCTCTTCTCGCGGCTTCCCATAGAGGTTTGTCCCTTTCTAGTTCCTCAATCTTCCTCCTGGATTCCTCAATTTTGCGCTTCTCCGCCTCGATGGGATCCACCTCTTCTGCTTCATCCGAACTGTCGTCGGAAATGATTTCTGGCTCTGACTGAGGGGGAGGCTGGGAGCGACCAGGGTGAGAGTTGAAGAGCTCTTGAATGAAGGCATCTTCTCTCTCCTTCCGAGTCTTGTGGTTCCATTCCTTCTGCTGGGCACGTTGCTTCCCTCGCTCCCCTCTCGTCTTGCTGTGGTGCCTGAGTCGGTTGGATGTCAAGGGTTCCGTTCTCATGCGCTTGCTTGGCCGGAACGTACTTGGACTACACACTTCATCCGCATCGAGATTCTCTGGACGGGGGAATGAGAATGGATCATCGAAGTCAATGAATTGAGCCCACCTTTGCGCTTCTCGGCAGTCGTCGACTGTGAGTTAGCAGGGGTATGTGTCCTAGCCAGGTCTTCCATATCGGTATCTCGTAGTTCCTGAACAGGGCCTAGCGGAGGTTGGGTAAAAACCGTTGGTGCAGGTTTCCCGGCACCGGGTAGTCTGGATTTGGAACGTGCTCGTTGGGAGGGCTTCGGTCGCCACTTAGGTAACTCAGAGGAAAGAAGTCGTTCAACCTCATCTTCTTCGCCCACTGGGTCAGTTCGCCGCTTCTTGTGAGTGTGGGATGGTAGGTCACCGCCATTCAGAGAGACCGGAGAAAGAGCACGCTTAGATGTTGAGGGTTCAGATGGGGTGCCTTTCGTGTAGTTGGGGTTTGGCGTGATTGTGGGGGTTTCTGGACGAGGCTTGTAGACACAGGAATAAGCGGGGTCGAGCATGTAAATGTCCCATTGATCTTGAGAACAGTCATATATTGTTCTGGGAAAGACAAAATTACGATCCGACCTTCGCAACAAGGGGAGATGCTTCATTACCCGCATATGTCGACCAAACGTGGCCAATGCTCTTCATTCCTCAGACCATCGTCTCTCGTGGCCCGTGGTACGAATCGCCAGAAACTACCCGTGGGTGTTATTTCGACGACAACACGCTTCGGGCGATACAACTGTTCGGTAAGAGACAGATTCCGCAACCCATGTGTTCCATCGTCTTGGCGAGCAGTGAAAGGGTCAAAAGAGGCAAAGTACAGCTTTGAAGCAGGATCCCGTAGTAGTCGTGAGGGCTGAGTGGCATCTAGTAGACCTGGGATCGATCCGCGTAGTTGCGGCGGTGGATTTGAGGTCGACATAGTGACCCGAGTGCGAGAGGCGAAGGAGGTGGCCACGGACGCGTTGATTGTCGTGGCCGCCGATGGAGGCGAAGGCCCGTTTTGCAGGTTGAGGTCACGTGAGCGGTTGCTCTTTGATCCTCGCTCAGGCTGAGGAAAGCAAGGTCGTCCTTTCACCACTGTGCGTTATTCCTGAAGCTGCGGCTGTGGCTTTGAGCGAAGTTTCGTCGACCTGGTTGTTCGGCTCTTGCTTGTCTCACTGGTGGCCCTGCTCGGAGGCGACCATGTCGTTGGCTGGCAATCGCCGAAACCAGGTGACTTGACCTGAAGACGCTCGTCCATCCCGCACAAGCCTAACCCCGCACAGGACTTCAGTGGAATTGGACACATAGGCGGGAGTATTGTACCTGGAAGCGCTGTGTTGTCTCCAGTCAAACGCAGTCACTCTGACTCAACCCTTTCCGTTCTCACCCCTATAAGCCCGCTCGAGTCCCGGGAAGGATAGGGAATCCCCACAGATCGGTCGTGTGTAACCACCACTAATCATATCTCATCCAAATGACCACGAAACCACCACCCAAGCAGGCGGTGAAGCCTCACACACTCGAACTCACAAGAATACTCGACGACTCTGAGGAGGAGATTCAGGTTCGGGCTCACCGATCACCATCCTGTTCGAGTCGTGATCCACTGATTACGTTGTAGATGCTATTACTTTCCTCAGAGGCCGAAGATGCAGGCAAAGCTCATGACCTCATAGCTTCTCTCTTGACGCGACATCGGGGAGAGTATGTCTTCCGGATAGGCGCACTCCCACAATTATCCCGACTAGTATCTGGGGAGCCAATAGAGGACACCGGCTGGATAGGCGTGACCCGGACACAAACCGAGGTTGACAAGATACACGAGACGGCAGTTACGGTTGTGGAACAGATGGGAGGCAAAGTTTCGATATTATTCGAGTCCCGAACAGACCACCCACGGATACATCTGCTCCTTCGGCTACCGCCCCTCAGTGTTTCTGACGTCCCGGAGGTACGTTGTGCGGTTGTCGGAAACGTAGACAGTGGGAAGTCAACGACACTTGGTGTTCTCACCCGTGGTATGTTCTTCCACCCGCGGCTCCGTCTTTTGTTTCCTCATCGGTCCCGAAGGTGCGCTCGATGATGGAAGAGGGCGAGCTCGTGTTGCACTGTTCCGACATAAACACGAGGTTGAGAGCGGAAGGACTTCCAGTGTTGGAATGGAGGTCTGATATCATTTTCACTGTAACTCGGCTGTTCCACTGAGACGGTTTGGTCAGATCCTGGGGTTCAACCCTGAGGGTTCTCCGATACTTCCCGCATCTACCCACGTCGGGGAGTCAGGAGCGATACGCCAGGAGAAGCTCGGGTGGGAGGAAATCTCCAAGCAATCCGCTAAAATTATCTCTTTCATTGGTTCGTCTGGGAGGATATCCCCGAACTATCATTAAATAATTGTGACAGATCTCGCTGGGCACGAGAAATACTTGAAAACCACACTATACGGTCTAACTTCAGGGTCTCCATCTTGTGTCATCCTTATAGTAGGAGCAAATGCCGGTCTCATTGGAATGTCCAAGGAACACCTTGCCGCAGCCCTCGCTTTGACCATTCCCGTCATCGTCTGTATAACCAAGGTGATTTAAGTCCATTAAAACTCGACGTGTTTAAACGATGCTTGAAAATAGATTGATATGACACCACCAAATGTCATGGAGGAGACGGTCAAACAGGTTGTCAAGATCTTGAAGAGCCCTGGATGCCGGTATGCCTTCACCCTAACCTCGTAGAAGTAATGTTGAAGTATCTTCCTCAGTAAGACGCCGGTCTTCGTCAAATCGGCTGAAATCGCGATGGAGCTGGCGCCAACGTTTGCCAAAGACAAGTGAGTCGAGCGCCTGGCTGAAACACGCTTGTGGGCTGAACGGAACGTTACAGGCTGTGTCCAGTATTCCAGGTCTCCAATGTTACCGGGGAGGGGCTTGACCATGTCAGTCACCAACCTCGGTTGCTTCACATTCAGCCCTCTTACGCCACAGTTAGATGCGAACCCTCCTAAATTTGCTTCCGCCTAGCGATAACGACAAGACCAAGTACTCTGTGGACCAGCCATTCGAGGTCCGGCTCTTCCCCGTAACTTTGTAGTCCCGTCCTCACAGGAACCTTTAGTATTCCGTCACCGAGGTCTGGTCGGTGCCGTTCGTTGGAACGGTTGTGAATGGTATTGTGGGCGGTGGAAGCGTCAAGGTTGGGGATTCCGTCATGTAATTCCTTCCATTTCGTTTGCTTTTTGCCACTGAGAGATCCGTCCCGTTTAGGATGGGTCCGGATGCCAACGGAAATTACCTTCAGACCTCCGTCAAGAGCATGCAGAGGAAACGGGCCAGCGTTACATCGGCAGAAGCCGGTCAGACGGTATCCCTCGCTTTGAAGCGAACCAAGAGGCAGCAAGTTCGTAAAGGAATGGTGATAGTCAAGAAGACGGACGAACCTCCACCTCGGCGTGAGTGTTTGGTGGTCTTTACCCAACGATTTACAAGAGTTGACGATGTCAAATAGCAACGTACAAGTTCGAAGGCCAAGTCTTGATATTGTATCATAACACCACACTCCAGAAAGGATATCAGGCTATGCTTCATTGTGGGGTGAGTTCCCCGCCCCACGCACACTTTAGGCCTTGCTTTGATCGTTTCCCAAGGCCGTGCGCCAGACGGTCCGGATAACTGCGATGGATCACCCCCAGGGAGTCCTACGAACAGGTGATCGTGCAACAGTCCAGTTTGAGTTTATCTCGCACCCTGAGTACATGACGACTGGCTCTAAGATTCTGTTCAGAGAGGGTACCACGAAGGTATTGCCAATTGTGATCTCCCACCCCCCATCTAACCCTAGCACCTTCCAGGGCCTTGGGGTTGTCACGAAACTGCTATGATAGACAACCATGGTTCTGAACAGGAACCACGCCTAGCTCCAGCTTACCGGCCAAAAAATAGTCCAAGTGGAGGCTCAGCGCCCACAATTTGGCGGGTAGTGGCGTAGGCTAAGCCGGGTTCCCGTTCAAGGCCTATTTTTTCTCCGGTCCTCCCTAGACCCACGTTCTTTTGTATATCGGTGTATGCGGGTTTTTTCAAATGTGATATTTGTAGACCCATCCACATAGCATCGAGGGATGGGGTCATGAACGGGAAGAACCTCCTCGGGCTGTTGTCCAAGTCCGATCACCGGAAGAAATTTTGGACGCTCCTCTCACCAACGACCATCTGGCCCGCACACTGCTGCGTAGTCCCCAGATTAGACCACGGATACCCTCTCTGCACCCCTGCATTCTCATAGACTTCTCATCGCTGTACTACCTCTCTAGACTTATACTCAAAGCATAATGTCCCCTGCCACCACGGTTGACAATAACCAAGACTCCCAGTTCGCCCAGGTCCTAGAGGAACTTAAATCTGCCCCTACTGCTCCAGGTACGTTTTGTTCAACTCAAACCGATGGTCCCAAGTGACATCATGTTGAAAGATGCCAAGGCGGCTGCCGACAAACTTGCCCGTCAAATCGGCAAAGCTGGATTACAATCCCTAGAGTGTGTGCTTTTCCGCCCATTTCGCCACTCAAACCTGATACATCGATGATAGGGATGGGGATATCCTCAAAACGCTCTACACTTTTGCAAATAACAAGAAGTCCGGATACGAACGAGAATCCGCCGCCATCGGTATACACTCGTTGGCAACAATCCTCGGACCTCCTGCTGGTCCAGCCCTTCTTCCAACACTTCCCGTACTCTACGAGCTCTACATGGATAAAGGCGATGTGGTGCGAATCGCCGCTACGTCAGCCGTCAAGGCTATCATCAAACTCTTCCCCCCCGAATCTACTCGGTTGATATTCAGGAATCTCGAAGAGATGCTAGACAAGGCCAAATGGAAGGGAAAGGTCGGGATCTTAGATGCCTTCAGGAGCTTCGTTCCTACTGCCAAAACCCAAGTTGCGGACCAGCTCGGTGAAACTTTACCCAAGGTGGAAGCCGCCATGCATGACACTAAATCCGAAGTGCGTTCCCTGATGCATTTTCACGTTGGTTTTCTGATTCGAGTTTGTAAAAGGTATCTTCCGCCGCTAATAAATGCGCCACTACCTTGTGTACGACGTTGGAGAACGCGGATATCATCCCTCACATCCCAACCCTCGTTAAGTGCATGTCAAATCCTGAGGCTGTCCCTGCGTGTATCAAATCCCTATCGAGTACGACTTTCGTCGCAGAGGTCAAGGCCCCTGCCTTGGCGGTTCTGGTTCCGCTCCTACTCCGTGCTCTTAACGATCGTAGTATGGAAGTACAGCGTCGTACCGTTGTGGTCATCGATAACCTCGTTAAACTGGTCCGCGACCCTAGTATCGCGGCCATCTATCTCAGTCCTTTGGTAGAAGGAGTTGAGAAAATTGCCAAGGGTGCCGCTTTTCCTGAGGTAACCCACGATTTTCTACGCCCCCCCCCATTGTTATTGACACAGTGTAGGTACGGGCGTTTGCAGATACCGCCTTGGGCACCTTGATAAAATCCGGCGCATCAGCCACCGCACCGCCTCCAATCCCTCGCGATTACGCTGCAGAGGCCAGTGCAGTTAGGGCTGTCATTAGGAATATGTTCCCTCGGGAAGCTCTTCCAGCAACTGTAGACAGCCTCAGCGGTCCATTTTCCCTTACCGTTGACTTTGTTTCTTCTCTGCTCGGAGATCTAATTCACGGCGGCAAGTTCAACGATTCCGAGGCGTGGAACAAATGTGCCGGCATATACCTCGATCCCTGGTTGCGAGGCACTGATGCCACTGGGATATCTCTGGCCGAGAAGCTTCGCCTGCACTTTTTGGAAATAGACCTGGTACGGTTTGCACAAACTATGGGATTTATCCTTTGTCCTGATAACCGAACAGGCCAAGAGGGTCAAACGTGCAGAAATAGACGAATCTGAGGGTGAACTTCTCTGTGATACCGTCTTCTCCTTAGCATATGGTGCACTCCTCCTGTTGTCTCATACCAAGTTACGCCTTATCCGTGGCCGCCGTTACGGTATACTTGGCGCGAACGGTTCTGGAAAGTCGACGCTTATGCGACAACTCCGGGACGGGAAGGTCGAGAACTTCCCGCCTCAAGATCAACTTCGGTGTGTCATGGTAGAACATGCACTCCAAGGGGAGGACGCGAGTTTGTCTATCCTCGATTTTATCGCAGCTGGTAGGTGGATCGTTGCGGCACAGTTTGGTCACAGGTCCCTCATGCTCCCTTGTGACAGATAAGGCTCTGGCCAATGTTCCGAGATCGAAAATTCGAGACCAGCTGATCGAGGTTGGATTTGACGACGCCCGTCAGGGTGAAACCGTGGCTGGGCTCTCAGGTGGATGGAAGATGAAGCTTGAGCTTGCGCGTGCTATGCTTTATAATGCAGACCTGTTGCTCCTCGACGAAGTAAGTACGTCCTGACTGTTGGTTGACGATTCGCTGATTAGTCTCCAACCAAGCCCACTAATCACGTACGTTGCAATACTTACCGTGCTGTGACAACTACTGAAGCGACCTTAGTTGGATCGGGCGTCCGTACAATGGTTGGAGAACTACCTTATCGCTCGGAAACGAGTAACTTGTTTGATAATTAGCCACGACTCCGGGTTGGTTCTCCACTTCCGTGGTATCACACTGGCGCGCTGATACCTTGTCAGGTTTTTGGACAACGTTACCACGGATATCATCCATTATGAGTCCAAAAAGGTGCGTTGACCGCCTCCCGATCAACTCCTCTGCGGGACCTTATTGACTCCACCCCTTCTCATTAAAAAGTTGGTCTATTACCCTGGAAACCTGTCGGGGTTTGTTAAGGAACATCCCGAAGCCGAGTCTTACTATACGCTGGCTGCCACCTCGATCAAATTTGCGTTCCCTCCTCCTGGGTCGTTGATGGGTGTTCGCAGCAACACACGGGCAATCCTAAAGATGTCAAATTGCACTTTCACCTATCCTGGGAGGTCAGAGCCAAGCTTGTACGATGCATCGTGCGCCTTGTCTCTCTCAAGTCGCGTCGGGATTGTTGGACCAAATGGTGCTGGAAAGTCGACGCTCATCAAGGTTTTAACCGGAGAGGTAGAATCACAGGTGGGGACGATGTACAAACATCCCGCCCTTCGTATGGGATACGTCTCTCAACACGCCACCCACCACATCGAACGTCACTTGGAGAAGACACCAATCCAATATATCCAGTGGCGATTCCAAGATGGGCACGACCGTGAGTCGGCTAGGTCAACCTGATTAATCGTAGTTGCTTACTAGCGGGCTTCTTTCCACAGGCGAGGTTCTGGAGAAGGTTACTCGAGTTTTGACTCCTGAGGAACAGGCATTACTCGATCAAGATTGGGTCGGGAAGAATGGGACCAAGCGCAAGATGGAGGTATGCCGGTGGCGCTCGTCACGTTGTGGTGTAAGCGGCTAGCTCACGGCTATGCAGATGATAATGGGCCGGCAAAAGCTGAAGAAATCCTTCCAATACGAGATCAAGTGGAAAGGCCTGGACCATCGTTTCAACACCTGGGTTCCTCGGGAGGACCTGATTGCCAAGGGTTTCACAAAGCTCATGCAACAGTTTGACGACCTTGAATCATCACGCGAGGGCGCTGGTCAGCGCGATACGTCGCTACACATCGTTCGCAAGCACCTAGAGGACATCGGACTTGATGGCGATATCGCTCAATACAACGAAATCTCTGGATTGTCCGGTGGTCAGAAGATTAAGCTGGTCATCGCTGCGTGCCTGTGGAATAACCCCCAGATCTGTATCCTGGACGAACCTAGTAACTTCTTAGATCGTGAAGCTCTTGGGGGTCTGGCAGTTGCTATAAGAGATTGGGCTGGTGCGGTGGTTATCATCTCCCACAACAACGAGTTCGTCTCGGCATTGTGTACGTTCTATCGATTGGTCAGATTGTCGCCCTTTTGACTCCCTTACTCCTTGTAGGCCCTGAGATTTGGAATGTTGAAGCCGGGAGGGTCACGCACAAGGGCAAGAAGCCACTGATCGAGGACGCATTTAGCGACAAGAGAGGGAGTGGGGCGAACACTCCAGTGCGCTCCAGGGTGCAAACCCCGACGATATCTGCCAACGCCACTCCCGCGGGCAGCGGTGCAGAGAACGGCAAAGACGGGATGCCGGTGGTCAGGAAGAAGAAACTAACTCGCAACCAGATGAAGGCCCAGGAAGAACGGCGGAGGTTGCGGAAGCTCCGCTGGCTTACTCATGGTGGACCAAAGCCTGAAGACACCGACGATGATTAGAGTGTTTGATGGTTGTCACCCGTGTACTAAGTGCGAGACGGTTTTGTGAGTGTTGATGATGGCTATTACGTCGGTGTGCGTTTCTTCTATCGTACATACCAGCATTTACTACTGCTGTGTTTCGGAGGTCTTCGATTTGAAAGCATCCAACCACTGTTACGATGAAAGGGTTTAGGAAACATTCAGGCACCTGATCAAGCATGAACCCTGAGTACCAAACTATACATATCTCCCATCGCTGGCCAGGGAGACGATGGTAGGTTATTTCACCAACTTCAGGATCGGTGATATACCATCACCACGGCCCTTATCCTCGTCAGCGGCTGCTTCCGGAGATTCCGTTTGGGATGTTACAGATCCAAACGTTGGTCGATTAGGCCTTTTCTTGGTTTGTAGGGATGGAGGGTGGGCTGGGGACTCACCATCTCTGCAGCGTTCGCAACTCGGTGGGGACACAACGATCATACCAGAGACATGAATGCTGACACAGGTGTAGAGAAAGGTGGGCGATTAATTGGATCAAATGTGTCCAAGGGTGCTTTGTCTCCTCTTTATTGACACGGCGATACAACGGTCGTGCTTGAATAACATGAAATCTTGAGATCAGTATCGAATTCGACCTGACTGAAGCGCGAACGGCCACAAACTGTCGCCTCTTGTGGTCCTTTCTTTCTCGTTTCCCTCACAGCGGTGGTTTTTTCTTCTTTCATTCGGGCAAGATGAAGGGCCCACCAGGTAGCGTCGTGCTATCACGAGACCCATCACCAGCTCACCTATTTTCCCCCCACCCCAACTCTGATCATCAGCCTACACTGGCCATCTCATGTAACCACGTCCACAGTCAGGACGCACAGTACGAAGGTTTCTTTCAGGTCACTGGAAGGATGTTTTCTTCGCATTTAAACCAGGGGTCCTTGAGGTATGGTTCTATCTTCGAGACGAGTCTCTCTTTCCACATTTCTTGAGCCCCCAGTAATTCTGCTCTTCTTTCTCCTTTCCATCCCCCTGGTGTCTTTGAATAGATCACCACACGGGAGCAAGTTAGTTTCCCGCTGGACGACCCTTCCAGTGATTTTCGAGATGGCGCCTGCCTCAATGGTCAGTACGTTATCTCCAGCTCCTGGATCCGACCTTTAGTCTGACGGGTGAGGTAGTCATCTAAGAAGCGCGGGCCCGACCAAACCGGCGCGTCGACCGCCATCATAGCCCTCGTCGTGATCGTCTCAGCATGCGTCGTGATCCTCATCCTAATGCTCGTCCTCAAACGGCACTCCGCCAGGATCTTCGCATCTGGCGATGAGAACGACTTCTCCGACAACAGTGAAACGTGTCGTTCGAGCTTACGCCTCGTCGCGCGTCTGATGACGATTTCTGCACCCATTCCTCAACACGGGAGCGGCCTGTTCCGGGACGGTAAACGTTCGCCGTTGCGACCAGATCGGCCCACGCGACCTTGGGGAGAGGATGTCCCTTCCGGCTCTGTGCCGTCGGCTAGGGTACCACCGAAGCGGGGCCTCTCAACGATCCCCGTAAAGGCCTTCGCCATCCGACGCGTCCAACACAGCCAATACTCTCGGCCATTTCCATCAACCGGAGAGACGTTCGTCTTACCAACCGTTCGCGCACTTGCGGCTCCCAAGAGGGCATTTGATCGTAATCGTACACGGAGGGTGGAATTTGTGGGCACGGGTCCCGGTCATTTACTGTACGAGGACGGGGACGACGTAGCACCTGGGAAATCGATGCTACCATTGTAACGCGTCTTATTCAACGCGGATTATGAAGCATCTGTGTTATTTGCATCTAACCCACCTTCGACCCTCTCCTTTTTTGTGTGTGTACCGTTTCAAGGGCCTCTCCCTTCTTAATCACCATGCGGAAGTGTTCCGCACTTGTAGTAGTTAGGTTATATATCACCTCACATGCCTGTGTGGCAAACGCGCGATTAAACCTCCGCTCGAAGCACCGGCTACTGTGGAGAAGTCGTGGTCGTAAGACTCAAGCCACCAACGGCTACCAACGGAGGGAGAGCCAGTGCCGGGGCAAACAGTCTCGTGGGAAGAGCCACGTCCATCGGTAACCAATACCGGTATCTACATTCTTCTTGCCGTAATCTCGTCAGCCGTTGAGTCAATGATGTAAAAAAGAAAAGTGAAATTCGGCTGGCATCAAACTTACTCTGTGTACGCGTCAGGGGCTGCTCTCGCCTCTTTTTGACATGGCATTTCTGGGGGGGACACGACTCTGGGTGCTGCGCTGACGTGAATAGGTCACCAAGTGGCAAGCGGGGGTGGAGATCTAGAGTCCGGATGCAGTGACCGTAACACCCCGACCTTCTTCCCGTCGCAAGGGTAGCAAAGGATAATGATAGCCACGCACGGGTACAACGGAACGAACGGCCAGGCGAGTTTTATTTTCAGCGGTCAAAAGAGAACGCTTACTCACTTGTGCCATCGTGTTTCTCCGTGCCGCGAAAACGACAAGCTGGACTGATCTGCCACCGACACTTTCGCAGCAAGTGTCATTTCATCTCGGCACATCCATAGGTCAACGTGCACTGAGACCTGAACATTCGAACGATGGTAGGTTAGCCGAAGCGTGCAAACCCCCCGCATTGCAGATACCAACCATCGTTGCAGAGCCGTAACGCCTGTGGGATGGGGATCCAGGAGACCGCCATCAACGACCCCTCGCTTGACGCAGTGATAGCGTGAGGGTTCCGATGTTGATGTGAGAGTTCGGCGAGAGGTCCCCTCCCCCGTGATGCAGGCACTGGTCCAATTCCGGAGTCTGTTCCGGTGGGGGTGCTAACGGGTGCTCCACCCGACGCACCACTCAATCGAAATTGTGCAAGGGCACAGCAGAGGCCGAGACCTCGTGAGTAGCGGTAGAGAATCTGTGTGTATCAGATCAAGACCTGCTCGGCTTCGCAATACATACATACCGCAGCATCAAATGATATCGATCAGCCTTGTGATGCATGGCAACGGCCTCAAGGATGCAAAGCCGCATTGAATTGAAAGATGATTACAGTCGTTACAAATCCGAATACGAGGAAAACCAAACCCGTTCGATTCACATCGAAGGTATATTGAGAAAACAGGAAAGGAGCGAGGGCTCTAGAGCACCAGATGACAACAAAAGGGG
>Ga0307517_10000671_pt1 | contig 58755 bp, 47 predicted proteins | sample 23_EM_MG_FD_194515 | JGI IMG/M metagenome (GOLD analysis project Ga0307517, IMG submission 194515) | Populus trichocarpa ectomycorrhiza microbial communities from riparian zone in the Pacific Northwest, United States - 23_EM | ecosystem: Host-associated > Plants > Roots > Unclassified | place... | reverse complement strand
ACCGAGCAGCGCAGTGCAGTCGGTGCGCAGCACCGACCGCCACCGCATGAGCGCCCGGCGGGCAGCCCTTGCCGCGACGCGCCGAAGCCAGACAAGAGCGGACGCTCACGAACAGCCGCATCGGGCCGAAAGCTGAACTTCGCGGGGGTTTCGCTCAGGCCGGGATCACGCTCACTTCGACATCCAGCTGCTGATCGCCACCGCCGAAGATCACGCCGCGCAGCGGCACGACATCGGCGAAGTCGGCGCCCCAGGTCAGCGTGATGTAGCGCGCATCGGCGAGCTGGTCGTTGGTCGGATCGAACTCGACCCAGCCATGCTGCGGCGAGTAGGCTGCGACCCAGGCGTGCGAGGCGTCCACGCCCATCAGCCGCGGCATGCCGGGCGGCGGGTCGGTGAGCAGGTAGCCCGACACATAGCGCGCCGGCAGGCCCCAGCCACGCAGGCAGGCGAGCATCAGGTGCGCGAAGTCCTGGCACACGCCGCTGCGCTGGTACAGCACTTCGTCGACCGAGGTGCTGACGGTGGTCGCGCCGGGCTCGAACTCGAACTCGTCGTGGATGCGGTGCATCAGCTCGGACACCGCGTCCAGCCATGGCCGCCCGCGCGCGAAGGACTTGCTCGCGTACTGCCGCGCGCCTTCGGACAGCGGCACCAGCGGCGTCGGCTCGCACATGCTCGCGGGCACCAGATCGTCTTGCTGCGGCTCGCGCCGGATCGCGTCGCGCACCGCTTCCCAGCTCAGCGGCGCGGGCGCCGTGAAGCCTTGCGACTGCGTCATCGCGCCCATCGTCTGAGACTGCGACGGCGCCGCCGGCAGCAGCAGCTCCACCGACGGCCGCGCCGAGACCTCGACCAGGCACTCCATGCGCACGCGCAGCATGCGGTGTGCGCCATGCAGGCCGAAATGCGTGACGGTGTTGCCGAAGCTGTCGAGCTCGTCGCGGCGCTCGTCGGCCGGTGGGTCGATCTGTACCGAGTGCGACAGCAGCCGCTGCCACGGCAGCATGCGCGGCGTCAGGCGTGCGACCTGCCACGACTGCGACACCGGTGCGGTGTACGCATAGCGGGTTTCATGGTGGACCGTGTAGCGTTCCGGAGTCATTGGCACCCCTCGGCTCGCGGGTACGCGAACCGGTCCCCCGAGGGGACCCGGGCCGGCTTGGGAGCGGCCCGGCGCTCGGCCCGGCCCTCGCGGATCGCCGCAAGATGCAGCATCAGGCGACCAGCGACAGCACGCTGCGCGACTCGGCATGCGAGAAGAACTTCAGCGTCAGCTCGTCCGAGACCGTGCTCGCGCATTTGCGCAGCTGATCGAGCAGGGTCGCCAGCGCTTCGCTCTCGGGATGCAGATCCAATGCGGACAGGTCGCGCAGCGCGGCTTGCGCTGGCGCCAGCACGTCGCTCGCGAAGCGGCCGTGGCTGAGCTCGAGCTTGGCGATGTATTCGGCCAAGCCCTTGACCTGGAACGCGATCGCGCGCGGGTTGGTGTCGTCGCGCACCAGCAGGTCGAGCACCGGCAGCCACTCCGGCGCGACCAGGTAGCGTGAGCGGTAGGTGCCGGTCGAATCGGTGAGGTCGAGCAGCCAGTCCAGGCCGTGCGCGTGGCCCTCTTGGGTCGCGACCTGCAGCGCGTTGCACAGGTTCGACAGCCGTTCGATGCGCCGCCCGATCGACAGAAAGCGCCAGCCGGTGCTGCGCGTCATGCCGTCGAGCACGAAGCCCGACAGCGTCATCATCGACGTGACCGCGCGATCGAGCCAGCTCAGCGCGAGCGGCAAGGCCGCGCCGCGCTGGAACACCGGATCGGCGGCGAGCTGGTTCAGCGTGCGCCAGTTGTCGGCCGACATGCGATCACGCAGGTTGAACGCGGTGCGCGCGAGCTGGCGCAGCCGCGTCGCGAGCGCTTCGTCGGGATGGGTGGCGGCGCGCAGCAACGCGACGCGGGCGTCCTCGGTGTCGTCGATCAGGCCGATGCGCTGCGCCAGCACGATCGCCGGCGCGATGCCGTCGGACGGCTCGGCCGCGTGGTCGAGCACGCCGGCGATCGCGACGCGCAGCGTGCGCGCCGCGCTGTCGCAGCGCTCGCCGTAGCGGCCATACCAGAACAGGTTCTCGGCCGAACGCGACGGCAGGTTGACGTGCGAGCCGACCAGGTCGCCGGGCGTGACCGTCGTCGACAGCAGCGAGAACGACGCGTTCACCGGCGCGCCCGACAGCACCCAGGTGTCCTTCGAGCGCCCCCCGCGCTGCATCGCGATCACGCGCGAATCGCCGTCGACCGCAACCCGCGTCAGCCCGCCCGGCATCACGCGGTAGCCGTCGGGTGTGGCGACCGCGAATACGCGCAGGCCGACGGCGCGCGACACGAGCCGCTCGGAACTCTCGCGCGACACGGGCCGATCCGATCCGCCGCGCGACGCGAGCGCCTCGCGCACGCTGCGTTCGCGTTCGAGCACCGGCGCCCGCGACACCTGCACCCATTCCTGCGCGACGAAGCGCTGCGGCCGCGCCGCGACCTTGGCGCGCAGCAGCACGCGCTCGTCGGCCGAGAGGTCGGCGCCGAACAGCGCGGGCTCGCGCGCCGAGCGCTCGAGGGGCTTGATCAGCAGCTTGTCGAGTCGCTTCCAGGCGTCGTCGAACGCGGCCGGCTCGCCCAGCCACCAGGTCGCGACCGAGGGCAGCTTCAGCGGCTCGCCGAGCAACTGCTCCGACAGCTTGGGCAGGTAGCCGAGCAAGGCGCCGGATTCGATCACGCCCGAGCCGATCGCGTTGCCGATGAACACCGTGCCGCGGCGCGCGCAATCGGTCAACCCGGCCACGCCCAGCGCCGAATCCGAACGCAGCTCGAGCGGGTCGCAGTAGTCATCGTCCTGGCGGCGCAGGATCGCGTGGACGCGCTTCAGGCCCTCGACCGTCTTCATCCAGACGCAGCCGCTGCGCACCGTGAGGTCGTTGCCCTCGACGAGCGGGAAGCCGAGATAACGGGCCAGCAGCGCGTGCTCGAAATAGGTCTCGTTGTACGGGCCGGGTGTCAGCAGCACGACCAGCGGCGGGCCCTCGCCCGGGCCGGGTTTGGGGGCCCAATGCAGCAGCGAGTCGCGCAGCGCGGCAAAGAACGACGCAAGGTGCTGCACGTGCAGGTCGCTGAACATCTGCGGAAACACGCGCGACACGACGAGCCGGTTCTCGAGCGCGTAGCCGGCGCCCGAAGGCGCTTGCGTGCGGTCGCTGACGACCCACCAGCCGCCGTCGGGCGCGCGCGCCAGATCGGCCGCGTACTGGAACAGGTGCACGCCGCCGGCCGGGCGGATCGCCTGCGCCGGGCGCAGAAAGCCGCTGTGGCCGAACACCACCGGCGGCGGCAGCGCGCCGCTGCGCAGCAAGGTCTGCGGGCCGTAGATGTCGCCGAGCACGAGGTTGAGCAACTCGGCGCGCTGCGCGATGCCGGCCTCGATACCGGCCCACTCGTCGGCCGAGAGCAGCAGCGGCAACGGGTCGACTTCCCAGGGCCGATCGGCGCCTTTCGGGTCGGCGTAGACGTTGTAGGTGATGCCGTTCTCGCGGATCTCGCGCTCCATCAGCGACAGCGTGTCGCCGATCTCCATGCTGGGGCGGGACGCGAGCTCGCGCAGGAAGACGTCCCAGTGTGCACGCGGCACGCCGGCGCTCGCCAGCAACTCGTCATAGCGAGTCGGAGGCACGGCGTAGTCGGCGAGCAGGTCTGTCAACATCGGTGGGGGGCGTCGCAACTCATCACGGGTGGCATTGTCGCCTTGCGCGGCGCCGTCCATGGTTCAACCGCCCAGCGCGGCCACCTCTTCGCTCAGCCGGTGGACGATCTCGTGGGCGCTGCGCAACATGTTCTTCAGCAGCGCGCTCTCGATCTGCGGATGGCTGATGCCCAGCTGCCCGAACGCCGCGGCGTCCAGGACCCGGCAGTCGACCTCGGTGCGCGCGATCACGTCGGCCGACCGGGTGCCGCCGTCGACCAGCGCCAGCTCGCCGAAGCACATACCCGCCGACAGCGTCGACAGGCGCTTGGGCACGCCCAGCACCGACGGCAACGCCACTGTCACCTGGCCGCGCGTGATCAGGAACAGGGCCTCGGCGCGGTCGCCGTAGCCGACGATGTACTCGCCCGGCGCGCAGCGCCGGTGCGCCAGCAGCGACTCGAGCGTCTCGATGGCGACCGGGGCGAGCCCGCGGCACAGGTCGTTGCCGGCGAGGTCGACGTCTGGCGCATGCCCCGGACCCTCGTGCGCGGCGAGCATTTGGTTCTCGCACCACTCGATCGCGCTGTCGAGGTCGCTCTGGCACTGCAGGCGCCACGGCGCGGCATGTGCCACGCGCTGCTCGTCCAGCTGGCGCAGCAGCCGGCCGTGCTTGTCGCAGCCGGTCAGCACGAGGCGTTGGCCGCGCTCGTGCATGATCGTGATCAGGTCGAACAGCATGCGCGCGGCCGGCCCGCCGACCTCGGTCACGCGCTTGAAGTCGAGCACCGCGATCGTCAGCGCGTCGCCGGCATCGACGACGGCACAGACCACCGCCTCGATCGCCGGGAACAGCAGGTCGCCCTGCAGCTCGTAGACACGAACCCCGCGGCCGGCGCGCTGAAGCAGCTCGCGCTCGGCGTCCTGCCGGCGCCGCTTCGAGCGCACTTCGGCGACGCTGTAGCGGGCGCGGAACACCGAGCGCGACGAGCGCGCGCTGCGCAGGAAGTGCAGGTCCAGGTCGTGCGAGAGATCGCGGCACACCGCCAGGCCGCGGACGCTGTTGCCGTGCTTGTCGAGCCGCGGCGAATAGACGCCGATGCCGAGCTGCCCCGGCAGCACCACCATGATGCCGCCGCCGACCCCGCTCTTGGCCGGCATGCCGACGCGAAACACCCATTCGCCGGCCGCGTCGTACAGGCCGCAGGTGGTCATCAGGCTGAGCACGCGCTCGACGTGCACCGCCTCGACCGCGCGCTCGCCGGTGATCGGGTTGACGCCACCATTGGCCAGCGTCGCGGCCATCACGCTGAGGTCGCGGCAATCGATCGAGATCGAGCATTGCCGGAAGTACAGGTCGAGCGCCGGGTCCGGGTCGTCGACGATTTCGAAGCTGCGCAGCATGTGGCCGATCGCGCGGTTGCGGTGGCCGGTGGCGCGCTCGGACTCGAACACGGCGGCATCGATGTCCAGCGCGCGGCCCGCGTAGAGCGAATACACCTCGAGCAGCCGGGCCAGCTTGTCCTGCGGCGAGCGCCCGGCCACCAGCGACACGGCCGTGATCGCGCCGGCGTTGATCATCGGGTTCAGCGGCCGGCCGGTGCCGGGCTCGAGGCTGATCGAGTTGAACGCCTCGCCGGTCGGCTCGACGCCGATGCGGCTCAGCACCTCGTCCAGGCCGCGATCACCGAGCGCCAGGCCATAGGTCAGCGGCTTGGAGATCGACTGGATCGTGAAGCGGTGGTCGGCATCGCCGACGTCGTAGACCTTGCCGTCGGTGGTCGCGAGGCAGATCGCGAAGCGGTCGGGCTCGACCACCGCGAGCTCCGGGATGTAGGTGGCGACGGCACCGTCGCGATTGCCGGCATGGCGCGCGAGCAAACTCTCCAGGTACCTGTGTATCGGCGATCGCTCGCGCTCGATGTCAGACATGAATCTCCCTGCTGCGGCGACGCGATGCCCCTGCAACGGCGCAGAGCGCCACGGCCGGTCGACCACCCGGCCGTGCAGCACTGCAAATGTCAGGCCCGCCGCAAGTCCAGCGTGAACGGGAAGTTCGGATTGCGCTCTTCCTTGCCGACCTTCATCACGCCCGGGGTGTGGCCGGTGCGGAAGAAGCGGCCAAGGCGGCGCGCCTCGGCCTCGTACGCGTTAACCGGGAAGGTGTCGTAGCTGCGCCCGCCCGGATGCGCGACGTGGTACTGGCAGCCGCCCATCGAACGGCTCATCCAGGTGTCGACCAGGTCGATCACGAGCGGCGCGTGCACGTCGATGCTGGGGTGCAGCGCGCTCGGCGGGTTCCAGGCGCGGTAGCGCACGGCGCCGACGAACTCGCCGACCTTGCCGGTCGGCTGCAGCGGGATCACGCGGCCGTTGCAGGTCAGCACGTGGCGATCACCGATCAGGCCGGTGACGAGGAACTGCACGCGCTCGACCGACGAATCGACGAAGCGCGCGGTGCCACCGACAGCGCCCTCCTCGCCCATCACGTGCCAGGGCTCGAGCGCGAGCCGGACTTCGACGTCCACGCCCATCGCTGCGAAATCGCCCAGGCGCGGGAAGCGGAAGTTCAGATGCGGCGCGAACCACTCGGTCTTCATCGGGTAGCCGAACGCGTTGAGCTCCTCGACCACGTCGCACAGATCCTGCCAGATGAAGTGCGGCAGCATGAAGCGGTCGTGCAGCTCGGTGCCCCAGCGCTTCAGGCGTTCTGGGCGGTACGGCTGCTTCCAGAAGCGCGAGACGAGCGCCCGCATCAGCAGCTGCTGCGTCAGGCTCATGCGCGCATGCGGTGGCATCTCGAACGCGCGCATCTCGAGCAGGCCGAGGCGCCCGGTCGGGCCGTCGGGCGAATACAGCTTGTCGATGCAGAACTCGGCACGGTGGGTGTTGCCCGAGACATCGATCAGCAGGTTGCGCATCAGCCGGTCGACCAGCCACGGCGGCACCTGGCCGTTCTCGGCGGTGATGCGCTTCAACTCGGCGAACGCGATCTCGATCTCGTAGACCGAGTCGTTGCGCGCTTCGTCGACGCGCGGCGCCTGGCTCGTCGGGCCGACGAACAGGCCCGAGAACAAATAGCTCAGCGCCGGGTGGTTGTGCCAGTACGCGACCATGCTCGCGAGCAGGTCGGGGCGGCGCAGGAACGGCGAATCGGCGACCGTCGCGCCGCCGAGCACGAAGTGGTTGCCGCCGCCGGTGCCGGTGTGGCGGCCGTCGAGCATGAACTTCTCGGTCGACAGGCGCGTCTCATGCGCCGACTGGTACAGGTGCGTGGCTTGCTCGACCAGCTCGCCCCAGCTGTGCGCCGGGTGGATGTTGACCTCGATCACGCCCGGGTCCGGCGTGACGCGCAGCAGCGCCAGGCGCGGGTCCTTCGGCGGCTCGTAGCCCTCGAGGATCACCGGCAGCTTCAGGTCGAGCGCGGTGTCTTCGACGGCGCAGACCAGCTCGAGATAGTCCTCGAGCGAGTTCGCGGGAGGCATGAAGATATAGAGACGCCCGTTGCGCGGCTCGGCACTCATCGCGGTGCGGGTGACGAAGGCAGCGGACTCGAAGCGGGCCGGCGCACGCGTCGCGCGCAAGTCCTGCACGTTGGTGCCCGCGTTCTTGGCGTCGCCCGTCAGCGCGGCGCGCGAGCGGTCGCCAAAGCTGGCGCCCGGGGCACCGGCCCCGGACGCGGGGCCGCCAGCCGCGCCTTCTTCGGTCGCCAGCTTCGCAAAGCGCAGGCGGCGATACGCCGGCAGCGGCGCGAAGGCCTGGGTTTGATCGGGCGGGTGGACCCAGGGCAGATCGCTGTCCTTGGCCCAGGGCTGCGAGTCGAGCGGCAGGCGATAGCCCATCGCCGAATCGCCCGGGATCAGGTAGCAGCGCTCGGCGCGCAGAAACCACGGGCCGGTCTGCCAGCGCGGCGTGCCGTTCGGGTGGCGCGCGACCGGCAGCACGTGGCCGACGACCTTGTCCAGGCCCTGTGTGAAGATCTTGCGGATGCGGTCGCGCTCGAGCGGATCGGCCAGGCGCGCGTCGAACGGATCGACGTTGGTCGGCAGCTTGCGCTCGCGCCACAGGTAGTACCAGGTGTCTTCATAGGCCGGGAACACGTACTGCGGGCTCAGGCCGAGGCGCTTGGCGACGCCTGCCAGGAAGCGGTGCGCATGGGCCTCGGTGACGCCGTAGTCCTGGTGTTCGTCGGCGAACAGTTCGGGGTGCGTCCAGACCGGCTCCTTGTCCTTGCGCCAGAACAGGTTCAGCGACCAGCGCGGCAGCTGTTCGCCCGGATACCACTTGCCCTGGCCGTAGTGCAGCAGACCGCCCTCGCCGTACTTGGCGCGCAGCTTGTCCATCAGGTCGGCGCTGAGCAGGCGCTTGGTCGGGCCCATCGCCTCGGTGTTCCACTCCGCGCCTTCGCGGTCGTCGACCGACACGAAGGTGGGCTCGCCGCCCTGCGTCAGGCGCACGTCGTTGCGGCGCAGGTCTTCATCGACCTGGTGGCCGAGTTGGTCGATCGTCGCCCACTGTTCTTCGGTGTACGGCAGCGTGACGCGCGGCGCCTCCCAGACGCGCGTGACCGACATGCCGTGCTCGAACGTGGTCTCGCATTCGTCGATCGCGCCGCTCACCGGCGCGGCCGAACCGGGCTCGGGCGAGCAGGCGAGCGGGATGTGACCTTCGCCGGCGAGCAGGCCCGAGGTCGGGTCCAGGCCGATCCAGCCGGCGCCCGGCAGAAAGACCTCGCACCAGGCGTGCAGATCGGTGAAGTCGACCTCGGTGCCGCTCGGGCCGTCGAGCGATTTGACGTCGCTCTTGAGTTGGATCAGGTAGCCCGAGACGAAGCGCGCCGCGAGGCCGAGGTGGCGCAGCAGCTGCACCAGCAGCCAGCCGGTGTCGCGGCACGAGCCGCTGGCCTTCGTGAGCGTCTCTTCGGGCGTCTGCACGCCCGGCTCCATGCGCACGAGGTAGCCGATGTCGCGCTGCAGCTTCTGGTTCAGCGACACCAGCCAGTCGTTGGTCGGCGTCTTCTCGCGCGGCACCGCGGCCAGGTAGGCCTCGAACGCCGGCGTGAGCGGCGTCTTGATCATGTATGGCGCGAGCTCGGTCGCGACCTCCGGCTCGTAGCCGAACGGGTAGTGCTCGGCCGACGGTTCGAGGAAGAAGTCGAACGGGTTCAGCACCGCCATCTCGGCGACCAGGTCGATCTCGATCCGGAAGCTCGTGGTCTTGTCCGGGAACACCAGGCGCGCGAGATAGTTCGACTGCGGGTCCTGCTGCCAGTTGATGAAGTGCGTGGCCGGCTCGACGCGCATCGAGTAGCTCAGGATGCGGGTGCGCGAATGCGGCGCCGGGCGCAGCCGCACGATCTGCGGGCCGAGGTTGATCGGCCGGTCGTAGCGGTAGTGCGTGACGTGGTTCAGCGCAACGTGGATGGACATTCAGACCTCGAAACGAAGAAGGGGTCGCGCACGTTCAAGCCGCAACGGGAACCAGGAAGTCGCGGCTGATGCCAACGCCGAGCGTGCCGACACGATCGAGGAACTGCGTCAGGTAGGCGTGCAGCCCGGTGGCGAGGATCTCGTCGATGCGGCCGTACTGCAGATCGGCCTGCAGGCGGCCGGCGCGGCGCAGCGTGTCGGCACTCTGCTCGTTCGCGACCATCTTCAGGTTGGTCACGACCTCCTGCATGCAGGCGGCCAGCGAGCGCGGCATGTCCGGGCGCAGGATCAGCAGCTCGGCAACCTTCTCGGGCCGGATCACGTTGCGGTAGGCCTTGCGGTAGACCTCGAAACCCGAGACCGACCGCAGGATGCCGGACCAGTGATAGAAGTCGACCTCGATGTCCTTGCCGCTGCCGCTGCTGCCGTTGGTGCCGCCGTAGTACTCGCTCTCGACCGCGTGGAACTTCACGTCGAGCAGCCGCGCGGTGTTGTCGGCACGCTCCAGGAAGCTGCCGATGCGCAGGAAGTGGAAGGCCTCGTCCTGCAGCATTGTGCCGACCGTCACGCCGCGCGACAGGTGCGAGCGGAACTTGACCCACTCGAACATGCTGCTCGGGTCGCGCAGGAACGAATCGTTCGCGACCATGCGCTGGAACTCGAGCCAGGTCTGGTTCTGCGTCTCCCAGACCTCGGTGGTGAGCGTGCCGCGCACCGCGCGCGCGTTCTCGCGCGCCGCCTGCAGGCAGTTGCGGATGCTCGAGCCGTTGGCCGCATCGCTCACCATGTAGTGCATCACGTTGTCGGGCGTGACGGCGCCGTAGTGCTTCGCGAAATCGCCGGTCAGCTCGCTGATGCCGAGCAGGCCTTTCCAGCCCTTCTCGGCCGCGTCGGCCGCCTGCGGCAGCAGCGAGGCCTGGTAGTTGACGTCGAGCATGCGCGCGGTGTTTTCGGCCCGCTCCATGTAGCGCGCCATCCAGAACAAGTGGTCGGCAGTTCTTGAGAGCATGTCGTGTTCTCCGGTCTCAGGCTTCCAGCACCCAGGTGTCTTTTGTGCCGCCGCCCTGTGACGAGTTGACGACCAGCGAGCCTTCTTTCAACGCGACGCGTGTCAGGCCGCCGGGCACCATCTGCACCTCCTTGCCCGAGAGCACGAAGGGCCGCAGGTCGATGTGCCGCGGCGCGATGCCGCTGTCGACATAGGTCGGGCAGGTCGACAGGCTCAACGTCGGCTGCGCGATGTAGCCGCTCGGGTTGGCCATCACGGCCTTGCGGAAGTCCTCGATCTCGGCCTTGGTCGCGGCCGGGCCGATCAGCATGCCGTAGCCGCCGGCGCCGTGGACTTCCTTGACGACGAGCTCGTGCAGGTTGGCCATCACGTACTTCAGGTCCTCGGCCTCGCGGCAGAGGTAGGTCGGCACGTTGTTCAGGATCGGCTTCTCGCCGAGGTAGAACTCAATCATCTTCGGCACGTACGGATAGATCGACTTGTCGTCGGCGACACCGGTGCCGATCGCGTTCGACAGCGTGACGTTGCCGGCGCGGTAGGCGCGCAGCAGGCCGGCGCAACCAAGCGTCGAATCCTTGCGGAATGCCTCCGGATCGAGGAAGTCGTCATCGACGCGGCGGTAGATCACGTCGACGCGCTTCGGCCCCTGGGTCGTGCGCATGTAGACGAAGTTGTCCTTCACGAACAGGTCCTGGCCCTCGACCAGCTCGATGCCCATCTGCTGCGCGAGGAACGCATGCTCGAAGTACGCGCTGTTGTGCATGCCGGGCGTGAGCACGACGACGGTCGGCTCGTTCACCGAAGGCGGCGCGACCGAACGCAAGGTCTCGAGCAGCAGGTCGGGGTAGTGCGCGACCGGCGCGACGCGGTGCTGGCTGAACAGCTCGGGGAACAGCCGCATCATCATCTTGCGGTCTTCGAGCATGTAGCTCACGCCGCTGGGCACGCGCAGGTTGTCCTCGAGCACGTAGTAGCCGCCGCTGCCATCGGGGTTGGCGGCGCGGATGATGTCGATGCCCGAGATGTGCGAGTAGATGCCGCCCGGCACGTCGACGCCCATCATCTCGGGACGAAACTGCGCGTTCTTCAGGATCTGCTCGGCGGGCACATGGCCGGCCTTGATGATCTCCTGGTCGTGGTAGACGTCGTGGATGAAGCGGTTCAGCGCCGCGACGCGCTGCGCCAGGCCCTTCTCCATCTCGACCCACTCGTGCGACGGAATCACGCGCGGGATCAGGTCGAACGGGATCAGGCGCTCGTTGCCGTGGCCGTCTTCGTCCTTCGCGCCATAGACGGCGAAGGTGATGCCGACGCGGCGGAAGATCACCTCGGCCTCTTCGCGGCGCGACAACATCACATCGACCGGTTGCTGCGCGAGCCAGCGGTCATAGCCGCGGTAGTGCTCGCGCACCGTGTCGCTGTTGGCCCTCATTTCGTCGAAAGCTGGTCTCATCGGCGGTCTCCTCGAGCACAGGTTAGCAAATTCCAGGCCACTTCCGGGCAGGTTCACGGATCATAGGCGGCGCCGCGATCCACCCGGTGATGCCAGTATCGGCGCGCCGCGTCGCGTTGGCACACGCCCTCGGGCGCGCCGCCCGCGACCCAGCGCCATGCGCCGCAATCGGGGCTGACGTGGACCTCGATGTCGCGCTCCACGTAGCGTGCCATCACGTCCGGCGCCGGGTGACCGAAGCGGTTGCGGTAGCCGGCCTGGAAGACCGCGACGCGCGGCTTCACGGCATCGAGGAACGCGGCCGTCGAGGATGTGCGGCTGCCGTGGTGCGGCACGATCAGCACGTCGCTGCGCAAGGCCTCGGGCGAGCTGGCCACAAGCGCGGCCACCAGCGCGGCCTCCTGCTCGCGCTCGATATCGCCGGTCAGCAGCACGCTGCGTGCGGCGTGGCCGGCGCCGTCGGCCGCGCTGCTGACGCGCAGCACACACGACATCGCGTTCGACTTCAGCGCGCGCTCGTAGTCGAGCGCGTCGGGCCGCAGCACCTCGAAGCGCACACCGTCCCAGATCCACGACTGGCCAGCCGCGCAGCGCGTCGTGTGCGTCGCCTGCGCGAGCAGCGGATGAGCGGCTTCGAGCGAGCTCAGCACATCGCTCACCGGCATCGCCTTCATCACGGCGGCCGCACCGCCGACGTGGTCGAGGTCGCGGTGGCTGAGCACGAGCCGATCGAGTCGCGCCTCGCCGCGCGCGCGCAGCAGCGGCAGCAGCACGCGCTGGCCGGCATCGCTGTCGCGCGAGTACTGCGGGCCGGCGTCGAACACCAGCACATGCGCCTGTGTGCGCACCAGCACCGAGGTGCCCTGGCCGACGTCCATCGCGAGCACGTCGAAGGCGCCCGCGGCCGGCACGTCGCGTGGCGGCAGGATCAGCACGACGAGCAGCGGCAAGGCCAGCGCGCGCGCCCGCCACGGCAGCGGCAGCACCAGCAGCACCGCGCCGAGCAGGCCGGCGAGCTGCGCCCACAGCGGCGCGACCGGCGCGACCCACACCGCACCCGGCAGCTGCGCGAGGCCGCCCAACACCCCATTGAGCTGCTGCACGACCCAGGCCGCGACCGTCCACAGTGGCACGAGCGCGATGCCGAGCAGCGCGAGCGGTGTGATCACGAGCGTGATCAACGGAATCGCGATCAGGTTCGCCGCGAAGCCGACCAGCGACAACTGCTGGAAGAACACCAGCGACAGCGGTGCCAACCCGACGGTGGCGATCACCTGGGTGCGCAGGTCGCGGCGCACGCTGGCCCACGCGGTCGTGGCCCAGCGGCGCAAGCGCCCGACGTCGTTCGCGGCCGTGGACCCCACGTCGTGGTTCGACGACGCCATCAACAAGCCGACCGCGACGAACGACAACCAGAACCCGGCCTGCATCAAGGCCCAGGGATCGATCGCGGTGACGACGAGCGCGGCCAGCAACAGCACGAGCAACCACGGCCAGCGCAGCCCCAGCGATTGCAGCAGCGTGACGGTGGCGAGCATCCAGATCGTGCGCTGCGACGGCACGCCCCAGCCCGAGAACAGCGCATACGCCGCGGCACAAACGAGCCCGCCCCAACGCGCGGCGAGCGGCGTCGGCAGCCGCAGCGCGGCGCGTTCGCTGCGCCGCCACAGCGCGGCGATCACGCCCCCGGCGAGCCACGCGAACATCGTGATGTGCAGGCCGCTGATGCTCAATAAGGTAACCAGCAAAACATACTAACCCGTAACGAAGGCCCGGACTGTAACGACTGAACCGTTACACGTGCCGGGCCTTGTTGCTTGGGCTACACCTAGTCCGCGAGATGCGCTTCGCAAGCCTGCCGTAGGTACTTCAGGAACTGCTTCGAGAACTTCTTCGGAGCACCTCTGTCCAGTCCCCGCCCTTGGTACTCGACGTCGGTCCCATCAGCCAGCATCTCGTGGTACGGGTCCCGATCTTCGGCCTGAGCTGGCAGGTCGACATATTGCCGCTTGTACCGCAGATCGTAGAACAGCATCACGACACCACCATTTGCGTCACCGTGTCGTTGGTATGTCGCGCCGAGCGTGAAGGTCTCTCCTTTATGTGCGAACTTCACGCGAGGGTGGCCAAGCATTTGTTCGAACGGAAAGGGCGGGTTGATTGTCAGACTTTTAGTCATTGGATTCCTCTGTTAGTCACTTTTCACGCACCGCGCACGATTCATGCGCACTCGCACAACTTTTCAAGAATCAGCATTTCACCTAACTCGCTAACTCACTACTTCGTCACCTGCCCACCGAACCTTGTCCGAGTTAGCCACCGCGCTCAAGTGCACGAACTTCTGCCAGCGGAGGCTCCGCGCCCAAAGGGTGTACACGCCAGGAACGTCAGCTCCGCGCTTGACCGTTCGAATCCACAAATCGCGCGGCAACTGCAGCCGGAAGTGCACCTTCAACTGCTTTGGGTCCCATGACCACACCGCCGCCTTTGGCAGGACCTCCCACACACCCATGAATTCGACCGCAACGAGACGTTCGAACTGCACGTCATTGCTTAGGCACCACTTCCGTGCAAGCTCCTCGCCGACGAGTTGCATCCACTCCTCATCGACGACGTAGCTCATACAAGCTTCGCAACGCCCATGATGCTTTGAGGGATCGAGACAGCCTTACGCTTTTCGGCGAGCGTCGCTTCGCATTCCCTGCGGAAGACCTGGTGTCGCGCGATGGTGGACCAGTTCGACGAGCCGCTGTTCAAGATGATGTGGGCGCTCGGACACTCATCTGAACGTCAAACCGCGCAGTACATCGGTTTGCTGACGGACGAAGTTGCAGGGTTGTACGAGCACGTCGTCTAGGCCCTCTTTTCTATTTCCAGGCCCAATCCGTGAAGAGGCGAACACCATAGTTCGTGTGCGCGTCGGAGCGCCGGTTACCCCAGCCAAGACAGGCGTCGTTAGGGACAGCTTTCGTTCGCGCCTTGATGCGGCGGATGGTCGACCTTCGCTGGCTCATCACGCGGTTGGCTCCTCATGTTCGCGAGCATCTGTTTGATGACAAGCAGATCAGGCGGAAGAGTCTCGTGTACAGCGTACTTCATGCGTCGTTCTGGTGGTGGCGCGCGTTTCGTCATCACGCTTCCTTCCAGTTGAACCCAAGCAGATCACCCTTCACCGAGTACACGCACGTTGCTGTGGCGTACGGGCGGTCGAAGCTAAGCTGAACGGCGAAGTCGGTGGTAGGCGTATGAGAGAACGGGTAACTTCGTCCGCTCACGTACCGCTGCCTTCAGCATCACGGAGACCGAAGCGATCGGCGCGGCCCTGGCTCGCCTCAAGAAGCTCGCATTCGGCATCGTTGAGACCGAGACCATCACCGTCGCTTTTGGCAAGCTGAAGCTGCTCGGGTTCAGCATCTCGGAGGCCGAGGCGATCACCGGAGCAATCATCCGCACACGTGGTGTGGGCTACAGCATCGCTGAGACCGTCTCACAGGCCGTGATCGCGGCACGTGTCCGTGGACTGGTGCTTCCGGTCGCTGAGGCTAAGGCCATTGCGGCCAGCTTCGCTCGCTCGCGGAAGGTGGTGGTACCGATCACCGAGACCCAAACGCTCGGCTTCTCGCTGGCTCGGCTGAAGCAGCTCGCACTCGCACTGGCTGAGACGCTCGGCTACGGTTTCAGCCTGGCGAAGCTGAAGCAGCTCGCTGCAGCCATCGTCGAGACTGAAACGCACACGTTCGGCGGGCTGCGTCGCACCCGCAACGTCATCGAAGCCATCAACGAGGTAGCTGGCTACGCGGTCACAGGGCTCGCCCGTACCCGTGGTGTGTCATTGACGAGCACCGAAACAGAGGTCATCACGGCAACCGTCAATCGTCTGCGGGCGGTCGTTGCGGCCCTGCAGGAGGTCGAGACCGTCACCGGCTCGCTCGCTCGCAAGCGCAACATCGCGGCCACGATTGCTGAGGTGGAGACCGTCACCGCCTCGCTCAACCGTCTGAAGCTGCTCAGCTACGTGATCCAGCAGACCGAGGCCCACTCGTTCTGGATCAGCCGCGCTCGCAAGGTGAACCTTGGCATCTCCACCCGATCCCTCAGCTTCCTGGCATCGATGATCAGCTCTGGCAGTTGCTCGGCGTGATGCTTGGTATGGGCGGTCTGCGCACGTTCGAGAAGATCAAGAAGGTCGCGTGAGACTCACGCCGCCATCAGTTGCTTCAATGTATCGGCGCTTTTCACACCCTTGAGCTTGTTCCGAACGGTCTCGTTCGTGAGGTCGAACTTCTTGGAGGTGGTGCCGTCGATCAAGATCAGCTCGATCCGGCCGAACTTGTCAGCGTGCTTCGCTGCAAACCTCGCGAGGCCAGCCGTTTTCGCGGGCGCGTCAGCAAGGCTGATGCTGTGCGGCTCGACCATGTCGACCACGAACTTCGACTTCACCTTTCTGACGATTAGAAAGTCAGGGTACATCGGCTTGTCTTCACCATCGAGTTCATAGGGCACGCACACTGCCCACGACTTGCGGTCGTAGTTCCGAAGCCAGCCCACCACATTCGGCGACGCGAGTTCCTTGTCAAGGACCTTGGCTTCTTCCTTGTTGAACGTCCCCAAGTACGAACCGGACTCGTTCACGTACAAATGCTTCGGCCAGCTCTTCGAACCGATAGTGACCTGTAGGGTTGTCGGATACACAAGCGGCGCCAGCTCCGGCGATGCCGCCAGGTTCCGCACCTCTGAGTAGCCTGATTGGCTCCCCTCATCCAAGTCTTGAATCGCGTCCTTGTGCTCGCTCAACCACTTCTGCACTGTTTCCTGTGCGACCTTTTCAACCCGGTGCATCACATCTGGATCGGTGCAGAGCGCAAAGAGTTCGAGCTTCGTTCTGACCTTGTCTGTCGCACCAGCGACGATTCGAGCCCGCCACCATGACATGTGCAGGCCTTCGTTCAGCTTTCGCCCGGTTGCCTCGAACAGGTCGTCCACATTCTCCGCAGCCACATCGACTTTGATCTTGTCACCGTCGTGGGTCGCATCAGTACCAACGTCCCAGTTCACCGCCTCAATTTCGATCTGACGCTTTCCATCGACAAGATCGATGAAAGCGGCGTCAGTCTTCCGCGCAGCGTACTCATCGTCTAGAACCTTCAGGATGGTTTTCTTTGCAGACGCGAGCGCGTCATCGTCGATGTCATCGTTCGTGAGCAGGCGAGCTAGCTTCATGAGCCGCCGAACTTGGCTACTCTTGCGCTTCCTCGGAATCACGTACGAGGGCAACGCCATCAGTGCCTCAAACGCCTTTTCAGAATCGACCGCACGAACAAGCTCAGCTACGTCCTTGGCGTCCTTGATTTCGACCGGCGGCATGCCGTCATCTGGCTTGGAGAGCTTCGCGACAATCTTGGCGAGGTTCGCCGCGTCATAGTGCGGCAAGTACAAAGGAACCGTGTTCAGCACCTCATCAGCAACGATCCGACGTGCCAGCGGGGTGCGAACCATCCGACCGACAAGCTGAGCGATGTACGTGGCATCTGCTGCCCTGCGAAACGACATCATCACTTCCGCACGAGGGCAGTCCCAACCAAGGTTCAGGCTCGTCTTGAAAAACACGACGCGCACATCCTTGTCGGCGTCGATCTCCGACGGCGCAAGATACCGAATTTCCTCGCCACCAATAGTGACCTTCACACCTTCCTGAAAAGCATGCGCGAACGCATCGCTCGGCAATGCACCAAGTTCATCGCGCAGCAAGCTCAGCGCCTGGGCAAGGTCGGTTTCCGAGAGCTGCCCTTTGCTGGCCGAGTCCTCTACTTGAATCACCAGTAGCGGGTCGACGGTGAACTCTTCTTGCTTCGCGCAGTAGTCGGCCCATTGGCCCTTGAACTTCTTGAGTGCACGCGCCGCTTCGCGCAGCATCGTCATGTCGGTGGGCTGCTCTTTCGACGGGTGCCGAAGAATGATCGTGTCTTTGATCAGCCCTGACTCGCGCACATCCGCGACATCAACATCTACTGGCCGGTTTGAGCGGCCCGTTCCGACGATGAGTAGATTGAAACGCTCAGGCGTCGCAGAGATGCCCACGACGACCGGAACTGGCGGAACTTCGCCAACCGATCCTTTGATGAACTTCTGGATGATCGATGTTGCCTCGGCGGCACCCTTGTCTTCGGTCATGCCACGGTGAGCTTCATCGATCACGACAAAGAATTTGCCGGGGCGTGCGTCGATCGTGTTCCTGACGGTTTCCCAGAGGGTGTACGTGCGCTTGTCGCCGGACGAGACCAGACCCTTGTCTTTGCCTAGCTTCTGCGTGTTCAAGAAGTGCACTGACCCCGGACGAAGCGTCTCTTGATCGAACGCTGCATCTATCACGATCAATCGCTCAGTGTCGAGCACCGAGCTTGAACCGAGCATCTTCTTTCGGGTCTGTTCGTTCAACTCCGGTTGATCAGTGATCCACAGAAAGGTCGCGTCTGAGATCGGCGCGTTGTCGTCATCGCCGCTCAGAAGTTTCTCGATTGCGCTTGTCAACATCACCGTTTTGCCGGAGCCGGTGGTCGAAGCAAGGCACACCGCCTGAAGGTCGCCGGCCTTTGAGTCCTTGGCGTAAAAGGATTTGTGACGCTGATGACGGTAGCTAGATTCCTGGCCCCGTCGACGGAGGAACCAGTCTTCGTAGTCAGCGGAGGTATCTGACTCATCGCCATCAACTAGGTCTACGGCTTCGGCCTCGCCTTCGTCAACTGTCTCATTCAACACTTCCTCTAGCAACGTCTGCTCGTCTGCATCTGCCACTTGGAAGCCAAGGACATCCGGCTCAACGTTCGCCAAGCCAGCGAGTCGACGAATGAGGCGATGTTCTGTCGAGTCGCTGGTGTCGTGCTCACCGCCATTGGCGAGCCTTGGCACGATGACATCGCGACCGAGGTCAGGCACGACGAAAAAGATTTGCTCGTCGACTCGACCGAAGTTCTGCTTGAAGGTTCCTTTCGGATTGATCACGGCGGTGATCGTGTACCGCAAGTACTCGGGGAAGATCTTCTCGAGCAACATCCCAAGGTGATGAACCTCGTGCTCGTCGATGGTGACGATCAGAACGCCATCCTTCTTGAGCAGTCGCTTGGCGAGCTTTAGCCTCTTCTCCATGAAGCTGAGCCACTTGCTGTGCCGCCAGCTATCGGTCTTGTCGACGTAGCTGTTGTTGTACTTCCAGTCGCGTGCACCGGTGTTGTATGGCGGATCGATGTAGATGCAGTCGACCTGTCCTTCATACAGATAGACCAGAAGCTGTAAGGCGTGGAAGTTCTCGCCGTTGATCACCGCGTGGTGTGGCTTGTCCTCCGTGCCTCGTCTGACTGCGCCAAGTGAAGTCAGAGTCGGAAAGATCGGATCACCGAACCGCTTCACGACGAGCAGGTCTTTGAGGGGGATTGCTTCCTCCTCGCCGCCAGCCTCAGGCTCTACACGTGCCGTACGGCTGGTGAGTGACTTCACCTGATACAGCCGACCGCTCAGGTCGCTTCGGCGTTGTACAGTGGCGCCGACTTGTACTGGGAACTGCAGCAGTGTCGTTGTCTCTGGAACGTGCTCCTCGTACACGAGGCCAAAACGCTGGCGCTTCTTCATGTCGGCGAGAGCCGACTGGAGTCTCTGGCGTAGGAGCTTGTCAGGCACCTGCGCTACTAGGTCATCGATCCGGGCCATAGGGAGGAGTGAGTTATCCGGGCAAAAGGGTTGAGTCTACTGTGGCACCTTGGTGGCTCGTGGGGTGAGCCACTAGCACTCGCTCGTTTCGATGCGCTGCTGTGCACCATTCCTGAACAGCACATCGATGAAGCGGTCCTCCTTGGTGCCATTTGCGTTGTGCCCTGCTGGGTACAGCGTGATGCGCTCGACTACCAAGTTCACACCAGCTGAAAGCTGCTCGCGAAGTGCACGACGCTCGACCTCATCGGTTGTGTTCTTGAGCGTCTTGAAGAGCAACACAATCGTCTTCATTCGTTGCCCGCCGCCAGCATCCTGGTTAGCCAGCGCGTTGACCTTGCGCTGTTGAGCTTCTACAAGCTTCTCTACCTTGCTCAGTTCGGCTTCCATAGCCTTCACCTTGACGCGAAGGCTATCAACGCCATCAAGGATCGCTTCGTGCCCAGTGTCGATCCGCTTCTTCAGTGTTTGAGCTTGCTGCTCGTACGACGCGAGCAGTTCCTTTTGCGTGTCGCTGTCGCTTCGCCGTCCAGTGCCGAGCAGCCGCGCGTAATCAACTCGCGTGAGCCAGAACAGCAGCGATGGCTCAAGCTCATCGAGGAACCACATGAACATGCGGCACTTCGTCGCTGCCGTTCGCGCGCCGTGACACGCGACGTATTTCCGCTCGTACCCTGAAACACGCGACTTGTACCCAGCGATGTTCATTGCCGAGCCGCAGTACCCGCACTTCAGCAGACCACTGAAGAGATTGGTGACCATCTTGCCCTTGCGGTTCGTGTTCTTGGTGGTCGCACGAGCGGAGCGCAGGGACTGCAGAAGGTCGTATCGCTCTTCGGCAATCAGTGCTGGATAAAACGGCTTGTGCACTTCGCCGTCAAGCTCAATGCCACCATACAGCGCAGGGCTCGTGAGCAGCTTTTGAATGTACGAAGGCTCCCACTTCCCGGATGCCGCCCATGCTTCGACGCCTTCGCTGTGCAGCGTGCGGATGATGGTGTGGTTCCCGACACCTTGCTCGGCCATCTCGACGATCCGCATTGCAGTTTCGGCTCGCTCAGGGTTAAGGCTCGCCTTCCGCTTGTTCGGGTCACGCTTGCCAAGATTCGCGTCAATATGAACGTCGATCCAGTGCGGTGCCTTGCCGGACATCAGCTCACCAGACTTGGCACGCTCCTTCTTGTCACTCCACGCACTCGATAGGAGCTGTGACTTCCGTGCGCTCTCTGCATTCGCACGGTGCATGTCCATCAGCGCCTCAAAGAGCTGGAACATGTTCGCGTCGATGCTGGCACGCGAGAACAGCTTTGGTGGACTCGTCAGCGTGACGAGATTCAGGCCCGCGCTGATGATTGAGCTGAAGATGCCGAGTGCGTCGAACGGCGAGGCGCGTGAAAGGCGGTCGAACGATTCGATAATCAGCGTCGCGCCAATCGGAATCTTGCCGTCTTGGGCGGCGCGAAGGAACAGACCAAGTGCGCCCTTGTGCACGTTGCTCTGGTCATACGCCGACACGCCAAGATCGGTGAAACTTAGCGTACGGTCGATCGAGAGGTTATTGGCGGCGGCGTATGCCTCGGCGGCTTCGATCTGTCTGCGAAGGCTGTCGCCCTCAGATTGCTTGGCCGAACTGAATCGGGCGTACGAGATTGCGACGTTCGTCATGGGCTTCCAGCATGATAGATTATGTTTTGCTGGTTACCTAGCTCTGACCAGGTGGGCGATGCCGGTGTTGCGGTACAGGTCCCAATCCTCGCGCTCGATCGCACCCTGATCGCCGACCGCCAAGGCCGCCAGCACGCCCGCGGCACGGCGATCCGGCACGCTCGCGTCGATGGCGTCGCGCACGCGCTGGCGCAGGCGCTCGATCGGGTAGCCGGCGGCGCGGTGCAGCAGCTCCGGCGCCGGCGCGTCTCGCACATAGCCGGTCGCGCGCACCCCTTGCTCGAACAGGCTGAGCTCGTAGTCGAAACCGTGCGGGTTCAGGTTGCCATGCGGCCGCCGCAGCCGCAGCGTGAAGCGCCAGCGCTGCCCGGCGCGCAACTCGGCCTGCGGCTCGCTGAGGGCGGCGTCCTCATGCCAGCCCGTGTACCAGCCGAGCGCAAGCAGCGCGGGCAATGTCACCGGCCGGCCTTGCGCGCTGGCGGTCTCGACCTCGAAGCGAAAGCGCAGGCCCGACGCGCTGCGCTGCGGCAGGTTCGTGATCACGCCGACGACGCTCACGTCCTGGCCCTCGAGCGCGGCCGGCAGCGCATCGGCCAGGCGCAGCGACGCGCGCCACCCGGAGGCGCCGAATGCGAGCAGCGCCACCCCAAGCCAGGCGATGACGAACGCGCGCCGCCAGCGCCACGCGACGGCGAGGACCAGCGCTCCGAACACAACCGCCGCCACGCACGCCGGCAGCGGCCACAGCGTGGGCTGCTGCAAATGCAGCGCCACGCCGGCGATCCACGCCAGCGCCAGAGCCGCCAGACGCATTCCCGGGTCGACGACGGATTGGCGCATCGCCGCAGTGTAGGATTTGCGCATCCTCATCCGACCCGCGGCAAACCCATGGCTTCCGACACCCAACCCGCCCCGTTGTACGACCGCCTCGAGCAGCTCGGCATCGTCCTGCCGCCGGTGGCCGCGCCCGCCGCGGCCTACCTGCCGTTCGTGCGCAGCGGCAACCTGCTGTTCCTGTCGGGCCACATCGCCAAGCGTGACGGCAAGGTCTGGGTCGGACAGCTCGGCCGCGATATGCAGACCTCGACCGGCAAGCTCGCCGCGCGTGCCGTCGCGATCGACCTGCTCGGCACCTTGCATGCCGCGCTCGGCGATCTGAACAAGGTCGAGCGCATCGTCAAGGTCATGAGCCTGGTCAACAGCACGCCCGACTTCACCGAGCAGCACCTCGTGACGAACGGCTGCTCCGAACTGCTCGCCGAGGTCTTCGGCGACAAGGGCACGCATGCACGCAGCGCGTTCGGCGTCGCGCAGATCCCGATGGGGGCGTGTGTCGAGATCGAGCTGATCGCGCAGGTCAGCTGAGGTGGCCACGGTTTTCAACCACCACGCCGATCGCTGGCTGGCCGGCATCGCGCTGGCCTGCATCGCGGCCGTCGGCGCGGCGCTGGTGTCGCAGCATGTGTTCGACATGCAGCCGTGTCCGTGGTGCGTGCTGCAGCGCGTGATCTTTCTCGCCGTCGCGATCGCCTGCGTCATCGGCTTGCTGTGGCGCAGCCGCAGCGGTCGTCGCGTCGGGACGTCGCTCGGCCTGCTGCTCGCGCTGTGCGGCGTCGCCGCCGCGCTGTGGCAGCACTTCCAGGCCGCCGCCTCGGCCTCGTGCAATCTGACGCTGGCCGACAAGATCGTCAGCCGCTGGCTTCAGCTCGATCAGCTGCTGCCCGATGTGTTCGAGGCGCGCGCGAGTTGCGCCGACGCCGCCGTCAGCCTGCTCGGCGTGCCGTATGACTTCTGGAGCCTCGCGCTGTTCGTGCTGATCGCGGTGCAGCTGACCCGGCTGTTGCGCGCCCGCCGCCCGTAGGACGAGTCCGGTTTGCGGCCGGCCGCTTCAGCGCGAGGTCACACCCCGATCACGCGCAAGGCCTTCTGCATCACGTCCTGCACGCGGCCCTTGCGCGCACGCTTGCCCTGGTAGGGCACGAGGGCCGGCGCCTTCAGCAGGTCGTCCTTCGCCTTGCCACCGCGGCCGGTGCCGAGAACCTGCAGGCCCTGGCTGAACGCCGCGACGCTGACCAGCGCGTCTTTCGCCTCGAGATCGATCAAGGTCAGGCCGCGACCCCCATTGGCCTGCAGCTTCAGCTCGTCGAGCCCGAACACCAGCAGGCGCCCGGCCAGCGTCAGGCAGGCGACCTGCGACTGCGCATCGCTCAGGCTCGGCGGCAGCGGCTTCTCGTCGGCTTCCAGGCTCAGGAAACTCTTGCCGCCGCGCTGCCGCGAGAGCAGGTCGCCGACGCGCGCCAGCAGGCCGAAACCGCCGGTGTTGGCGAGCAGCAAGGTCTGCTGCAGATGGCCGGCGAAGTAGTGCGCCGGCTGTGTGCCCGATTCGAGATCGATCAACGACGTGATCGGCTGCCCATCGCCGCGCCCGCCGGGCAGTTGCGCGACCGGCGTCGAGTAGACGCGGCCATTGCTGCCGAACACCAGCAGCGTGTCGACGCTGCGGCATGCAAACGTGCCGTACAGCCCATCGCCGGCCTTGAACGCGAGTGTGGCCGCATCGACCTCGTGGCCCTTCAGGCCGCGCACCCAGCCCTTCAGGCTGACGACCACGGTGATCGGCTCGTCGATCACCTTCACTTCGGCCACGGTCTTCTTCTCGGCCTGGATCAGCGTGCGCCGGTCGTCGCCGTGCACCTTGGCATCGGCCTCGATCTCCTTGATCAGCAGGCGCTTCAGCGATGCCGGGCTGCCGAGCACGTCCTCGAGCTTGGCCTGCTCGCCGCGCAGGCTGCTCAGCTCCTGCTCGATCTTGATCGCCTCGAGCCGCGCGAGCTGGCGCAGCCGGATGTCGAGGATGTCGTCGGCCTGGATCTCGCTGAGCTTGAAGCGCGCGATCAGCGCGGCCTTCGGCTCGTCGGACTCGCGGATGATGCGGATCACCTCGTCGATGTTCAGCAGCACCAGCTGCCGGCCTTCGAGCACATGGATGCGCGCCAGCACTTTCGCAAGCCGATGCTGAGTGCGGCGCTGCACCGTGACCGCACGGAACGCGACCCACTCGGCCATGATCTGGCGCAGGCTCTTCTGCGAGGGCCGGCCGTCGTTGCCGATCATCGTCAGGTTGATCGGCGCGGAGCTCTCGAGCGAGGTGTGCGCGAGCAGCGTGTTGATCAGCTCCTGCTGCTCGATCGTGCGCGTCTTCGGCTCGAACACCAGCCGCACCGGCGCATCCTTGCTCGACTCGTCGCGCACCGCGTCGAGCACCGCGAGCACGCTCAAGCGCAGCTGCGTCTGCTCGGCGCTCAGCGTCTTCTTGCCGGCCTTGACCTTCGGATTGGTCAGCTCCTCGATTTCCTCGAGCACCCGTTGCGAGCTCGCGCCCGGTGGCAGCTCGGTGACGACGAGCTGCCACTGGCCACGCGCCAGATCCTCGATCTTCCAGCGCGCGCGCACCTTCAGGCTGCCGCGGCCGCTCGTGTACGCGGCGCGGATCTCCTCGGCGCTGCTGATGATCTGGCCGCCGCCCGGGTAGTCGGGGCCGGGGATCAGCGCGGCGAACGCGTCGTCCGAGAGTTTCTCGTCGCGGACCAGCGCGACCGCCGCGGCCGCGATTTCGCGCAGGTTGTGGCTCGGCACCTCGGTCGCAAGGCCGACCGCGATGCCGCTCGCGCCGTTCAGCAGCACGAAGGGCAGGCGCGCCGGCAACTGCTTCGGCTCTTCGGTCGAGCCGTCGTAGTTGGCGATGAAGTCGACCGTGCCCTCGTCGATCTCGTCGAGCAGCAAGCGCGTGATCGGCGCCAGGCGCGCCTCGGTGTAGCGCATCGCCGCCGCACCGTCGCCGTCGCGTGAACCGAAGTTGCCCTGGCCGTCGACGAGCGGATAGCGCTGCGAGAAATCCTGCGCCATGCGCACCATCGCGTCGTAGGCCGCGGTGTCGCCATGTGGGTGGAACTTGCCGAGCACGTCGCCGACGACGCGCGCGCTCTTCACCGCCTTCGGGCCGCTCGCGCTCGTGAACGCGAGGCCCATGCGCTCCATCGAGTACAGGATGCGCCGCTGCACCGGCTTCTGACCGTCGCAGACGTCGGGCAACGCGCGGCCCTTCACGACGCTGAGCGCGTATTCGAGGTAGGCACGCTCGGCGTAGTGCGCGAGGCCGATGGCGCCGGTGCCGCCGTCGTCGGGGGGGGATGTGAAGAGATCAGGTTCCGTGGTCATGCATTGCGTCCAACAAACGGACCGGCAGTTTCACCGGCCACGCCCGTTGGCTTCCAGGCGATCGAATTTGAAGTGTGCGGGCAGGCCACCACGGCACGGGGTGCAGCCGCGCAAACGCTTGTCGGTCACCCGCATCGGGCCGATGCAGGTTCAGCGTTCGCGGCCAAGAGAATACCTTGAAACTGCGTGGCCATCGCGACGCGCAACCATGGTGAACAGGCCTCAGCCTTACCAACCGTCACCGACACCGCACGGCTCGTGCTGCCAGAATGCGGCGCCCTCCGCTGCTCAACCCGCCTCTGCCGTCATGACCCTCTTCGGCCCAACGCTGCGACGCCTTGCCTGCACAGCGACGCTCGTGGCCTTGGCCGCGTGCGGTGGCGGAGGCGACACGTCGACCACCACCGCAAGTGCCGGCGCCTCGACGACGACCTCGTCCGGCAGCACGACCACGAACACCGCAGACGCCACCGTGCTCGGCACGACGCACAGCGGCGAAGGCACCTACTACGGCGCCACCGGCCAAGGCGCCTGCAGCTTCGACGCCAGCGCCGATCGGATGGTCGCCGCGATGAATCACACCGACTACGCCGGCAGCGCGGCCTGCGGCGAGTACGTCACCGTCACCGGCCCGATCGGCAGCGTCACGGTACGCATCACCGACGTGTGCCCCGAATGCGCTGCCGGCGACATCGATCTCAGTGCCGAAGCCTTCGCGAAGATCGCCGACCCGGTGGCCGGGCGTGTGCCCATCACTTGGCAGGTGGTCGCGGCCGAACTGAGCGGCCCGGTGCAATACCGCTACAAGGAGGGGGCGAGCCGCTACTGGACCGCGATCCAGGTCCGCAACCACCGCCTGCCGATTGCCAAGCTGGAGATCCTGCCCAGCGACAGCAGCAGCTGGATCGAGGTGGCACGCACCGACTACAACTACTTCGTCTATGCAACCGCGATCGCCTCGGGTGCGCTGCAAGTGCGCATCACCGCCAGCACCGGTGCCGTGCTGCAGGACACGCTGCCCGAGCCGCAGGGTGGCTTGCTCGTCGAGGGGACGGCACAGTTCCCTTGACGATGCGGTCGAGGCGCAAGTCAGAGCGGTGCTTGACGCAGCGCGTGTTCCTGCGCCAGCATGCTCATCACGATCAGCGAGTCGTAGCCGTCATCGGTACGCACGCTCTCGCGCAGCCGCCCTTCCTCGACGAAGCCCTCGCTGCGGTACAGCGCCTGCGCACGCACATTGAGCGCTTTCACATCGAGCCAGAAACGGTGCGCGCCGAGATCGCGAAACACCATCTGCGCCAGCCCGCGCAGGCACTCCCGGCCGATGCCCTGGCCGTGCAGTGCAGGCAGCAGCACCATGCGCTTGAGCTCGATCGAACGGTGCGGATTGCGGCAGCCCTGCAGGATCACGAAGCCGGCCGACGAGTAGCCCACCCCCGCCTCGACGATGAAATGCCGAAAGTCCGGGAAGCGGATCGCGCCCTCGTGCTGCGTCCGGTCCCACGGCGTGATGAACGGGCGGTTCGCGGCGTCCTGCTCGACCGAGATCACGAAGTCGAGGTCCGAGCTCATCGTCGGCCGCAGCCGCACCGCCACCGAGGCACTCACACGTCCACTTCCACGCTGTCGCCGTGCAGCTCCATCAGGTCGCGGCGCGCCTGCGCCTCGCCCTTGCCCATCAGCTTGGTCAGCGACGACACGGTCTCATCGAAACCCAGCAGCGCGAACTCGGTCTGCAGCAAGCGGCGCGTGTCGGGGTTCAGGGTCGTGTCCCACAGCTGCTCGGCGTTCATCTCGCCCAGGCCCTTGAAGCGGCTGATGCTCCAGCTGTTTTCGCGCGCGCCTTCCTTGCGCAGCTTGTCGAGCGTGGCGTTCAGCTCGCCCTCGTCGAGCGCATAGATCTTCGCGGCTGGCTTCTTGCCGCGCGCCGGCGCATCGATGCGGAACAGCGGCGGCTTCGCAATAAAGATGTGGCCGGTCGCGATCAGCTTCGGGAAGTGGCGGAAGAACAGCGTCAGCAGCAGCACCTGGATGTGCGAACCGTCGACGTCCGCATCGCTCAGGATGCAGATCTTGCCGTAGCGCAGGCCGCTCAGATCGGGCTCGTCGGTCGCACCATGCGGGTCGACGCCGATCGCGACCGCGATGTCGTGGATCTCGTTGTTCGCGAACAGCCGGTCGCGCTCCACCTCCCAGGCGTTGAGCACCTTGCCGCGCAGCGGCAGGATCGCCTGCGTCTCCTTGTTGCGGCCCATCTTCGCGCTGCCGCCGGCCGAATCGCCTTCGACGAGGAACAGCTCGTTGAGCGTCAGGTCGCGGCTTTCGCAATCGGTCAGCTTGCCCGGCAGCACCGCCACGCCCGAGCCCTTGCGCTTCTCGACCTTCTGGCTCGCGCGCTGGCGCGTCTGCGCGCAGCGGATCACCAGGTCGGCGAGCTTCTTGCCGAAGTCGACGTGCTGGTTCAGCCAGAGCTCGAGCGAAGGCTTGACGTAGGTCGCGACCAGTCGCAGCGCGTCGCGCGAGTTCAGCCGCTCCTTGATCTGGCCCTGGAACTGCGGGTCGAGCACCTTCGCGCTCAGCACGAAGCTGGCGCGCGAGAACACGTCCTCGGGCATCAGCTTCACGCCCTTGGGCAGCAGGCTGTGCATGTCGATGAACCCTTTGACGGCTTGGAACAAGCCGTCCTTCAAGCCCGATTCATGCGTGCCGCCGGCCACCGTCGGGATCAGGTTCACGTAGCTCTCGCGCATCGGCGCGCCGTCCTCGGTGAAGGCGACGCACCAGGCGGCGCCCTCGCCTTCTGCGAAGTTCTCGGTCTCGCCACCGTCGGCGTAATGCGCGCCTTCGAACAGCGGGATCACCGGATCGGCGTTGAGCGACTGCATCAAATAATCGCGCAGCCCGCCCTGGTACAGCCAGGTGGTCTTCTCGCCGGACTTCTCGTACGACAAGGTCACCGTCACGCCCGGCATCAGCACGGCCTTGCTGCGCAGCAGATGCGTGAGCTCGGCCTTCGGCAGCTCGGCGCTCTCGAAGTACTTGGCATCAGGCCAGGCGCGTGCGGTCGTGCCGGTCTTGCGGTCGGCCGACGTGGCCTTGCGCGTCGCCAGCGCCTGCACCACGTCGCCGCCGGCGAAGGCCAGGCTCGCGACCTGGCCTTCGCGCCACACCGTCACGTCGAGCCGCTTCGACAGCGCGTTCGTCACACTGACGCCGACGCCGTGCAGCCCGCCCGAGAAGCTGTACGCGCCGCCCGCGCCCTTGTCGAACTTGCCGCCCGCATGCAGCCGCGTGTACACGATCTCGACCACCGGCACCTGCTCTTCGGGGTGCAGGCCGAACGGGATGCCGCGGCCGTCGTCCTCGACGCTGACCGAGCCGTCGGCGTGCACCGTCACGTCGATGCGCTTGCCATAGCCGGCCAGGGCCTCGTCGGCGGCGTTGTCGATCACCTCCTGGATGATGTGCAGCGGGTTGTCGGTGCGCGTGTACATGCCCGGCCGCTGTTTGACGGGCTCGAGGCCCTTCAGCACGCGGATCGACGCCTCGCCGTAGGTATTGCTTTGCTTGGTTGCCATGGGCGCGGATTCTAGGAGCCTGCAAGAATGCGGCTGTATGGACCCACAGGAGATCACCGTGAACCGACGCGAACTCGGCCGCTCCGGCCTGCAAGTCAGCCCGCTCTGCCTCGGCGGCAATGTGTTCGGCTGGACCGTCGACGAGGCCACCTCGTTCAGCCTGCTCGACGCCTGGGTCGATGCCGGCATGAACTTCGTCGACACCGCCGACGTGTACTCGCGCTGGGTGCCCGGCCACACCGGCGGCGAGTCGGAGACGATCATCGGCCAGTGGCTTCGGCGCAGCGGCAAGCGCGACAAGATCGTGCTCGCGACCAAGGTCGGCAAGGACATGGGCGACGGCAAGGTCGGGCTCGCGCCGGCGTATATCCGCAGCGCCGTCGAAGCGTCGCTGAAACGCCTGCAGACCGACGTGATCGACCTGTACCAGTCGCACGACGATGACGCGACGGTGCCGCTGGCCGACACGCTGGGCGCGTATGCCGATCTGATCCGGGCCGGCAAGGTGCGGGCGATCGGTGCCTCGAACTTCGGCGCGGCGCGCCTGAGCGAAGCGCTGGCCGTCAGCCAGGCCAAGGGCCTGCCGCGCTACGAGTGCCTGCAGCCGCTCTACAACCTCGTCGAGCGCCCGGCCTTCGAGGCCGAGCTCGAAGCGGTGTGCGTGCAGCACGGCCTCGGCGTGATCACGTTCTTCGCGCTCGCCAGCGGCTTCCTGAGCGGCAAGTACCGCAGCGAGGCCGACCTCGCGAAGAGCGCGCGCGGCCAAGGCGTGAAGAAGTATCTGACCCCGCGCGGGCTGCGCGTGCTCGATGCGCTGGACGCGGTCGCGCAGCGCCTGAACGCCACCCCGACCCAGGTCGCGCTGGCCTGGCAGATCGCGCGGCCCAGCGTGACCGCACCGATCGCGAGCGCAACCTCGCTGGCGCAGCTCGCCGACCTCGTCGCCGCGGCGCGCCTGGCGCTCGATGCCGACGCGCTGCGCACGCTGAACGAGGCCAGCGCGGCGTGACGGCAACTGGCCCCGCACCGTCGGCCTGGATGCGACGCTGGTCGCACCTCGTGCCGTCGGGCGCACGCGTGCTCGACGTGGCCTGCGGCTCGGGCCGGCATGTGCGCTGGTTCGCGCAGCGCGGCTGCGCCGTCACCGGCGTCGATCGCGACCCGCTCGCGACCCAGCCGCTGCAAGCGCTCGCCGAAATCATCGTCGCCGACATCGAGGCCGGCCCGTGGCCGCTTGCGGGGCGCTCGTTCGACGCGGTCGTCGTCACCAACTACCTGTGGCGGCCGCGCCTGCCCGACATCGTCGCCAGCGTGGCCGCCGGCGGTGTGCTGATCTACGAGACCTTCGCGATCGGCAACGAGCGCGTCGGCAAGCCGTCGAACCCGGACTTTCTGCTGCGCGCGGGCGAACTTCTGGACGCCACCGCTGGCCTGCGCGTGGTCGCATACGAAGACGGCTTCGAAGCCGCGCCCGAACGCTCCGTGCAAAGAATTGTGGCGGTGCGGGAGCCCGCTGGTTTGCCCCAGCCGGCACGCCACGATCTGGGGCCGGCGGGCAGGTAAAATCTGTGGATTCCGAGGATTCCCCATGAAACCCATTGTTGGCAGCATCGTCGCGCTCGTGACGCCGATGCTTGAAGACGGCAGCGTCGATTACGCGGGCCTGCGCAAGCTGATCGACTGGCACATCGCCGAAGGCACCGATTGCATCGGCGTCGTCGGCACCACGGGCGAATCGCCCACGGTCTCGGTCGAAGAGCACTGCGAGATCATCCGCGTGGCAGTCGAGCATGCGAAGGGTCGCGTGCCGGTGATGGCCGGCGCGGGCGGCAACTCCACCGCCGAGGCGATCGAACTCTCGCGCTATGCGCGCAAGGTCGGCGCCGATTGCACGCTGTCGGTCGTGCCGTACTACAACAAGCCCTCGCAGGAAGGCATCTACCAGCACTTCAAGGCCATCGCCGAAGCGGTGGACATCCCGACCGTGCTCTACAACGTGCCGGGCCGCACGGTGGCAGACATGCAGCCCGAGACGACGCTGCGCCTGGCGCAGATCCCCGGCATCGTCGGCGTGAAGGAAGCGACCGGCGAGATCGACCGCGCCTCGTTGCTCATCAAGTACGCGCCGACCGGGTTCTCGATCTACTCCGGTGACGACGGCAGCGCCGTCGCGCTAATGCTGCTCGGTGGCCATGGCAACGTCAGCGTCACCGCCAACGTCGCGCCGCGTGCGATGCATGAGCTGTGCGTGGCCGCGATGGCCGGCCAGGCGCGCGAGGCCGCGGCGCTGCACCTGAAGCTGATGCCGCTGCACAAGCACCTGTTCCTCGAACCCAGCCCCGCCCCCACCAAGTGGGCGATGGCGAAGCTGGGTCTGTGCGGCCCGGCGCTGCGTCTGCCGATCACGCCGCTGACGCCCGCCGGGCAGGCCGTGGTCGAGCAGGCGATGCGCGACGCCGGCCTGCTTTGAAGTCAGCCCGTCAGTTCCCGATGACCGGGGTGGTGCGCCGCTTGGCCGCACGCCACACCCCTTTGGAGATGCACCCCGTGACCCGTTCCCCCTCCCTGACTGCGCTGGCCGCCGCCATGGCCACTCTGGCGGCCTTCTCGCTGAGCGGCTGCTCGACCCTCGACAACCTGATGTCGGGCGACAAGATCGACTATCGCTCCTCGAGCGGAGTCAAGTCGGCCGGCCTCGAAGTGCCGCCCGACCTGACGCAGCTGACCAAGGATTCGCGCTACCAGCAGTCCCAGGGCGGTTCGGTGAGCGCCGCGGCCTACCAGGCCGGCACGCCGGCCGCCGCACCGGCGACCGTGCAGTCGGTGACGGTGGCAGCGCAGAGCGTCGGCCCGATGAGCATCGAACGCCTGGGCAACGAGCGCTGGCTGCGCACGACGATGTCGCCTGAACAACTCTGGCCCCAGCTGCAAGCCTTCTGGAAGGAACGCGGCTTCACGATCACGCAAGACCAACCGGCTGCCGGCGTGATGGAAACCGACTGGGCCGAGAACCGCGGCAAGCTGCCGCTGGATTTCATCCGCGCGTCGGTGGGCAAGATCTTCGACGGCGCCTACTCGACTGGCGAGCTTGACAAGTTCCGCACCCGCGTCGAGCGCGTCAACGGCGGCACCGAGGTCTACATCACGCACCGCGGCATGATCGAGGTCTACGTTGGCGAGCGCAAGGAAAGCACCACCTGGCAGCCGCGTCAACCTGATCCGCAGCTCGAGGGCGAGCTGCTGTCGCGGCTGATGCTGCGCCTCGGCGCCACCGAGGAAGTCGCCAAGACCGCGCTGGTCGTGCCCGGTGCGCCGGGCGCCCCGGCGCGCGCACGCCTGCTGCCGGATCAGCCGACCGCCACGCTTCAGGTCGACGACGGCTTCGACCGCGCCTGGCGCCGCGTCGGCGTCGCGCTGGACCGCAGCGGCTTCACGGTCGAGGACCGCGACCGCACCCAGGGCGTCTACTTCGTGCGCTACGTCGACCCAGCCTTCGCCGGCAAGGACGAGCCCAACCTGTTCCAGAAACTCTTCAGCTTCGGCAAGAAGGACGATGGCGGCCCGGCGCGCTACCGCGTCGCGGTGAAATCCGAGGGTGAGCGCAGCACGGTCACGGTGTTGAACGGCCAGGGCGCGCCCGAGAACGGCGAAGCCGGCAAGCGCATCACGCAGCTGCTGCTCGAAGACCTGAAGTAAGCCACCGGTTCGCGCGAGCGCGCGTCGTCGTCACTCATGCGCTTTTGCAGTCTGGGCAGCGGCAGCGGCGGCAACGCCACCTTGATCGAGGCGGGCCAGGGCTCACGCCCGCGCCGGCTGCTGGTCGATTGCGGCTTCTCGCTGCGCGAGCTCGAATCTCGGCTCGCGCGCATCGGCCTCGGCTGCGACGCGCTCGACGCGGTGTTCATCACGCACGAGCATGGCGACCACATCGGCTGTGCCCTGACGCTCGCGCGACGCCATGCACTGCCGCTGTGGATGAGCCGCGGGACCTGGCGTGCGATCGGCGCACCCGATAGGCCCGAGCTGGCGATCCGGTTCGCCCGCGATGGCGAAGCGATCGACATGGGCGAGTTCGAGTTGATGCCGTTCACCGTCGCGCACGATGCACAGGAGCCGCTGCAACTGCGCTGCTCCGACGCCAGCCGTCGTCTCGGGGTGCTGACCGACGTGGGCTCGATCTCGGCGCATCTGGTCGCGCAACTGCAGGGTCTCGATGCGCTGCTGCTGGAGTGCAACCACGACCGCGCGATGCTCGCGGCGTCGCGCTACCCGGCGTCGCTGAAGGCCCGCATCGGCGGCCGGCTCGGGCACCTGTCGAACGACGGCGCGGCGCAGATCCTCTCGGCCTGTCTGCACGGCGGGCTGAACCATCTCGTGGCCGCACACCTGAGCGAGCGCAACAACACACCGGCGCTGGCACGCGCCGCATTGGCGCCGGTGTGGGGCGTGGCGGCCAACGAGATCGTCGTCGCCGATCAGCGCCATGGCTTCGGCTGGCTCGATCTGGCGCAACCACGTTCCGCGCGGGCGTGAAAAAGCCGCCCGAAGGCGGCTCTCTCGAGACTCAGCGTGATCCGAAGAAGAATCAGCCGATCACTTCTTGACCGCGTCAGCAGCCTTGCCAGCAGCGTCCTTGGCAGCATCAGCGGCCTTGCCAGCGGCGTCCTTGGCGGCGTCGGCGGCCTTGCCGGCGGCGTCCTTCATCGCGTCAGCGGCAGCAGCAGCGCCGGCCGAAGCAGCGCTGGCACCAGCCATCGCGCCGGTAGCGGCACCGGACGCAGCAGCGTCGACAGCGGTCGACACAGCGCTGGCAGCAGCCGAAGCCACCTCAGCCACGGCCGGTGCAGCAGCAGCCGAAGCGGCCGCAGCAGGCACTTCTTCCTTCTTGCCGCAAGCGGCGAGTGCAACGGCGGCGACGATGGAAGCGAGCAAAAGCGACTTGGTCATATGTGTCCTCAAAATCATTAGGGTCGAACAATTACCGTTAATTGTGGGAACCCTTACATTCGCAGAGCCCCAACGTTCGAAGGCACGGATAAGCTCGCGCCCTCCAGTGCCTAGCCCTCGATTATAGCCAGCTCTAGGGGGATCCCCTAGAGCCCGGTGGAAGTTGCCGGGAAGGCCTCTTCGGAACGTTGCAAAACTGCGTCAATCAACTCCTTGCAACGCAGCTCTTCGGCTCGGTCGTGCGCGATTCGGCCCCGGTGATGAATGGTGTCGGACAAGCGCACCGTGACCGTTCCGGACGCGATCAGCAGCGCCGGCACCTCGCCGGCTTCGAGCTCGGTGTTGGCGCGGCAGCTCACGATGTGCGACCACTGTCGGCGCCATGTGACCCAACGCGGATGACGCCGTGCCACCTCGTCGAAACTGTTCGCGAGCAGCGTCAGGCGCCGGCTCGAGGCCGCCCATTCGGTGAGACGATCGATGACGTCGCGCTCGCCCAGCGGCCAGTCGGCGAAGTCATGATCGGACAGCCAGAGTTCGCGGCTGCCGGCGGTCGCCGCTTCGGCGAAGGCTTGCCGCAGCGCATCCTGGAACTCGGCGCGTGTGGTGATCAGGCGGTCAGTCGTCATGCGTGGCTCCTCATCATCGGCATGTTCAGGCACTGCGTTGCAACCATCCGGCATCCAGCCAATCGTCCAGCAGCGCGCGTGCGTCTTCGCTCAAGGCATCGACATCGGTCGCGCTCAATGCGCGTCGGTCGGCGAGGCGTCGCATCAGGCGTGCGTCTCGGCCCGCGGCGCGGAACGACTCGCCGTTGATGAACACATGGGCGTCATCGTATAGCGCCCGCGTGCGCTGATCCAGCGACACGCCGCCGGACGTGTCGGCGGGCGGCGCTGCTGCGCTGGCGTCGAACCAGACACCACGCTTCGGCTCGCTCAGCACTTCACCGAGTGCGCACGCGAGCGCAGTCGGGTCGGCGAGCAGGCGTGCCACCGCTGCCGCGGCAAACGTCTGCAGCGCGCTCGGGATGCGGCCGGGTTCGGTGCTCGCCTCGAGCGTCGGATCCCGGTAGAGCGGGCCGCGCTCGTCCGGATCGGCGCCGTCGAGCATGCGCTGCACGACCTCGCGCGCGAGTTCGTCGCGCCCGCTCGCGCGAAAGCCGATCGAACACGTCATGCATTCGCCCTCGGCGACGCCGTCGTGCGCCCAGCCCGGCGGCAGGTAGAGCATGTCGCCGGGCGACAGCAACCATTCGTGTTCGGGTTCGAAGCGCGCGAGGATCTTCAACGGCACGTCGGGCACGAGCTCGGGCGATCGGCTTCGCCCGACGCGCCAACGCCGCCGGCCTTGCGTCTGCAGCAGGAACACGTCGTAGGAGTCGACGTGCGGGCCCACACCACCACCATCGGTGGCGAACGAGACCATCACGTCGTCGAGCCGCGCGTCGGGCACGAAGCGAAAGCGGTCGAGCAGCGCGCGCGCCGCCGGCAGGTGCAGATCCAGGCCCTGCACCAACAGCGTCCAGTGCGCTTGCTTGAACGGCGGCAGCGCGCTGCGTGCCAACGGCCCCTGGCGCAGCGTCCAGCGCCCGGCGCGCTGCACCACGAGGCGCGACTCGACCTCCTCGTGCGCGGCCAGCGCCATCAGCTGCGCGCGCGTCACCAGATCGATACCGCCGGGCACCGCCTGGCGCACCAGCAGCGGCTTCTTCTGCCAGTGGCGGCGCATGAAAGTCTGTGGCGACAGGCCGCCCAGCAACGGGCTCGCGAGAGAAATGTCCATGCACGATTGTGCGATCATTGTTCGATGCTCATCACCTCTCCATGCGTCGTCAGCCTCACCTGGAAGCTGCAGGACACCCAGGGCCACCTGATCGACGAACTGCAAGACCCGGTCGAGTTTTTCTTCGGCGGCGACGACCTACTCGCCAAGGTCGAAGAGGCGCTCACGGACCAGGCGACCGGCTTCACCGCGGTGCTGCACCTCGAGCCCGAACATGCGTTCGGCGACTACAACCCCGAGCTCGTGTTCTTCGAGGAGCGCAGCATCTTTCCGGACGCGATCGAGGTCGGCATGCAGTTCGACGGCCTGCCGCCCGGCGCCACCACGCAGGGCCTGCCGCCCGAGGCGATCTACACCGTGACCGAGGTCTACCCGGGCCACGTGGTGCTCGATGGCAACCACCCGCTCGCCGGCATCGCGCTGCGCCTGGATTTGGCAGTGCGCGACGTGCGCGAGGCGACCGAGGCCGAGATCGAAGCCGGCAGCGTCGGCCAGCCGGTGTTCACCGTGATGAACACCGCGCCGAGCGGGCCGTCACTGCACTAGATCGACTTGACCGGCTCAGTGCTCGTGACGGCGGCGGCGCCCTCGGGCGTCGTCACCGGTCCCTTGCCGCTGAACCGATCGAGCGCGAGGTAGATCACCGGCGTGATGTACAGCGTGATCGCCTGCGAGAACACGAGCCCGCCGACCACGGCCAAACCCAGCGGCTGACGCAGCTCGGCGCCGGCGCCGAGGCCCAGCGCGATCGGCAACGCGCCCATCAGCGCGGCCAGCGTCGTCATCATGATCGGCCGGAAGCGCAGCACGCAGGCCTCGCGGATCGCGGCGGTGGGTGTCATGCCGTGGTGGCGCTGCGCGTCGAGTGCGAAGTCGATCATCATGATCGCGTTCTTCTTCACGATGCCGATCAGCAGCAGGATGCCGATGGTCGCGATCAGGGTCAGATCCTGGTCGAACAGCTTCAGCGTCAGCAGCGCGCCGACCGCCGCCGACGGCAGCCCGGCGAGGATCGTGATCGGGTGCACGTAGCTCTCGTACAGCACGCCGAGCAGCACGTAGATCACGAGCAGCGCTCCGATGATCAGCACCGCCTGGCTGCCCTGCGAACTCTTGAACACGGCCGCATCGCCGCCGTACGCGGTGATGATCGATGCCGGCAGCTGGATCTGCTCGCGGTACTGCTCGATCTTCGTGGTCGCGTCGCCCAAAGCGGCGCCGGGCGCGAGGTTGAACGACACCGTCACCGCCTGCAATTGGCCGACGTGGTTGATCGCGGTCGGCCCGATCGTGCGATCGACGGTCGTGAACGACGACATCGGCACCAGCGCCCCGCTGCTGGAGCGCACGTAGATGTTGTTGAACGCGCTCTCGTCCTGCTTAGCGCCGGGCACGACCTCGAGGATCACCTGGTAGCTGTCGACGCTGGTGTAGATCGTCGACACCTGGCGCTCGCCGAACGCGCTGTACAGCGCCGAACGCACCGTGTCGATCGACACGCCGAGCGTGTTGGCACGGTCGCGATCGATGCGCAGCGAGGCCTGCAGGCCGCGCAGCTGCGAGTCGCTGGTGACGTCGCGGAACAGCGGGTCGGGCCGCATCTTTTCCTGCAGCTTCAAGGCCCAGCCGTTGAGCTCGCCGGCCTGCACGCTTTGCAGGATGTACTGGTACTGCGCCTTGCTCTGGCGCCCGCCGAGCTGCAGGTTCTGGATCGGGCGCATGAACACCGCGATGCCGGCGACATCGCGCAGCTTGCGGCGCAGGCCTTCGATGACCCGCTTCATCTGCTGGCGCTGCTCGCGCGGCTTCAGTGTCACGAACATGCGGCCGGTGTTCTGCGAGCCGCTGCCGCCGTTGAACGAACTGACCGCGAACACGTTCGGGTCGTCGCGAATCACGGCCGCGGCGCGTGCCTGAAGGCGCACCATCTCCGGGAACGAGGTGTCCTCGGCGGCTTCGGTCGAAACGGTGATCTGGCCGATGTCCTCTTCGGGGAAGAAGCCCTTCGGGATCGTGATGAACAGCCACGCCGTCGCCGCGAACGTCAGCGCCGCAACCAGCAGCACGATGCCGCGGTGACGCAGCGCGACGTCGAGCGTGCGCGAGTAGGCCCCCAAGGTCGCATCGAACGCACGCTCGAACGAGCGCACCAGCATGCCGGGCGGCTTCTTGTGCGCGTCGTCGGTGAGGAAGCGGCTCGCCAGCATCGGCACCAGCGTCAGCGACACGAAGGCCGACGCGACGATGGCCAACGCCACGATCACCGCGAATTCGTGGAACAGCAGGCCGATCACGCCGGGCATGAAGAAGATCGGGATGAACACCGCGATCAGCGAGGTCGAGATCGAGATGATCGTGAAGCCGACCTCGCGCGAGCCGCGCAGCGCGGCCTGGAACGGCGGGACACCTTCCTCGACGTGGCGCATGATGTTCTCGAGCATCACGATCGCGTCGTCCACGACCAGCCCGACGGCCAACGTCAGGCCGAGCAGCGAGATATTGTCCAGCGTGTAGCCGAAGCCCCACAGCAGCGAGATCGCGCCGATCAGCGAGACCGGCAGCGACAGCGTCGGAATCACCGTCGCGACGAAGCGGCGCAGGAACAGGAAGATCACCAGCACCACGAGCACGATGGTGCCCAGCATCGTCAAAGTGACGTCGTGCAGTGCATCGCGGATCGAGACCGAGCGGTCGTTCACCGTCGTCATGCGCACCGACTGCGGCAGCTGCGCCTGAAAACCTGGCAGCGCGGCGCGCACGGCGTCGACCACCTTCACCGTGTTGGCCGCCGGCTGGCGCAGGATCGCCAACGTGATCGAGGTCTCGCCGTTCAGACTGGCCGCGGTCTTGACGATCTCGAAGCTGTCTTCGACCTGCGCCACATCGCGCAGCCGCACCGGGTTGCCGCCGCGGTTGCTGACGATCAGTTCGGCAAACTCGGCGGCGTTGCGCAACTGCCGGTTCGCCTGAAGCGTCAGCGTCTGCTTCGGGCCGTCGAGCGTGCCGACCGGCGTGTTGACATTCGCGGCCCTCAGCGCCGCGTTCAGTTCGTCGAGGCTGATGTTGCGCGCGGTCAGCGCGTCGGGTTGCACGCGCACCCGTACCGCATAGCGCTTCTGGCCGAAGATGTTGACCTGCGCCACGCCGTCCAGTGTGGACAGGCTGGGCGAGATCATGTGCTCGGCATAGTCGTTCAGATCCGACAGGCTCAGCGATGGAGACGTCAACGCGATCAGCAGCACCGGCGCGTCGGCCGGATTGACCTTGCGGTACGACGGCGGGATCGTCATGTCGATCGGCAGCGTCCGCTGGGCGCGCAGCAGCGCGGCCTGCACGTCGACGGCGGCGGCATCGATGTCGCGGCCCTGGTCGAACTCGAGCGTGACCGAGGTCGTGCCCAGCGTGTTGGTCGAGCTGATCACGCTCAGGCCGGGAATGGTCTGGAACTGCTTCTCGAGCTGCAGCGCCACCGAGGTCGCCATTGTCTCGGGGCTCGCGCCGGGCAGTGTGGCGGAGACATTGATGACCGGCGTGTTGTAGCTCGGCAAGGCCGCGACCGGGATCTTGCCGTAGGCGATCACGCCGGCCACGACGATGGCCGCATTCAGCAGCACCGTCAGCACCGGGCGGCGGATGAAGAGCTCGGACAGATTCATTGAGGCCTCCCGGGCGCTGAGCGCCGTCGCGGCGTGTTCACGGTGCGGTCGCCGCCGACGATGCCGATGCGGCAACGGCCGCGCCGCGCGCACCGCTGGCCGCACGCTCGGCCACCGCGGCGCCATCGCGCAGGTTCTGGCGCCCGTCCACGACCACTTTCTCGCCCGCCGGCACGCCGCTGATCACGGCATCGAGCCCGCTCGCGTAGACCAGTTCGACGGGACGCGCGATCGCCTTGTTCTGCGCATCCACGGTGTAGACGATGGTGCCGCGCGGCCCCTGGATCACCGAGGCCTGAGGCACGACGGTCGCATCCTTCAGGGTGCGCACCGCGAGGCGCACGGTGACGAAGGCGCCGGGCCACAGCGCCTCGTTCGCATTGTCGAACTGGGCCTTGACCTTCACGGTCCCCGAGTTCGCGTCGACCGCGTTGTCAACGAACTGGAGCTTGCCGGTCAGGGCGTTGCGCCCTTCCGGCAGCACCGCGACGACCTTGCCCCCGCCGGCGCGCATCGTCTGCAGCGCGTCGTTGAGATTGCGCTGCGGCAGGCTGAAGCTCACTGCGATCGGGTCGAGCTGCGTGATCGTCACCAACGATGTGCCCCCGGGCTGCACGGTCGTGCCGGCAAATACGTTGATCGCGCCGGCGCGCCCCGCCGCGGGCGCGGTGATGCGGTTGTAGCCAAGGCCGACCCGGGCCGCCTCGATCGCGGCGCGGTCCGCGGTGACGACCGCCTGCTGGCTCTCGACCAGGGTCTGGCTGGTATCGACCGCGCCTTGCGAAATGAAGTTCTGCGCCAGCAGATCGCGGTTGCGGGCGAGCTGGCGCTGCGCGTCGGCGAGTGCCGCCATGTCCTTGGCGAGCTGGGCCTGGGCCTTCGCGAGATTGACCTGGTCGTTGCGCGCATCAAGCGTAAACAGCGCGTCGCCCGCCTTCACGAACTGGCCCTCGCGGATGTTGACCCGGGTGATCACGCTGCTGATCTGCGGCCGGATATCGACGCTGTTGAGCGCCGTCACGGTGCCGGTCGCTTCCAGCATCACGTCGACGTCGCGCTTTTGCGCGCGCACCGTGGTCACGCTCACCGGCCCACCGCTGCCGCCTCCCGAGGCGGCGCCCGAGGCCGGGGCGCTGGCAGCGGCGGCCACGGCCGCATCGGCGGCCGGCGGCTCCTTGCTGCAACCGGAGACGATCATCACTGCGCTGGCCACGGCCAGCCCACCCATCAGCGAACGCTTCATGAATATCCCGGGCAGCGCAGTGCCACCAGATTTGTTACTGCTTGTGATTTTCACCCGTCCGGGCGCGCCGAACAATGCGGGCGTGACCTACGGAGCAGGTTCACGCCGATTAGTTCACCGCAGCCCGGTGGAGCCGAAGCCGCCGGTGCCGCGTGCCGAGTCATCGAACGTCTCGACCACCCGGAAGCTCGCCTGCACCACCGGGACGATCACGAGCTGAGCGATGCGCTCCAGCGGCTGGATCGTGAAGGCCGCGCTGCCGCGGTTCCAGCAGCTCACCATCAGCGGCCCCTGGTAGTCGGAGTCGATCAGACCGACCAGGTTGCCCAGCACGATGCCGTGCTTGTGCCCCAGGCCCGAACGCGGCAGGATCATCGCGGCCATGCCGGGGTCGTTGATGTGGATAGCCAAGCCGGTCGGGATCAGCTGGGTCTCGCCCGGCGCGAGCACCAGCGGCGCATCGACACAGGCGCGCAGGTCCAGCCCGGCGCTGCCCGGTGTGGCGTAGGCCGGCAGCTGCCCCATGAGGCGCGCATCGAGCACTTTCAAATCGATCAGGGTCATGCGGTCGTGTTCAGTCGGTTGGCGATCTCGGCGACGAGCTGGCGCGCGAGCGTGACCTTGTCGGCGCGCGGCAGCTCGCGCGCGCCGGCGGCATCGACCAAGGTCAGCGCGTTGTCGTCGGCGCCGAACGCACTCGGGCCGATGTTGCCGACGATCAGCGGCACGCCTTTGCGCACCAACTTCTCGCGCGCATGCTTCAACAGCTCATGGCTCTCGGCCGCGAAGCCGACGCAAAACGGCGGCTTGGGCAGGCGCGCGACCGCGGCGAGGATGTCGGGGTTCTCGGTCAGCGCGAGCGTCGGCACCGCGTGGTCGGCGGTCTTCTTGATCTTGCGGTCGGCGAGCGTGGTGGGGCGCCAGTCGGCGACCGCGGCGGTCGCGACGAACACATCGTGGGTCGACGCCGCGGCAAGCACCGCGTCCATCATCTGCTGCGCCGTACCCGCGTCGATGCGCATCACCCCGCGCGGCGTCGGCTGGTGCACCGGGCCGGCGACGAGCGTGACGGCCGCGCCGGCTTCGACCGCAGCGCGCGCGATCGCGAAGCCCATCTTGCCACTCGAGCGGTTCGTGAGGCCGCGCACCGGATCGATCGGCTCGAAGGTCGGCCCGGCGGTGATCAGCACGCGCTTGCCGGCGAGCCGCTTGGGCTGGAAGAACGCGATCAGGTCGGCGAGCAGCTCGGTGGGTTCGAGCATGCGGCCGTCGCCGATCTCGCCGCAGGCCTGGTCACCGCTGCCCGGGCCGAGCAGCGTCGCGCCATCGAGGCGCAGCTGGGCGAGGTTGCGCTGCGTCGCCGGGTGCGCCCACATCTCGCGGTTCATCGCCGGCGCAACGAGCAGCGGGCAGCGCAGCAGCGGTCGCGCGAGGCAGGCCAGACTGAGCAGGTCGTCGGCGCGGCCTTGCACCAGCTTGGCGATGAAATCGGCACTCGCTGGCGCGATCACGATCGCGTCGGCTTCGCGCGTCAGGTTGATGTGCGCCATGTTGCTGGGCTCGCGCGCATCCCACTGGCTGGTGTAGACGGGGCGAGTCGACAGCGCCTGCATCGTGACCGGCGTGATGAAGGCCTCGGCGGCGGCCGTCATCACGACCTGCACGGTGGCGCCGGCCTTCACGAGCTCGCGTGTGAAGTCGGCCGCCTTGTAGCAGGCGATGCCGCCCGACAGGCCGAGCACGATGTGCTTGCCGGTCAAATCCATCCGCGTGCTCATGGTGCACCCTTGGCGCTGCGCGCCGTTTCGCCGAGCGGGAATGAGCGCTTGGGACGGCCCGGCGCGCTCATAAGGGCAGGAACCGACGCGACAGGTCGTGCAGGTTGAACAGCACCCGCACCGCCTTGCCGTAGACCTGTTCGTGTGGCAGAAAACCCCAGACGCGTGAATCGGCCGAGTTGTCGCGGTTGTCGCCCATCATCAGGTACTCGCCCACGGGCACGGTGCAGCGCCACGCGGTGGCACTTTGCACCGTGCAGTTCGTGCCCATGCCCTCGGGCGACAGGCGTCCCATCACGAACGGGTTGACCTTGATCGTGCGGCTTTCGCCCGCCGCCGTCTCACGCAGCAGCCACTGGCCACGGTCTTCGGGCGCGGCGTTCGTGTCGCTGCCTTCGCTGAGGATCTTCACGTCGAACGGCGCGCCGTTGACGCTGACCACGCCGGCGTCGAAGCGCACCACGTCGCCCGGCAGCCCGACCAGGCGCTTCACGTAGAACTCGGAGACGTTCAACGGATAGCGGAACACGACCACGTCGCCGCGCTGCGGCTGCCCCCACTCGATCGCGGTGTTCGTGAACGGCAGACGCGGCCCGTAGGCAAGGTGGTTGACGAGCAGGTAATCGCCGACGCGCAGGGTCGGCTCCATCGAGCCGGTCGGCACCTTGGGCCAGTCGGCCACCGCGACACGGCAGGTGAACATCAGGCCGACGACGATGAACAGCTCGGCCCCGAAGCTGACCCACCAGGGTTTTTTCTCGGGCACGCTGCCGAGGCGGCGCGTGCGCAGCTTCCACGCGACCCAGCAGGTGCCGGTCGCGAGGGTGGCCAGCGCCAGGATCTCGTTGATCGAAAAACCCAGGCGCATCATGCGGCGGTCCGATCGTTGCAGTTGCCCATGCTCGACTCCGTTGCGATGGGGAGGATTATCAGGGCGCCGCCGCGGCGTCCCGCGCGAACGCCGTCACGCCGTCTTCGCGCGCGCCAGCAGCGGCTCGACCAGCTCGCGCGCGGTGCCGTCCATCCAGTCGAGCTCGCCGATCACCGACTGGCGCGGGACGCCGTCGCGCCCGATCAGCACGGTGGTCGGGAACACGCGCGGCGTCCAGGTGCTGGTGGCGTCGCCGTCAGGATCGAGCAGGATCGGCAGCGAGAATGGCAACTGTTCGAGAAAGCGCTGGATCTTCGGCAGCGGCTCCTTGTAGTTCACCGTGAGCACGACCAGCCCGGCGCGTTCGTGGCGGCTGGCCAGCAGCTCCAGCGACGGCATCTCGGCACGGCAGGGTTCGCACCAGGTGGCCCAGAAGTTCAACATCACCGGGTGACCCTTCACTGCGGCGAGCGTCCAGGTCTTGCCGTCGAGGTCGGTCAGTGCCAGCGCGGGCGCGGGCCGGGTCGCGGGCCAGGGCCGCACGACATGCGCGGCGCGTGCCAGCCTCGGCACGGCGAGCGCGACGGTCGCGGCCAGCGAACTCGCCAGCACCCGACGGCGCGTTGTCTGACCCCGGGGCGAAATGTCCATGTACAGCATTCTGCGCGAAGCGGGTGTAAGGTCGCGCGTCCACCCTCGACACCCTCCGACGTTGTCGGACAAGAACACCCCACCGCCATGAACCTGCCCCGCACGCCCCGCTTCATTCAGCGTCACGTGAGCAACGCAGCCACCGAGCGCGCCGAGATCATCAAAGGCCTGTTGCGCCGGCCGGCGCAGGCCGCGCCGAAATACTTCTACGACAAGCTCGGCTCTCACCTGTTCGAGGCCATCACCGAGCTGCCCGAGTACTACCCGACGCGCACCGAAGCCGCCATCTTCGCGAGCCACGGCGCCGCGATGGCGCGCCAGATCGGCGTCGGCGCGACGCTCGTCGATCTGGGCGCCGGCAACTGCGTCAAGGCGACCCGGCTATTCCCGCTGCTGGAGCCGCGCCGCTATGTCGCGGTCGACATCTCGGTGGACTACCTGCACGACGCGCTGCGCCGCGTCCAGCGCGAGCACCCGGCGCTCGACGTGCTGGGCCTCGGGCTCGATTTTTCGAGCGCGCTCGAGCTGCCCGAGGGCGTGATCGACAACGGCCGCACGGTGTTCTTCTACCCCGGCTCCAGCATCGGCAACTTCACGCCCGACGACGCGCTCGCCTTCCTGCAGCGCGTGCGCGCCCGGGCCTCCGGCGGCGGCCTGCTGATCGGCGTCGACCTGGTCAAGCCGACGGCGGTGCTCGAGGCGGCGTATGACGACGCGCTCGGCGTCACCGCCGCGTTCAACCTCAACATCCTGCGCCAGATCAATCGACTGATCGCGAGCGACTTCGAGCCATCGCGGTGGCAGCACGTCGGGCTCTACGACGTCCAGCGCTCGCGCGTCGAGATGCACCTGCAGGCGCGCGAGGACCTGCTGGTGCGCTGGCCGGGCGGCTCGCGCATCTTCGAGGCGGGCGAACGGCTGCACACCGAGAACTCGTGCAAGTACACGGTCGACGGCTTTGCGGCGCTGCTGCAACGCGCCGGCTTCGAGGCGCCGCAGCACTGGACCGATTCCAAGAACTGGTTCGCGGTGTTCTGGGCGCCGGCCGCCTGAGAAACTATTGCTGCTGCGCGAGGAAGCGCAGCAGGCGTTCGCGCGATGCGGCCAACGCCGCCGCGTCGCCGCCCACGTGCACGCCTTGCCCCGGGTTCGCGCCGTTCGGCACGTCGTGGCGCAGCCGCAGCGCCGCGGCCGAATCGAAGCCGTGGTACGCGCCGGCGTAACCCTCGATCTCCGGCGCCACGCCCTTCGCCGCGCGGGCGAGCTGATGGCAGGGCGCCGCGGGCGTCCAGTCGTCCGACTCGCCGACCAGCATCAGCAGCCGGGTGCGGGTCTCGAAACCGCGCTTCAGCTCGGCCTCGCAGCCCGGGTAGAACGCGACCGCAAACGATGGCCTGACCGGCGCCCTGGCCACCTCGTCATGGCGCGTGTTCAGCGCCGCGAGCACGGTGCTGCCGCCGTTCGACCAGCCCATCAGGCCGATGCGCCGCGCATCGACGTCCGGCCGGTGCGCGAGCCAGTCGATCGCGGCAAGCGCATCGAGGCGGCGGTTCGCCTGCGTGACGCGGCGCGTGCCGATGCGCTGCGTGCACAGCTCCTTCTCGCCCCGCGGGGTCAACGAGTCCAGCACCAGCGCGTGCATGCCCTGCGCATTCAGCAGCCGCGCGTAGGTCAGCGTGCGCTCGCTGAGCGCGCCGTGGCGGTCGTAGGTGCCGCCGCAGCCGTGCAACAGAACGACCGCGGGTGTCGGTGTCGCGGCGGCGGCGCCGAACCAGAAGCCGACCAGCGCGATCGGTTGATCATCGACGCGATCAAGGCTGGGCAAGGTCACGCGCTGCTGCGCGTGCACGACGCAGGCCCACAGCAGCGCAATGGCGAGGCAGAGTGAGCGTCGAGGCTTCACTTCAGGAAGGCGCGCGCGCCCGATCGATCGCGGGCGGGTTCGGATGCAGGCGCGCCATCGAATACGCATCGACGTACACACCGTCGCGCAGCGCATAGCCGCGGAACGTGCCCTCGAGCTCGAAGCCGAAATTGCGGTACAGCCGCTGCGCGACCTCGTTGTCGGTGTAGACCGTCAGCTCGAGGCGCAGGCAGGCGAGCCAGTTGTCGGCGTAGTCGCACAGCGCAGCCATCAACGCGGTGCCGACGCCCTGCCCTTGCGCGGCGGTCGCGACCGAGATGCCCAGCCCCATGGCATGCCGCCGCCGCGGTGCCGGGCCGGGGCTGAACAGGCCGGCCGAGCCGATCACCTCGCTGTCGCGTTCGGCCACCAGCGCCAGGTCGGGCTTGACCGCCGCCGCGCCCTCGGCGAGCCGCGCCTCCCACATCTCTTCGCTCGGGTACGGCATCTGCAACAGGCCGCCGAAGATGACCGGGTCGCTCATGTAGCGAGCCAACGCCGCCGCGTCCTTGACGCTCGCGCGGCGGATCGTCAGGGCCGGCGCGGCCGTCATGTGGTCAGGTCCGCTCGGCCACCCAGGCCTGAACCGACGCCAGCGCCTGCGCCAGCTTGGCTGGCTCGGTGCCGCCGGCCATCGCCATGTCGGCCTTGCCACCGCCCTTGCCGCCGACCTGCTGCGCGACGAAGTTGACGAGCTCGCCGGCCTTCAGCCTCGCGAGGCTGTCGTTCGTGACACCGGCCGCGATCTGCACCTTGCCGCCTTCGACGCTGGCGAGCACGATCGCCGCGGTCTTGAGCTTGTCCTTCAGCTTGTCCATCGTGTCGCGCAGCGTCTTGGCGTCGGCACCTTCGAGCATCGCGGCGAGCACCTTGATGCCCTTCACGTCGACGGCCGAGGCCAGCAGCTCATCGCCTTGCGACGAGGCCAGCCTGCCCTTCAGCGACGCCAGTTCCTTCTCGAGCGCACGCACCTGATCCAGCACCTGCTGCAGCCGCGCCGGCACTTCGGCCGGGGCCGACTTCAGCGTGCCGGCGAGTTGCGCGACCGTGCCTTCGAGCGACTGCAAGTAGGCCAGCGCGTTGTCGCCGGTGATCGCCTCGACGCGGCGCACGCCGGCGGCGACACCGCTCTCGGCGACGATCTTGAACAGGCCGATGTCGCCGGTGCGCTGCACGTGCGTGCCGCCGCACAGTTCGCGGCTGCTGCCGATGTCGAGCACGCGCACCTCGTCGCCGTACTTCTCGCCGAACAGCATCATCGCGCCCGATTTCTGCGCCTCGTCGATCGGCATCACGCGCGCCTGCGTGGCCGCGTTCGCGAGGATCTCGGCGTTCACCAGCGCTTCGACCTTCGCAATCTGCGATTCCGTCATCGGCGCGTTGTGCGCGAAGTCGAAACGCGTGCGCTCGGCATTCACGAGCGAGCCCTTCTGCTGCACATGGTCGCCCAGCACCTCGCGCAGCGCCTTGTGCATCAGGTGCGTGGACGAATGGTTGCGCACTGTCTTCATGCGACGCTCGGCATCGACGCGCGCGCTCAGCACGTCGCCGACCGACACCGTGCCTTCGACGACGCGGCCGTGGTGGCCGAACACCGCGGCCTGGACCTTGATCGTGTCCTCGACGATCACGCGCGAGCTCGCGTTGCGCAGCTCGCCGGTGTCGCCGACCTGGCCACCGGACTCGGCGTAGAACGGCGTGTGGTCGAGCACGATCACCGCATCGTCGCCGGCCGTCGCGCGCGTCGCGGGCGTGCCGTCGATGTAGATCGCGGTGACCTTCGCGCCATCGCGCGCGAGCTCGTCGTAGCCGTGGAAGTGCGTGTCGGCGCCGCTGTACTCGAGCCCAGCCGCGACCTTGAACTTGCCGGCATCGCGGGCGCGCTTGCGCTGCTCGTCGAGCAGCTCGTTGAAGCGCGCCTCGTCGACCGTGACGCCGCGCTCACGGCACACGTCGGCCGTCAGGTCGACCGGGAAGCCGTAGGTGTCGTGCAGCTTGAACGCGGTGTCGCCGTCGATCTGCTTGACCCCCGAGGCCAGCGCCTTGTCGAGAATCTCCATGCCGTTCGCGATCGTGCGGAAGAAGCCCTCTTCCTCCTGCTTCAGCACCTCGGTCGCGCGCTTCTCGCCCTGACGCAGCTCGGGGTAGGCGTCGCCCATTTCCTTGGCGAGTGCAGCGACCAGCAGGTGGAAGAACGGCTTGCGCGCGCCAAGCTTGTAGCCGTGGCGGATCGCGCGGCGCGTGATCCGGCGCAGCACATAGCCGCGGCCGGCGTTGCCCGGGATCACGCCGTCGACCACCGTGAACGCGCAGGCGCGGATGTGGTCGGCGATCACCTTCAGCGACGGCGAATCCTTGTCGCAGTCGCCGGCACCAGCCGCGTCCACCTGCGTCTTCGCGGCCGCGAGCAGGTTCACGAAGGTGTCGATCTCGTAGTTGCTGTGCACGTGCTGCAGCACCGCGGTCAGCCGCTCCAGGCCCATGCCGGTATCGACGCTGGGCTTGGGCAGCTTGTGCATCACGCCCGCTTCGTCGCGGTTGAACTGCATGAACACGTTGTTCCAGATCTCGATGTAGCGGTCGCCGTCCTCGTCGGGCGAGCCCGGCGGGCCGCCGGCGATCTCGGGGCCGTGGTCGTAGAAGATCTCGGTGCACGGGCCGCACGGGCCGGTGTCGCCCATCATCCAGAAGTTGTCGGAGGCGTAGCGCGCGCCCTTGTTGTCGCCGATGCGCACGATGCGCTCGGCCGGCACGCCGATCTGCTTGTTCCAGATCTCGTAGGCCTCGTCGTCCTCGGCGTAGACGGTGACCCAGAGCTTCTCCTTCGGGAGCTTGTAGACCTCGGTCAGCAGTTCCCACGCATACGCGATCGCGTCCTTCTTGAAGTAGTCGCCGAAGCTGAAGTTGCCCAGCATCTCGAAGAAAGTGTGGTGGCGCGCGGTGTAGCCGACGTTCTCGAGATCGTTGTGCTTGCCGCCGGCGCGGATGCACTTCTGCGACGTCGTCGCGCGGCTGTACGGGCGCTTGTCGAAGCCGAGGAACACGTCCTTGAACTGGTTCATGCCCGCGTTCGTGAACAGCAGCGTCGGGTCGTCACCCGGCACCACCGGGCTGCTGGCAACGATCGTGTGGCCCTTCGCTTCGAAGAACTTCAGGAACGTGGAACGGATTTCGGAGGCTTTCATCCCGGGGCTTTCGTCGGCGGGCAAACCGGGGTGTTTCCGCCCGGCAAGCCGCATAGGTGCTTGATTTTCAAGAGCTTTTGATTATAGGTGGCGGCCCCGCCCGGGCCGCCGTCGGCGCGCGACGCTCAGTCGTCGTTGGCCGCGACCGCGGCCGCGCCGCCGCCCTCGCCGATGTTCGCGAACCCGGCGCGGCCCTGCGCCGGCGTCGCGGCGGCGAGGCCGACGGCGCGGCGCAGCAGCAGCTCCGGCTGCGCACCGTCCTGCGGGTACTGGGCGATGCCCAGCGCCGATGCAACCGCGACGTCCTGCGCCGCGATCTTGAACGGTTCCAGCAGGGCTGCCGTCAGCTTCGCGCCGACGCGCACCGCATCGGCCGGCGACAGGATCGAGCCGAGCAGCACCGCGAAGCCGTCGTCGCCCAGCGACGCGACGACATCGCTGGCGCGCACGCCGGCACGCAGCCGCACGCCGACCTTGCGCCGCAGCACGTTGGCCGCGTCGCGCCCCAGGCGCGCCTCGGCGCTGGCCAGGCCCTCGATGCGCAGCACCAGCACGGCCATCGGCGCCGGTTCGCGTTCGCGCAGCGCGAGCAGCTGGCTCACGTGCTCGATGAACTGCTGCTGGTGCGGCAGACCGGTTTCGAGGTCGGTCGCATACGCGGTGCGGGCGTCGCGCTCGATCCGCTTGCGCTGAATCGCGCCGCGCAGGCGCAGTGCGAACGTTCCGGAGACCAGGTCAGACTGCAGCAGCACGTCCTGCGCGCCGCGTTGCTGCCATTGCATCGCGGCCTCGGCCTCCAGGGTGGCCGACACGACGAGCACCGCGACGTCGACCGCCACGCCGGCGGCGAAGGCCTGGACGTCGGCGGACGCGTCGGCCGCCAGGATCAGCGCATCGCAGTGACGCTCGTCGAGCAGCGCCGCCGCCTCGGCAGGCGTCGCGCAGGGGTGCAGCGCAAACGGCCCGAACGGCGACGTCGCCAGCGCCGCAACGTCTTCGGGCGGCAACGTGATCAGCGCGGCGACGTGCAACAGGGCAGGATCAGGGGGCGGGGCGGACATGCCCAAAGAATACTGCTACAGCAGCTCCTCGCCCACAAAAGGTGCGAGCAGCCACAGCTTCAGGCGCAGCAGCCAGGCGCTGTCGGGCTCCTGCGTGTGCACGACGCTCGCGCCGTCTTCGTGGGTCTCGACCCACTCGATGTGCTGCCGATCCGGCGCCAGGCGCAGCTCGTAGGCGCCGGACGCGAGCAGCCTGCGAAACAGCGTGCCCGACGCGGCCTCGATCAGCTCGGGGCTCTCGATCACCAGGCCGATCTCGGTGTTCGCGCGAGCCGAACGGGCGTCGAGGTTCATCGAGCCGATGAAGAGCAAGCGCTGGTCGATCACCGCCGCCTTCGCATGCAGCCGCCCAGTGGAGCGGCCGAAATTGCCGAGCCGGCCGGAGCGGCTGGACAGGGTCGGGCTGAGCTCGTAGATGCGCACGCCGGCTTGGAGCATGTCGAGCCGGTAGCGCGTGTAGCGGTCGTGCACCAGCGGCTCGTCGGTCGCGCCGATGGAATTGGTGACCAGCACAACCTGGCCGCCGCTCGCCGTCGCACGCTGCATCATCGCCAGGCCCTTTGGCCCGGGGATGAAGTACGGCGAAACGATCTCGACGCTCTGGTGCGCCGCCGCGAACAGCGCCAGCGTCTGCGCGGTGACGGTCTGGTCCGCGTTCGTGCTGTTCACGCCGGCGACCTTGTCGGGCGTGTCGGCGAAGACACGGGCCGGCGCGAAGGTCTGGCTCAGCGTGCCGCTGTCGAGTTGTTGGGCCACCGGCCGGTTGCCGAGCACGTCGCGCTCGGGTTCGATCACCTGCGGCGGGGCGTCGCGCACGAGCTCGTCGAAGCGGGCACGCAGTGCGTCGCCCGCTTCCATCGCGAGGTTCGCACTCACCAGCGAGGCAATCGGAAAGACCTGCTCGCTGTTCCAGTAGCGGTCGAACGCGCCCGAGAGCTCGCGCACCACCGGGCCGGAGGACAGCACGTCGAGGTCGATGAAGTTCGCGGCGGCGCTGCGCATGAAGTACTCGTTGGCGATGTTTCGTCCGCCCGACACCGCGAAGCTGTTGTCGGCGACGAACAGCTTGTTGTGCATGCGGTGGTTGATGCGATCGAACTGATGCAGCGAGAACAGCAGCCGCATCGTGAAACCGCCGGCACGCACCGGCAGCGGGTTGAACACGCGCAGCTCGACGTTCGGGTAGGCAGCCAGCCCGGCAAACAACTCATCCTCGCCGCCGGCATACAGGTCGTCGACGAGCAGCCGCACACGCACGCCGCGCAGCGCCGCATCGCGCAGCTCGCGCAGGAACTGCCGGCCGATGTCGTCGTTCTGGATCAGGTAGTACTGCGCGTCGATGGACTTCTCGGCACGACGCGCGAGGGCGATCCGCGCGTTGAACGCGACCTCGCCGACGGGCAGCAAGCGGAATCCCGACAGGCCGCGCTGCGGCGCCGGCGTGGCCGCGTCGAGGATGCGGGCGAGGCGGGTATCGGACACCTCGCTGATCGCGTGGCTCGCGGGCAGCGCCGGGCGCGGCGGCAGGCCGGCGCAACCGCCCAGCAGCAGCGCCCCCAGCACCAGCAAGCAGGCCCGAATCGTCCGGCGCATCGCAGCGCGAAAGGAGGCGTCCCGAGGTCAGGAGCCCTTGGGCAAGGGCATCGCCAACTCGCCGCGCCACTCGAAGCGCAGGTCGTCGAAGTTCGAGCCCGCAAGCCGGCCTCTGAGCACGGTGTCGAGCTTGCGATCCGGCGCGCCGTACAGACCGATGGCCTGGCGCACCTCGCCGAGCGCGCTCACTGTGATCGGCACGTTGACGAAGGTCTCGCCGAGGCGCGGCACCGTGCCGCGCCCGTCGCTCACGCCGGTGCCGATGGTCTTGCCGTTCAGCAGCAGGTCGGCCGTGGCACCGCTGAATTCGATCGGGCCGTCATTGGTGTTCTGCACGCGCAGCTTCGCGATGAAGCGCAGCTCCATCGCCGCACCTTCGATGCGCTCGACGCTGGCGACGTTGACGCGCAGCGGCGCATTCGCCGGGGTGGCGCAGGCGGCCACGAGGGCCATTGGAATCAGCGCGACGAAGAGGCGGCGCAGTGCGGTCATGGTCGGTCCTTCGGGTTGATGTCGGTCACGCGTGCTCACCACTTGTCGTCGGCCTTCTTGTCGACCGGCGCAGCGGCGTCCGCACCCTCCTTCGCCGCCCGCTTCACCTTCGGCATCGGCACGGCCGGACCGGCGGCCGGCACCGCGGCGTCGTTGCTCGCGACCGCGATCCTGCCGCCCTTCAGCTGCTCGCGCACCTGCACCGCGCCCGGCAACAGGTTGTCGAGCGAGCCGGTCGCGCCTTCGATGTGACCGTACGACAGGTTCGGCGTAACCCGGTCGATCACGAGCTGACAGCACGGCGACTCGACGCGGCCCAGGCTCTGGCCGGTCTGCGGATCCTTCATCTCGGTGCCCATCACGACCATCGCGTAGCGCGCACCCGGACGCAGCGCCTGGCCGCCCTGGCTCAGCACGACGTTTGTGCCCTCGAGCGCCACCACCGTGATCGGGAAGGTGCGCGACAGGATGGACGCGACCACCTGGTTGACGAGGTCGTCGGTCATGCCGCCCAGCACCTTGCCGGAGTTGACGCCGGTGCCCAGCGTGGTCGGCGCCGTCGATGGCGCCTCGCCGCGCAGGGTCTCGGCAGTCACGACCTGGCGCGTCGCGACGTTGACGAGCTTCTGCGACACCGACCAGCCGCCCGAGTAGCTGACGAGCTGGCGGTCCGACGAGCGCAGCTGGCGCGCATGCCGGTTGTAGGCCAGGCCATTGATGCGGCCGGTCCAGATCACGTCGGCCGTGACGGCCTGCGAGAGCTTGGCGATCTCGGCCTTGGGCGCCTCGCCGTTGGCGATCATGTCGAGCTCCTGCTGGATCTCCGGGCTGAACTCGCGGTCCAGCACCGCAAAACGGCCGGTGTTGACGAGCGCATCGAGGATGCGCTGGCGCAACTCGGCGCCGACCTCGTCGGCCGGCACGTTGCGGTCACCCATCGGGATGGTCGCGCGGTCGAAGCGCAGCGGTGCGACGACCAGCTTGAGCTTCTTCAGCTCGGCCGGCACGACGAATTTGGCGATGCCGGCCTCGATGCTCGCCTTGAACTTGCCCTTGGGCAGCAGCGGCTCGTCCATGTTGACGATGCGGAAGTTCTGCACCACGCCGCCCGACCTCATGCGCACCGCGTCGGCAAACCCCTCGGCGCGCATCGACTGCGAGGTCTGGTTCGTCGTCACGTCGATGCCGAGCTTGGCGTTGACGGTGGCCATGTCGACCGCCGCGCCGTTGACCTGCAGGATCGCGAGGCGCATCGCCTCGGCCACTGCTTCAGGGGCGCTGCTGCCGTAGCCGTCGGCCGTGACCTTGACCGTCTCGAGCTTGCCGACGTCCGGCGGCGGGATCGTCGCGGTGGCCGGCGTCAGCGGCGCCGGTGCGGTCGTCGCCCCTGCGGCCGGTGCCGCGCTGGCGGCAGGCGTAGCTGCGGCCGCAGGCGCCTGCGCCGTCGCCGCAGGCTTCTGATCGCAGGCCGCCAATGCAGCAAGCAACAACGCCGTCAGCCCCATGGTCCGGATCGAGTGACGCAGCATCGCGGCTCCTGTCGTGCGGTTCAATACGGGATCACAGCGAGGCCATGGCCTTGGTGGCGTCCGGCGGAACCGGAATGTCGTTGCTCTTCGCGAACGCGTTCGCGTTCTTCATCGAGGTCCCGAGGTTGGACAGCCCGGTCGGCAACTGGGTCACGATGTACGCGCCCGCCTGCAGCTTGGGCAGCATCAGCGGCGACGCCTCCTTCAGGCTGCCCGAAAACGCTTGCGCCGGGCCGCGCAGGCTGATGTACTTGAGCATGCCCTGGCCAAGCTGGGCCATGCCGGACTGGTACTTCTTCTTCGCCGCGGCGTCGAGCTTCGGGCCCTTGGCCATCTCGGCCGCCACCGCGTCGGTGGACGCGCTCACAGCCTTGTTCGATTCCTCGAGGTTGCCCTTGGTCGCGCCGTCGGTCAGCGCATCGGCGGTGGCCTTGGAGGCCGCCGCCGCATCCTTCAGGCCCAATGCGTCGGCCATCTGCGAGTTGGCCAGCAACACGTCCTTGTTCGCCGCCACATAACCACGCACCAGCGAGTCGTTCTGGCCGCCGAGATCGCCGCCACCCCCGGCGGACGGCAGACCGCCCATGCCCGGGATCGCCTTCAGCGAGGGCAGTTGCGCCATCGCAGCGAACGGAACGCAGATCAGTGCGGCGGCAATGGCGGAAAGGTATTTCTTCACGATGGTGTTCCTGTGGTCGTTGTGTGCTTGTCGAAGAAGGCCCGACGTGGTCACTTGAGCCCGAGATTGGTGAGTTGCGAGGTCAGCTCGCGTGCGGCGTTGTTCGCCGCCAGCTTCAGCGCGTTGGTGCGGGCCTCGGCTTCGGTCGGGCCGACACCGGCGTACTGCACCGGGCCGACCGACGCGATCGTGTCGGGGATGGTTTGCGTCACATCGAGCACGCGCGCGTTCACGGTGACCGCGACGCGCTGCATGCCGGTCTGCGGATCAGTGTCGGCCAGGCCGAGATCGAGCGTGCCGAGCGCGATGTACGGGATCTGCGCGTTCTTCATGCCTTGCGTGATCGCCTGCATCGTCGCCGACTGCAGGTCGTTGCCGGCCTTGTAGTCGTTCTCGACCATCGCAACCTTGAACTTGCCGCCGGTGTACGGCTCGATCAGCGAGGCCTCGTTGACCTTGAAGCCGGCGCGTGTGAAGGTCTGCGTGAAGACCTGGTTCAGGTTCGCGCTCGGGAACAGGCGCCACGTCGATTCGCTCGCGCGGCGCGTGCGCGTGCCGCCGGCTTCGATCGTGCGCGACACGTTGGCACTGCCGTTGAAGGTGGCCGCTTCGTTGGTCGAGATCTGGTTGCGTTTGATGGATTCGCCCTCGGTGCCCGTCTTCTTGACCGCGGCATCGACCTTCACGCCTTCGTCGACGCGCTTGGTCACGCGTGTGTCGTAGGCCTTCTCGGAATCCTGTTCGCGCGAGACGAACACGAACGCCAGCGCCGAGCGCTCCGTGCGTGTCGCCTTGCCGACCGCCGAACCGGCCTTGATGTCGTTGCGCAGGTTCGCCACGTTCAGCGAGACGCGCACCGAGACCGTGTAGGCCTTGCTGCCGGCGTTGTCGTCTTCGGCGAGCACCGTGGTTTCGAGGATGTAGCGATCCGGGTTCTCGAGAATCTTCGCGCGCATCGCGTCGAAGTTCGCCGCTTCGGACTCGCCGGCCTCGGCGTAATAGAACTCGACCGCCTTGAGCTGCGCGTTCTGCAGTGCCTTGGCCTTCACGTCCGGCGTGGCCGATTTGCCGGTGTACGGGACAGTCGCCTTGCCCGCCGCGCGTTGAACCTGCGCGACGGCCGACAGCGCGAACGCAGCGGCGAAGATCGCGATGAAGAGTTTGCGAATTACTTGCATAGTTTGATCAACTCTCTGGTGTCGGCAATTTGTTTATCGATGTCGGTGGCGGCCGCCGCGGTTTTGACCCACGTATTGCCCCGGCCGTCGAGCGCCTCGGACAGTTTCACGAACAAGCCGTTGATCGAGTCGTAGAACGCCGGGAAGTCGTCGACGTAGGTCTGCGTCACCGGCACGAGCTTGACCTCGCCGTTCTTGAGTTCGACATTCATGTAGACCTTGCCGGAGACCGGCTCCTCGATCTTCATCGTCGTGACCAGCCCGTAGATGTAGCTGGCACCGGCCGCGGACTCGCCGTACTTCTTCTTGACCAGGCGCGTGAACTCGACGCCGATCTCGTAGTCGGGTTTGGGCAGCTTGAGGTTGTAGACGTCGCCGTCGGAGATGCGCATCGACATCACGTTGCCGACCGCGTAGCCCTTCGCGTACGGAATGATCGGCACACCGGCACGCGTGGAGAGCGCCTCGCCGACCAGATCGGCGGCCCAGGTTTCGGCGACGGTCGTGTTGTTCGAGATGTAGGCGGGGATGCTGCCCATCGCCTCGGGCTTGATGCTGATCTTCGAGATCTGCAGGTAGCGCGAGGTGCTCGACGGCATGCTCGCCTTCGCGAGCGTGTTGCCGAAGCGCGTGAAGATTCCGGGCTTGCCGGCCGCGCCCTCGTAGACCCCGCGCACGCGGACGCGGATCTCGTCGGCGCTGGGCGCGCGGTCGAAGATGTCGATGTGGCCGAAGCTGACCGGGTAGGCGCGCACCACCGACATCGACTTGAAGTCGAAGAACAGCGCCTGCGCGCGGATCAGCACGAAGAGCTTGTGCAGGCCGGCAAGCTGCTCGACCGAGACCGTCTCGGAGCCGATCACCAGCGCGACCGCGATCGCCTGGTCACGGCCCTTGAGCTCCTCGATCTGCGTCACGAGCTTGAGCTGCTGCGGCGGGTTCTGCGCGATCGCCTCGCGCAGCATCGCGTACGCGGGCTTGCCGCCGGTCTTCAGCGCCTTCTCGTAGGCCACCGAGTACGGGAAACGCTGGCCCATCGAGGCGGCATCGCCCGAGAACGCAAGCCCGGCCAACGCGACCTCGACCTGCTCGGCCCGCACCGCGAGCGGCCCGAACGCGACGGCGCAGGCCGCCGTCTTGAGGATGTCGCGACGGGCGCGCGAAACAGAACGACGGTCGGGGTTGGGTTTCACGCAGCAGGCCGGAACACGGCGTCGAGGAAGGCTTGTGATCGTAGCAGCGCCCCCCTCGCCGACGGGCCGACAAGCTAGGGGTTGAGACTGGGCACGCAGCGGCCGGATGCGAGATTGGCGTGAACCGTGATGAACTCCCGATTTGCCCACGAAAGGTGTTGTTCAACCCCGCACACGTGTGTCGGGTAAACCCGCGAAATCCCCCTATTTCTAGGGAAAGTGGCCCTCCTTATTTCGCAATCATTCGGCTACTCAACGTGGAGAAAACGCATGCGGAATCTCTTGGCGGCAGCTTGTGTGGCATCGGCCGCGACACTCACATCATTCGGCGCGCACGCGCAGTTCTCGGCCAGCGACAGCACGCTCGGCGCGCACAGCCTGGTGACGGATTCATTGTCCGGTTTGACCTGGCTGAATCTCGACGTCACGATGGGCCAGACATTCAATTCCGTCGCACACGACCTGTCTGTCGACCCGCAATTCGCAAACTTCCGGATCGCAACCAGGAGCGAGGTGGTCGGGCTGTTCTACGACGCAGGCTTCTGTGTGGGCGCCGTGTCCTGTGGCATCACCGATCCCGCACGACTCGCCGCCGGCGCGTCCTTCGCGGGGGCCTTCAATGGGATCACAAACGCCAACGGCAGCGAATCGTTCCTCGGTTACCTGGGGGGCAGCGCCTACCCCATCGACCCCGCCCATGACGTGTACGGCCTGTGGCGAGCCGGTACGGGCTACGACCCCAGCAGCCCGACCGTCTCGAGAGCGTTCGACGACTACACGAGTCCGGTGAGTTCTCAGTCGGCCCCCGACACGGGCACCTGGCTTGTTGCCAAGACGGTCGTCTCACCGGTGCCCGAGCCCTCGGCCTGGGCGCTGATGCTGGCGGGTCTCGCCGCCGTCGGTGTGGTGGTCAAACGCCGGGCCCGCAGCACCTGAAGACAGCCCAGCAGGCGATTCGTGACACGAGACAGCACGGCGGAAAGTGCATAGACTGATCCACTGGATTTGATTCTCGAGAATCTCTCGCTCGAGCGATCCAGGATAGGAGCGGCGATGTCGCGACAGTTCACACTGGGCGAATTCCTCCCACCGACAGCTCGTGCCGAACTGCTGGCGCAGGCCCAGCGCCAGCGTCCACCCTGGCTCCAGTTCGACCCTGAAGTGATGCGGGCGTCATACAACCGACGCCCGTTCGTGCTGAGACATCGACTGGCCGAGCACCCACACTTCGAACTGGCCGCACTGTTTGCCTTGTGCCGTCGCATGGACCCGGGGCAGGTGTCGTGTCGGATCGGCAAGGTGCCTGTCGACGCCGAGTTCGATTCCTCGCTGCAGCGCTACAGCCAGGGCTTCACCCTCGATGACACGATCGAGCATTTCGAGGAACGCCAGGCCTATATCGCGGTCTACAACCCCGAGCGCGACGCCGCGTACCGGCCGGTGATCCAGGAACTGGTGGGCGAGGTCGCGTCGCACACCGAACCGATCGAGCCGGGGATGAACTGGTACTCCACCTACCTCTTCATCTCGACGCAGGACGCGGTCACGCCGTACCACATGGACCGCGAGATGAACTTCCTGCTGCAGGTGCGCGGCAGCAAGACGGTGAAGCTGTGGGACCCGTTCGACGACGAGATCATGACGTCCACCCAGCGCGAATTGCTGCTGTCGTACATCGGTCAGCGGCCGACCTACCGGCCGTCGTTCGAAGCGAAGGCCATGGTCTTCGAACTCGAACCCGGTCTGGGGGTGCACCACCCGTTCATCGCGCCGCACCTGGTGCACACTGGTCCGGCACTGTCGATTTCGCTGGCCATCACGTTCCGGACCCGGCGCTCCGACACGTGGACCAACGCCTGCCGATTCAACCAGCGGGCCCGCAAACTGGGGTTCCAGCCCGAGCCGGTCGGCCGGCGGCCGCTGGTCGATCAGACGAAGTCCGCGGTTTTGACCGCCTACCAGCGCGCCCGCCAGATGGTCGACCGCGGCCGACATGCGTCATGAAGCAGCCCCCCGCGTAGGAAGGCCCTCACAGCCGACATCGGCGCCGTCCTGCGCCCGCCCTCCCGTCTTCAAACTATCTTCCAGTCACTGAAACACTAGAGAGCGAAAATGAAGGCAATCACCACCATCACCCTGGCGGCAGCGCTCGTGTCCCTGTCGACCTGGGCCGTCGCCGCCGACCCTGTCTACGACGCGGCCCGGGAGCAGCGTATGAACGAGGCGCTCGAAAACTACCGCGACA
>Ga0307517_10000670_pt1 | contig 58833 bp, 73 predicted proteins | sample 23_EM_MG_FD_194515 | JGI IMG/M metagenome (GOLD analysis project Ga0307517, IMG submission 194515) | Populus trichocarpa ectomycorrhiza microbial communities from riparian zone in the Pacific Northwest, United States - 23_EM | ecosystem: Host-associated > Plants > Roots > Unclassified | place... | reverse complement strand
CCGACTGTCTCGTAACACCTCTAAACCACTCGAATGGGTTCAGCGGGTGCAACCTGCTAGGGTATAACATAGCCAGGCCCAAGACAGTCCACTCACGTCGCACCGATACGCCACGGTTAGTCCTTCGGGTGGCATCGCCCCGCCCACAACTCGACACTAGCGAGAGTGAGAGGATCGATGGTTCTAAACCCCGGACTAAGGGTATACGGTCTGCAGTTCCCCACAAGACCGTCATAACTCCCCAAAGATCCAGGCGATGCCACCGTCCCTACGTAGTTCTACGCTACAACTACGCTCGACCTCCCCCATCGCACCGCTTCAATCAGGGGCGTGCAGGGTCATCTCATCTACGACGGGCGAGGACGAGCCAAGTCCCATAAGGAGGGTGCCCTTGGCGAAAACCACTTCAATCAGGGTCGCAAGGGGAGAGCCTCCCGCTAACCCGCTGGGGTCAGTAGTCGGGTTAACACTGGGGTGGTTGGCTGCCAGCCTGGAGCAGAGCGTCCCACTGACCGGGAGAGGAAGAGAACTGGGGAGGAAAAGAGAGCGGGCGAACGACTGGTCTTTTATACGGTTTGAACCTGTTTCTCTGCGCGTTGAGGGGTTGTTATTAATGGATATTTTCCTCGGATGTCCATCACAGAGGCTCTCCTGAGTTCTCGGGATCCAGTGCTTGCCGATGTCCAGAACAGGGAAGCCGGTAAACGGAAACACGATGGAATGATACTGGATATGGTTGAACAGGCAACCCAGTGCAGTAATAGGGGACCTCTGCAGTGGCAATCATCGTCCGTGGATGAGCATCCGTGGGAATCTGCAGCATGGCTCCAAAACAACGGTGTCGTTCCGAAATTTCCGGCCAAATCCTCTATACGGACCACTCTGACGAGGGTCATGCGCTCTCGACAACCCATCACGGCCGCATACTCCTTCGTTGACTGTCGCTCTCGAGGCCAGACCATTCTGTATGTCACTGTTGATATCGCGTCTCCTCAGTGGCGGGCTCTCGTTACTCGGTCTACACGCTGCTCTTTCAAGAGGCTCTGGATGGGAAACAATCGGGCTGCTGCGAACCTAGTTTGACGATGGTATTTTTTGGAGGCACACAAGCCAGAGCCGATCCTGGAATTCTGGAAGGTGAGCACCAAGCGCCAGTTGGATGATCTGGAAAACACGACGAAACTCTGGTGGCAGAGAGCAAGTGCCAAGCCAAATACTTGATCTAAACACCCATATGCACCTACATAAACCTAGTAGACACAGGCAAACGCGGACTGTAAATATATGGACCGTCATCATGCTGGTGACATGACCGAACAAATCGTGCTGCACAAGCAAGGTTCTTGCCGACGGCAGTCGGCGCTTCTCTAGTAAAGACAGGTTTCAATGCGCCGGATTGCTCATAACAACGTCCATCTCGTTCACGTCGCGAGTTTCTGCCAAGGGGTTTGACGTAAAAACATCCGCGCCAGAAGCCAAAGAGTCCACGAGCATTGCCAGCCGAGATTTGTTCATGCCGGACTCCTAAACAGGGGAGGAAAATGAGTCCGCATTTGAATCCATTAAGTGCCGCCCTACCTTGTGAATCTGCACCAGGTCGTCTTGGAAAGCATCTGCGACGGACTGCATCCAGAATTTTTGGAACCTGTCCTTCAGCTGCTGTTCGCTTGCCGTGTCGACCGAACCGTCCGGTTTTGTTGGCAGGAACGAAGGGACTGGTGGTGGGATAGGCGAGGGTGAACGGGAATACACAACCCTAGCCTGTTTGCCGGATTTTCCTGTGGGGACTGAAGCGTCGAGCATTTCCACATCGTCTCCCTGGTGAAAAGACTCCTTGTCCGACGACGAATCTGATCCAGATTCCGACTCTGAAGATTCGGATGAAGACGAATAGTCTTCCAAGACGACAGGCTTTGCGGGTACCTGTGTCTTCAGTTTCACCGTGGTCGGCTCTTCATCGTCTGAGCCTGGTGAACTGCCTTCCCATGAGGAGGAAGACGAAGACCCGGAGGAAGCAACTCGTCTCTTCCTCTTTCTGTTCCGCTTCCTAGCGGTTTTTGCAGCGGTGGCGGCTTTCACCGCGTTGCTCTAATTTCCAAGTTAGCTCTAAGCCACGAGATGGAACTGTAGAAGGCCATTTCACCATGAGGAGATGTGTCGGAGAGAAGGAGGCAGTCAAAATCACAAAGCGTGCTCAAGTCCGGGCGAATATCCGATAGACTGATCACGTGGGTACTTCGATCATTGGTGACACGTCTTCTGGGAGGGGGGGGTACTTGTTTTCAGTCACTGCCCCACGATATCCTCCAGATTCTCCTTCACCTCCCTAGCACGCTAGAACGAGATGTGGCTCACGGACGCTCAGAGTCAGTCCAAATTCCTTGTTCTGGGGACACCCGGCGGATAACTGATCTCCTTTCTTTCGAAACCGGTAACAGAAATCGGTGTTGCTTTGACCTCGTTCGGAGGGATATTCATCATGCTCGGCGTCTTACTTTTCTTTGACGGTGCCTTACTTGCCCTGGGAAACGTACGTGTGGCCTCCCTCCCGCTTTCAATCGAAACGCCACGGTCTGACATAGCATATTTGCATTTCCCGGGCTCGGTCGAAAATAGGTTCTGTTCCTGTGCGGTCTGACGCTCATCATCGGCATGCAAAAGACGTTCTACTTCTTTGCTCGGAAACAGAAGGTTCGAGGGACGTTGTGTTTCCTTGGAGGCATCCTGCTCGTATTCCTCAAATGGCCGTTCATCGGGTTCGTCGTGGAGATATTTGGGTTCTTGAACTTGTTTGGGTACGCGATATACATGCAGTTTCACGCTTGCGACTCATCGCGGACCTGCTGTACAGCGATTTCTTCCCGGTCATATTGACCTTCCTGCGGCAACTGCCATTCATTGGGACGTTCTTGACGCTTCCTTATGTCCGAGACGTACGTGGGGGATTCGCAGCATTTTTTCTATCCGCGCTTCGGTCAGCTGACATCTCTCTTTTTGTGGACACAGGTTGCGGATCGTTTAGCCGGGTCGAGACAATCCGTAGTATGACCTCTTCTCGAGTAGCACAGAATGGACGGACTCATCATGCCATTGCTCCTGAGGGAGGTTTTTCCGCTCTATGCGGGCAACGAAACTGGGCAACCGTGTAGCAAACGATATGACCACGTCGGAAAGGCTGCGCATTTTGAGTTCAACTTTTGTGGCGGCATGACGTCGTAGCATTTTCGGCCAACATGAACAGATAACGGGGTACCCGTGATTCGACATACCCCTGTGTTATTCCAACCTGAGCATTGGGGTCATCGACATCCTCGAGACTTGTTTTCCGAGGTGCCTCCCACGGTCGCAGCCTCTTGCAAAACAAGCTATGGATCCCGTTGATCCGTTTTTTTCGAAATTCCTCGCGGTAAGTCCTGGTCAAGTTTGGACATCTCAGAGTTGCCTCGGGGTCAATATCCCTCTCTCCCTTTCGCTCTTGGCCCGCAATAGACCACGTACGCAGAGATCAAACTTCGCCATCTGCTCGAAGGCAGGCGAAAATGGCGACTACGAGCGATACGGCAGTTTTGGGACATGTCTCGCGACGTGAAACAGAAAACATATACAAATCAGGTGTGTCCAAACGACTGCTCGCGGTTGGTGCGGTTAACTGAAACCACTCGTACCCCCCCAAAAAAAAACGCAGCTCTCTCAACCCGAACCGAGAGACGAATCCGACTTTTTCATGGACGAAGATCTCTTCGACGAGATCACGGATGATGAAGCTCCGGGATTGGGTATCCTCGTTAGAACGGATTTCTCCAACGACGAAGCGTGGGGGACGTTCCTCGCGAAACTGAAAGAAGGCGAAGAGGAATTTTCTTCGTCGGCCGGCAGAGAGGGGGGTACGGAAATGGATCAAGACGAACCGTCCGCCTCTGCGTCTGCTTCTGCTTCTGCTACTGACGTCAAGGTGGACGACGGTAAAAATGAATCGGACGGTTCATCCGACCAAGACTCAGGACCCGTAATCTCCATCCTCGATCCAAGCCCCGAAATCCAGCCCTACTTCTCCGACATCTCAAACCTCGCCGCCCTCCGCCTCCTAAACGACGTAGACCTCCGAAAACTCGTCACCCCACCCAATACGAGACGTTTCAATCCACCCAATCCAATTGTAGACTACGATGGGTGGCAAGAGATCTACCATGGGAAGTCTTTGTGGATCTACGACGCTACGTCGAACCAAGACCAGTGTGCCAGGCTGATCAGCAAATGCTCCGATTTCTATGGCACTGCAACGTAAGTCTACGGCCCTGCTTCGTTCGCCCAGAGACTGACACGGAAGATAGGGGGGATAGTTGGAGAGCCAGGGTATCGCACATATGCGAGTTGCAGGTCAACATTTCCACTGGCGCCATGACGATTGACTTTGGTGGGGTGGACAAGTACACATACGAGGAACGTGCCCGTAATCTCCGGGACGCAATGGAGGTATAGGTCTCTTCGGCACACAGGGAGAGTAAAATATTCACCAGATTTGACCTACCCACCGAAGAATGACCTTCCCGGGTTTGAGAACCAAACCTACCCATCACCAGCATTGTCCAGTACACTGAAGGAAGAACACGGATACAGCATCTGTCGATTTTGAGGGTACAACATGTCATGTAATAAACAACCAGCCCTACAAAGTAATCACGACGTAACGCTCCAGACACGGACAAGGTCATCGGTGAAACCACCGAACAGTGTCTGACCGTCCGCTGACCATGCGATCGACACGCATACTGGCTCCTTGACTTTGCTGGTGTCGGAACGTTCTGGCTTGAGCTCATCGACAATAGACCTGAGAACACCACGAGCATCAGCATCACTGCCGGGGTACGAGACCGCAATCCAACGCACTTGCTCTCCAGGTCGAAGATTTTGATACAGCTAGCGGTAGCAGCGCATAACCAGTACCGATTGGGGGAGAAGACAAGGGCGTTGACAACATCTCCTGCCTCGAGCGAGTACAGGTGCTTGGCCTCATTGAGATCCCAAAGCATGGTGATGCCGTCCTTTCCTCCGGAAGCAGCCAAGGAACCGTCGGGGGAAACGGAAATTGTGTTGATGTAGCCAGTATGACCGTAGTGGTTCGTTCTCAGCTTGAACTTCGACAGCTCCCAAACCTACAGGCCACAAAATTATCAGCAAACGGCGTCATTGTAACGTGACGGATAAAGTTGAGCGGGTCAGAGATCTTGGTGATATATTGTTGTCTCATCGGGACGCAAATCCCTCCGAAGTAGCAAATATTAAATGTAACATCACTCCGCTCCTGAGAACCGGAGGAGTGAATGTCGTAGTAGTTGCGTACCTTGACGACCTTGTCCCAACCACATGAAACGATCACGGGGTTCAGCAAGTTGGGGCTAAATCGAACACATGAAACCCTGGAGCAGAGCCGCGAAGATCAGTGAATCAATCCAGGACAAACACAAGTCGTCCACAACGTACCACTCGGTGTGTCCGTCCTCCTTGATGTCGAATTTACATTCACCGAGGGTATTCCAGAGCTTGATCGACTTATCACGGGAACCGGAGACGATCTGTCTGTTATCAGCGCTAAAGCTGACAGACAGAACATCAGAGGTGTGCCCGACGAATTTTCTGGTTGTCTGGCCGGTGCCCAGGTCCCAGAGACGGAGGGTGTGGTCCCAAGAAGCGGAAAGAGCGAACTGGCCGTCAGAGGAGATGACGACGTCGGAAACGAAGTGGTTGTGTCCGTGGAGAATGCGTTTTGGGTAACCAAACGCGTCCTCATCCCTGGTCAATTGCCAGACAATGATGGTTTTGTCTGTCGCGATATGGGTCAGATACTCAAGTCCGTTCCTCAACCTTGCGGGCCGATCTGCATACCTCGTGAAGCCGTGAGGATCATGTCTGGGTTCTCCGAGGATGTGGCGATGGCTGTGACCCATCCTGCGTGGCCTGGCAGCGAACCGAGGTAGCGTAGGGACTCCATTTTCGTTTTAGAGATTTCGAGGCTTGGCTCTTTGAGCTCGTCGTGTTGTCTGTCTGCTCAGCCCAGATCGGGCTGTACAGTTTATGTAAGGAAATCCCACGTCTACTATTTCCCACGTTTACCGCCCCCGCACGTTTGGAATCCTCTGACGCTAATTACGGGGCAATGTGGGGAGATGAATCAAGGTTTATTGAACACCCTTCCCTAACGATGACAAATGGTAGACCAAGATTAGAACTGGTGCGCATTCCAGTAGTATCGAAGGAGCGACACACTTAACCATACAATAACGAACGAACCCAAAGGTCTTAACAATGCGACCGAATAAAAATAACGACAAGCACGGAACACCGAAGAGATACACCATCCGCCATGCAGTCAATACACATCACGAATCTGCCATTCGAGCCAGTTGGCAATCATAGCGGCTCCCAGCGTAGCGGTGTCATTCCTCAATACGCCAATTATGTGCGTTCCGACCACTTCCTCGCATTCGTCGGCTCTATTGAAACCCATTAAACAGTTTGCACGGTAGGCTTCTTCTGCCACCCCGAGGATTGAAGCCACAGAGCGCGATTCTCCTCCTTCTTGAGAACCCCCACCAACCACATATGCGCGCAAGAGGATGGGAAGACCGATGAGGGTGGGGAGGTCATCGGTGACAGCCGTGAGCTGCTCAAAGTTGAGGGTCGCGTGCGAACGCGGGTTGTTGTGGATCAAATCAAGGAGTGAAACCAGGGACCCCAACGCGTCGAGAGCTTCATCAACGGCCTCTGAGGCCAACAGTCCGGCCGCCTTGCCTTTCGAGGGCTTAGCGATGAGTCCGAGTATATCGAAAAGTGCTCGAGCATCGCCCGGCAGGGAGGACCCGACGGAGTGATTCGGGGGAGTGGATGGACGAGAAGGGGGGAGGATGGTCATGAATCGAGGGGAAGGACTAGTGGGTGGCGTAGCGGATGGCCCAATCTTGGGCTTCGCGGTCGCGGACGCGAGTTTGGGGGATGCCGGAGGGGAGCCCAAAGTGAAAGGACGATGAGAGAGGGCGACGAGCCCGTGCCATACCAAGGCGATGAGCATCGCACCCAAGGAGCTCTGCGCTGCATCAACGACTGCAATCTTTGCCAACCCTTTGGCATAAAGTGGGACGACCGCATGCAATGCAGTAATTGAGGGATGCGGACTGGAGGTCTTCGCGCTCTTCGAGCTTAATCCAGATCCAGTCCTTCCGATTGGGCTGGGATTCCCCAGTCCGTCGATAAGGGGGAGAAGCTCGGATTGGATCGAGGCGATCAGGGGGTTTACGACCCGCATGACGAGGTTGAACAATCCCTCCCGAATCACCTTCAAACCATCCGAACGTCCATCAACCTCTTGTCCTAAGCCCAGCTCGTCGAAGGTCTCTAAAACCTCTCCTACCAATGTTGCTAGCCCGACCGCATGCAGCTGGGTTGCGTTAAGACAAGACTGCTGCTGAGTCAAGGTGGTTGCAAGGAATTGGGGAGAGGACAGTAAAGGAAGCAAGTGAGCGGAGATATTGGAGAGTAGCACAGATAACGGGCGTTGTAAAGAACGAACGATGGCTCGTTGAAGGTGTGGGTTATCTTGCGAGGCATTAATTTCGCTATCGACGTGACGTGAGGATCAGCTCTCCCGACGCGGGGTCTGAAAAGTGGCTTGCTCACCCGGAAATGAGAGTACCGAGCGCATGACCTCTGCCTGCAGGAATGTGCCTTCTCCCCCCGAGCTGCTCGTGGGGTAATGCAGGGCCAGTGGGTTGTGCCAGAGCTCTTGTAACGGCCCCGCTTAACTTCAAACTAAGGACTTCTAAGTATGACCCATCCTGGACAAGAGGGGTGGCAGCCTGTGCGGTAAACGTCGCGGGGGTTGGAGACTGGCGTCTAAAGCTTGCCAGCGCAAGTTTTGAGAGGGGACGGTGTCGCTCGTATGGGTTGGAGGCAATCTCTAACTTCGCTGTGGGTGTGGGGGATGGCGCAGGGGAGGCGGGGCGGCTCGACGGCCTGAAGAACGAAGGCGTTTTGATGGCATGCATCGCGCAAGGTCTAGACGAACGTGCGGGGTGGTGTTATATAGCAGTAGGTTTGTTGGTGGGAGTTGGAAACGGAATGGCGGATGCTTGGTTTCTGTGTATACGGTATAGGGCGTCTCAAACACCCACAGCGATGGACAGACGAAAGATTATCCCATGAGACGGTTAACAGAGACCCGGGATAAGGCAAAACGGGAAGCGGATTCTAAGGAGGTTTGTCGAGGTCCACAGGGAGGAGTCCAAGGGGTCCGAAGTGAACTGGGTTAGTGGTCTTTGGTTTCCTGGAGGGAGGACGTTCAACGCAGGTCGACCAGTCGTCGTCGAGAGTAAAACTCACCCAGTGGATGAGGCGAATGTCATAGAAAATTTACACGATGGTTGATCGAGGACAAGGGAGAAGAGGCCGCTTTTGGTTCCCCGTGAGGTTCTCACGCCGCTCAGTTTCCGGAACTCTTCCGGACACTTTGACACCCTCGTTTGGTTATAATCTGTGTACTCATGATACACATTCACACCCTAAGACCGTCTGGATACCCCCCATATGCGCTGGAGCAACAACTCCAAACAGGCACGCGGACCAGGCGTTTCTACAACCGTAAACACGCCAATATCTCCCTCCTCCTTCTTGTCAACGTCGTCCACGAGGACCGGAGCTGGCACAACAGCAGACTCGAACGGCCCATGTGAAACGTGCAGCCGATCTAACTCCTGTTGGACGTGGGATCGATTGTCCCCGGGCGCGTATGCCCCGACGTCATCACGCCGGTCGACAACCAGCATCCCGCGTGTAAATTCGCCTGTCCTGTTACATGTATAGAACGGCGTGATCAGTGTCACCCCCGCGCACATGAGGTGAGGTTAAGAGACGCACCGCTCGACTTGGAACCGCCGTCGAGTGGTTCCCCAGCCATGCTTTAAAACGGGGGATTGGCCGGCTAATTCCTTTCCTGGTGGGTTCTCGATAGCAAACCAGACGGCCACAGGATCATGTAATTCCATCGCATCCTTGCCGAAAGATAGCTCTACCTCTCTTGTTCTTTCTAAGAAAGCGCTGGTAAAATGTGTCAAAGGCGGTTTCCCCGCAGGGTTCGAAGGAGAGCTCGTATTCTCGAAATCTGGGTCGACTTCGGCTTTATAGACCGGGAATGGCATTTCGTGAGATGTGGTGACGTCGAGGGGGAGTAAAATGAAACGTTCGTGAGGGAAACCCAGATCAGGTATGGTGGGAGTGAGCACATCATAAACGGCATGAGGATCTGCGAAGAAGTTGACTGGAAAAACATCAGCCGTCGGTCGACCGGGTCGAGAGGTAAGACATCTGACACTCGGCCACCGGTGTTGAATTCCCTGGGACGTCCAGAGCACCCCCCATACAAACAACTCTGCCGAGCCGTTCTTTGACCAAAGCAGGATCGTTCTTCAACATTCCCGACAGATCGGTCAGCGGACCCAACGCAATGTAGGTTATTGACTTGTCTGGTTCGGACCGGATTAATTCTAGTGCGACATCTATAGCAGATCGTGAGGAAATCTCCAATTGAGGGTGTTGTCGGCCGTTCACAGCGAAGGTAGCCTGTAGATCAGGATGCCGGGTGGCTATATCCCCCAACCCATCGCTAAATAATCGGGAATTGGGTGTAAGGCCACAGGCTGATGTGCCGAGAAAGTGGCTCGCACCTGCCATGAAAGTATTGCGCAGTGTGTATGCTGCCGTGAGTCGGATTCTCCGCACCCAGCGCCAGGATGGTCTTCCGGGACTGGGCAAAGTTCGGAAACCGACCCCGGTCGCCAGGGATCACCGCGAAGTGACGCGCGAGAGCGTCATATAGATTAAAAACATTTTTCCTGCGGAAGGAGCTCAAAATGGTGGCACCCACAGATTAAGAGGGAATGTCTACTGACAAACAATGATCCAGGCCGGTGTTACCTATCAAGGTGCGGGTGAGCGGTTCTGCGGTTCGGATCGTAGGAATTCGGTACCAAACGTGACCGTGATCGCAAGCACCTCGAGTTCAGGCGAAGCCAGCGCAAGTAATCTGGGATCGGCAATGAGACAGAGAAGATGATGAAAGCCCGGGATTGCTCACATCCCGATTACATCGTCTACCCCGGGGTCTGTGTCAACTATGGCAAGATGTCAATCGACGTCATCCTCGGCGGGAAGGTGTCGGATTTCACTTACTGATCACGGGTATTCTTGCCGCCGACCCAGACATGTTCTACAGCTTATCTCCCAATCGGTGCTCGCAGTCTACCGGGTGTCTAGGCTTTGGATCTCGGGAGATAGCGGTCAGCTACATTGTAGAACCTCAGAAGAAGAGAAGGAAGAATCAGCAATCTCGAGTAGAACGTCCAATCACAGACTGGTTCGTCTCATGGAGTTGTTTGGGAAGTACAAAAGATTTCATCTCAGAAGCAGAAGGCATAGGGAACTCACTTGGGGTCTTGTGGCTGCAGGAGCAAGTGTTGCGGAAGCAGATGGGGAGATTGAGGTCCTCGCGAGGACAGTGTCATGGGATCAGCAGTGGTCTCGGCTCCATCCGGCCGCCGACCACCACGATCACTCACATATCGGCACAGCAGGTGAGTGTTTATTCACAAGACGGTCATGAGGCGGAATTTGCAACCAGACCAGCCAAGAGATCGTACTTGCCGTGATCACAGATGTCGACGAGCGCTAGCCTCCAACCGGCTTGGGAGTAGACCAGAATCTGCCGTATAAAACGACCAGTCTCGATCTTCAATGCCCATCATCTCGGTCTCTATCCCTTTGTCACTCCTAGGATGTCCCCCACGACGTTTATCCTACGTAAAATGAAGTCTCCGGTCCTCAGGTTACACTTTTCATCACCTGATGTTCGAGAGACAACGCTCTTCCAGGAGGGCGAGCCAACATATCGTTACAAGGTTTCTACTTCTCAGCCGACATCGCTCTCGGGAAACAAAGTGACCACAGTCTCGGACTCGAGAGGGTTGCCAATCGTCGTTTTCCGGTGGAATACATATAAGAGGGACGAGATAGAGTGGGTCAAACCTCGTCAGGCTGGGCCGCTTCCTGCTATCAAGCGACCAATATCTGCATTCTTCAAGGTGGGCAGGTAATGTGCTCGAAATTTTACCTTCCCGTACAATCTCAACCGACATTTGAACCACCAGGGAATACGCCACCTTTGAAGACCGGGGTAACGCGTACGTATGGACAAGAGAGGAGCATGATCCAAACAAAGGCCCGGACGTGCTCCTCAATCTATCGGTGCGTTTTCTTTGTGACGTGCCCCGCCTATTGCGAAACCAAATGTTTATCTGGCAGCTCTTCTCAAAATCCCGTGGCTCATCGGTGGTCTGTGGGCGGATTATCCAAGGCAGGGTCCTGGAGCTCTACCAGGAGCTCACAGATTCACCTACAAACACTCTGGAGGAGGCGTGCGTCCTCTCTGGGATATTTGCACTCCGGTATCTCTCAAGGGATCTCGCCGCGAACGTAGAATCAATCGATGTGCGTTTTCGCCATTATTCTGCGAGAGAAGTTGGACTGACGATCCAAATTTTCAGTATTGGAGGTTTGGCTATGAGCAAAAGCGCCCTCGAGTCTCACGCAGGACCGTAGAGCGCGACCCTAACTTACCCCTCCTGTGACATCTAATCGTTAATTCTGTTGTATCGTGTATCGGTTTCACTAAACTATTTTCGGAATCGCCAGGGTATGACCGGTGAAGGCGGGCGGCAAGGTTCTCAGAAGCATGACGACAGTCAAGATAACATTATCCGGCGATCTGTGTTCTTCCAGCGGAACCCCGTTTTTTTTGTCCCGTTCGGTTTCGACCGCTCAGGCGGAAGAATCGGGACGAGAACCATGACGAATAGATTCCCTACTTCCAGCGTAGGTATTGATTCTCCGGATTCTGATCCCCGTCGGTCTCAATCTCGATGAGTGCTTGTCTTTTGGCGTTTCAAGAACGCAAGGAGGTCGTATGCCCAATTTACTCTTGGCGTCTTCAGCAAAGCGTGCGGTCCGAAGAGGTCGGATGGATTTTTAACTGTGGCGTACCATGGCTTCCTGACCTTTTCTCCTTCGCTAAGTAACTACCGGACACCACGACCGATTTTTCGAGAGATTGAAGAATTAGCTTGAGGTCATGGGGCTCTGGATTCCTCTCACTGAATTCTTCAATCTTCTCCAGAAGCCTCGGGGGTATGCCATCCGCAACATCTTGAGGCATCAGGATGTTCGATCACTTCTGGATCGGATGATTTAGCCTGCCATTTTTTCATTTTATCGTGGCGCACTTCTGGTGTGCTTCTCAGCGCCTAAGTGAACACTCGGCTTCTGGAAGCGACTTCGCTTTTGTGCACTTTTCGCACTTTGAAAGTGATCGGGGCGTTTGTTGATGCGATCCGACCCCGCGTTGGTGGTGAAAAACGGTCTCGGGTGCACGTCCTCGGGCAAGTTCGTCAGAGTTCAATACATTCGTAAAACAAGACAACAAAACGCCAACCCGTCGCTTTATCATAGATAGTGGTGTGTAGCATGGACATCAACGTCCCAACACAATAAACCGGAACCAAAAAAAAAAACCCCGTCGCTTTGCCTAAATTATGTGCTCGAGCAGGACTGCGTAATAACCTACAACTGAATCCGCCTCCCACTAATAATGTACGAAAATATAAGCCTAAAGTAAGCTGAACGGTTGGAATGTATATGGATGGAGCAAACGGAGAAGATAACAAATTTGGAACAATGGGGGGACCGGGGGGGAGGGTCCTGCCCAATTAACTGCACACTTCTGGGAGGAGCGTCGAGGGTCAAGGGAAAACGGACCGGAAACGGACCACGAGGAATAGGGATACTGACAAAACACTGGGTCATCACAAAGGTAAACACATCGGTCCCAGATCACCGGGGGGAGGGATTATGTGATCGGGCCAGGATCATGCAGGAGTCCGAAATAATGGACACACACGGAATCACATCCTTTAAAGAGACGGAGATAAATCGGAGGAGGTTCAAGGATGGGCTGCTGGAAAGCGTGTTACAGGAATTGTGCGCGGCCGAGGGCGTCGCGGATGATCCCGTCGTAGACAGTGGCCAGTGTCGTAGCCATCGCTTCGGTGTCCTGTTCGTTGCATCCGAATCCAGAGTTATCTACAGTGAATCCAGAAGGCCGAGAAACGAAGACGCACAGCAGCTGATGTTAGATAACAATAAAAGACCCGCTGACCCCCAGAGCCCCGGAGAATCGCCTTGAATTGTTGCTTCAAGTCTGTATCGTGTTCCAAGTTAGTCATAGACCGGGGCGAACCCCTCAAGAACCTCACAAGAAGTCACGGAAGGAACATCGTTCGGATTCCTTCCATAGTTAATCACATATTTGTCGAAGCGGACCCCAGACCCTAGCTTCTCCTTCAGCAGATCGATTTTGTTGAGGAAACTGGGCCAAACCAAAAGGAATTGGTCAAGGTTGGATTACTGAATGTGGAGGGTCACGTACAGAATAAGCTGGATGTTTGCCAGGAGTTTGGAGTTGCAAATGTACTTCCAGATAAGCAGGCTATCCTCCAGGCGATTCACGCTAGAGTCTTCTGCCAAACGTTGATCAAAGCAGCTCACTGGGGCTAGAAAAATGATGGAATTGATGTTGTCAAAGTAGGAGGCCCAGGCATTTCGCTGTATCGGACCGCGTTACCCCCGTCAGACAAGGGGGGGTTGAGGGGCGGAACGTGACTTACAGATGCCCTCGAACCACCGACATCGTACAAGATCCAGTCGTCACTACTTGTGCCTGGCAGGAGGTCAAGTAAGATGCCGCGCCAACATTAAAGGTCAAATGCTTACCCCCTGGGATGCTGAAGTGGTACTCCTGGATGCCAACAGTCCGAAGCCTCGCCTTGACAACGTCCTGATCTGAAGGCTCATAATCTCTCGCGACAACACGATCGACATCGTCCATGAAGCTAGAAACGCTGGGTGAGTGTGCAACCTAGATGGCATGAATGATCGCTGAGTTACAATCCTGAGGAGTGCTCCAATTGTGCTTTGGTCTCCTTGAGCACCTGTTGGACGACATCATCTGCCCAGAGCTGTTTAATGTTGGATCCGCTACGGTAGATGATCTCCGTGGCGTCATGAAGATCCTGAATAGATTTCTTCTGAATGATCATTTTGGAATCCTCTTTCCCCGACAAACGGGCCTTCCAGGAACTGTGGACCGGCACGGAAAACTCCGTGCAGCGGCGTGGGGGTTTGAGGGACTCAGCGTCCGGGGCGGGGAATACGATGTTGGTCGTCGTCGCAACCTGGTCGGGTTCGAGAGATGCGGAGCCAAGATATTTCTCGAGGTCTCTCTGAACGCGAGTCAAGGGTTGAAGTCGCAACTGCAGCAACTTGTGCTTGTCCGAGAAATTAAAAACGAGATCCTGCGCATCACCGTCTGAAGGTTCACGCTCTTCGGACGACGGTAATGCGTTGCCGCTTCGGTGAGGTCGCGACGGAGAGAGGGACCGCTGTTGACGTTGTAATCGGTCGTGCTGTTCTTTCGTTACCCTATTAATGATATTGAGGATCGTCGTAACTGATCGGATGAGGTTCAGGTAGCTGCGGGCGGGGTACACAAATAGGGGTTACAATTAGGCGGGGGATGAGGGAAAGTTGGACCCGCACTCACATGACGACCTTCCACGAGCTCCGCTCTCGGACCCACGCACTGTACGCATACTTGAGCTGGAAATCTGATCGACATCTTTTCAGCCGGAAAGGGGCAATGGTGCATCCGGAAAAAGCACAAACTCTTGATCGTCGTGGATTTTCCTGTATATGCGTTTGTCGGATGGGGGTTAAAAAACGTACGCGACCCGGGACGCTCGTCTACTGACCGCTTTCACTCTGCCCAAGCAGGAGAATTTTAATCGCTTTTTGATACCTCCTGAAGGCGACCTTGTCATGCTTGATTTGCTCGTCAATGGCGTCGCTGACGGCTTTGGCGCGCGCCTCCTCTTGTTCCCGTAGAGTCCTTTCCTGCGGAGATTCGTTTTCGTAGGGGAGGGGGCCGTGTATGAACGGGTTTGGGGAGGATACGGCGGACATAGCGCAGGCCGGTTGTATCTTGGAGGGAAGAAGAGAGACGCAACTTTGTTTGGACATGTTTTCGAGAAGCCGGCGGATGAGCCCAAGCGTGGATGTCGCACAAACAGAGCGGCGGATCCGCCAAAGACGTTATAACTAATGATCGGCACGTCTCCCATGATCGAATCGCTCAGCCTTCTCTCGGTGAAGCGCCCGGCCCGTTCCTACCCATGAGGGCAAGCGGGGCGGTGGTCGGAACTTTACATATGTTGTCGAATGCATTCGCGGACGTTTTATCCGCGTGGAATCTCGATAGCCGTTCCAATCTATTGCCTTCCCGTCAGCAGGAATAGCGACGAGACTACCAACAGATGGATCTTTTCGAACTTCCAGCCCTTACTGTAGCCTACCGCCAATCGCGCAATTCAATCATCCCGCCTACCCTACAACAATGGGTGCGTCGCCTGTTGTAGCGAGCTACCGGAAGGGAATTTGCCGGGACTCCCAGTCTCGGGTCTTGCCTCTTTTTTTTTTTTTGCAAAAATCGCAAAGGTTTGTGCGGGCGCGGTTCCGTGCAAGGTTCCCGGTAAAGCATAGCCTTTAGCTTCTGCCATTGAGTTGCGGCCAGTGGTGGTCCAACACGGTCACGGAGGGACGTGAATCGTGAAATACAGGGCTTGGTATATCTTACCGCCTTCTGCCAACCCCCTCTCTCGTCAACCTCTCACACCTGCCAATTTCCAGCCTGGCAATACACCCGGCAAGTGCCGTTTTGGCAGATTATTAAACCACTCCTGGCACGACGATGGGAGCCAAAGTTAGGCGAAGCCAATGGTTATAGCCGTGTCCGCTGGCCGTTCGGTCTCGCCCGGCAGGCCCGACGGTGCTTATTCCCCTGTTCGCTTCCCGGTGTGTCGGTCGTGAGAAAACAATGACATGGATAATTCCGAAAGCAGTCATTTTCCACGATTTGGCCAGGCCATTGGCTTCATGAGCTGGCTATTGGCCGACACTGCGAGTCCGCAATGCTGCGCATACGCCCCAGATGACAGGCGGCAAAAAACTTGAGAATTTCTTCAGCCGACGCTTATCGAAAACGGGGGAGATTAAATAACTTCCGGGCGAACAAGTGGAAAATGAAATGCACACCGGACACCCCAACGCCCCTGTCCGGAAAGAGGCATCACAGCGACTCGCAACGAGGCGTGGTGTCCTTTCATCCACATGTACTGATGAGCTTGGAATGCCATCAGATCCTCGTGTCGTGGGAGACGATGAAGAGGGGAGGGGAAGACAGCATCCCACGAGGTTACCTGATATTCTGGGACGTGAAATGCTTAGATTAGAGGTGTGCCGGCAGAACCCGTCGGCCGGAACTGCCACCTGCCCGGCAGTTCCCTCGTCGAACAACTGCCCCAAGACTAACTCCAGCTCCTCCAGAGTTTAATCGCCCCTATTGTTTCTGGTTTTGGGGTTTGAATGTTACCGCGTCTGCTATGCCCATCCAGTAACGGAATGTGGAACACTAATTCTGGGCCCTGCCGCTTGTCGGCCTGTGCCGTATATTTGGGGTTAGCCAATAGTGCGCCAACATCCCCCGCTTAGCATGCTGCAGGGTTATGCCAGGGGAGGTTCGCACCAAGAACGTGCAAGCTGCGCGGGTTCCCAGCTAAGCTTGCCCTGTGGATGGCATGTGGGAAGGGTAGGGAATGCTCACCCACCCTGAACTGTGTATGTAATGTATGTAAGTAATCCTGTTAGCCAACATTTGGCTGGCAGGGCCGCATGGATGTTATCTGGGCACCGTATCTCTTTCAGCGCCCCTTATGGCATCGTGGGAATCGCACCGAGGGAAACCACCCAACTGGGCGCACGGGACGGTCTGGAGTCGAAGAGCGGCCGGTTCAGAGGGAAGGCCTTCCAAGGGTTCGCGGGGTTTTGGAGCACCCCACCCCCGTTGGCCTGTGGTACCTGGGCCTTTGGCTTACTGACGTCCCACTGGCATCGACTGGATCCCAGTTTTCTTCCGTCGGCAGTAAACCGGGCGTCCCATATCTAGGGCGCAACGGAGTGAGGGGGCGACTCCTGATATGGAACATATTACGTAATATCTGCACTTATTTCCGCCTTGTTTTTGTCTCTTACTCTTGTTCACCGCTCCTTATCCTCTCCCCCGACGGTCCCCGTGTCCTTAGCGCATAGGGCTTGCCTCTACGCCGTCAGCTCTGGAGGTTCCATTGCTCCTCGCCGACTATACAGGGCGGGTCATCAGTCCGGTTCACTGCCCAACTTGCCCGATCTTCATCGCCACAAGGGGCACTCATTCGTAGCGTCTCCTTCCGCTTGACCCTTTGCCTCCGTCTCCCTCAATGCCCGGCATCTCGAGGTTCAAACAGGTCGCCGCAGAGGCAAAGTTTAACGTAACCACAGAGTGTGCGTATCCTCACAAAGTTCGCCTCTCCTCGTTCTCACTCATTCATCCCCGCACCACCAGTCACAAATCTGGGGTTGCATTCCGCGGCCGCCTCAGGAGATTATGGCCTCGTCAGGTATGCTCTCGCCAACGGACAACCAATCAATTCGGTCCTCCACGGGGTCCTCCCCATCCACGTTGCTTGCTCAGGTGGGGATGAACAGGTCGTCAACCTACTGATAGACAACGGTGCAGACGTTAACGCCCCAAGGTATGTCCCTTCTTCGTTTCCTCCGGCACCCCCTCTCACTGTCATCCCCCTTCGTTTTAATCTCGCTTCGCGATTTGCAAATTTCCATATCTATGTTCAACCATATCAAGACTGCCCCTACGATACACCAGTGACAAGAACAGGGACACCTCCGCGCCGATCGTCGGAACATCCGGTTCCACACCGCTTCATTTCGCTTGCGCAAACGGCCACGTCAATATTGTAATCATCCTACTTCAGTATGGTGCCCATCCTGACCGAGCCGACAAACACGGCGTTACCCCGGAGGCCGTTGCCCGAGAGAGCGGTCACGAAAATTGTGCCGAAACTATCCGCAGGTGGATCGAACAGAAGGATCAAGACCTCAGGAGTCGTGCTGAATATCTATGCGATGGTCCTTCATCCTCGGCAACGGATAGTTCGTCAAGGAAACACCTCCACGTAAAACGCTCTATCGACAATGCACTAAGCCTTTTCAGGACCCACTCTTCAACACCCCTCGTTCTTACTCCCCCGTCCGTCCACTCTCCAGCCACATCCCCGTCAAACTCCCCCGTAAACGAATACGGCTTAGGCCTCGAACCCAACACAACTGGAAATGACGACCATCAGAAGACACGAAGACCTTCTCTGCCTCTTCAATACAACACTCTTCCTGCCCCAAAACCTTCAACTGGCACTAGTTCGCGTCGGCCACGATCCGCTGGCACTGGCGCTGAGGGACCGACTCAACAGCAGCGAAACCTCGGCGCTGGCAGGACGTCTTCCAAATATTCTCTTCGCAACCTCCTTCGGAAGCAAAGCCAAGTTTCCCTCGTCGAATCCGACTCACCATCCCGTCCTTCCCTATCCATTTCCCCGAACCCCTTTGACAAGCACCCCCGGGAAGCCTCGATCGATTCCCCCGTGGGAGAAATGACCCCATCGAGGTTCAAGTCGAGGTTTGGAAGTGATGCGGCAGACCGGCCGTTGATGGCTGCAGAACTCCACAACCAGCTGGCGTTGGAAGACTTGTACGGTGAATCAGCTGTGGATGGTTCTCCCTCAAACAGCCCAGCCCCAACAGGCATTCTTCGCGGTCACAGCAGGTCTTCGTCTATTGGACAGCGTCCCGGGTCTCGCGCGCTCAGATTCGACTCCACATCTCCGGCGCCGGGGCTTTTCACGAGGAGGACATCCAGTCCGAGGCGCATGCTCACACTTAATGGCAGCAGCAGCATCAGTTCTCTCCGAGGAATCGACCCCACCGCCCGCCCAGCTTCGGGGAGGGACACTCCAGAATCCGCTCCACCCGTCGCCACTCAGTTCTCTGATCTGCAAGACGGGGATGGAACAAAGGACGAGGATGGTGTCCGACCACACGGAAGGATGGACCGACTAGGGGAACTAAAATCCGAAAGTCGTAGCGCTGATCAGGGCGTCAACTCCTCGACATCATCCCTGTCTCGGGGTGCGGAAGTTTCCAGGGGTAACGACTTCCCATTCAGCATACGCAATCCCCCTCCAGACGGGGAGCAGTATTCGGCGACGTCTAATCTCAAACCAAACGGAACGGGTGATGCTAGGCTCAGGGGACGCTCCATCAGCAGTGTCAGTACAGATCTTAGTATTGATAACCCGGCGTTGAGCTCTAGTACGACGAGCGCGAGCGCGAGCGTCATCACTCCGGCATTGAACAACTCACCACTGCCCATTTCAGAAGGTTCTCTTTCAACAAAACGTCACAACACACCGATCGATATTGATATCAGCGCAATTTCCTCCCACGCTCAGGCAGAGGCCCTCGTGCAACGGACTCAGAAAAGTATTCTAGAGATGGATGGCGAGGTTCCGTTGTCTTCGGCAGCGTTGAGTTCTGGCAGGTCACCGCTCAGCGCGAAATTGGCTATGTACGGGGAGACGCTCGAACTGGAGAGGAAGTTAAAGAGAGAAGAGGAAGACAGGAGAGCTGCGGAGACCGCTATGTCTTCGACCAAAAGTCTGACTACGCCAACCCTTCATTCACCTTATTCATCGACCCCGAAGAAAGGGTTAGAGAGGCAGTTCAGCTTAGAAGGACACCCCCCAGCTCCAAGGAGACGTAAACCCCGACGTCCTTACACTGCTGGAGATGAAGCCCCAGGACCATTTGGTATGTTTTGACCGTGGGCTTCTTGCGGTGTAGTTGATAACCCTTATATGTGGTGGTTTCCCCATCCAACCGCCCGCAGATAGAGTGAGAGACCTCCGCCCCGCGTTTGACGAGTTCGGGACTCGGAAAAGTCAGGGCTCTCCATCGACGGTCGCTATTGTAGAAACATCGCCTACCCCGGACCCCTCGCCACCCCTATCGCCGCTCGACGACGACGATGCTCCCTACACCGCCCCTGTATCTATCAACCCCTATACTGAGTCGTCCCCCGAGTTGTACGTCCATACTGGGCGGCCATTCCAGGAACCTTCGCTCTCTCGACCTGTCCCATCTGCCCTGGACGATGCGGGTCATGTACCACCAAAAGTACTGCAACAACGCGATCGATCGCAGCAGATTGCTCGCGCCAACAAGCTTGCAAAGATGGGCTTCTCTGCTGCGGATCTCCCGTCATTGACTCCGAACCCTGGTTCTCGTGCCAGTAGCAACAAGTCGCGGTTTGGGGGAATCAAGAGTCTGGTCGACTCGATCAAGGGCAAGCGGTGACCATGGCTTACCTCCCCTCCCATTCACCACATCGTCCCCCCACATCGCCACTTTATCTCTGCCGGGAGTAAGGAACGGCAGTTCGTAAACTCTCCCCTCGTTTCCCTTGCATGTTTTCCCATTTACTCTGTGTGCCTTCTCCCCTCTTTCTGTTCCTGCGGTCTCCTGTTGTTTGGTGTGTATTGGTTATTGATATTCCCACAAATGGTTGCCTTTCATTGTCGCGCCGTTCTGCGCGCATTTCTCTACATATCTTCAGCGTGTATATGCAGCTCATTCTGCTGTACAACCCCCCCTCTCCCCCTCCCGATGGGGCCTTCGGCTATATTGGATAATCGCTTCCCCATCGGGTTTGTGCATGTATGTATCATTACAAGAAGCCCTCCCTTTCTCTTGTGGACCGGGCATTCCTCCCTGTTGTCGCTTGTTATTTATTTTGTTGTCGAGATCGCTCTTTTGCTCCCAACCACAATCATCTTTAACTGTCACTATCTTTTATCATCTTGTTTGTTGTTCCCGCGTGAGTTGCAACCAATGTATTTCTGCGTGCCCCTGAACAACAGTCGGTGGTGCAAACCCCGTCAGATGTGCGCACATCTGCCTCCGTCCTCGTCGACACAATCAACTGGGGGATTTGTCGACCGCTGATCAGCAAATTGCAGGCTGGCTGATGACTTCGGCAACGCGCAGCACCGCAAGCACAGCCTCTGATTCCCCACCGGTCGATCTCGAACCCGAAGGTGAGCGGGGAGCTCTCAACCTGACCGAGGACTTGAAGCTTGAAGGCTGAGATCTGAATTGCCCGGGAGTTCTACCCGAGGCCCTTCGGGTGGCATGGGATGCCGAACGGGTACGCAGGCAGAAGTGTGGGAGTCCTCCAACGTAAACTTGACCCGTCCAGCCGGTCCCGCACCCCCGGATGGTGCGACCGTGGGAACGTCATCCTGCCGAGCTTTCGATCACTGACGTCTGGTGTTAATTGTCCCCACGGCTTTCCATCTCTCCCATCGGACTGTCAAGGCCGTTGCATACATATAAGGACTCCCCCCCCCTACACAGCCCACACCCCATTACGCGAGATATATGGAATCCGGCCCCTCCAACCCCCCCAATGCCGGCGAGGCTGACCGTAGGGACGTTTCGGCACCATCCAAGATGCGTCTCCATGGGGGCAACATCCCTACGATACCGCAGGATAAGCTGTGCCCTCATTGCCCTGCAAAGTTCACCAGGTGGGCGATCTATAAACCCTGTACCTTGGCGTTATCGATAGTTGGGCTGACTGTCACCGGGGTAACCCGTTGATAGGAGTACGCATCTTAATCGACACCTGAGGACGCGTAAGTGCCTGGAGTTTTACGACTACCGTAGCATCTAGCGCTCTGACGATGATTTCTTCCAGATCTCAGCGAGAGACAACACCATTGTGATGTTCGTCGCCCATTTCACGCTTCCAGTGGCTTTGACTGATAGCTGGTTATAGAAATGCAGTGCCCAGTTCACGCGGAAGGACCTCCTCACTAGGCATCAGCGCAGCTGTGATTCGTACGTCCCTCCCCCGTTTGTGGTTCCCGCCTTCGGCAACTTCGTTGACGTTACATTTTTCACGTTAACCCAGGTCCGGAAATCGGTCGAGGCGAAAGTCGTGTCGTGCGTGTGCTGAGGCGAAACAAAAATGTGACACTGAGCGGCCATGCTCTCGGTGTGGGGCTCGTGGAAAGGAATGCGTCTACATCGAAGATATTGCCAATAACCGTAATCTCGCTCCGACGACTCTGCCAGTCAACCAGTCAATCACCCCAACACCAACTTTCTTGCAGCCTCACGCGTCCCCTTCCGAGTGAGCCGCTTTCTCGTCGTCTTGCCAACCCACAAGCTGAAGGCGCCCTCGTTCCAGTAACTCGTCGAGCCTTGGCCCAACCTCCATTCGAGCCGATGCGGACGACTTCGCGAATGACGTGTCGGCCTTTGACTATACCCTATCGGAAGACTACCCCCTCCTGGCCCTCCCAAACGGCCAACAGCGGTGCAATGACCCCTTCACCGAATTCCTAAATAACGTTTTCACGTCCGCCACCACACAAGGGCGGTTGCCGCCTGCTCTGCCTGATATCGGGTTCCAAACTTACGACCCGTCCGATCCTTACCTCACCCATCCCTTCCATGTCTCCCCTGGGATCGATATACTCATCTCCTCGTTGGTCGCGGATCCTTTGATGGATCAGACTCTGTACGCTCAAGCCACGAACGGCGACTTCCTAAATGGAGGCTTGGAAGCAAAATTTGATTCAGTCATGGTCAGTGGACCATCCGAGGCGGAGTTGCACTGCTATCGTACGTTTCTTTGTCAACGCACCTCTGTTGAGACGGCCGGAGTGCTTAGCAAGAGCGCTCTGTAGTCATGCTATTTTTCTCATCATTTGTGAATCAAATGCCGGTGGTGCATCCGCATACGTGGATTCTAAGCCGAACGCCACCGCTTCTCGTTGGGGCGATGCAGGCGTGCGGCGCTCTCTATGTGAAGACGCGCGTAGCGAACGCCTTCATCGCTTCAACCCTGGCTCATGCACGAGATCCTTTGGTGGCTCAATTCGTAAGTGAAGGCGGCTCGATCGCCGGAATAGTCTTCTCACCTCGACATTTACAGGCGAAAGAAACTGCCACCCTGAGTGATCGAATATGCGCAATCTTGGCCGTGGCTTTGCTACAGACATTGGGTCTCTTTCATCAACATCCAGAACAGCGTTCGACTGCCATGGCCTATCACTCCATGCTGGTGTCCGTAAGTTTTCCCGTCACTCCGCGGCTTGACTATGCTGAAACGCCCATTCAGATGATAAGGAGGAGCGGAATTATGGCAGAGATTGCAGCCTGGAATATACCAGATATAGATAATGTGTCTGATGCTGCAATTGAACAAGCGTGGAGGGATTGGGCAGTCATCGAGACGGGTAAAAGGTGTGTACCATTCCACCGCGGCCTGAGGCATCCCTGATATCCATGATGTTAGGGCGCTTTGCTTGGCGTTCCTTCATGATTGCTCGCAGTGCATCTTTTTTGCCGTCAAGGTTAATGTGATTGTGCTGGATTCGTTCGCGATTCGGCTGACACAGATGATAGCCAACTATATTCCCTTCGGAATTCTACGTCCCTCTTCCTTGTGAGGATTCCCTGTGGGACGCGAAGACCTCCAAGGACTGGCTCAAATCTCTCAATACACCTTCGCTTTATGGCACTCGCATCGACCGTCTGCGGGGACGCACTATGGGCGATTGTTACCAATTGTTCAGTGACGACCACATCAATTTCCACATCAGTCAACTCGCGCACTTCATATTAATCCACGCCATCATTGTCAAGGTTCACCTTCTCGGCATCCCGAAGGCCAACTCTCCCCATGTCGACGCCCCCACCGACATGGCAAAAGTCATCGCCAGTTGCAAGGAGGTCAGGGACAGAGTCATGCACATGCAGAGTGGGTTGAGGATGTGGTTAAAGTCCTGGTATCTCTGTCCTGACGTGATAGAGTACAAGGACCCAAACCAAGTCCCATTCCTGCACAGCTCGATGCCGTTCTACTTGGTCGGACAGGTGTCCTTGTTGGCGTTCGTCAAGGGATTCCCGCCGTTCGGACTCCCATTCCCGATGAAAGGGGATGAGAAATATCGTCTCATGAAGGAATGGTTCAAGATGATCAAGGTGTTGATGAAGGACGGTCAACAGGACGCGACAATCATTTTGGATGAGTTGATGAAAATCAGGTTAAGGAACTGGCAAGCAGAGATGCAGGGTGGCGCAACCACTGACGATCAGGATGGCGTCCTTGGGTTCTTCCCTGAGCTTTAATCTCTTTCCCCCTCCACCGTCTTTCTTTCCAAGTGCTGCTCCTGTTCGTCCGTCGCGCTTGATATGTGTTTGTATCTGCTCGCCTAACCAATTTACTTCACCCGCGATAGCCCTGTCTTTCCTTTAGAGCGTTCATCTGCTGGTTTTTTAGCCTCTCCCTGTACACCTTAGTAGTCCGGCAAAAAGAAACCCTTTTGGGATCACCTGAGGTCCCTTGGCAGAAGTTTGATCGTTCGCGTATTCCTCGCAACGATCGGAGGCTGTCAAGCACTTTCCCCCATGTTATGAATCCGCCACTGTACATTCTGCGGTTATTTACCACCCTGTCTCTCCTTTCAAAACCCTTGGTGTATGCATGGATCCACTACCCTCCAGAGGGTACGGCTACGCTGACTCACTATGATCTGCCAAAGGTATAAAAAATCGCTCCACCTTTGTACCCCCTTCCTGGCAGTGGACTCACGACCTTGCGTACCACACAGGATTACATTGCCGCATGCGGATGTACTGGGAAATCCACACACTACCCGACCGCAGCCCTGAGCCAAATGGCGTTCGGAAGCAGCAATAATTACGGACCCGGCTGTGGGAGGTGTTTCAGGTTGACCCTGTTGAATTCGTACACGGGCACACCCCCTTTCTTCCCGGATACGCGTCCTAGCGTTGTGGTGAAGGTTACGGATTTATGTCCATTGAGCGAGCGTGGGTGGTGTTCTGGGACTGAGAATAAGACGAACCCGTACGTCCTGCTCCATTGCGTCGTGGTTTCGGTTTCGAGGGCCGGGGCTGCACTTGATGTAGGGACGGAGAACTGACACACGATGTGGTTGCAGGAGCGGTCAATACCTCAATTTCGATCTTGCATACCCCTCATCTGCGATCCCGGACGATTTCTTTCCCTCAAACGAGGGGTTGTACGGATACAAGGTATGTGTTCCCGCTCCCACAACCCCACGCTTTTTTCAGCCGTGGCCATCTAATACATCCGCCGCCCCGCCCAGGACTTTGGCGCCTGGAACATAACTTACGCATCCGTCTCGTGCGAAAAGTGGAAAGGTTGGGGAGACGAGGCTGCTAAAGGCAGCGCGCCGAATATATCCGGTTGTTGTCCCGCCAACCCAACAGTACGTATCCCCATCTTTCCAATTTCTCGAGAGGGTGGGATTCTGATCCTTATTTCAGGGAAGTCAGGAAGATACCTGCCCCTCATACTCCGATGCGTACACCACACCACCTGATACCACCACGAGTGCTGCGCGATCGCTTTTGGTCCCCACTCTACTCTCGATACCCTTGGTTACCTCTGTTGTGCTCTCTATGCACCTTATATCGTGATTCTTTCATTTTTGTGCTTGTTTCAAATGAATTATCGCACATCTGGTTGGCATGATACACGGCCCATTAAAAGAACGAGCGGGAGGCAGCCAGCAAAAAAAAAAGGATGAAAAACACGCCCCCGACGACATAACCGTCTTTCACTGCTCGAGATCCATGTCCCCCATTCGACGGTACCTATGTTTGCCAATGCCAAGTACTTTATTGATCCTCTCCAAGCCGTTGAACTTGACGAATAACGCAGCACACCCTGCCACAAAAACGAAACCGAAAAGCAGAGAGCCGAAAGAGAAGCCAGAGGTGACTTCCACACCGCCGTCCAAAGCGGCTTCGACCTCGGGATTGGTCTTATCAGCTGGAGGTGTGGGAGTCTCCTTGGCTGCGGGTGGTGCAATTTTCGGGACATCGTGTCCGGCGTCTTCCTGCGAAGGGACAGAAGAATAACTTTATTGGTAACTTTCGACTTTTACAGAAGGAACGTTAAAGCTTAGAGCTCAGCGTGGATTGGTACCTGTTTCCCTTCCTCATCCTTGGGAATTTCCAACTAGGGTTGATGAGAACCATGAACCGACGATCCAGAAGAACGGAAACCGTACCTCGCCACTGTCAACAATGATGACGTCTTCGACGGGGCGATCCTGACTGCCTTTGGCGACATCCTCTGTCGCAGGTGTCGGTAAACGGTAAGTGAATGGTTTGTTGGATGGACAAACCAATCTTATAGATAAAGTCCATGCCCTCGAGGACTTGACCGAAGACAACGTGCTTTCCATCCAACCAAGAGGTCTTGACAGTGGTAATGAACTACGAAGCGCACTTCAGTGAGTTTCAACAACATGTATAAAATCCAGAACGCACAAATTGAGAACCTAATCGAAGGGAGACATAAGTCACGTTTGTTTCACTGGCATATTACGGTCCGCATACCGTTGGTGTCCTTTCCTGTGGGACCGATGAGAGACTGTAGAAATACACGGTTAAAATGTAATCGACGTGATCAACTCACCAGCGTTAGCCATGGACAAGAGACCGGGACTAGTGTGCTTGAGTTTGCTAAAACCAAATAAGCATGTAAAAAAAATGGAGTACTGATACGTGTCTCACAAGTTCTCGTCGGGAAATCTGTCGCCGTAGATGGACTTTCCACCAGTGCCATCACCACGAGCTAGTCGGACATTAGCTGACGCAGGGACGCGTTAAAATAGTTTCTTTACTAAAATCGCCGCCTTGGATCCTGAAAGATGCGGTCAGTTTGGGAAGCGGTCTGACATTGCCGGCAAAGAGGGTAGCCCTACATGAAGTTCTTGATGACACGGTGGAACTTGGAGCCCTTGTAACCAAATCCAAGGTTGCCAACGGCCAAAGTTCTGAAATTCTCGGCGGTTTTTGGGACGGTCTGCGATAGGAAAACTGCGGTCAGACACCACAGAAATGTCGAAGTATCCCAAACAATGCATACACCACCGAAGAGCCCAATGACAACTGATCGCAATGCCGCCTCGAATGAGTCCCTAGTGACTTCTGGGCAGAAAAAGATGTCACGTACCCCTTCCCAAAGGCTTGCCGCCATGTTCAATGTCGAAGTAGACTCTGGAAGTGATCTTGGGTCCCTTTGCAGCCTCTACCCCTTGAATAGAGACCAAAGCGGCGAGCGCAACGAAGAGCAACGAATAAGCGAGACGACGGAACATGTTTTTTTTGTCAGTCAAAACTTCTAAGAGGAGTCCTCGGCCTGAAGTTGAGGAGGTTTGAGGTCGAGAGGTGTGTCGTGGCTGGTTTCGGGATTTCTATGGCGATAACGTGGAAAGTTCTCACGATTGCTCATCCCCGCATCCCCCCACCGAAGCGTAGCAAGACTCAGTCCGTGCTCAAACCCAGGCCCCACCATAGGGACTTGGAAACACTGTCGTAGTCGTACAACATTGCTATGGTTTAACTTTGGATGAAAATGCCGTTGGGACAAACGTGTACCCGTGACGGCCACTGCGACGCTTCATGAAGCCCGTCACTTTAGCCCTCCTTTCATAGGTGATGCGGGGGCTCCCCTTTATTTAATGCAGCGGAAGAGTCGTTAATTTCCGTGTGCCATCCAAATTCCCATACCCAGCGTCCACGTTCCCCGGAAATGTAGTTATAGTCCCAGCTCCATTCAGTCGCACTGGTCCCTACAGGACAGCGGAAGAGCCTACGACGCACCCGAGCAGCTCTCTGACCAAAATTTATAACTACCTCCCCGAAGAAATGGGTGTCTCCACCAATACAAACAACACTACTGACAGCACCATGAGAAGCAAGGTTGGCCCAATTCACACCATCTCCAGAATCATTCGGTATCGCTTGCGTCACACTTCTCACGACCGGGAAGTCCGTCGCGGTTGCAGCTGGGTTTGGTCTGCCCAGCGGAACGGGGATGGCTCCAAGCGCATGGCTACACCCGAGTAACCACCGGTCAGTGACTTTCCTTTCTTAACTTTGGACCCTGCACCGAAACTCCGTATCATGACAGATTTCGTTCTCATCGCATTGCTTAGAACCATGTTTTTGGCACACGTCGGGACACTGGGTGGACCACTAGTGTTGCCGAGACGTCGCAGTCTAAATAACTTCTCCCCCTCCTGGCGCCGATACGATTGTACACACGATTTACACGGGACTCGATATATCTATTGATCATACACAACTCGGACTTCAACCGCTTTTGGTCAGGTGGCCAATCCGTGTGCGAGAGCGGGCAACTCAAGCAGCAAGGGTCAATGTCTTATTCGCTTCCTCAACGATCTTCGCGCCTCCTACCGTTTCCCGAGGAAGAACTTCGAAAGGTGCTAAGCCAAGCATCCTTCGACCAGCAATGTCGTCCTGAGCGATATCGGTGACTGTGAAGCGACCTGAGAATTTACTCTCCCCTTCTCCTTGTGGGAAATCGCTATAGTGAGGTCAGCGTCAGGTTCTACCCCCTGGTCATACCACCGGACTCACGGAGCAGGCAATCCAGCCTCGCAGTGCGCGCGTTGTGTTTTGAGGTACTGAGCGCTAATGGGTGGTGTTTCAATACGTCGGAAAAACTGGCAGGGGAGCGAGGATCACTTCTTGAGTGTAAGAGGTACGGCAGGGATGTATAGCACGGACGAATCCCCAGCACCGGTATGTTCTGTCTCTACCGCGTGAATCAGGTCACAATGCCCTGGAATATCTACGTCAGCTGCCGGCACCCCGTACGAAGGGTGTACATACAGTAAACTTGATCGCCAGGTTCGACGAGGTCAATGGAGACGACGGTTTTGTCGAACTGAAGGTGAGGGTGACTCTCCGAAGAAAGGGTTTGCGCAGATCCAGGGGATGTTCCATGGAACTCGCCATGCTCGAGATTGGGTTCCCAATCATCGGCTTCCAGCGAGGTCTCGCGACCAGGTTTGGGTTTGAAGAAGGGCCTCAAAATGACATACGCAGTGGAAAGTTTGAGGAATGGCACTACACGGAGGGTGCCTTCGTTCGTCTTGGTGGTAGAGAGCGAAGTCCAACCCTGCCAGGTGCGGAAGGTGGTGCACTGATTTCTGGCCGATGATGAGCACTTGCATGCTTGCTGGGAAGGTATTACCTACGGTGAATTGTAGAGATCTTGTTTGGCAGTTAGCCTGGGGGTTACGTCGTAGGAATCAAGTTGCCTCCAAGAATCGCCTCCTTCGAATATACGAGCATAGCAGGACCTATATCCTGGGTCCTCCCAGCGTTCGACACCCCCACCGTCAATATGTGGTCCGAGGGACCAGTCAATGCGACCTGGTTCCCGAATCCTCAACCTATCAAAATAGGATATTGGCTGAATAAGGGAAACCTCAGAATTGGGGTCGGATGCGTGCCAGAGCGACAGGAGCGCCTTCTGGGTATTGACTAGTCCAGGGTGGGTTCGTGCGATAATTTGTGCCTTTGAGTTATACAATTCATAGAACGCCGGCTGCGCGGCAGGGAAGCCTACAAATAATCATGGGTTGTCGTGATAGTCTGCGATACGAGGATGCTGAACTGACCTACGACCCGGTCATGGTTCTCCGCGATGTAATCCTTGATGGACTGCTTCCAGCCGAGAGCTTCCTGCGCACTGATGCTAATATCAACAACGCGTGAGATAGGACTTGAGCAACAAACCTCTTTCGAAACGGCACCACGAATAATCACAACACCTGCTTCTTTGATTTCTGCGATCCGTTCGTCGGATAGTCCTTTCTGCAGCTCGTCGTAGTGAACCTTTGGGATCACCTATAACACCACATATTTAGCACAAATAAAAGGGTGTTTGATCGAGTCACCCGCCTTGGGGCCCAAGGACCCGACCTGTTCCGCTTTTTCCTTGAGAGCGTCCAGGACCTGAGCCCACGATTGTGTCATCGAGTCTTTCCATATCGTTTTCTTGAGCTCAGAGAAGCGGGGGTGGTGTTTGCCCCGCGCATTCTGGGCGAAAACGGACGAGATGTTCCCGCGAGTACCCTTCTGGGTTGGCGATTCTTCTGCAGCTGAAGCGGACGAGATCATGGACGAGATTTGACACCGGAGACAAGATCGCAGGTTGAAGGGCGGTTTATATACCCCCCTGGACCAGGTCATGTGGGGTTTCGGTGCTTGGAGCCCTTCGTGATGGAACTCCGTCGGTCCGCCTGTGGGGTGCGGACCCGATTCCCAGGGACTACTTATAGATACTCCGCGAAGATACGCGAAGATAGGCCCAGGAAAAAAAGATGTTGCATCACGCGAAACGCATCAGGGTGAGGAACCAATAGGACCTGCATGGGGACCGGCAACCTGTTGGAGGGCACAGTCACTCAAGCTCAAACTCAAGTCTTGCCACATTTTTAGAAACTCCTCAACACCAGATTGCCGCGCACCTCACACACGCACCGGGAGGAGGGGTAACAGGGTTTAATGCAATAACGAGACGTGGCCAACCATGATGCTCGACGGCACGGAGTGTGGTAAAACCCAACACATATAACATCCCAAGGAAGGGCATGCCTCTCGCAACCTTCAGGATAAATGTTTCACACGAAATAGATGCACAACCCGCGCCGTGTGCTGCCTCTGTGTATCCAATTCGATGTCCTTGCTTTAGTTCACGGTGACGATGCCCTCACCAAGGAATCAATTTCAAAATGTCACGCGTCACGCGTGACCAAAGCCGGCTGCCGGTCCCCACTCGAATTTCGTTATTATCGTCAAGCGAGAGTCGAGCTACAGTCAACAACATCAGAGACGACCGATTCATGGTATGATACCACGATCTGCAAAACAACCTGGCCAGTCAGACGAGGCATATCAGCCACTCCTCGAAAACGACGACGACGACGACGACGACGTTCTATTCGTCGCAACCGACGGTGACAGTGACGATGGCTTCCATGTCCCTGCGCGGTTGCCGGATCCGTCGACGAGCAAAACTGGCGGCCGTTCGGTCAGATTCGAAGAAGATGTACAGGTTATCGCTCCTTCGTTGAAATCTACAATGGCGAGTAGGGAAGCGGGTTCGTACACGGCTGACCTTGCGGATTGCACGAGCTTACGCTACATTAGAATTCGACCTCGACTCGGAAGATCTTGAGGACGGAACTTATGTTCCAACCGTTCCGGATCAGGCAGACCAGCGCATGCCTTTGCTCGTTGGTCTCCTCGATTCCACGCAGGTCCAACGCGGTCAAGACGGGTCAATACTTTTGACGCGGAGCGGCCAAAGCAGGGGTGAGGTTGACGGAGAACTCGAAGGGATCATAGCAAAGGGTGAACATGGTGGTGGAATGCTAGACTCGATTGCAAATATGGCCAACTCCATCCTTGGCGCAGGTCAGTTCGCGTTCAACTCCCCCGGAACATTTGTTTACAAGGTATCCAGGAATTATCGGTGAGCTGGGCGGCGCGTTCACCGGACCTCAATAGGATCTGAGATCTCGCTCTAGGACTGCCATACGCCCTGAATCAAGCCGGTTTTGTCACTGGTATTTTCCTGCTGGTGGTTTTGTGCATTGCAACGGACTGGACCATCCGTCTCATTGTCATCAATGCGAAACTCAGTGGCAGGAATTCCTACATCGAGATCATGCACCATTGTTATGGTTCCAGCGGGCGCGCTGCCGTATCGTTCTTTCAGTTCGCTTTCGCGTTTGGAGGTATGTCTCACCCTGCTAGCTCGTTGCCGCCCGGTTGACAGAGCTTTTTAGGAATGTGCGCGTTCGGTATCATCATGGGTAATTCCCCCCCAAAATCGTAACATATACTGCATCTAACATTTCGTAAAGGCGACACCATCCCCCATGTCATTCGCTCTGCTTTCCCCCACATCAAATCCACCCCGGTGCTATCAATCTTTGGTAACCGACAGTTCATGATTGCACTGTGCACGATATGCGTCTCATACCCACTCTCTCTCTATCGCGATATACACAAACTCTCACGGGCTTCTGGTCTCGCCTTGCTTGGGATGATCATCATCGTCTCTTCTGTGTTGATACGAGCTCCACAGTCACCCGCGGAGCTCAAGGGTGACCCAGAGCTACGATTAAAGATCATTCAACCTGGGCTCTTTCAGGCGATCGGCGTCATCAGCTTTGCGTTCGTCTGTCACCACAATTCCCTCTTGATCTACGGCAGTATGAAGACGCCGACAATTGATCGCTTTACGCTGGTTACACATGTATCCACTTTATTTTCTTTGATCTCCTGCTGTATACTGGCTATCCCTGCCTTTTGGGTGTTTACGAACAAGACACGAGGGAACATCCTTAACAATTTCTCTGCGGTGAGTAACCCAAACTTTGCCAAAATCCAGACGGAAACCTAATGGTGTACACCAGGATGATACCCTCATTAATGTTGCCCGTCTCTGCTTCGGGCTCAACATGTTTACCACTCTGCCACTCGAATTGTTTGTTTGCAGAGAGGTGCGGACGACCGAGTTCTGTGGAAGTAGGGCATGAACTGACCATAGCCCAGGTGGTGGAACAATTCTTCTTCTCGCATGAAGGGTTCAGCTACCAACGTCACCTAATCTTCACAACCGTGATTCTCTTTTCGTCCATGTTCGGTGAGTCCAATACCCGCCCGCCCCAGCCCTAGTCTCATCTTTCCTTAGTCTCATTGGTTACCTGTGATCTCGGTGTTATGCTTGAGATAACCGGTGGGATCTCCGCTACCGCGCTTGCGTATATCTTCCCGGCTGTGTGTTACCTGCGGCTAGCATCTCCGGAGAAGCCTTGGTATTCAAGAGCCAAACTGCCCGCTTCCGTGTGTGCGGGATTCGGACTCGTCGTCATGTGTTTGTCCCTGTTTTTGGCACTGGGTAAAGTGTGGCGGCCAGAAGGAGACCCCAAGATCTGCATGTAGAAAGTTTCGTTAGATTTATACAACGGACAGTGCCTCTTTGGTCTCGGACAGATATTTGCCTTCCTATACCATATGCCCTGCTCGTCGTGAGATCTTGAGTCGCAAAACGCGCAGGGTAAAACTCGACCAGCAGGGGAGGAGGGTGATGTCACCGAGTTTGCAACATGGTGTGGTTGGGAAGTCTGTCATCGATCAAAACGGAATCTTCGGCTCAAGTTCTTGGGAACACGCTAACAACCTGGTCACGATCCTCGACTTACAGCATGGCTGCCGGCGACGCAGAACGGGGACTACAACCTTCAAGTGAGCAGAGCCCTCTCTTGGGTGCTCGGGCCTCCTCTGGTGACGGTCTGGACAGCGAACGGTCGAAGCCGGAGGGGAAAACCACGACTATTATCTGGACAGCGCTCGCCGGGGTGTTTGTTATTGGCCTCATCCTTGTGTTCACTCTCCCGGTTAACGACTGGGATGACCTATTTCCAAGCCCCAAGAAGATTCTCAAGTCCGCACCGGTCATTGATGGCCACATTGGTTGGTTCATCCCACATGTTTCCGGTCCTCAGCATCTCGGCTTATTACGCGTTTATCCCCATGCATGTAATCAGACTTACCCGAACTCGTTCGGGTGTACTATGCGAACAACGTGTCTGCGTTCAACCTCGATGAGCCAACGCTCGGGCATGTTGATATACCGAGGTTGAGGAAGGGAAGAGTCGGCGGTTTCTTCTGGTACGTGCGTATCCATTTATTGCAAGAGTGTACCTGGTTCAAGCTATGGGGTCCCATAGGTCTGTCTATGTTAAATGCCCCGACGATGCGGGTCCAGATTTTGTAGACCCCACTTGGCGTGTCCGGTATGGTACCCCCCCCCCAGAACGAGAAGGGATGTTGAATTTTCGAACAAGTGACACCCTGGAACAAATCGACGTTTCTCACCTACCCATTAAGCAATATTCGGAGGTGTGTCCGAGTCTCTCCAATCTTGTGCCGAACTGACTGGGTGCCCTTCAGACATTCGAACTCACCTTGACTTCTCAAGAGATCAAGGGAGCGATCGGAAGGGGCAAAATTGCCAGTCTCCTCGGCGTGGAGGGGTGAGCTCGGTCTTGGGGAATTCACTCTGGGTCTAACAGTCGCACAGAGCTCACCAAATCGGGAATTCTATCGCGGTCTTGAGACAATTATACCCGCTTGGCGTGCGATACATGACACTGACACACATGTGTCACAATGCGTTTGCTGATTCTGGAGGATACCTCGAGCCCCTCCCTCCCTTGCACGAGGGACTGAGGTAGGATTCACACGTATCCTACGTGATTAGTGTTTGGGTACTCATGACCCGCAAGCAAGTTCGGATACCGCCTCATCGACGAGATGAACCGTTTGGGAATCCTCGTCGACCTGTCGCATACTTCTGATCAGACGGCGGAACAAGGCCTAAAGTATTCCAAGGCGCCGGTCATTTGGTCTCATTCCTCTGCTCGGGCAGTCCACAATGTCAGCCGAAATGTCCCGGACTACATCCTCGAACTAATCAAAACGGGGAGTACCGATGCAGTGGTCATGGTGGGTGGGCCTCATTACTCTGTAAACCACTCAATCGGTGACCTTCATCGTTGTAGGTTAATTTCGCGCCTCAGTTCGTTGCCCCAGATGGCGAGGCAACTCTCGAGGCAGTAGCCAACCATGTGGATCACATTGGCAACGTGACTGGAAAACAACAGTTCGTGTAATTTTTCCCCGCGTTGGGCCTTTTGTCTCAAGTCACATCAGCGTCGGACTGGGGAGCGACTATGACGGGATCGAAAGTGTACCAGTTGGGTTGGAGGATGTCTCTACGTACCCAGCACTGGTAAGGGTACCAGGCTTGTTCTCGACGTTCAGCTGCTGAATATCCCACAGATAACTGAGCTCTTCAACCGCGGTTGGACCGCAAAGGAGCTCAGAGGGCTTACCGGGGGAAACATTCTCCGTGTTCTTGAAGGGGCAGAACGTGTAGCCCAAGAGCTACAGAAAGCTGGCACCCCTCCGGTTTTAGACCTCTACGACAAACGCACAGATCTCCCAGTGCACCGGGGTTGAGCCGGTCTCGAGGCGTTGTCCATTACTTGCAGGATCCCCCGCATTTTTGTACCGTATTTGGGTAGGAATAGCCTCGAGTTTGGATCGCATGAGATCGTTGGGGTTGTGGTCCTGATCTCGGCGTTCGGTTCAGATCAGGTTTCTGGGATTTGGCTGAAAGCGGTTCGAACTAAACTTGGAGAACATTGCGAGTGTGAAACTGAAGATCTGACAGACCATTCTGGCGTTCCCTAATCTCGACAGCAGGTTCCATTTCGATAGACCGTTCCCCACAGGAGGGTACAACACCAATTCGCTGTTCACCTTTATTGTGATTCGACACCTAAGGATCGCCAGCGATATGCCGTCGATTCTTGTGAATGGTATGATAGCGGGAATGAGCGTCATGCGTCATGGCAAGTTGCCGAGCCCCAATACCATCAGAAGGGACATCACAGATTGGGGCTGTGTCCTCTGGAAAACTGTCCATCGAAATGAAACCTGCCGGAATCCGATCTCTCACCTCAAATATCATTTGCAAACCAGAGCGGATGTCTCGTGAAGGGCAAACCATCCCGCGGAATTGGCTTATTGGAGGTCTTGGCCTCGCATTCCTAAGGTCTTATCCACCTGGTTGTCGTTTTCAGCGTCTAATTCCTCGAAAGGATCTTTGTGCTGTGTTTTCTTCCCGGCCAGAATGTGGTCCAAGAGGGGGGTGGTGGGCCATATCAGACAACTGGAGTAGGTGCATATGCTCTGCTGCCATAATTTTTGGAACGTTTTTTCGTCACGGCCCACCCGCGTCATCTCCATGGACCGGCACGCCGTATGTCGAACTTGCAGCGCCCGAGATTACTTCGGCGTAGGTGCTGGCTGCTGTCGTACTGATTCGATGGGAATCTCATCTCGCGCACATGTCGCCCGCGGCAGTGTATGCGAATATATGTGCCAGCTAGGGTTATAAAATTGACAACCTCCTGGGAACCGCCACTCATCCTGCTGCCGGTTCGGTGCTCTTACTCCCCCTCTTGACCTTGTTCCTTTCTTCGAGATGCTTAACCCACGTTGCAGCTCTCGGATCTCAGTGTTCTGTGCCCCTAGGGGACGGGAGTGCAGCCCAGAATGAGCCTTACTGGCTCGAGAAGATGAAACACCAGGGGCTTTCCGCGTATAACAAGGACCCCCCCAACTATAGAACCTTTCGCAACGTGAAGGATTTCGGAGCCAGGGGCGACGGCTTCACCGACGACACTCAGGCTATCCTGTATGTTTTCTCATTCCCTTATCTTTGTCTAGTCGTCGACGGCCTTCATCAGTCGCGCAATGTGGACTGGGGACCGTTGCGGAATGAACTGCGGCAGTTCCACCACCTCTCCCGCCACTGTGTACTTCCCACAAGGGTTTGTTCGTTCTTGCGTGAAACGCGGCGTGCCCCTCACTTTCCTGGTGACAGCACATACCTGGTCTCAGACACTATCCAAGCCCTCTACTACACGGAGATCGTCGGTGACGCTAGGAGGCCGCCCACCATCCTCGCGGCTGCCAACTTCAACCCTACTGCGCTCGCCATCTTTGGTAAGCCGATACCTGCTTTTGGCTTCAAATGGTCCGTAACACGTACCTTTAGACGCTGACCCTTACATCCCCGGTGGGTGGGGTGCTCAATACTATGTCAACCAGAATAACTTGTGTGTGTTTTTGGTCCAATGCGATTTCTTTGCCATCTTGGCTGATCGACCACGTAGCTTTCGGGCTATCAAGAACCTGGTCATCGATACCACCCGTGTCCCACCTCATGTAACGTAAGCGATCATTGTAACATCTGCATAGCCGTGGGTTATACTCATCCGCATAGTGCGACGTGTATACATTGGCAAGTTTCACAAGCAACTTCACTATACAACATCGTCTTCAAGCTATCATCGGCCCCTGGAACGCAGCATCGGGGCGTACAAATGGAGAATGGGAGGTACGCGTCGAAAATTTATCATATATATCGTTAAATCGCCCGACAAGTCCTGACCCGCGTTTCAAGCGGCGGGTTCATGGGCGACCTCATCATCAACGGAGGCAACGTTGGCTTGGACGTCGGGAACCAGCAATTCACTGTGCGGAATGTCACGATCAATGGCTCCAACGTTGGAGTGAAAATGAGTTGGGATTGGGGATGGACCTTTCAAGGAATCACCATTCGTAATGCAAGGGTCGGATTCGATGTAAAGACTGGGTCCAGCTCCAGCGACCAAGACCAGGGAGTTGGTGGCGTAGCCATCATGGATGGTATCATCAGCGATACACCTATCTTCTACCGCAGTTCCCGACCGAGCACCAACCTCCAGGGCTCCATCGTTTTGAACAATATTAAGCTGACGAATGTGCGATCCGTTGTCGCTGTTCTAAATGGGGAGACTATACTCCCAGGTTCCGAAGGCGAAACGACTGTCAATACCTGGATCCAAGGAAACGTCTACGTGGGAAGGGGATCTCGAGGATATCACAAGGGTGGTACCTGGCCAATCCCCAAGGACCAGAGCCTCCTTGAGGGCGGACGAATGTTTGGGAGGGGGAGGCCCACCTACGCAGACTATGATATCTCACAGATTGTGAGCGTCAAGGATGAGGGTGCCAAGGGCGACGGCCGCGCAGATGACACAGTCGCTCTTCAGGCGGTGTTTGACAAGGTCAGTCCTTGGAGTTCAACTCCGCGGCCGATCACTGGTTGAAACAGACGAAAGTTCGCAGGCTGCAGGATCATCTTCTTTGATGCGGGCACTTACCTGGTCAGCGATACTCTCAAGATTCCTGCTGGCGTTCGAGTCTTTGGGGAAGCTTGGGCGGTCATCGCCGGTACAGGAAGCAAATTCAATGACGTTAATAACCCCCAAGTGGTCGTTCAAGTTGGTGATCCAGGGAGTGAGGGTGTCACTGAGATCAGCGGTGTGATTTTCTCGACCCGTGGACCAAGTTTGTATTGTAATTCCGGAAGAACGAGAACTCGCGCTGACGCACCATTTCCGATCACAGCGGCGGGGGCGATCGTGTTGCAATGGAACGTCCACTCCAATATCAAAGGCGGCGCGGGAATGTGGGATTCGTACGTCCGCCTCGGTGGGACCGCTGGATCCGAGCTGCAACATGCGCAATGCCCAAAGCAAGCGGTGGGAAACCGTAATTGTTTTGTGGCGTTCCTGGCTGTTCATCTGACTCCTCAATCGAACGGTTACTTCGAGGGCACGTGGATCTGGCTTGCAGACCACGACCTTGAGACCTTGAATGGGGATCAGACCACGATCTATTCCGCCAGAGGACTTTTGTCTGAATCTCAGGGCCCAGTCTGGCTCATAGGAACTGGATCCGAGCATCACATTCTCGTCAATTACAACCTTGCCGGAGCGGCGAATCACTACCTCGCCCTCCCGCAAACCGAGTCGCCCTATCACCAACCCAACCCTCCACCGCCGGGACCTCTGTACACTTCCCTTTTGGAATGGAGCGATCCCGTCTTCATCGGTCGCGAGAAGGCTGCGTGGGGCTTGCACGTCGCAAGGTCTCGTAACATCCTCGTGTTCGGAGCGGGCTTGTACAGTTTCTTCATCAATTACGACACGGCCTGCAGTAGCCCCAATAGGATCAACTGTCAAGAGGAAGTCCTTAACGTTGATGGAGAGTCGGGTATTAGCATATACAGTTTGGCCACCGTGGGTGTTGTTCACCCGCTCAGCATTGATCACACACCGGTCGTCAATGCTGTCGACAATCGGAACGGGTTTGCACAGACTGTTACCGTTTGGGTATCCTCGTGAAATCGCCGATAGGGGCGACGATCTCGTACCGTTAAACCACACTTCTATTCCCTGACCCACGCACGACCCGATATTCATGTAACACCATGTCATGTAACAAAATATAAACGTTTGTACAATCCGCACAGGGAATAAGGTGGATCTGGAGGTTGGAAAATCCACCGCCTGCCTGCCTATGATATCCAAACGGGATATCCACTGAGCAGGTCGTTCAGAGGTTAGATTCGACTCTGCTACATTGGATCTCCTCCACTTCATCGCATGCCACAGCACGTAGGATCTTCCCCACACCTTCGCTCTTCACCGCCTCCAGCTCTACCTCGCTCTTCACCAGCAGCATACCAGCGAACCCGAGCGAATTCACGGGCAGCTCTTCGCCGGTGGCCTCCAGTTTGTGCGTCTCTTGTCTGCGTGGGATGAGGTGTAGGTGTTCGAGTGTCAGTAGAACGTTGAATGAGGGTTTTCCAGGAGGGTAATTGGATTGACGACGGATGTTATTGATTACGAGGTCTAGAAGGGTCATGAAGGACAGTCCAAGGATTCGGGATACTTCTGAGGGGGGAGAATCCCTGGTTGATGGTGGCAGTCGTAGTACAAAGTTCGCGTAGGGGACGTCGAGAGTAAAAGGCTTGTCTATGATATGGAATGCGTAGCGTGAGCAACTACTGTCGGGTAATGCGGGGGTCGCGGCCTACCCGGTTGTTCTAGCTTTGCTCGCTTCGCGAGTCTCTCGATCGGGGCGTCATCCTCCAGCGGAAGGAACTGGACATGTTTATGCGGCTGACTCGCACCGCTCAGCACGCCGCCTAGCGATTTACCTCAACAGACGGAGGAGCGGAACCGGAGATCAGACTCACAATTAAAGAACGACAGCAGCCTCTTCCCAGTTCTGTTGGCTGCCTGGAGGAGTTGATAAGATTTCGAAAGTTGGTCGGGGGTCAGTGGGGTGGTTTGAGGTGCGAATTCTGTTCGTTGGGTGGTTCAGTGAGTCTCCAACCCCCGCTCGCCCGCCCTATCCGTCCTTACCCTTTGTGACAAGGAGGAAATGATTCGGGACAATAGAATATTTATTCAGCTGCACAACGGGGAATTAGTTCCGGAGATTGATATCAACAAACACCTCGTACCAAGGCAACGAACTCCTCTTCGGTATCTTCTTCCTGCGCGAGGTGTCCCAAGAACAATGCCTCGATATACGGAGGCGAGAAAGGATCCTTCTTCGGCAGACCACCGTGAGACGCAACGGCGTTGGGAACTGACGGGTGAGATTCTTCCTGGGCCACTGCGATGTTCGGTAACACCGGTTTTTTCTGCAGCGCAGGACACAAGGTGATCTCGAACTACATCAATCCGGAAATGATCATTGAGCGCAGCGTTCGACAAGCTAAAACACGATGGAGACTGCGACTTCGAGTTGCGAGGGACTAAATGGGGAGGACACGTACATCCACGCCTACGTCTGTGTGTTTGTGGGCCGTCGATGGGAAGAACAAGAGATCTCCGGATTCGCGGGCTTTCTCGAACTTGGAATCCAGCTTTGCTACGATCTCTTGTGGGGTGAATCGCTTGACGGGTTCGGTGGCGGCCATAACACTTTGTTCGAATCGTCGCTGGGTATCACGATGAAGGCTGACCGGCGTGGGTTGGATGGGTCTGGGACGGGATGTTGCAGCCCGGAGATCAGTGGCAACGCGTCGAATACCGAGCATGAGCTGAAATTTAAACGAACGCAGCCGACTGTCACTCTCGATGCAGGGTTCTGAACTTCCTCTGTTATTGTTTGTAAGGATTGGTACAGGTCGAAGGTAAGCAATTTCAGAGAAAGCGAATAAAACAACGCTGGTAAAAGCCGAGTGAAGGGTTGAAACGACAAAAGAAAAAAGAAAGGAATCCAGTCCCAAGATGCTTAGTTAATTCCCGGACTCTCCAAAACCTATATCTCCAACCGGCAAGGATTCAAGGAAAGTTGGAACACAGTATTGAAACGAGGGGAAATGAAGAAAGAAAGAAAATAACTTTGGTCGACTCCAACTTCAAAACAGCTTCGAGGCAAGGAAAGACTGAGTTAGGGGGGGTAGTCGTGTTAGACTTGCTCCCCCTTGCCTCTGTTCTCTTTGGCCTCTTTCATCTCCTCGCCCAGCATGACCGCACGGGCGTAACCACCCGCAGCTATGAGCGACCATATCGCCCCGTTCGTTCCCTGATGGTCACAAAGGCGATATTCGCATTGAGAACAATATACACCATAAACGGGCACAGAACAACGGGGGCTCACCTGATAGAACAACACGGCAAGAAATGCTTGAACCAGTAACAACGGTATCCTTGCAACAATGCTACGATGGAACCGGGTGCCTTTCAAGAACGGGACGGGGAATTCCAAGGCGATGATAAACCCGGCCAATACAACAGAGATGAGCTGTATGACGGGTGCCTTGACAATGACCATGACAAAAATGGCAGATTGGGGCGGGGCCCTAACGGTCAATGCGGTTAAGGGGGAACGCTTTGGGGGTCGGTATATGCGTGGGTGGTGAACTCACTGGAACCCTCCTGGGTCTCGCATTGTTCCTCCAACGAAATCCCAGAAAAACTTGCGCCAAATCATACCCCAAAAGCCGGCCCAGAAGGTATCTGCAGATATTCGTGGGAGACACAAGTGATCGGGACAGCAACGCGGGTAGCCAAGTTAACCGATGATCCCGGAGAGAGAGAGAGGGAGAACGAAGGACTCACAAACACTCGCAGTGATAGCGACAAGACGGGAGTACTCGTGCCAAATGAGGTTTCCCATGTCTGCGCGATGTCGAAAGTCTAATATGGCAAAGGTGCTGAAAAGTGCGACAGAAATGAACGATGGAGAGCACTGCTCGAAAGGAAGGCGACTTTAACAGCCTGCTGAAGAAAAGGAAAAGAAAGGAAGGTGGAAGTGAAGAAAGAAGAGTATATAGAGCCCGATTGCCCACTCGAGCTCCAGGTAACCATCACAGCGCGGTCACGTGCAGTTCACAGCGGGAAGAGTTATTTTCTTCAATTTGGTGTATCCTCAAGTGTTTCGATGGTATCGAAAGATATCTTTGGTCGCATCGTAGAGAGATTGCCATCTGAAAAACCCGCCGAACCCCGCGGCCGCCTGGATGTGTTCCGCGTAGCCGACCCCGTCCGTTGAGTGCTGCGTTCTCGAATCGCGGCTTCATCCGGGCGAGTAGTGAAAATTCCAAGATAAAATTTGGAGGCGCAGTGTTTCAAGGACATATCCGGCTTTTTTTTTCCTACACAAAACACCATTCAGCCTTCAGCAGCAGCGAGCATGTCGGTGTTGTTGAGCGGGAATGATGAGTGGGGGTGATTATATCATGCAGACACAGCTGTGGATCCATTGCGTTTTTATCAAACCGAGAGCGTCCGAAGCTCGTCAAAGTGCACAGCATCTATTCCCTGCTGCAATAGAATCAATATTGTGACGCTGGCAGAGGTCTTCAGAAGAGTATTGACCGCACATGTAAAGTGCTGTGAGGAAAACGGCCATCGGCGTGCGGGCAACCGTCACAACGTTGTTTTTTTTCTTTCCACACGAAGGCCGATCTGGCCAACCTTTCTGTAACAGCTATAAAAGTCCTCAACACCAATTCACAAACGGACAGAACCTTCCGGGTGATCACCCAGTCGTCCATTATGAGAACACTTTGAGTGAGGTTACGGTAACGCACTGTTTTCGCGATCGCGAGGTCAGATATACCAGGACGGACTGCTACAAAGATATCTTCAATACACTTCAAGGCGGAGAACCCATGGAAGTTCTTGTGAGTCTAAACGTCGGAAAAACCGACGGGAAATTCGTGCAAAGCACGCACAATGATACAAACGAGCACGAATGTGCCTCAGCTTCTCGGGTTCACAAGTGTTTGCTCCAAGTTGAGCGAAGAAGCGGCTGCGTGAGCCGTAAACCCCTCCGCGGGGTGCACTGCGGAGAACGCCAGTAAGGAGTGGAAAGAAGGACTCACAAGTTCAACATGATGAGAACGAGGAGGTGAACGATAATACGGAGATCTCTCCCATTAAACCCATAACCGCAACGGCCTGTCCAATCGTCGTGTAACAGAACGGTGTCAAAACCGCCGGGATGAGGGACGTATGCCTAGCCCTTCCGGTTGAGTACCCCATGGTCCAGTGCCAACAGAAGAGTAACAGGAGCTGAGCTGAAACCCAAGCAGACCAACTAAACATCTTACTCCGCCGTTCTCTAATCTCTTAAATCATCCTGTTCGCGATGGACGGCGTCGGCGAAGCTGCTGAGTGCCGGGAACAGACAAGATGAAGCGCAACGAAGATCGAGAGCAGCTTATTCTGAACGCCCTGCATGGTGCTCGGACTCTTCCAGAAAGGTAAAACCGATGAAAAGCCCTGGGGCTATGGTTAACGCGAGTTTTATTGTGACGTGCTGAAGCGGCCCCTCGTCGCGGATTCGTTGAATCTCGCGCAGTGGCGGTGCACCATCCTGCAGAACAGATTTTGAGGGGGTTATGATCTACCCATGTGCACGAGCTCGCCTCAAGGCCTCACGAGGTCCGAGGGTTCGTCAGGAGACAATTGTAAGCAACTTTGGGGCCCTTGACGCGACTCTGATCACCTCATTATATCCAAATTCCTTTTGCGGTACATCGTTCCCTACACCTGGTGCAACGATCAGGCTGCCATTGAGTAACCTTGACGCGAGTCGGTCCCATGCGCGCGCTCCTACGGGTCCAAAACTGTGGATAAGGCGCGACCAATTTTATTCACAAACTACTAATCGGTCAAGTAGCGTAGGACTCGCCGTCACACGAGAACGTCCATGCTCAGAATGCCAGAGCAAGGTTATCTCGCACCCGCGGTGGTCGTGGAGGGGACATACAATCGGGACGAGGGGGCGATGCCTGTGATGCAAGGAGCAAATTAATCAGCAAAACAGGTTTGCATTAGAATCAGTGTCTTTGACTCACAACGGACGGTGGACGTGTTGACATTGAGAATTGGGGTGGCATCCGAACGTTGTTGATGAAAATCCTCTCCGACATTTGACTGTACTGGCTGTCATCGCTGTACACTGATGAGACACTCCCGACGGAGTGGCCGCGACTTCTTTGACCGGTGTGCCCAAGGTCTTTCGAGCCGTGATCTGAGCCGGAGTCCCGGCGAGTGCTGTCGATCAATGAAATGCTGTTTGTTAAGAGCGCTCTCTCCTGCAGTGTCTCCCTGTACGAGCTGTATGCAGAATCGTTTGCAGTCATGGACGAGGCGTTCGACCCGTTCCGAGAGCGTCCTCGCGGTATTGAGTGCGCGGGACGAAGTCTGCAAATGGGCCTTCGTTTTCTTGGTAACCGGACGAGGTCTTTTCTGCAGGTTGGATCGGCAGGTCCGGGGATTTTTCTCCTGGCTCTGTCGTCGGTCCCTCTTCATCCAGCTTGTTGGCCTTTTCGATATCGTTGTAAGATGGGGGTTCCAGGACCTTGCGTTTCCATATGAACAGTGCGAAGAAAACGAGGCCGATTCCCGTAATGATTACGGAGACAATAACGCTGGAGATAACCCCTTTGTCGGTAAACACCTTGAAGTCGTTTGGCGCTGCTGGGAGGATATGGTTCGATCGGAAGCTGCCAAATTTCAGTACCTTGACAACAATTCGCCATTGTACAAGCTTACCCATCGAATTGGGTCGCGGGTGAGAGAGTCGGTGAGGTGGATGAAGAAGAGGGTATTAGAGAGGAGGATAGAACAGACGAGGTTGAAGTGGGAAGAGGCGTTGACATCGGGAACACTGTGCTACTGATAACGGAGGTATAACTTGACCCGGTAGACACTAGTGGCGGAAGGGTCGAAGATGTACTGGTGTCAGATGAGCCAGAGGGCAGGAGAACTGGCCCACTTGATGAACTGCCAGAGAGCACCCTGATAGAATCAACATTGAACACTTGAGGTTACCCCAGTGAAGATGGATTAGCAGTGGTTGTTAGCTCGTGTCGTCCAACACTGAGGCCGTTGGCCAGGTACTGGGGAGATACATCAGAAATTTGGCTCCAGGATGCCCCGTGGCATTTACAATCCAAAATCGTCTGGGACGGATGCAATCAGCGCTGAGTTATTTAACCGACCAAAGTCGTGCCTACCTTGTCATGAAGGATTCAAACCCGTCCATCACTCCCACCATTAAGGCGGTTGGACTTTGGGTTTCGCCCTTGCGAAGGGGCTCGTCAGAGGACTTACCCGCTGCCCTAACCCGTCGTCTATGATTCTAGTGTACTACCCATTTTTGGATGGATGTGAGGGAGTTCGTGTCGACACGTTGAAGCACTCGACCCTGCACAGATGGGTGTGGTGGTAGGGGGTCAGCCTTAGAAGGGGAGTGCTTCCCTGCTCCGTCCTCTCCTAACAGGGGGACCCCGTGGGTGTGGCTGACAGTAGCGGTGCCTCACAGGGCCGACTGAATGCCTGCCATGGACAGGACTTTTCGTACAAGAAATCTGTCTGTGAACGATCCGCCCACACCTGTTCAGTCGGCCTTCTCCGAAGATAGGGCCGAAACAAAATGCTTTGACTTAGGCGAGAATCAAACCGAAGACATGGGACTCCCCGTCCAGTAATTTCCCATCTCAGCTCTTGCGGTCCCATAGATTGCGATGGCGTCACCTTCGAACGAAGAGCTCATCTTGGCATCTGGCTGTTCTGTGTAGCTGCACAGGTGTCAATCGAAGTAAGCGCGAGGGTCGTCCAGTGTATACGTACTGGATGGTACCATTGTGGAAAGCAGACCGCCCCAGAGCAGAAACCCACTCATGTCCCCACTAAATCTCGTCGACGGTGTCGTCGAAAGTTGCGATAGACAAGGATGAACTGAGGGGTGTGTTTGGCAAGCGGTAAAGCGACGGAGCGACGGGATTCCCGTACTTTCCACACTCTCTACCTCTACGCGATCAAGGTCCAAGATATCCCCTGTCACTCCAGAGTTGACGAGAGCGACGGTATGAAGCGCCATTCCGAGCCCGGTTATAGATCCGAGGAGCAGTTGCGAGTCAGGTTTTGAGCTTGAGCCTACCTCCGAAAGCCTCTTGCCGTCCACGTAAACCTCGTAGGAACCGGAGGTGGGGGCGGTGGCGGAGAAGACATGGAGTCCGGTTCCGACGAAGTCAAGCTCGACCGTTGCGCCTTGAACATGAGTGGCATGATCAAAGCAATAGGTGGATCGATGCGTGGCGCACCAGGGATGGAGAGTCGTTGAACTCCAAAGGAGTGTCGATCCAAGCACCAGGCGGGGAATAAATGAAAAGGGGACTGCTGTCCTGAACTGGATCACCCACTTCCATCAGTTTATCGTCATAAATCCGCGATTTATTCTGCGACTCACCAAAGACGTTATAATGAGCCATCGAGGGGTTCGAAATCGAAAACAGTGGATCAGAAGAAAACTCTCAGCCAGCTCTACCAGAGAGACGAGAGGGAAATGGGGGACGGGGTCGTGAAGGCCATGGACGAAGAGCCGAGGGGGCAAGCCGGTCACGCATTTCAACTCAGTTGCATCGCCTCGTAAACTTGAGATACAACAGCGATCATCACCATCAATGCCGCACCCAAAATCAACGCCGAAGCCCAGGAAACCCCCCTCGAAGGAGGTCGTTTCACTCGGTCGCAGGGATGTCTTTAAGGACTCGGGCGCTGGGCGGCCAGAGACGTTCAAAGAACGACCGACGACTACCAAAGCCCTGGTCTTGCGGAATGGAAAATACGGCGCGATGGGAACCGGAGAAGTCGTCTTGTTGTCAAAGATTGGCGGGAGAGAAAAGTTGGATCTGCTCGCTGGTACGCGCCCACGACGATGGCAATACAATGGTGATCCAAACCTTGACGTTCGGTCTCCGTTGATACAGAGGACTATACCGCAAAGGCGGCAAGAGCGGTAGCAACTCCTTTCAGACTGGAACAATGCGTCAAGATCGCCGAGTCTCAGCTAAACGGTGCCTCATCCCTGTTCCCCACAGACTAGCGTCCTTCGTTCAGAGTAAATTAATCTCCAGGTTTCCTCAGTGTACTTGGACGGGATCAACACCTTGAAGGATCCAGAACTCTTCGCTAACAAAATCCGCGATGAGGTCCGGGCCAGGAGGTCAGGTTCGGAACGTAATCCCAGTTTCGTCGCTTCAGTCGTCGGCTCGACGTAAGGCATCCTCTCGCATCTACATTCCCGATGGTCTTACATGAAGTTCAAAGGATTCATAACATCTACATGCTCGCATCCGCCTGGAGCCTTGTATGGAAGTGGCTAGAGAAGCTTGCTGAATACGGCTTGGAAGACGCGGCCTTTAAGACCCGATTACGGAGAGACGAGACCTTTCGGTCCATCTACCTCGTTCTCTACCACTTCGTGCAAGTAATCGCCGAAGCTGAACAGAAGAAATTCGCTGTGCTCGCGACCTCTGCTGGTGGGTCCCTGGTGCGACGTTACAAGCAACCAATTCAAGTCTTACTGTATGCTATTAGTACACTTTGCCCGCTACTTTAAGCTAACTGAAGATGAGGCCGAAGATCCGGAATGGTTGTTCGACTGGGCCAGCCTCAAGACGATGCACAAATCCTTCTTGGACTCTATCGTCGTCGAACTTTGTCTGCCAAATTCGCAGTATTCGAAACAGATCATGTTACAACTACTGGAAGAAGCTACAACCGAGTCTCGCAAGGAAACAAAACGATTCCCACAAGCTCTTTGGGACGCTGTCGGCGATTTCTCCGTGGGTATCTCCCCTACAATGTTTTTCATCCGTTAACCCGACCACCATGCATCCTGCGGACAGGTGACGGTGCAACTACTAGCGATTATAGAGGCGCCCCTACTTGGAGTGGAAGGAGAGGCATTGAAGCGACTACCCCACGGCATGCCTGATGAGTATGAAACCTGGATTGATGCTCAACTCTTCTCCGCCAAAGCGTCTCAACGGTATGCGAATTACAAAGACGTTATCTTCCCACTTGAAAGGACGAATACCGCACAAATTTTGGACACCATGTGGAGATACGTCAACCTTGTGGGAGAAATCATTCCCCCCCACGAATTATCACTGACCAACTCCTTGCGTAGAACTACAAAGCTATGTCTGGCCTGGATATCGACACCCTCTGGGATCTTGGAGCGCGGTTCAGAGAGCAAACACCACAGTTCCACGGTTACTACATTCCTGGGGCGGACGAAGAACCTGAAAAAGTCCCTGGCGCTTTCCCTTCCCGGTCCTCAAGACAAGTGCCCCTAGCAACCCCAGTGGGGGACGAATCAGACGACGAGATGCCCGCCCTTCAGTCAGTGTCCCATTCTTCTTCAGATGATGACCGCGAGTCGGGTAGTGAATGGGGGAGCGGGGATGACCATTGGGACGAGGATGATTGGGACACCGAAGACGAGGAGGGGGTGAACGAGTACATTCGCGAGATGATGACCGTTGGGATGGAGCACCCTGATTTCCTGGATCCGAGGGCCCCCATTCCCGAGTTCGACAAATACGCAGAAGAGAGGAAGGACAATCCATTCCTCAAACTCCTGGGATCGTTGAGAGGTGACCAGCATCCCCCCTGTTATGGACTTTGATTACTTATTTATTGGTGGCAGGTCGTATGTTTTCCTCGAATGCGGCCCTGAAAACTACGGACAGGACAGCACCTAGGAAAAAAACCTCTGGTAAGGCAATTCCTGGGTTAATGAGCCAACACGCTGGAGTTCAAACTTACTGCATGTACCAGTGCCAGCGCAACGGTCAACCAAGGTCACTGTTGAAGACGTGGAGGACGAAGAGGATGGAAGTCGATCGACTGCACCCAAGAAAAAGAAGAAAAAGAGGCCGAAGAAGAAGTCAGCCGCTACTCCTGCGGACAACCGAGGACGGGACATCATTGAGTCTGTACCTCCTCCAGGTCCGGAGGTTATTGCTACGCCTCAACGATCTCCGGCTCCCTCCACACAGGAACCACCTCGGTCCCCAGACAGTGCAGCTTCGCCGAGCAAGAAGAAAAAGAAGAAAAAACCTTCATCGAGTCGACCAGACCCAGAACCCACAACCGGTTTGAACCTCGATAGTTCTCTGAATGCATCCACGACTACCTTCACGTCCCTGCTCCCCGCTTATGCCTCGACTACCTCCCTTCCACTACCTGAATCGCGAGCCCAGTCCGCGAGGTCCTATGTTCGCTCCGAGGGACTTATGGAGAAGGCGAAGGTCAAATCTCGCCCGAACGGCCCCGCCCTGGAGCCTATTAAGGAGAAGAAAGGATTCTGGTCCAAATTTTCGAAAAAAGGAGAGAAGAAGGAAGACAAGGAGGAGGACGATGATGACCTTATTCCCAGAGAGAACTGGGCTGTAAGGATGAAGGAACAGACGAGGATGTATATGCGGCAGATGATCGGAACGAAGGACGGCCTGCAACCCATGAAGTGGGAGAGTTTCTTGAAGGTGTGCCTCTGTCATGGTCCTCGTTTGCGACCACGCAGCTCATCGGACCTAGATCATGAGGGAGATGGGCTTTCGGATTGACCCAAGCACGGCTGGGTCCAGCGTAAGGTTTGATCCACCAAATCCGAAGGACAGGTCGATCACCTTTCACAAACGTAAGTCACGACCTTCCAGATTCTCGCTGTCTGGTTTGATGCGCGCTCTTTATCTCTAGCACACCCCGACCCCACCTTGTCTCCGTGGAAGGTCAGGGAGTTCGGCAAGAGGCTCAAGGACCGCTACGGATGGATAGAGGATGATTTCATAAAGCGGGCGGGCGGTTAAGGTCAAGAGTTGGTTTGTTTCCGTCTTGCGAATGCTCTTGTTGTATGTGCATCATGTTCTTGCGATGCTGTTTACTTTTTGGGCAACTGACCCCGCCACAAGTGTGTTTAGTACGATTGTACTTATTTCTCGAGTCAGAAACGTGTATTTCTTTCCCCCTTAGTGGTTCACCCCTTCATCCAGATGAAGTGCGGGTCGGCGCTCTGAGGCAAAACGCCGTAATTATGGCCAACCGTTCAAATCCAACTCGCAACGGCCCCCCCCCCTCCTCCTCACTTTCCAAATTACATCCAACATGGAAACGGGTGATGCAAAAAGTGACTTGGATAAGGCGGACAAGTTGGGTACTGTTGCGGATACCCAGAAGTACCTGGTTATTATCACCCAGTGAAACCAAAGGTAGCTGAGCCGAGGGACGATCTAACGGACGAGTTCCTTGGTGGTCGTGACCATCATGCGGCCTTTCCAGTTTTTCGTCGCCACATCACCAGTGATGTGCTGTTTTGACCCCACTTTTTCACAATGGGTTGCATATGAATTCACTGTAGGAAATAGCTACTGACATTTGCTAATCGATAGCTTGCTTTCGAAGAACACGTTCAACTTCCGGACGGAGCTCGGCACCGTCGGGACATACCGTGCATTTTTTGGGGGCCAAGACTACTAAGGCCCTAGACGCGGAAGCCCCGTCTCTTTTTCCGGGTTGCCAACGTTGCCCTAGTTTTCGTTGGGAGTTTCGAAGGGCTGTCAAAAGGCATAACCCGGGCTCAGTTCGCTTCCAATTGCACGATCCGAGAGCTTACGTGAAAGATGGTGACGATGCAAAATCATAACACCACATATTTTCACCCCGTTCATCCATGATACCATCAGAAAGCACAGAGAGGTGAAGTTTCGTCTCCGTCAACTGCAGACACGAAATCATGTCCGTGCTGAGTATCTTGAGATCATCGAACTGGACTTCGCGTAACCGAAGGTTTGGCCAAGACGGTTTGTCCTTCGATGATGTCTGTGGTAAGTGTTGCAGAGAAAAGTCTTTCGGAGGTAGATCGATTTCTCCCAACTGGTCGAGAATGGAATCCAGGACCAAGACGAATATGCCGTGGACGCCAATAACGGCGACTTTCCCGCGATCGTAGGCAAGGTAGCCCCCCGTTTCCAACATTGGTCTATCGGTGTAGAAATCGAGTTGTTTCGAAACATGCTGGAGTTTTATTGGGAATGGAGTGAATAGTCTCCAAAAGTCCTGGACGAGGATGATCCTGTTACTCAATGTCATGATCGCCAGGTGCTTTCCGCAAGTGGAGACGTGAACTTAACGCGGGGGCGTCAGAACAACTACCATACTGAGAATCCTGGACCACACACCAGCATGAAAGTAATCCTCCCTGCGGGCCCAGTTTGGAGGCACAGCTCGTCGAAAACCTAATTCACCGTGGTTGAAAGTGTCCTCTGCGCGCCTCCACTGGTTTTCCAGACTTGCATAAAAGCCCCAGGGCATTTTCCCGGCGTCGATGCTCAGAACGTTTGAACCGTCCGCCCGGTCGTATACGTTAAGTCGAAGAGTGCTGACGACAAATACGTGTTTTTCGCTGACGTCGGCGTATCGGAGCTGCCCATGGTCAAATAAATTCACTTCAATAGTTTGCTGAAGTTCCGCTTTTCTGACATCGTAAAGGAACGCCCTAGTTGCGCTCGACACCAGTAAGTTCCCTCGTGTGAGCTTGAACATCCGCCCGTTTGCGGGAGCGAGTAGACGCGCCCAAGGGACGAATTGCCCACGAAGGTGATCCGGATCCCTGCTGCGGCTGGCGTCAAGGTACTGATCTTGAGCGACCAGGTTGGCCTCGATCATGTCTGAATCCGGTTTATTGTGCGGCTCCGATGGCCAGGCCTCCTCCGGGATGTCGAGAACGTCGATCCTTCGCCTCCATACCTCTTTATGGTTATCAAAGCGGTTGAAGACAATATACCCCTCGTCGTGTTCGCAGTGAACAAACATACCACAAAACTCCTGACCCAACCGCAAGAATTAGACGACGTATGGTAAACCAAGACTTGGAAATACCTCGTCCAGAGACCACAATATCCTATGGTCATGAATGTCCGAAACGACAAGCCCACCGTTGGTGAACGTATTTATCACGTATCCGGCTTCTTCGTCGACCTTGATCCTGTGAACGTTTCCCAGTCTTCCGGGGATTCTAACTCGGTGAGGATTTCCCGGAAGCTTCCCTATCCACCGGAGTTCGATTTGGAGTTTATCGATGACTATAGAATTGTCATTCGGTCATCCACGAGGACGCGCCGGGGTGTACTCACACCAGGCTTTCCAACCTTCTGGAGGAGCAGTATCATCTAAATCACCCTTTGGGGTATACCCATACCGCTTCGAGATACCGCAGTATATTGAGGATTCATTCATGTTCATGAACGTTGCCCATGATTTGGATAGGGCAGACAATGAAGAAATGGTTGTGAAGGGTAACCACTGAATCACATCCAGCAAGGTCTCGACTGGGAGCGTGGAGAGCATTATACGAATCCTTGCAGAAGTGTGGCAGAGCTGAGGAGCTGAAAGTGTGGCTGGAGATGGCCCACGATCACAATCACCGGTCCGAAAGCGGGAACTCTGCCGGGGGCCAGGTGGTTTTTTGGAAGGCCCATCTGAAGCGAGTGAAGTTATTCAATTGCGTGTTGGTAACGAACAGGTCGGGTGGTGCCGTTTCTTGGGAAGAGACCTCGGCTAGGTTGGGTGTCGTCGAGGAGAGGGTGGGTTTGGCTGAGATGGAGGTGGGTGCCCATGATATGGTGGGCGTGGGTTCTCCGCGTGCGTAGGTGGACAGCGCAAAGAGGAAGAGGAGAAAGCAGATGGAGAAGCGCGAGCTGGAGAGATTTTGCTAACGCGTTCCTCTATTTTCCGCCTTCAGCTGTAACGAGCGCGGGGGTTCGAGGTCAGTGACAAATCCACGAGGAGGCGGCCGTGTAGATTTCGATCAATTCTGTAGCAAGAACCTGTTTTCCGATGGTTAAATGCAAGTCGCCATACCCAATATCCTCGCCCTCCACACTTTCCCTGGCTCTGACGCCTCTTTGACATCTCGCACGCCGATTTCCTATTCACACAGGTGTTGTTGTTGGTGACGGTGCGGTTGGAAAGGCGAGTGCATCCTCGGGCAATCGTGCCCCATTTCCTTTGGATCGCCAACTCACCTTGGAACGCCTCGGAGCTAGACCTGTCTTTTGATTTCTTATACCACCAATACGTTCCCCGTATGTTCCGCTATACTTCATCGCAACCCACCAGCCTGACTCACGCCGTAACCACAGGACGAATACATCCCGACCGGTGAGCTCCAAATCAATTCAGACGGAGGGTAGATCAATACCCCTCACTCCCGGTCATCATAGTGTTTGACAACTGCTCTGTCAACGTGGTGACGGTCGGCGGGAAGACAGTTTCTCTCGGTCTTTGGGATACCGCCGCGCAAGTGGGTTTCGATAGGCTCCGCCCACTCTCATACCCCCAAACCGACGTGTTCTTGATTTGTTTCTCTCTCGTCAGTCCGCCGAGCTACGAGAACGTCCAGGCTAAAGTTCGTTTCCCTCTGCTTCCGTGGTAGAAATTTCCCGGCCTTGAACGGTGTCCCGTAGTGGCATCCCGAGATTTCGCATCACGCTCCCTCCACAACTATCGTACTCGTGGGTACGAAACTAGATCTCCGCGAAGACCAGTGTATTATTGAAAAGCTGAGGGAAAGGTGACAGATTGCACGCTCATCCGACGTGTCGTTTGTCGATCACTGACGCATGAATTCTCCGTGTCTGGCATTTAGGCGCATGGCACCAATCCAGTACCCGCAAGGCGTGACGATGGCTAAGGATATTGGAGCCGTCAAGTACTTGGAGTGTTCCGCCCTCACGCGGGAAGGTCTCAAGATCGTGTTCGACGAAGCTATCCGTGCAGTCTGTACGTGACATTCCATTCCAGATTGGAAGGCGGGGTTGACGTTTCCGCAGTGAATCCTCCCGTGCGGGACGAGCAGACTCGCAAGAGTGGTGGCAAGTGCGTCGTTGCATGAGAATAATACCTTCTTGTAGACCTCAACCGCCGCATACGCTTTCCACATCACTTCGTCATCTCCTGCGCACAGAAAATATACATAATTCGCTTCCTGCCTCTTAGTCCTAGGCCACCACCGCGTGCGAATCGGTTTAGTGCAATCCCGCGGTTTTGCAGTGAGCACTGTTGTGACTAAAACAATTTTCAGGCTGCGAGCAGTGAATGCAAAGGCCTAACGAATTGGATCCTAGGAATATCTGTAATTATCCCCGAGTACGTTCATACCATGACAGGGAGAACGAAAATGTGTTTTTGCTATATTGTGTGGATACAACCGCTTCGTATAGTGGTGGATTTGAACTCATACATGCCGACGAGGGAGCCCACATGCGGGCAGAGTCAAGCCTACACACGGTCACTAGCAGCAGCGATACGAACGATAATGCAGGGGCTACAGTAAATAAATCCTGCGGAGAACTCGTTCCCATACGCCATGCTGATGTCCTGCAACTGAGTTCGCCCATTGAAAGGGGAAATCCAATTGATGAACTCCCCTTCATTCTCCCCATTGGAGACCCAGTGGGACCTACCCAGATTAGTGTCCTCGGTTTTATTAACCGACACACCACCCAGGTCCCCCATCAGAGCGCCCTCGTAGCCCACGCCTTCGTAGTCGTAATATGGGTCATGAACAATCTGATCCAACATGATACCGTATCCAAAACCGCTCTGATCGTCGTCGTAGATCATTTGCAACAAGGGCTGAAGCCGGAGCTCCCGACAGGCTCGGTATACGTGCGCGTCCTCGCCCTTGAGGTAACTTGTCATTTCCTGAAGCTTCGTTTCAAACGTGACGGGGTAGAGGTGAGCGAGACCAAATCCCAGCGTTCCACCGTCAGGTAAAAATTCTGGGCTCTTGAGCAATCCCTGGAGCGTGGTTTGCAGACTCGAGATGTCTTTCAAGTTTGGAGTGACGGCGGAAGCTTCCGGTCTCGGCGCTGGGTCAACCAGATATAGGTTGTAGGTCACCGTGACTCTACGCCCATTGGCGACTTTGAGGACCTCGTGCTCGATGTCACTGTAGAATGCGACGTATGCGAGGGAAGGAGAAGGTTGTGTCGAGGTCAGGGAGTTGGCGTCAACTTTCCATTTGTGATCCTTATGGCAGAGCACGAGCTCTCCTCCCTCGTGGGCAGTAGGGTAGATGATGACGAGCGACCCGAGCATGTCTGTGCCCCGGGGCGTATCCTTATGTGCCCTGAAGAACGAATCTTTGCCTAGATGGACGCAACAACGTCAGAAAAGAAAACACCTGGGAAACATCACGACGAGAGTCACCGTAAACGTTGAGCTTGTACAGCTCAGCCCTGATGTACATATTATCCGCCTTACTTTGAAGCAACTGGTCCTCGATGGTTCTCATCAAACCGGAACCCGCGAGGTCGAGCTGGACGGAGAAATTCGAAGCATCCATTTTGACCGCCTTGCGGTAGGATTCGTCGTATATGTCCTCGTTTCCGCGACCAAAGGTGGCGGGATCGCACGCTGCGATGAGGAGGTCCAGATCCTCGGACGTCGCAGAGGCGAAATCGATGAACCTACGAAACCAGTATCACTGATGACTGGCCCCTACGCACGGCAGGAACACACGAACCTTGGGTTCTTCTTTCCATAGTAAAGGTACAGTCCTTCCGGAGGTGGCGATACGACCCCGCTGCAGAGAGGGGGGCGGTCGAAAGAGAGAGCTTTTTTAAGAGATTCCAGCTGAGTGAGGGTCGCCATGGGATGTGCGTTGCATCCTCTGAGCAGGGGTCGCCTGGATTTATAGGCTTGCGTGGCTCCCAGGATGGCTCGTCGACTCGTTCATGAGCATTGCGCTAGGCTGGTGAAAACCCCAGTCACTACCATTGCCAGAGTCAGTTCCTGTGAATATAGCGCACGGAGTGCCGCCCAAATCTAATCGATAAGCCATAAAAATAGCATTGACTCCTCCAGGCATGCGTTGAGATTAGTGGGTGAGAAAAGAGGATCAATCGTTCAACGTTCAATGTAACCCCAGGCCACCGAGAAGTTGTTGTGCATCACGAAGTGCGATCTCGGCCCAGCCGCATGTTCGACCTAGGTTACATGACTCGCATACGAAGACACGTGCAAAGGAACACATCACGGTTTGCAAGTCAGGGCTTCTTCCGGGGTTCCGTGAATGGGTCCTTATCTCGTATGACTGTGCCCATAGGAGAGCACCTGGAAATGGGTTTACGGATCGGGGAACGGCGAGCGGAGCACAACAGTTTTATAGTCGAACTAGACGTTGAATTCGTTTTCACTCCCACGGCCGCGAGTCTTTCTGTGGAAAACAGTGGGTTGCGATGGGTCAATAACACCAGTGGCCCCTACTAGGACATTGAGCGCACGTGCGTTCCTCGATCCATATGAAGTCTTGGAATTCTTGGAGCAGACACCCATATGGATAGAGGTTATCTGCAGGAGCACGACGAGGTGTTGGCATTATTAGCACATAGCGACCAAGGGAGATATCGTTACAAGGACGACTCACCTGGAACGTTGATGACCAAAGAACGAAAGTGAAAAATGCACTCCTTGCCCATCTGAATATCCGCACAACAAAACATCCTCGGCAAAGGGGTCGAGACCCTGCCCGCTTTGTCTGATCATGGATGGTGTGAAACTCGGCTACTGGTACCCTTCTAGGGAGGATATATACTCTTATAGGTAGTCACCCGGTATGGTGGTTGTGTCGTATCCGAAAGATTACGACACACTGGATGACCGTCCATAACGCCAGAAAGTTGGTTGGCAGAGGGCTTACCGCTGCCCTAACCCATCCTTATAGATCCTAGTGTACTGCCCATTTTTGGATGTATCCTAGAGGAGTCTGTGCGTGCTGGCTGTCAGCACATGTCGCTGCACTTGACCTCAGGAGATGGGCGTAGTGTGTGGGGTCAGCCTTAGGAACGGGAGTGCTCCCTGCTCCGTCATTTCCTAACATGGATTTTTGTACAAAGATCTGTCTGTGAACGATCACCCACACCTGTTCAGTCAGCCGTCTCCAAAGATATAGGACCGAAACAACAACATCAGCAAATTTGGGAAGAAATTTCCCGCGATCGTGGTTCCCGCGATCCATCGTCGCAGTTTCGGGACCATCGCGCTTGGTTTTCGGCGATCACGAGGTTGGGGCGGGATTACTAATCACGTATAACATTTTGTGGGCATCGTGGGTTTCCTATAATTTGCTGACCATCTCGCAATGTCATCGTTTGAGATTGGAAGCCCCACGTGGGAGAGAAAAACCGAGATGACCTCTGCAGGTCAAGAAATCAATACTTTGGGAGGAAATCATGGGGTGCCCACTCGAAAAACAAAGCTTAGGGGCTAGGGAAAGATGTAACAGAGTCCTCTGGGTTTGGCGTACAACGGGATTATTTGGTTGTGTTTGGCAACGGCCCCATCACCACCCCAAATGGGTCGCGCATTTTGGAATGCGACTGAACCGCGGCAGGGGTACCCAATGCTTGTAGAAGGTGTTGCTGGAACCGCTAACGGCAGAGCATGCATGAGATATATATGAATTCATCCTAAAGAGTGAAATGTTTGAGCCTCGGCGGCAACAATTGCAGATCCACATTTATCTTGCGCATGTGCCGGTACTCAAATTCCAAGAAAACCCGAACGGACGCCGTTATATAAAATCTAGAGTAGAAGAGTTACAGTTCAACATCGGGCTCCTCATCATCACTTTCCTCATTTTCAACATCCCCCTTGCCATACTCCATGTGCTCGCCATCCTCGTCCTCGCTCTCGCTCTCCACCTCATCATCACCGTCCTTCCCATGACCCTCGGCAGGCTGGTTGCCTGAACTGTCGTCAGGCTCATCATCGGGTACTGTAGGTGCTTCGATGTCAACGGTGCTTCCACCGTGACCAATCCCTCCACCTAGATACCGAACGAACATGTCCCGATCGACAAAACTGTGGATGCTCGGTCATGGATGCCATGCGAATGATTCAATACACGTACATATTTACATAGAAATAGGACCAGTCCTCAAATTCACCGGGAGCACGGGCAAATGTTTCGCCTTGGTGAGGCATCAACGACGTTGTCTTCCCATCAGCGAATGCTGGAATGAGGTGACAGCCGCGGATGACATGCGAAGGATCTAAGAACCCAAACGCGTCAGGGTCGTCATGGGGAACAAAGCCCATCTTTGGTAGACGAGCACGCCGAAACCCTGAGCGGTGGTCTGGATCGATACCCAGCCAACGCACCCATAGGAACTCCATGCGCTGGGGGGATCGTTGTGTGGAATCTGCGTTCGCGTCGAACACAGAAGCATGATATACCCCTAGGACCTGCGCATACCAGAATGGATGAGCATTTTTTGTGGTTTCGCCGGTCTTGACCATGATGAAGGGGTGCGTGCGGGGGTTGATGGTGTCTTGCTCCCGGCGAACATCGTATGTTGTGTAATTAATGCGGAGTGTCTTTACCGAAAATATCTTGTTACCGACAATGCAAACCCGGTTGCGATCTTCGTCCGTGAGGTGGTCATGGAACTCCACATCAGAGTCCCGACCCAACATCCGTGTGAGAAGATGTTGGCGAAGTTTTGAAAGGAAATCCTTCAAAGTGCGATAAGGTTGTATCCCTGATTCTTAACACGGGGAACTCACCTTCTTTGCAGGATCTTCAGGGTTATCACGTAGAAACTTTCTGATCTTGAGGGGGGTGTTCCGGGAGCCCGAAATATGGTAGTGTAGTTCCGGCGCCACAATCTCCGATTGCTCAAGTTCTAATTCACGGTCAACCCTCACGGCTCTCGCGTCACTTGAACGAGCTTCGCGGCGGTACTTTGTTGCAATCTGAGTGACCGCATCCTTCTTGTTTGTAAGTGCAAACAAACGTTTGACCACTCTATGCGCAAATTCACCCTGTAGGACAATGAGTGCTAGGGTATATTAGTGAGGAACATGAATTGTACGTACCAGTTGTGTGGAATATGAGTCCACTGTTCCGAAGAGTCGAATTGACTGAACGTAATCTCCAAGGGCATGGAACTTGTATGTTTGCAAGTTGAGTTCCTTCTTCAGG
>Ga0307517_10000669_pt1 | contig 58897 bp, 75 predicted proteins | sample 23_EM_MG_FD_194515 | JGI IMG/M metagenome (GOLD analysis project Ga0307517, IMG submission 194515) | Populus trichocarpa ectomycorrhiza microbial communities from riparian zone in the Pacific Northwest, United States - 23_EM | ecosystem: Host-associated > Plants > Roots > Unclassified | place... | reverse complement strand
TACGTACGTGCTCGTAATACTCATATTTGCGATAGAATTGACGTGCAGCGAAAAGTTATTTCACATATCCTAACGAACCGCCTTTACCCTCTTATCCTGAAGGATTTCAGGGCACCGCCATCCCAGTCCACGGTCCCACAGTTGCGAAACTTATTGAGGATCGCCTTGAGGGGAAGTTAGAATTTTAGACCAGTAAGTAATTCCTAAACATCTTTGTGCTCTGCGTTCAATACCTCCAGCAGGGTTTACTTTGTGTAATAAATATAGCCACATTGTAATCTATTCAAAATCGACGGTATAAATACTCAGGGTAAGCGCGGAGCCCATGCTGTGTACACGTAATGGCGATCCTCCTTGGAGCAGAAGGATTTTGAGTCTCCAGTACTCAGCGATATCCAAGGAAGGAGAAACCCATCTTGCATCCATGTGGAAGCAACAATTGACCTCTGACGATATCGGGCATGACCCCGGGGCCTGCTGTTCGCCTGCCGTGGATTTATGGAGGCGGACACTAAACGGGCTCTTCCAATGGCGTAAGCGCTTCCGCCAGTTGATGACTGCTTTATATGTCGGCAAGTGTTATCTCTGAGATAGTACATATCTGCGAGGTGCTGTCAACGATAAGTAACCACCATTTACAGTAAAACGCAGGACCAGGGTTAAATGTTATACAAGGATCTTGGCAGCTTCCATGCACGCGGACCTTTTGATACGCCGACCCATTTTTAGATCAACCCATTCCGCGCTGCCATATGGCATATCTCAACGTAAAGCCTACATAATGTTGGTCCCACCTTTCTTGTCGCCTGCCGGACCCGGTCTATCTCCCACCTGAACCACCATCTCACCATGGCAAGTGCCCAGGGTGAGGCTCCCCTGATCAGAGAGAGGTCCACGACTTCGCTCAAGAAAACCACATCTCGGTCGTCCTCGAATTCCGCCACTAAGGAAAAGGTTGCCAATGTTGCTGAGGTACTCCAAAAGAATGACGACGAGGACACGGCCCCTGAATTCTTCGACAAATTCCGCCCATACATGTTAATTGGACTTGGTTTGCTTATCCTAGGCTGGTGGATTAGTGCAACGGTGCTTCGAGCAACCAGACATAGATGGTAGAGTTATCGTATTTTTAATCCGTGACCGGTTACCCTTCTCACAAAATATCAGGATCGTCCAGACCTTCTTTGCTTGGTCCTTCATATTGTCAGTTAGCTCTGGTGGCTCACCAATCCGAATGTCGAGCTATTACTAAAATCATGATACATATGCTTTAGAATTATTGCTTTCCGATTCATCCCAAATTCCGTCGTTACTCGGCCAGTTAGCGCCGTTTGGGAGCCGCTGGTACAAGAACCGTGGTACAAACTCCCATACAGAACAAGGTTGGCTGTCGGTTGGCTCTGCTTGTTGGGCATTGTCTTTGGGTCTGCATTTGGCTTCAAGCTTCAAGAAGTACGTGTTTATCGACTTGATTCAAGCACATCACCTTTCTGATCAACCTTTTCTTTTTACAACACATAGGGCACTAAGTATGGAGATCGTGCAATCAACGTGCTTGGTCTTTTTGTCTTCCAGTTTGGATTTTGGGCTTCTTCTAGGAATAGAAGCCAAGTGCCTTGGTCTGTTCCCATTTCAACCCATTGTGAAAACTTCATTGAATTTTTCCAAGGCCCACCGTCATTGTCGGCCTATTTCTTCAGCAAGTAATAGCTCTATTCGTGTTGAAAACCGGAGCAGGGTTCTCGATATTTAAATGGATTGCTACCCTTGCAGGGGACTTTCTCAATCAAGCTCTTGCTGGGGCACAATTCTTTTTCGATGCAGAAACTATTGGGAAACACTGGTTCTTTGTTAACACGGTAGGATTCGCTTCTTTTGCATTCCTTCTTTGACACTTAAAGGGGGCACGGTAGCTTGCATCAATCATCTTCTTCATTGCCTTCATCCAGATGATGTATTACTTGGGCGTGATGCAATGGGTCATCAAGAACTTGTGAGTAATGGCGACTTGTATCTTTCTCTGCTTGATTTTTACAAGTATCGCACAGCGCTTGGTTCTTCTTCAAGCTAATGAACGTTTCTGGCGCGGAGGCTGTCGTTGCAGCCGCATCTCCTTGGATTGGCCAAGGTACGTTTAATTTGAATGGGAAGAGATTTACATATGTAAGTTCCCCCCCACATCAATAGGAGAGTCTGCATGCCTCGTCCGACCATATGTTGATTGTGAGTCAATAATAGCGTCTTTTGTATCCCATTCTAATCCCAAATATCTCAAGTGATGACGGAATCCGAACTTCGTGTGTTCTTCCCGACTTCCTTTCTCTCCTACATAGCGTTGACTTGCGAGAAGATCTTACAATGACATCTGGCTTCTCCACGATCGCCGGGTCTGTCCTGGCCGCATATATCAACCTAGGCGTACCAGCAGCAAACCTCGTAACATCCTCTGTCATGAGTATTCCTGCTTCCATGGCTATCAGCAAGATGCGGTTCCCAGAAACAGAAGAACCCGTGACCCGAGGTCGTGTTACCATTGATCGCGGCCTTGAGGAGTCTCCGGTGGGCCACCTCTTCTTTTTCTAAAACCAAAGAAACTGATGAAACCAGGCAAATGCATTGCATGCGTTCAGCCAAGGCGCTGTTTTCGGCTTGATAGTTGCTGGACAAATTCTGTGAGTTTCCTCACGCGGGCAATTCAAAATATCCCGACTTATGTTTTATATAGCACCAATGTGTTGACAGTTTTATCCCTTGTTGCCATGTAAGTTCTTCCGTCGGAAAACCGGCTCTGCGGTTGTTGACGCCGACGTAGGATCAATGGCCTCCTCACTTGGATCGGCCTGGGCTTTGGAATCCATCACCTCACACTTCAACTCATCCTTCGTTACTTATTCTATCCCGTAACTTTCTTCCTTGGTGTGCCTCGCGCCGAAATTCTTCGCGTATCTGAGTTCTTTGCAACGAAACTAGTTGCCAACGAATTTGCTGCATATTTGGACCTGCAGACTCTGACAGCTGGTCCCAACCCATTATCCCCCCGCGCTTACACAATCACGTCATACGGGTTATGTGGGTTTGCCAACCTTGGCTCCCTCGGAATTCAGATTGGTGTCTTGGGCGCTTTGGCACCTTCTCGTAGCAAAGTGATCGCAAGGATAGCGCTGTCAGCCATGATATGCGGATTCTTGTCCACCCTCCAAACAGCGGGCATAGTGTGAGTCCGACCGACTTCATTCTTCCTTGCCTGATGCTCACATCATTCTCAACTACCGTAGGGGAATGTTGGTCTAACAAGCTATTTAATAACTTCAAGTATGATTTCTCCTTTGTGTCCGTAATGTGCGTCCTACTTCGAGTATGAAATAGGATTGCAGACTCCAGATATCTCAGATGACTAGAGAAATTTGAAGAAATAGTATTTATCCTTGGTATTACCTTGCTTGGTATGTAAAAATGATGTCTCGGTGCCATGTGCATATTCTGAGTGGGAATGTGAGATTGACCTAGCGCTTTAACCATTAAGTAGAACGTAGAGCGCTAACGAGCGAGTAATGACTCCCCCACTGCTCATCCCATTTCGAAAAAGGAATGAGACCTCAAATTCGATTTCCTCGCGGTCTCATTCAGGTCAAAATGACATTCTCCGATGTCGGACCACCGAGTGACCAAGTAAAGAACTATCTGTGGATCCACGCCCCTTACGAATAACGCTCTTGAACTGGAAGAGTTCGTCACGCTTCAACATTCTCTAGAAAACTCCCTCACGCTAACAGCAGCCTCACTAGGATCGAAGGCTTAGAGCAAACCATTGAATTCTGCAGCCTTGCGAACTGGGTGGTACATACAGAAGAGTGGTATATTCCGTGACTACACTTTCAATGCCTTTATCGTCTTCCCAGAAGCGATAGCAAGCCATTCACCAGTGGCAGTTGAATACCCTGAATTCATCGTCATCCCTTGAATGAGAGGTGACCAGGCCAAGTTTGTGATTTGACTGGGGGCGGTATATGCCATAACTGGATCTGTTACTATTTTCTTTTTCGCATCCGGCCGAGGAGAGTTCAAACGGGAGCCGGCGCTGCGTGGAGATGCCGCTCCCTGTGTATAGTTGGCAAGGTCCCACAGTAATACTTGGCAGTCATCCCCTGGTATCGTTCGTTAATATTCGTTGTAATGAATAGCGAGATAACCTCACCTGCCGTTGCTAACAATGGATGGTCAGCAGAACCCCATCCAAGTGCATTGATTGGCCCTTGATGCCCTCTTAGTTCGATGACAGGCTGTCCTGGACTGCGCATATCCAGGATCTGTACATCGGAGCCATCCATGTGAAATGTTGACATGTAATTGGAATCAGAAGGGTTGAAAGCAATCCTCAAGAGAGGGGAAGTCGGTGGACGTGCAGAAGCCGAAGGATTTGAGGTTGGGGGGGGGACATTTTTCGGAGCAGGAGTCTCGTAGAGAATGGTTGAATGCTCGAGACTACGAAGATCAAAAGCACGCAGACTGCCATCTGCACCAACAGAGACGAAGATGTCGGTAGATCCAGGGAGCCATGCGACATCGTAAACCTCGCGATCATGTGCAATAAGTTGGGTCATGGCGGTGGATGTGTCGATATTCCATACAGTGCAAGTTGTGTCAATAGATGCGGTCACGATCAAATTCGGAGATTTCTCGTTCCACGAAAAGTTCGTCAACGGTGCTCCTGCGGATTGGTTTTGCACTTTTGACTGCTAAAACGAAGTCAGCGCAGGCGAATAAGAGGAAGACAGCACTCACCCCAGAAAGCGCGGTTTTCATCGTTAAGCTATGTCCTGAAGAAACGGGGGGCTGCCTTCCAACATAGTTCGAAGAAGTAACCGGTCCATCACCACTATACTCCCATACTCTGAGAGCATCCCCTGTGGTTGCCAGTAGCTCAGTTGAAGCCGACTTTTGCGACCAGGAATGGCCATGAGCCGAGGCAGGTTGCCACTGCAAGCTAGTCGCTGGATAACCATGGTAGGCTTCACAAAGGGTAACAAAATCCGGGTAGTCAGTGTAGTCATCCTCCACCAAAACTCGTTCGTCTTGTAATCCCACCACTGCGATTTGGTTCTGGTAGTTCTCGGTAAATGACGCCACCCCCAAACGAAAGGCAGATCTAGGGCGTAGTTGTTGACCTGGCGCTGATGTTTTACACCAGTCAAGGCTGTGAACAGGCCCTGGATGAATGTCAATGAAATACTGTACAATATAAAGATAGAGACCTACACGGCGCTTCATACTGAAGTGAACCGGTTTGAGCAACCATGATGTTGATCAACGAAATCTGCCTCGAGTTTGAAAGTTTCCAAGGTCAGTTGTTTGTGGAAGAGGAGGCTGAAAGATTGGATGTAGTTCAAGTTGACTTCCATCCTTTGAACTACATCGCCTCGGTGTCGTTTGCGATCCTAGCCTATCACACGGCCTTAGATAAGCTTTGAATAAGCTTGCTCAAAAAGTTATATATATTGAAATAGAAATATGACAAGAGAATTTCGTATGCTTCATGTACTTGTAATAATAAAAACACTGAAACCATGGCTTTGCCAACTGATGTGTACATAATGCAGATCCAGAACTCCACTAGCAGAGCATGCCTTCATTGGGTGGGTGGAATATTATCTTAGATGAAAGACTCACGTTGATTTAATGCCCAACCCCTTTCTCGAACACGGTGATTGATTCGACCTCCTCAAAGTTATAGAGGGGTTCCAGGGCGGCGTCCTTGTGGAAGAATATCCACCGCTTGATGAAGTAGGGGAGGTATGTTTTGGCTTGATAACTGATATGCCTGGTCATGGGAACTGCGAATACATAGTCCAATTCCTGTGAAATTTTTAAATCAGAGAGCTCCAAGTATGATTATGCGGGAAGCTAACCTCAAGGGTACGTTGCTTTGTTTCTATAATTCATGTTAAAATTTTGTCCCCATTACTATGCCCAGAGATTTACCTGGCAACAAGAAGAAAATCATGACAAAGGCGACCATGTTCAATCCTGCATAGAAGCCAAACGCTAAAGATGTTATGAGTATCAATTCTGATTGGCGTCAAGAGTTTGAAGAGCACCTCCTGTAGGACTTAGGGCACCTATCAGTCGGGGGAATGTTAGTGAGAGCACAGATGCCCAGAACAGATTGGTAGCGACAGCCCAGGACCTAGTGGCCAGAAGTAAGTATATAAATGTCAAGAATGGAACAAAAAGACTTTCATTCCCATTTCTCGATGTGTCAAAGGGAAAACTTCGGCGGAATATGTGAAAGGGACGGGCCCTTCTCCGGGAGAATAAAAAGCTGCCAATTTTGCGTTGGCAGGCTCTCTTCGAAGGGGGAAAGAGGAATACATACCGTCAAAGATGAACACAAAGAACACGATCAGAGGAACCCTTGCTTTATTACTGACATCGATCAAGAAACAACATCCAGCAGCAAGGAGGGTCCAAGCCATGTTGGGGAAAGTAAATAGTAACAGATTCCGCCTTCCAAAAGTATCGATAGTCTGGGAGGAAAGTGTCAGCCCTGGGACCTCTTCCTGTATTTTGTAAGGACCCACCCAGACTGCAGGGAAGGCGAAGACAAAGTTTACCAAACCAAATCCGAATGACGCAAGAAGCGCTGAGCGGGTTGAGTAGCCCGCTTCCACAAAGATCGACGATGAGTAAAATGCAATAATGTTGATTCCGCACATTTGTTGTGCGATCATAACCACGAAGCTGGCAAGTGTAGCCCGGCGGACACGAGGGACCGTGAAAAGCTCGATGAAACGGGAGACATATGTGGCGCCTCCAATCACTTCACTTTCGGCTTTCAACTGGCAGTGTACGTAGTATATATCTCTTGCTGCCTGGAGTTCGCTATTGCGGAGACGTTTGAATGATTCATAAGCTTTTCTATATTGCTTTTTCTTCATCAACCACCGAGGGGATTCTATAAGTGAGATTCTCAATCACAATCCCATTAAGATTTGGTCAAATGCTTACCAGGGCAAAAGTAGATTCCGATAACCAATGGCACAGCTGGGAGGAAAGCCGAGCCCAGTTGCAGGCGCCAGGCAATTTCGCCAATTTGATACAAGGCAAGGTTGGCGCAGAACCCCAGAAGAATGCCAAACGCGGTCCACAACTGCCACGACATTACCAAGCCACCGCGAATAGACGCAGGTGTATTTTCAGCTGCGTACACAGGGACAGTGCTTGCTTTTGCACCCATACCGAGACCAAGTAGTAGGCGACAAACCTGGAGTGTTATTTAAAATATTGCCCATAAAGTCAGAAAAGATATCGTGGAGTAGAATGAAAATGCCTTACCAAGATCTGTGGCCATGTCTGAGCTAACCCAGATCCAATGACGGACAAAAGGCAAAAAATGCCAGTGATGAAAATAGTACCGCGACGTCCAAACAAGTTATTTAAAGGATCAGTTAACCAGCAACCAATGAGGCAAGCTGAAATGTAGGGGCTGTTGCCATCATCGTTTCAGTATAGGTGTTGCCAGTGAACGGACTGTAAACGTACCCGGCATTTATAACGCCGACGATCCATTGGTTTCTATTTGCTTCGGGACCCGGAGTAGTTGGATCTATGTTGAATTCTGCCGGGAAACTTAGATTGGCACCATTCGACCCAGTTTGGTCCCAGCCTCTAGAAGGAAAAAGGGCTGTTACCAAAAGCCACGTTCTTGGAAGGAGGAGAAACTCACTGCACCGCAGCTGCGATAGAGCAAATAATGACAGTCATATACATATCCCTAGGCTGACTCCATTTATCTTCAAGAGGGAGACAATTAACAGAATTTACTGAGAAATGCAAAAGGTACGCACGAGTTATCTCGCGACGGATCACCTCTACGTCCTTTTCATCCAGTTCCTTGATTGATTCAAAGTGTCCTGGATTCTGGGCAAGCAAGGCCCCCTTCTGGAGGACCTCTAAAATATCTTTCATCTCATACTCTTGTGCGAAGGCGTCCACTTGAGCAAGGAGCTTGTCATGAGGGATGCCATGAAGTGGATTTTGTATCCTGTTAATTCGGTGCCAATCAACCCGTGATGCTGTTATGTAGACAATCATGTAAGAACCACATACCTGGCGTTTACATTATTAACAAAATCAGGGTGATCAGGACCACCGCTGAGCTCCAAGTCTTCGTTGGTTTTGTGATCAGACATGGTCGAAGGGGGCGCCCAATGGCTTGTAGAGTAGTTGTACGACTCCTTTTAAAGAATCCCCACATCATGGTTCTTCTCGACTTGATGGTGGGACATAAGTTTATTCTTAGCGCGGGCTTCTTAGGCAGCGAAGCTCTTCTGTTGGTGATGTGATGTGGAGCGACTGTATTCGCATAATCACCGAACAAAGATTGCGCATGGTTGATATGAAAATACATGTTACAGGTGCTCGATATGTATGATAGGAAGATGGGCTTACTCAGTTACTGCGCCTAACAGAAAGGAAACCTTGTATTGGGGGAACTCGGGGAGAACTTGTCTCAACCCATATCTGACACTGATCTAACACCACTGGGGAGCGTTCACTCCAGTGCGTCCCTGGAGGGTTGCATGTGGCAAGTTCCCAAGTTATGTAACGCTGCTGTTTTGCGAATCCAACAACCGCGTAAGGAAGTCAGTTCATACGGCCTCCTGTTGGTTTTTCAAAAAAGGTCGATTGTGACATCGTCGTAGTATGATACATGGAGAGCAAGTTCTAAATATATAGACGGAGCAGTTGGAAACGAAGCTTTGGACGAACAAGAATGACTGGACGATAGTTTCCTCGTCGCAAGATAGGGAAGGGGCGATTGTTTTCGCTGGTATGCTGAAGTCGAAGGCGAGCACCTGTATGCGCGGTCGGGCAAGGCGATTGTGGCGGTGTTCGTTAAGCGAAGGGGCGGTCCAAATAAGGGAGACATTGGCAGCAGTGATGATGGTACAGTAGCCATAAATCAGGAATAATAACGCAAAAAGAGGAGAGAGGAAAGCAGAAGGGCTTGGCGAACGGAACAAGCTTGTCTGTCGAGCTAAAACGAGATCAGTCAAAGGTTTAGTCACTTTCTACCATAGATATTGCGCCACACTGCTCGCAGTGGCTCCACATAGTGCGTTGACCGTTAACACCGGAAGCGCAGGCGACTCGAAGTTTTGGGATTTGCGTGCAGTTAGATCTGGAAAAATGTGAAGCGAACAAGATGAGACGGGCCGTAAGAAAATTGCGGGTTCCAGGTCTTACCCATGGTGAACGAAAGAGCGCGAGGGTTGCATTAGTCCGACCTGCGGGTTGGGTGATTGACCAGAATAATGTGAGTAGTTGTGAGACTCGGCGTCTACCGAACCGGAGTCGGAGAAGAAGGGGAGGGGAGAGATATCATAAGTGGGATACACTGCCACGTTTAAAAAAAGTAAGAGCCTGGACCCTGAATATCGGATTAGGACGGATTTCACATACGCGAAGGTGTGACCGGCGAGTCCGACGTGTTCGACGAGATTGAGCTCGCGTTGGATTGAAGTCGGCTGTGGGCCACATCGGGGTACATTGGTTCGGCATCAGACATCATGACGTCTGAATTAACTTCAACGTTGGGGAAAGGGACAAGTTTCAACTGCTTTGATTGCTGAAGCGCGCGTCGAGGTGAGTAGGGCGCTTGAGCGCTCATGGGATTAAAGAACGTACAACCGGAAATATATCGTCGGATTCGACTTCCAGTTTTCTTTTCAAGGTCATGGTGAAAATTTGGAGGGAAAAGTACAGTGAAAGCTCGAAGGGTGGGTTGAGAAGCTTGAGTATTCTCGATCCTTATATGGGCCATTTGTATGTACATGTTTGGCACATTTACGATGGGTAATTGCGGTGGCGGGTTGTCTCCGATTGGCTCAGATTGTCTATGCACCCCAATATTACGAGCCGAGGATCAATCAAGTGAACTGGTTCGAACTTTAACTCAAGAAGGAGATATGTACCGGCACTATTCACCTCTGACAAACGCGTCCACTATGGTTGCGCCTTTTGCCGCCATTTTCCCTCGTTTCCTGGATCCTGTCCTTGAATTTCTTTCAGTCAACCTACCTTCCCCTCTCTATGTTCTCCTCCTCAAGGTTTTGTCCCATTCCCTTGGTGCCATCGCGGCGCTCATAAATTTATGCGGATCGTTATTATCAACTTCACCTTCAAATTGGAATGCTCAAACACTGCTGCCACCTATCATCACAATCCTTGCCGCCTACCTCGCCCTGGCAAGCCTCTACAGAACGACCAGTTGGCTAATTCGACTTATATTCTGGTTCATGAAGTGGGGGGCATTATTGGGCATTTTCATGGGAGGTTTTGGGTACTTGACAGGAGGGGCCGTTGGAAATGCAGTCGGAAATCAGGGTCCTATCCCATTCCTTGGAGGCTATGTCGCGGATTTATTCAGTAATCAAGTTTCGCGTCCGAGAAGCGCTCGACAATCAAACCCACAGACTCGAAAAGCAAAGATGAAGAAGCCAGCAGCTTCCGAAGCATTCAAACGTCACGAAGCGTATCTACGACAAAATGAGGTTCAGCAAGAGAATGTTTACGAGTCGATGAAAATGATCGCCGATGCCGCTAGTTATATTTTTCAGAGTAATTGGTGGGCTGTCAAGGGACCACCCGAGGAGACCAATGCGGACGCAGGAGAGTTGCGTAGGAGAGGTTCAAAGGCCAAGGCCAAGGCAGGGAGCTCTCATTCTAGATAACGTACGCATGTGTATTTGATTCACGTTGTATATTATATTCTCGATGCAGCCACAGGTTGGGCAGTATATTGTCATTTCTATTGACAGCAACGCGTCTACTCGGCCTCCAATCAGGAGGACTTTGTTGCTTCTGGATGGGAGTGCCGGTAGCTAAATGCACCCAGTCAATGGATGATGGTCTCAAAAAAGATGATAACTGACGTACTGTGCTACGCGTGCAAGTTGCGTCAGTCCAGAAAGGCCAACGAAGAAATTGACCTGATTGAAAAATAGGGTTGGGTAAGAATTTTAGGAAGAGCTGAGAGAGAGTCGTACTGCTGCTAGGCTGTAATTGACAGGGGTAATGACCAAGGAGTATCGGACCCAGATGAATCCAGTCAGGGTAAGAGCTAGAGTGCCTTCAGTGACGCTCAGCCTCATCACTATTGACTGTACTTACCAGTGTTTTGTGACACACTTAGCTTTTCAGCTGGACGATTCAGGTCTTTCAACCCAGCAGCCACCAAGCACCATTTCATCATAGGGGCCCAGAAGAAAATGGTTTTAGGTCCTGCATGTTATGAGTTTCGAACCGAACCTTTGGAATATGTGGGTCGAACCTGCGGGATGGTTCATGAACGAGGTAAACCTCGAGGCACCGACAGATGCTGCAGTCCCAGACATTTTAAGGGGCGGGTGAAAGCAAGTTCAACTTAGGAGGGGAGAGAGCGTTTCTTCGGGGTAAAGTAATGGGGAGCCTAGTAATTATAATTTATAAAGTCACCCGAGTCTTGGGGCTACACAAATAAAGCCAAATCCATGCGTTAACTATGCCTTACTCATTCTGGTGAAGTCTGGTGACCCATTAATGCCCTTTGAAATCCTGGCGTGCTCCTTGTTTTGTGTAAGATTACGATTACCGGGACTTATGCCAAAAATCTGATGGTTTAAATGGTCGTGCACAGTGATAACTTGATCAGCACTTTTGCGTCCGAGTCCGTGTTGACGAGGATGAATATACAGAAATGCGTATTTTTATTTTTATTGGTGTAGCCCGTTCGAGCCATACTAGGAGCGCATACGATGAGAGAGAGTATAGCATGAACCATGGAGGCGACCATTCTTGGGATTGAACCCACTCGGAGTCTCGTACTTCGCTTTTTATTTTAACTTGCTGGGGCCAAATAGCTGACTCCCTGGGCACCGGTAACATCGGACGGATCCGCCTTTTGGACGATCCTTAGCCACTCTCAATGTCAGAACCTCTGTTGAGGTAATCAAACGGGCCATCCGTGTCTCGTAGGATGTACACCATCCCAAACCGTTAATTTCAGTTTGTTTATGCAGGAAAGGTATCGAGTTACACTTCTAGAAATCGGGCCACAGCATGATTGGCAATTTACCATGACTCGGTATCTTTCACGATGCTCTTTGTCTGCTCCTCCTCAGTAAGCTGCTTGTTGTAGCTGACCACAATGAAGCAAGCCCCTGGAACAAACAGAATATCAGTCGGAAAATGGTTAATCTAAGAACGAGATACTTACAGGTTTCGATCAACCACGCAAGAATGAAGACTCCAACCATAACACTTTTCAAGACAGAAGCACCATTCTGACAGACCCGGAGAACTGCAGGGTCCTCAGATCCGCTGGTACAGTCAGAGATGTACTTGGGCGCATCTTTGAAGTTGCGGTGGATAGCGTAGATCCCGCTAGCCAGGCTGAACAGGAGATGAGTGATGAGCATCCCCACGAAAAGTCGGATGAATCCAAGCCGCCTGGTAATTGCTCCAAATAATCTACAAATGGAATCAATGCACTATTCATATGGGAAGGGACAGCAAATTGCGCACCCGAAGATAGAAATGAATGCCAGCAAGATGTATATGACGATTTGAAGAATAGAAGCAGTCTTACTGCCCTCTGTTGAACAGAAATGAGTAAATTACGGTGGGGGAGGAAGTATTACTCTTCTTACCTTGACGCTTCAAATTGATGATTGCGATAGCTGCTACTCCGGAACCGCCAATCAAACCGAGGATGGTAAGAAGCTAAAAATGCCATCAGTCATAATTGACATAAGTGTGCGGAAATGAAACTCACGACTACACCAACTCTGACTGGGATGCAGCAGCAGAAAGTGCGACGTTGGACTTTAGTCATTTTTGATTGAGAATGCGTGATATGTGGTTTGGGTTGTTCGTTGGCAGAGTTCAACTCTGATGTATGGGCAAGGAGAGTGGTAGTACGTGCAGTGGGTTAGGACCAGCCTATCAAGCGCAATGAAACGTCTCCAGGAGGTTTATATAGTTGGGTTGGCGTGAGAAATCAAGGAGTATCTCAAAGGGGTAACCAACGGTACACAGCCATCTTGATCATCGCCTCCCTTTTTTTATGTTTTTTTAAAGAAAAATAATAATTGAATGCGAACGAAGTCTAGAGAATACACATTAATTCATTCTTAGAGTCCATAACTCAGACGGTATACACATTTACAGACAGATATTACGATTTTACTTGTCAATGATTTACCAATTTTTTGGTTATAGGTCAGTATCCAGAAGACGAGTGGCGATGATGACGATAGTCTCCATCCGAACTTCGCGATCGCTTCGAATGCTTGCTCTTCCTGGGCTTGTGGATTACAACGGTTTGGCCGCCACCGCCACTTCCCATTGGAATCGAACCACTCATCGCTGTCCCCATGTAGGGAGCGCTCATAGCGCTCATCGCCGTTCCCATGTATGGGGTTTGTTGAAGGAAAGGAGCTTGTTGGGGGTAGGGTGTTTGCTGGGCGTATGAAAATGAAGAACTCCGGCTCCGTGGGTATCCCATCGAAACTCCCAAGTTTGACCCCTGGTAAGACGATGCAATGCCTGGGGGGATTCCAGTGTTGTATCCGGTAGGACTGACACCCATTGACATTGACATGGGACTACCATAAACAGATCCCGATCCCATAGGCATGGCATTTGGGTGGTAGGTGGAACTGTGTATACCCATGGGCATTGCGCTGTGGCTCCCACCGTAAGATCCGTAGGTTCCAGGATATGCAGATTGGGAGATCATGGAAGACGCGGAATATGGCTGGCCCGGGAAGGGCATCATCCCTGACTGTGAATAGCTACGGTGTCTGGAGTGAGATCTGTGGCGGTGTCCTAGCCTCGAATGAGATCGGGAACGGGGGTATAGAAGATCGTCATCGAAGGCATACGGATCGTCTAAGGATCCCCTTCGATGTCGGGATCGAGAACGATATTCGCCATCGCGAGTCTGTGAAAAGGAGGTGGCAATGATTACTGCAGCAGCAATGAATCTTTTTCTGACTTACTTGATAAAAGATGTACGATGCAGTATGGGCTGCGGCTTCCGTCGCAGCGAGACGAGCGTACTGGTCGATCGGATGGGCGGAGAATTGTAGGAGTCGTGCGGCTGGAAGAGGTCATCAGTACTGAAAATGACGTCAGGTGGGTAGGCTGATACCCTCTGCAACTGCGATTCCTGTCAAAGCCTCACGTTGCCTCTCGATATCACCGCTGAGAGGCTCGTATATAAAGCTATTGTGGATCCATGTCCTGTAAGCCTCGTAGGCAGCAGCGTGTCCAAGCTCGTTGGGAGCCAAGAAGTTGACTTCGTTCTGGAGATATAAGCGCTTATTGAGCGTACTTTAGCGCCGATCGTTGCGACGATGTTCACCTGGGCGCCATATGCACGTTTGTGCCAGTGACGGGCTTCATGAAGGCCTACTCCCATACCACCGGCAGGGGCTCCTCCATATTCTCTAACTCGGTTCCAAGCATGATCGAAAAGGTACCTGTGAGAAGCAACATATGAGAGATAGCTCGGCAAAGGGATGGGCGGCCACTAACGGGTCGGCCGTCGCTGCATGAGCACGATAGAAATCGGTACCTCCCCCTGGAGAACAAGGAAAATCAGAAGAGAGAGATTATCCGTGATGATCTCAGGCTTACAAGATGGCTGGGGTTGGAAGGCTGGAGTAGGGGGAGGTCCAAATTGAAACTGAGGAAGGCCTAGTTATGTAACATTGAGACAAGAAAGAAGGAGAGCAGACCTGGTTCGTCCCCCAGCCCTGGCCGCTCTGCTGATAGTGTCCATAAGCCATGATAAGGTTGAGTCAAGTGAATTGCGCCTAATTAGGACCACTGCAACATGGCAGGTCCGTCCCCACCGCCATCCAAAAAAAACCCTCCCTGACTTTCATTCCAACAGATTATGCTGTCTTCGCAAGTTCCGACTTCGACCCCAACGAATATGCCAATGCAATTTTAGCATCCGATACATACCCACCCTCAGAGCCCCGAGCAGCCACAAACCTAAAAGGAACCCAGGAATCTATTGCCAAAGAGGACATCTCTGTCGCAATTTCAAAACTCACATTTGGAATAGAGGATGTTTCCAAGAAGATCAGAAACCTGGTACGCATCCAACACGTCTTGTTCAAGTTATTCTATCCTGACCCACGTTCATCATCAAGGTTACAGCTCATCATGAAGACCTCCTAACTCAAGCGTCCAACGCGAATGCGTTATCGGGCACACTATCCTCTGTTCGGTCTGGCTTGGATGATCTCGACACTTCTGTTGAACGGTTCGTGGCCAATTGTCTACTCCATCATCAACTCATGCGGCTTATTGCAGGCTCCGTGTCAAAGTTCATGTTCCTTATGAAACTCTACAGACGTTGGTTACAGGACTTCGTCGATTTCACCAAGCATCGGATGTTTTAAGGCGGACGTCTCGTTTTGTAATCCTTGCCCGAAGGTTGCAGGCTCAAATGAATGAAATCCAAGGGATTAAGGCCGACAACGGACCAAGCGACGATTTAGCGACGGCAACTGTCGCCCATGGCAAGGATATTGTGGATGAGAAGGAGCGTGCAATCGCGAAGGCAGCATTTACGATTGCTGAGCTCGGTTCGTCCCATATACATATTGCATCTACATTGATCTAAATGGCAGTGGTAGGCAATCTTCTCAATGGGCCCGAGGTTGATAAAGAAAACAGCCCCAAGTTCCCGGACTCCGTACCTATTCCCCTTCGTTCCATTAAAGTGGCGTCTTCACATGAGGCATTTATTGATGATGCTCGTTCCCTCATCACGGCGGAGATGGAGAGCATGGTTTTGGGCGGTCTCTCCACACTTGTACGTTTGCCCATCTCGTGATGTTGCTTCCGTTTGTCATTTCGTCTTCTAGAACCAAACCCTTCTCGCATCCTCCCTTCAAACGGCCTACAATCTCGGAGCCTTACCAACTCTTGTGCAAAGCCTGTTGTTCGACCTGTCCCAGGCAGTCGAAGATAGAATCCGTGGAACATTTGATCTCAACAAGATCTCCAAAGATGCGTCGTCCCAAGGTGGGTGATTCTTTTGAAAATTCGTTTCGCAAGCTAAACTCACGCTATTAGAACCTATCCTCACGAACTCTCCACATACACCGCAAATGTACAGGTCTCGTGTCAGAACAGAGCCTACAAATGTAACAGCGCCCCAATGGTCGGCTGCTCTTTGGACTCGACTGGAAGCAATGTTTCAGGAGATGGCAGATTGCTGCATAAAGGTAGACGCATGTCCAATCAGACTTGATATAGCTGTTGAAACCCTTCAGGTATACGCTCTTGAGAAAGTTCTGAACCTGAAAAAGGACACTGCAACCCATGTTGTTTTCATCGACGAGGCGATGAAGGTACACTTATAGTGCTCTTTACTTCGCCTTATTTGATATTCATGTTGCTTTCAGCTGTTAGAAAACAAACCCAGCGCCACGTTTTGGATGTCTTTGAGCCGCTCTCTTCAGAAATACTTCCAAGATTCCTCTAAGGGTTGGTCTCCTCGCCGTTACCGAGGCTTGACGCTTACTACGGGTTTAAATATTAGGATCGTCGTTCCTCCAACAAGCCTTGTCAACTGGCTACCCCCGGCTATTGAGATTGTTCCATGACTTTTTTGGTAAAATTGCGTTACACACCGACACCATATACGGGGAAACATACCAAAGGTATCAACCTGTATTCTAGGTACTGCCAGCTCTGACACTCATCATTCAGCCCTGAAACCATTTTAATTCTTCGTTCTTTATCGACCATTGAGTCTCAGTATCTGACAAGGTCTTCCAACAAGATTAACGAGGCCGCTGGACAAGCATTTTCGGGAGGCGCTCGAATCCCTCCTGGCGCAAGCGAAGGTCTGAACGTTGCACGAATTGTGGTCAATGAACTTGACGCAGCTCGCTTCGACCCCTTGCTCGTTCGAGCGGTCGCGAGGAACACTGCGTTGTGTTTAGACAATATCATATCGAGATTGGAAAGCCTCGTATGTTCTGCACATTTAACAAAATTTCAAGTTAGTTACCTCATGGGGTCTTAGATCTCTCGAGACAGAGCTGCGACTACCCTGTCAGGGACTTCGGCAACTCCTCAACTGATTTCCAATGCCAATTTGGCGAATTTCTTATATCAATCATGGGCCAAGCTTGCCAGTCTCAGTGGAGAACACACTCCACATGTTTTTAGTATTCTCCAGCCTAGTGTCCAGGTTTGCATTGCTTCGTTGTGTCTTGCTGTTCGTCTGACCAACTCCCACAGACCATGCAGCAGGATTTTGAGCGCATCATCGATCAACTGACCACTGCTATCCGGCGTGAGCTTGGCGCAGTCATTGCAAAACTCCACCGAATCGACTTCTCGAAGTCCGTGGATCCTAACCCTGGCATGGGTGGTTCCAGTCTGTATATCAAAGAGTTGACAGAAAAGTTGACATTTATTAAAGCGGAGGTTGTCAGCAGATTCAACCTCGGTGAGTATGGGCGGACATGGTACGTTATTTCAGCCGTGGTGTGGACTCGAGCTGATTGGATGTCAAGGACTACATCCATCGTGAAATTTGTGATGAGAACATTCGTGTTGCACATTTCGATCGCAAGTCCCCTCGGCGAGAGTGGGAAGTTGCAGATGGCCAGCGACATGACAGGGCTCGAGTTTGCTCTGAATGCATTCATTGTAGACGGTACGCAAAGCAAACGAGGTGGAAACTTGGAGTCAATTGGAGATGAGTATCGAGCGCTCCGCGCGATGAGGTGGGTAGACATTTGTTTTAAATTAGGTTGCAAGGCTCATACAAAAAAAGGCCGCTATTCTTCCTCGAGAACAAAGAGCTTGCCTCGAGTAGCCGCACCACTGGACTGCCACCTCTTGTGGTCCTGCATCACGTTCTGGTCCGTTCGCCGATTCCGTTACCACATAAATTGCATGGGTGGCAAGAAGCCGAGTATGTCCGATGGGTAGACGAGCATTCTGAAGAAGAGTGCTGGACGTTGGTTGAGGGGGGGCTGTCGCACTGGGAAAAGACGGAGGGCAAAGATGCGGTCGAGTATGTGACACTTGCGAGGACGGTGCTCCGAAATGCCCAATCACAGATTACGTAAGGACAAATTTTGTAGTTTTTGGACGAGTCAGAATGGGACGGATGAGTTGTTGACCATGTCCATTCTACGCGTCCGTGTCGCCCCTGCCCTTTCTCGTCGTCTTTTCTCCACTATCAGACCCCAGAACAACGAAAAGCCACCCCAACCACCAAAGCCCATCGACGACTCCACCTCTGCTCTCGACTACAAACGCTCTCATCGCATTCCGCCACCACCTCTCCCAGCAACAGATCTTCCGCGTTCGCGCAGTGCAGAAGAGGCAGTGACAAACATCCTCTACAACACCCCTCCTCCCAGTCTCCAGCCATTCAAAAAGTGAGCCCACAATTAATTATCCATACCCCCTGTCACTAATGACCACTAGGCATATTTTGAACTGTCTTGTTCAAAATGAACCTGGAGTTCTCTCTCGCGTGTCCGGCATTCTTGCTGGCAGAGGCTTCAACATCGATTCTTTGGTCGTATGTCGAACAGAAATCCGCGACCTGAGTCGTATGTGCATCGTCTTGAGTGGTCAAGATGGTGTGGTTGAACAAGCCAGGAGGCAACTGGAAGACCTTGTTCGTCTCTCTCCTCATTATGGCCTATCATAAACTTACCACATCTCAGGTTCCTGTCTGGGCTGTCCTCGACTACACAGAAACGAAGGTAATATCTCGGGAGTTGCTCCTGGCCAAGGTCTCCATCCTCGGCCCCGAATATCTCGAAGAACAGTTCCTCGGAGGACCTTCGCACGAACCCCGCAGGGTCGGTGTCGACCCAGCTGACGAAAAGTCAGAACGCGAGGCCGTCCTCGCACACAACTTTGAGCGTGGTGCTCATCCTGCCGAGACAAATCTCCCTCCCATCACACCCTCGCAGGCCCTGCGTCTCAAGCACCAACATTTACACTCCATCTCCGTCCTAGCAAATCAATTCGGTGCCAAAATCGTCGACGTCAGCGAAAATAGCGTGATCGTCGAACTCACCGCAAAAACATCAAGGGTTGAGGCGTTCGTTAACCTACTGAAGCCCTTCGGTATTTTGGAGGCTGCTAGAACAGGTTGGTGGTTCCTCTCCCAGACCCCTTCCCCGTTAACTTACATAAAAATACAGGTTTGATGGCTATGCCCAGAACGCCAATCAAGATAGAAGAGGAAGAAGGCTTTGAGGGCGTTGATGGTGGACCCGTCGATGCTAGCCTCCTCCCTCCCGGTTGATTTTATAGTAACACCTAACATATTCTGTTTATATCTAAGTTTCTCATACATTTAGATGCACTATAAAGAAACAGTGAGAAATTGGGCTTTCTCCCATTGTTCCCTTGAATGGGCTGGCGATTCACGAAGCGAATGATGAATTCCTGGACATCTGGATTACTATACAACCACGATTCATTTATTTTCAATACGGGACAAGGTAACTAATGCGAATGATAGCGCAATGCAACAAGAAAGCGTACATAGATAAGGGTTCGACAATTAACAAAGCAAAGAGAACATTAAACAGCACTTCCAGGGTATGAATGAAGGCCGAGCAAATGGTGACATATAAAAAGAGATAAGGAGGTGATGTTCGTCTGTCCAGCAGAGATGTGATAAGCCAAATAACAGTTCGTAAACGTCATTCATGAGTAGGGAGGGATGGTGTGCTTTTCAAACTAGAGAGCGAGATGATATGAAGCAAAGCGAGCTGACATGAAAGCAAAGCGTAACATGAAAAGAAAGCGAAGGAAAACAGCGAGAGAGCAAAAAGGGAGAAAATTAGGAACTTTTTTTGGGTTTTGTTGTTTTGTGAGTTTCGATTATTCTTGTGGTTGGTTTTTCGAGTTACTCGTTTTTCGGCGAGTTTATTGTCGAACAAAGGGTCGTAAAAGATTCATCAAGGTTGAACTTCAGGCTGATGGGGCAACAAGGCGTTCCCTGGTGTAGTGGGCCCAGCTACCACCCACTCGACGGGTAGATGAATACGCTGCGCCAGCTGGGGGCGTGTATGAGCTCGAAGGGACAACTGAGCTCTCGTCGGCTGTTGCCAGGTCATCTGCAGCCGCTGGAAGGGGAGGGAGCAGACTCGAGAGCGTGGAAGAAGCCGCCTCAGTCGTCGAGTATCGACCATCCGAGAATGTATTGTAATCGAGGTAAGAAAAATCTTCGGAAAATGGGACGAAGGACGTGAATTCAACGGGAGTGGACTGATTATCCAATGGACTTTGGAAGAAATTGGAATCGAGGTATGCAGGGGTATCTTGGACCAATGGCTGTGTTCCAACCGAAATCTCCAGTTCTGTTGTAGGATTAAAAGATAGGGCCGAAGGATCGAAATCCGGTAGATGGAAGATTTGGTTTGGGTCGGAGAAGAAACCCAAATCACCAGAGAGCCATGATGTGTTGTTGAAGGCCTGTTCCGGGATGTCAAAAACCAACTAGAAGAAAAAGGAAGTCAGGATCGATATAATGGCAGCTGAAGAAGAAAAGAAAAACGAACTGATGACATCTGGTTACCATCGACGGCACCAATGGAGGAATCCCAGTTGTTGGAGGAAGGTTCTGACGAGGGTTGAGGTTCTCCCGCCAAGAATTGCCATTGTGACGGTTGATTGTCGACAACCGTAGCGTCGGTGGAGGGTGCGGGGGTAGGAGGCGACAAAGGGAAGGGTAGTTGAATAGCTGGGGGCTCGATCTTTGTGGAGGGTAGGACGACTGGAGAGACCAAAGAAGGTGACGAGGCCGGAGATGCAACAACATGTGGCTCTGCTGAGAGAAATCGCAAGGGGGGACTTGTAACATCATCACCAGCAGGGGAGGACGCCGCAGAGAGAGGCGGCGTCGGACCACCAGGCCCGTAGCGCATGTTGGGTACGTAATACGGGGCACCAGGTCGCGAGACTGGACCTGTCGGAGGTGGGGAGAGGGCGGGAGTCTGTCCTACGCGTCGCGTTCGCTTGGCCTGGCGCTGTGACTCCTTCTGCTGCTTGGCCATCTCTTTTACGCGCTCCTTATCCTCCTTCTTTCTCGGCTGATATCTATAGTTGGGGAACTGAATCTTATGAAGGGCCTTGGCCTCCTCGGCCAGTCGCTCGAATTCTGCGCGTACGGTGTCGGGTGCTTCCCTCCACATGCGGGCCACGAGCTGGGAAACGTCGCCCTGATGGCGGCGGGGCTCGCCGGGCTGGACGGGAGGCATGTTCTTGAGGGCATGTGCGCGGTAGAGGATCCACGAGTTAGGTGGCCGGGGTGCCTTGGTGTTCTCAGAGGGCATTGGGGTGAGTGTTGGTGGTGAAAAGAGGAAGGCAGAGCAGACGAAAAGATGAACTGGGACCGTGTGGGAATTTGATGCTTTGCCTTATTTGGTTCCATTGTCTTTTCTGACTCCACGTGACGCTTATCGATGACCGACAGAAAAACACGATGCATACTGGTACAATTGTTACATACGAAACGAAGAAAGAAAAGCATGGTAGTTGACAAGAGTGAACAAGTCATTTTGGGTGATCAGTAGCCTAAATAAATGTGGGTAAGCACCGACTGATCCTGTAATCTAGGAGTCACAAACCCTGGCCACCGTAGCCGCCGCCGCCGCTGTTGTAGCCTCCGCCATAGCCACCACTGCCACCTCCACCACTGCCCCCGCCGTAACCTCCGCTGCCGTAGCCACCGCCGCTTGAACCTCCACCATATCCACCGGAGCCTCCTCCTTGGTTGTAGCCACCGCCGTAGCCTCCAGTACCTGAAAATTAACTTTATTAATATATGGGCCACCTTGGAATGTAAGAATTTTTACTGCCACCATAGCCACCTCCGCCTCCACCGTAGCCTGAATTTCAACAAGGAAAATGAGAACGTGCAGGCAGGGGTCAGGGAATTATCGAACCTCCACCGCCGCCACCACCACCACCACCCCTGGCATTGGCCAGGTTCACTTTGATGCGTCTGCCATCAAGCTCTTGCTCATTCAAACCACCGATGGCAGCATCGGCCTCTTGTGCTGAACTATAAGTCACAAATCCGAAACCACGGGAACGGCCTGTATCGCGATCGCGCATAACGATGGACTGTACGAGAATCGGTCAACTCAATTCTTACGCGGAGCGGAGAACGTGCAAGCGCGCAAGACATCAAGGGAGAGAGATAAGATAGCGTACATCTAGGACCTGTCCAAAGTCGGAAAATGCCTATAATTGGGAACATATGTGATAAGACACGAGAATGGCAGACGGAGCGCTGAGCTGCATCCAAGTATCACACTGACTTGACGAAGGGTATCATCCGTCGTGTTCCAACTCAAATTGCTACATGAGGTATCAAATAGCTATTAGTCAAACTTCTCCTAAGGAAGGGAGAAGCCATGGGGAACTCCAAGGCAAATACACAGACTGACCCAACATATACTTTCGCAGACATCACGACGATTTCTTACAATAGCGAACCTGATATACGAGACCTGAAACGAAACCGAGACCGAAAACTCGTAACGAAGGACTGTGGTGGTTGGAAGGTGAGAAGAGGAAGAAGGCTTCCTTGATGAAAATAGGTTTATATACCCTTCCCGATGATTCGGACTCCGCCGTTACCTCATCCGCATCCTTAAAAAATGCAGCTTTTCCCGTTTCCATGTCCATCACTTCGAGAGACCTCAAGGGCTTCTTTTATTCCACGTACTTAATCCCCGCCCAAATCGAATTTTAAGGGGTCCTGGTGTTCGTCAAAAATTCGATAGTGAGACATCTTGAGGTCTGTATGTAGAATTCATTCTCAGAACAGATCCCGGGACCTGGCACATGCCCAGGGTCCATATGGAGAATTGCTCAAACATGGAAAGCAATTGTCACAAGAACGGACTGGGTCGTGTATGATGAAAAAATGGTGTGTATTGTGCAATATGGAATAATCAGACTCGGAAAATGTATTCAAAGCATGCAAGTCGTAAAAAAAATCGTTAAAACCAAGAACCTCAACTAATGAAAAAAAAAGGGTTATAACATCACCGCTAGGTGGAACCCTTCTTGTTCTTTTCCTTCTTTTTCAACTTCCCTTTATCGTCGCCTCGGATGCTGCCTGCCGGGCTGTCGTTCGTGCTACTACTCTCTGTCCGGGCCCCGTTATCATCGGTGGACACTCTCGGAGATTGATCGCGCTTGAGGTTGAAACCAGGAATGATCGAAGACGAAGAACTCTGCCTACGAGTTGTCAGAGAAATCCTCCGTGCGAGACGTTGGAAGTTCTGGGAGGATATACGCTTCCTCTTGGGTTCGCTCTCAGGATCTGGTGTCCCAGTACGAGAAGGAGGGGAGTTTACACTGGCGCCAAAGGTCACTGCAGGAATTGGTGCAGGGAGAGCGGCCGGTTCGTCTCTTCGAATGACAGGTGGATTGATGTCAGAGCTTGGGAAAGTGATCGGAGCTGAGATGGGAGTTGGTGACTGGACAGGCACCTCCGTAGTTTGCATGACCTTGTGGTGATCTGGGACCTCAACGGGAGTGGGAAATTCGACCTGTTCCTCCTGAGCAGATGGGGGCATGGAAGGTGTTGATTGAGAAGCAGCCAATTCATAATGTTGAAAAGTCGCCAATTTCCCAGATGAATCAGACTCAGAAAATGGTTGGGTGGGCAGTGACTCCTCAACTGGTTCAAAACCTTCCTCCATGTTCTCTTTGGCCTCGCCTTCGACAGTCCCCGATGCACCTATGCTGTATCCTGACACCTTGATAGTGGTCCCACTGACTGAAGGGGGGTGGTCGTCTGTCCCAGATACCTGATTGGCCCACATCGAAGCAAACAAGCCATCAAATTCCATGAGCTCTTTAAAGTTTCCTTGCTCATGTATGTGGCCATCTTTGAGAACGAGAATACTAGAAAAAAGTTTAGTGAGGTAGCCAACATGATCTTGGAAGCGACTCACAGGTCCGCAGACGCAATTGTCTGGGAAGATGTTCAGAATTATGGCGGATCATCTCAAACAACACTCACAGACAACCTATGGGCAATCGACAGTGAAGAGCGACCCTTGACAAGATTTTGAAGCGCCTTTTGGATGTCTTTTTCCGTAGACGTATCCAATGCACTGAAGGTTAAAACGTCAGCGGCAACCCGATACTGTGGAGAAAGAAACATACCTGGTGGCTTCATCGAGCAGCAAAATGGGAGGATCCTTCAACAAAGTTCTGGCAATCGCAACGCGCTGTTTTTCGCCTCCGCTCAACCTTACGCCGCGTTCGCCAACTTTGGTATTATAACCTAATCCAGGTTAGTGATCCAATGGCGTCAAGAGCAAAGGCAACGTTTACGAAAGCTTACTTACCATCAGGGAAACTGATGATCCTGTCGTGCATCTGCGCTGATTTTGCTGCAGCTTCAATTTCCTCGGGAGTCGATCCAAACTTTCCATAACTACCAGAAATTAAAAGCAACGCAGAATGAGCAGCAGAGAATGACCTACCCAATGTTGTATCCAATGCTTGAGTTGAACAGAACAGAATCTTGAGGAACCACTCCAATGGCCTGCCGCAGACTCTTTTGCGTGACATCCCTAATGTTGTTTGGTTTAAGTCATAAGCTTCTTTCGAAAGGGATGTCAAAAAATGTTACCGAATATCTTGACCATCGATAAGAATTCTTCCTTCACCTTCGCCCAAGTCATAAAAACGATAAAGAAGACGCAAAATGGTGGATTTCCCTGCGCCAGATTCCCCGACAAGAGCTACAGACGAGCCCTTCGGGACTTTGAACGATACTCCGTTAAGAGCAGAATTTCGAACATCGTAGGAAAAATGGACGTTATCTATGTACGCATGTTTAGTTACGAAAATGGCCAAATACAAAAATGCACTACTAACCAAATTCAATCTCGCCATTCGTGACAACGAGAGGGGATGCGTTCTCCTTATCGTTGACTTCTGTGGGTTCGTTTAAGAGAGCAAGGAGCTTTTCTGTATCGACCAGAGACTGGTTGACCGAACGATATATGTAACCCAGTTGGTTCAAAGGCCCATACAGCTAATCATGACATCATAATGAATATGTGAAAGAAGGAAAACTGTGAAGCTACACCTACCTGAGCAAGGTAAGTGATGAAGACGACAAATTTGCTGGCTTGAGGCTCGCCGCCAGATGTGATTTGATGGGCAACCATAAGGGATCCAACGAGAAGTCCTGAAGTCTGATAAAACGACAGCTGGAGTCGTAGTAACTGAAAAGGTATGAGAAGGCTTACAATGATGAAATTTTGCACCAAATTAAGCAAGTTCAGAGAAACTGTAAGTAATAATCAGTATTTCAAGGGAATCATCGTTAACGAAGGGCACTCTCACTTATGACTTTGTACTCCAAAGTTTGGTATTCAAGGAGGGCTTGGCTGTAACGCTCGCCCTCGTGTTCCTCTCCACCGAAGTATTTCACTGTCTCGTAATTAAGAAGGCAATCGGTATGGATGCCACGAGTTGCCTAAAAGTAAACAATATATGTTCATAGCTTGTCAAATCCCAGGAAGGTTAAGATACATACGATATCGCGTTCGTTCATTTGACGTCTTAGACGTGTTCGCCATTGAGTAAGAATGACGCTAGCAGAAACTAAAAATCACGGTAAATGTTTGATCGGGTCGTGGAAGGGAGAAAGTAATGACCATATGCAAACATAACAAAGAAAATAACCAGGGCCAGGGTCCATTTAAAGATGATGCAGAAAGCCACCAAAGCAACGAAAATGTCGATGAATGTGGGAATGATATTAAAAAGGATTAACTTGATAACATACTGTTAGTTGCGGTCATAATGCTAAGAAACCGAGAACTTACTTCGAGGGTGTGGTTTATAGCGGCGCCTCGGTCTAAAACACGAAGAATTTCCCCAGTCTTGCGCCGCGTATGCCAGGCATAAGACAAGTTCAACAAATGATCAAAAGATAATTGGGACATTTCTGTAATACGCCTTCCATGAAAGTGTTCAAGGCAACAAACTGCTAATTTACGTACCTCGGTCTGAATATTGCATCACTGGAGCCCAGAAACACTATAGCATATAAAACTTTTAGGGGGGAAATAGAGAAACGATCGCCGAAACCCACATCTCGGATGGCAGACAACCCCCCGCTTCCTTGGAGGAAGCGCAAACCAACGTATCCGAACAGGTACGGCAAGGGAGACCCATCTGAGCCGCCCTCGAGAACGTTGATAAGCTTTCCCAAAGTGAGGGGCATGGCCAGGTTGATCACACGTGCAAGGAGGAGAATGAAGATGCAAAGGAACTAATGGAAAATTAAATAAACAGGACGGAGGAAGACGGGCGTGGCGACTCACAGCGAGGAACTGCAACCAAGGGTTTTTCCTTGGCCAAAGGTGAGGTCCAAGCCGACAGATACGCCTCCAGACTTCTGACCAAGATGGCTCAAAAGAAATTTCAGGCTTGGAATCAGACTACAAAAGAAACCTTAAGTTTCATGAGTGAAATTTCTGGGATAAATCTCACCTTCGTGTCAGGACCCGTAGAAGGAGCAGGTGTGGTTGCTCGTGTAGCAGGAACCGACCCTTGTAGGTTTGAACGAGTTGTGTGGAATGTGCCATATTTACTCGACTCCCCGTTCAAGCCCGAGGCAACGGCAAGCCCCGCAGACGAGTGTGCTACGGTTGGAGGAAGCAAAAACGTTGATGCCGTAGCCTCGGGTGGCTCAACGTCATCTCCTCTTTGCACGGAATTATAGGTAACACGAGGGGATATTAATCCAACCAAAAGAGGAAGAAGAAGAAGTGCTCTGAAGGCGGGGAAGATAACATGTATCAGAGCGTGAATGGAAAAACGTGGCACTGAGAGAGATATAGATAAGTATGGGGTCAAATTTGAATTATTAGGCAACTCACAACTAGGCTCGTGTCGGATATGGAGGGCGAGCATTACGGCCAAACTGATGTCAAGTGCAAGACCTGCAGCTATGGCTACTTTGACTCTTCGCAGTAACCATACTTCGACTCCTTGAATCTCTTTCCATGCGCCCAGAGCAGCTAGGCCAGAAAATGCAACGAGACCGGTCACTGTATTGATTGGAATTCCCGAGTGACGCGGCCAATCATTATCCAAGACGGCGTAAACAACAAAGAACAGGCCATCCAAAAGGTAGGTCAAAGCAATGAGGGACAAAAGAGTCAGTATAAGAGCGCGTCGTGGCACAGCATTGGCAACGACGACTGGTGTGATGGGAGAAGATGAGCGAAAGGTCTGTGGATGGCTGAAAAAGAGAGAAAACGTGGTAAGGAGAATGATGGAGGGTGAAAGAACGCGGGCAACAAAGGTGGGAAGCACGAGCAAGGCCACCTTTAAGACAATCATGAAGACCATCAGTGGTGGCTTAGGTGGCTTCCTGAGCCTTTGACTCTAAAAACGAGCTAGAGCACACACACGAGTGACAGCTCTTCGAAGAGGAGTTCAAAGCCGTTGTTTCTAACCCATCACGTGCTTCGTTTCCGGGCACAGCCGCAATCAGGATCCATACATAGTGTATCAACTGAAAAATAACGATTCCATCAATGTCGGAAATTTTGGATGTCCAGTCCAGCTTTGTCGGTGCTAAGCCTCCTGATGTACCTATCAAGTTTCCAAGAAAAAAAGTTGGCAGTAACGATTTGCGTCACGTGCCTAGGGATTTCCATTCGAATGTCAATCATGATGATCATACTAGTCTCCTACATAAATTGATAATTTGATGACAATCGATCAATAAAAGCGTTGGTTGATATGCGCATCTTTCAAAACGTTTCAAACATGCTGTTGCTCAAAAATAGACCTAGGCAATTGAGAAATAGTACACAAAACCCCAGAACTAGAGCGACAGGGAAATTTTTGACACAACAACTTGAAATTGGAACACAAATCCTCTTGACCTGCTCTTGATTTCATTGAATTGAATTGCAGGAGAAATAAGAGAGTTGAATCTTGTCCGCATAAACCTGTACCATACAGAGAGGTAAGAAAAGCTTGAAGAACAATGAACATAATACTTCGTACACACTGGAACTGATTAGTTTTGTAAACCCTCCAGTAATACCTCATACTTGCTTCGTACCTCCTCAATTCTGGCTCCCTGGCTTCCAACTTGGCCAGAATCGTGCAGTCGTATGGCAGCTCGAGATACCTGCACGAATTCGGAGGACGCAGAAACTATTTCATCCACCGGAGTCGGCGGATCACCAACCCCCTGATCATTTGTGGACTTGAACAATTGTGCAATATCGTTTCCGGATAATCGAAGAACAGCAAGGTCCTGGAGAAGATCTGGCAAAGGAAGTGGCTTGGTTGCAGATTTGGGTTTGGTCGACATGGTGGTGATCAATGAAGCGAAGTGATCACGTTGTAATGAGTGATCCCCATGGAATAGGTCTAGTTCCTTGCGCTCAGCGTTCTTGTAACTGGAGACGGCTGAAAGCGCTGGCAGCTAATGGAACAATGATCAATGATTTACACCTTATTGGGGCGGTGGTATTTTAGAACGAGGAGGCAACTGTTGATCAGCTCAGCGATCACGACCCGGGGTTCATTTATCGAGAGACACACTCGTCGTCTGGGCGACTTGTTCGTGCAATAAAAGTGCGCTGGACTAGCAGAAGATATTGGTAAGTAAAACTGGAAGCGGCACCATCATCTCTGAACAATTACAAGGCAACCATGTCTCAATCCCTGACGGATGTTCATCGTTTACTCTCGCCCGACTCAGAGACCTTCTCGACCCCGCCGACCACCCCAGGTCTTAGCACTGTCATCCCACCATCGCTCTCTCGCCGAAACAGTAGGCCCAGCTCTCTCCGTATAGATCGCAAACAGTCGGACTGGAATCCAGATATCGAGCTTTTCGCTCGCTCTCCTGACCTTGCGAAGAAGACTCATGGGGCAACGCCATCACCTCAGCCCATAACCCAGGTCCCGACTATCGTTGCACCTTCTCCAGCAAAAGTACCACTACAGACCCTTACACCCGTCACTTCGCCTTGCTTTGTTCACTCCCACTTAGATAAAGGTGCCCAGTTGACCGATTGGTTGAAAAATAAGCAACCTTCTGTCGACAGCAGCGTTGGAGTTGCGAGATCGCTTCAGCACCCAGCCAGCTCCAGTCGATCGTCCACAACCTTATCGCCACAAACATCTGCTTTTGAGACAAGCAACGACAGCGGTGACGACGATGAATTTGTAGGCAGTCTGACCAAGCGCCTTGCAGAAACGGCTGTAGGCGTTCGCGAAATGAGCAAGCAGCTTGGTATGCTCCTACCTAGCGTTCCTTTTTGACACTCATGACTAACGTCACTTTAGGTCGTGCCCGCGTTCAGTCCAACATACAGAACGTCTTGATAGTTACCAAAGCTCGTGATAACCGTCTAATCAAATTGACACGAGAACTGGCGCTTTACCTTATGCTCAAGAACCGGCGCGGTTCTAAGCGTGGGTTGGTGGTGTACGTTGTCTTCAACCTACACTTCGGCATCGTTCTCATCTTGCTGTTAGCTACGTGGACAGTCAGCTTCGGCATTCCAAGCGTTTCAACGCGGAGGGCATTCGACAGGATCACCCAGAACTTTTCGAGCCATTCCCGAGACGAAGAACGTCGAGTAGCCATTCGGTTTCCTCGCTTTCATCTACTTTAACACAAAGAGATGATGCTGAAGAAGGTCAACTCCGATATTGGACGAGCAGCATGTGTAGCAGCAGCCCCCACTTGTTCGATTTTGTCGTTACTGTTAGTGTTGCGTAGGTTTCTCACCCATTTTTACTCAATTCTTCTCTAGTTGGGTGGCGATGGCACAGTCTTATTTACTTCGTGGCTCTTTCAACACATCGTACCTCCTGTCCTACCATTTGCGCTCGGCTCACTGGGTTTCCTCACAAATTTCGATTTCGCTGATCATCAAGCAGTCATGGATTCTGCTATCGACAATGGGATACGAGTCAACCTCAGGATGCGATTCACCTGCACTGTTTACCGTGCAGTTGCCAACGAAGAAGGCAAGGGGAGGAAAGCAGTGAAGAAAGGTGAAACTGGCGAGATCATGATGAAGAACCTTGAAAAAGGCGGTTGGGAGGCCCTCGAAGGTGGTTGGGCTGGGGGCTATGGCATGGGCGACACCAAAGGCGGCGCCAAGGATAAGGAGATCATGTGTTTCACAACACGACCTGTTGAAACCTTTGAAGTATTGAACGATCTTGTTGTTGACCGAGGGCCGAGTCCCTATGTTTCGCTCTTGGAACTTTTTGGTACTTCCATCCATTCCTCTTTCGCCATCCGAATTTAATAACCTCTCAAGGTGATGAACACCATATGACTACCGTCCAAGCTGATGGCCTAACGGTCTCCACACCGACAGGTTCAACTGCTTATTCTGTATGCCTGGCAAATTTGATAGGGGGTACCTTGCTGACCTTCATTTTTCCTAGCTTTCTGCTGGGGGCTCGCTGGTTCACCCGGAAATTCCCGCCATCCTCATTACGCCAATTTGTCCTCATACACTCTCCTTTAGGCCAATGCTCCTTCCTGATAGCATGGAGCTTAGAATTTGCGTGCCTTATAATTCAAGAAGCACGGCGTGGGCATCTTTCGACGGACGGGGTAGGGTGGAATTGAAACGTGAGTCGCTTTGCGCAATTTTACCTCCCGATACTCAATTCCTATTTAGAAGGGGACCACATCAAAGTAACAGCATCTAAGTACCCGTTCCCAACTGTTTGTGCTGATAAGCAATCAACGGATTGGTTCCATGCTATATCGCGCACATTGAAATGGAATGAACGGGAACGTCAGAAATCATTTGTTGTTGTTGAGGAAGGGCCTCAAAAACACACAAAAAGGAAAAGCCAACGGAACGTAGTCCTCGCTGAAGAAAAGGCTCGCGCTGCGGAAGTAGCACTAGAAGATGAGGAGGAAGACGAATGTTTGGACGAGGAAGACGAGAATACATTCGACATCGACGATTCTTCTCCAGAAGCTGAATCCAATGGTCCCATGGTGGGCGGAGAGAAAGTTTCAGCACATCGACTTACATTGTCTCCGACGGTCAAACGGAAGGCCAAGTCTCGTTCTCGTTCTCGGCCCCCTGGCTTCCATACTTCCGGAGTTGACTCTCCAGGCCGCTTTGTGAGCCCAGCACCTCACCCACCGAATGTATCTCCAAGACATGTCGGCTTTCATCTACCGAGCGGGGAGTCGTCAGCGTCGTCATCATCAGACTCCCTGCTTTCATACGCAGCGCAGCAGGGCACAAGGGATGATTTGCATCTACCTCGACACCCAAGTGGAAGGAGCCGAATTCCGAAGGATAGGGATTTGGATCTAGAGGCAGTCAAGACCCCGACGCCGGGTTCCTTTGTTGAAGGGCGTGGGCGCGGCCCCTCTCGTTCGCGTTCTTCTGATCAACCAGAGCGTCGCGCCTTTGCGGTCTGGGGCCATGACGAGAGCGACAGCAACGCAAGTGACAGCGAATCATAGCATTCGCAACCCCAGGCCAATGCAAATTTTATTTAACTGAGAAATGGAGAGAAGAGCCCGTCTGTACATGTACTACTAATGGGATGAAGGGTTGATCAAGGCCAGATGGATATGAAAGAAGTATCTCAATTATATGTTTTGAAATTCATGATTCAAAAGTACACTGTATCTCGGGCTGCGAATCTCTCGAGAACACGATATTCAGGTCTGTCTTTCGCCACAGCCCATATCCACACATCCAGGTCGGGTAGTGTTAATTCGGAAATCCATTCCTTGCCCTTTCCCAGTGACGAAATGTCCAATGAGTGAGCTACCTCCGTGATGAGCTCGCAAGCATCGATAGCGGCCGCTCGCAATATATAGGATTGTGCTTCTGTGACGATTGGACCTTCTTTGGGTACTCCCTTGAGAATTCCTGGGGCTGATGTGGTTGACATCGGGACCGGATCCAGTAACTCTCGCAAGCCCTCTTCCGATCCAGCGCCTGGGAATAGGCGGGAAAGGGAAGAACTTCGTGATAAATCAATAACACCGAGATGGACTAGGAAAGAAGGCAAAACATTGTCTGAGAAGACAGGCACATGGCTCGTTGAAGGTATTGGAAAGGGGGGCGGGTCTATGGAGCCGAATCGAATCGTAATTGCATGTATCAAAAATAGTGCCTTCTTGAAACAATATATGGCTGATGTAGTTTCGTAAGTGTTTCTCAAGGACTCCCAGAGTTGCAAACTTACGACGACCATTGATTTCCGACATGTCCCGGAAACCTGGAAACGCGCGCACGAGCTGGGTAACTGAGCATTAGGGTCTGAGGGAACCGTCAAACGATATATGAATCAAACCTTCTCCAACACAACCTCCACTGCAGCTTCTGCTTGGACTTTACCTGCTTGCAGCAATGCCTCAAGCACGAAGCTTCCTAAATTTGCATATCCGGCATTTACTAGAATTTCCCCAGTTTCATTTAGGACAGAGACAATGAGCTGGACCAAGTCATTAAGTGGACCACCTAATTCCCCGACTAACACACCAGGAATATTCTCGTGTGGGCGTTCGATATGCAAATTGATCCCCATAAATTCGGCAATCTGGGCAGCATTGAGTGTTTTCAGACCTTTTGCAGAGAGCAAATCGCCTTCGCTACTGGATGTAATGTAAAGGGAAAACGCCAGGGCTCGAATTGAATCCCATGCGCCTCTCCCCGTTTGAACGTGCAAAGGAACACGATACCCAGATGCGAAGTTCAATAGCGAGAGGAGAGAGAGAAAGTTGAGTTCGTCGAGAGTGGAAGAGAACTTGAGTGGTAAAGCGAGACCGTGATTTTTCGAAACTCTTTGAAAGGAATTCAGAAAAGCAGGAGAGAATAACAACCGATTGATATGTTCAGGTGTAATCTAGAATTTGTCAGTAATGTTGGTTGTTGAAATTTATGGAATACGCACTGAAATCTCTTCAGCTACACGTAACTCCCGTGAAGATTGGCGAATAGCTTGAATGAAACCACCTGATGGGGGAAATGCAGGCATGTCTCGATGAGAGGATAGAGTGGTTACGTACTTACATAATAGTTGGCGTGTCAAAATGTGCAGTTCAACTTCTTGATGGAAGCCATATCTCAACAAAAAACTGCTCTTAATCCGTGATTTTATATTCGTTGGAACCAGGAAATTCGGCTCTAGTGCGCCATGTAATTTTTATATGTAGAGGTGCAGTTTAGTAACAAATCCATAAGTTACAACTACAAACAGCAATAAAGCGGCCTCGGGCCGTTGCAAGCCGTTGCATTCAACTCAACTCAAACGTTCAGTAAGCGCGAGCTTCAAATTCTCAATTTACGCCATGGCAGCAATTTCTCGTGTCCCGACATGCCTCAGGATCTCACGTTATGTATTACCCCGTTTCTACAGCGTCAATTCGGGCGACATCACGGGTACAATTTTTTTATTCTGCTTGATCGCCAACGCTTATGCCATGTCCAGATCTGCGGGACCGACTCCAAAGCGAAATAAAGGAAGCCATGAAGGTAGGAGAAATTTGTCTTCGTTGCCGCTACACAATTTCTTTAATTTTGCTCAGAGACGAGAAACAAAAGTTTCAACTACGTTACGGGTAAGGACCCATCTCAAGAACCTGGCATGGGCTTCTGACGGAACCGCGTTTTCACAGTCAGTACTCTCAGAAATTAATGCTGCAGAGAAAGCAGCGAAGGACAGACTGTCATCATCAGCCGCAGTGCGTTGGTCCAATTCCTACCTCCACGTTGTCTCCACCTAAACAAGTTATTCATAGGCAAGCATAGTCCTTAAAGCCGTGCAACTTCGTGTAGGTCATTTCAGTAATGATTGTTTAGGTTTAAGTTTTGAAATTGTTCTGTACAACCAGACTGAAGCCTCCGCCAAATTTAACGAGGCGGGCAGACCAGACCTGGCGGAACTGGAGCAAGAAGAGGTCGTTCTTCTGTCAAAATTCCTCCCTCCACAGCTCTCAACCATTGAGATTGATGCTCAACTCATGACCATCATGGATGCGCTGCCCAAGGATTTAGACCCAAAAAAATTAATTGGAGCTATTTTCAAGGAATTCTATTCAAAAGTTGACAAGTCTTCTGTAAACGCAAATCTTGTGAAGGAACGTGCTCAGAACCTTGTTAAATCTCTCATACCAATGAATTAGTTTGCATAACCATCACACAAATACAATATATTTTAGCTGTTCAGAGATCCTCTCTGCTACCCTCGGAAACTTGAGTATCATTAACAGCTTGAACAAAGCGTTCGGGTTTCTTCCCTTTGTTGTGGCTCGTGCTTACATCCTCACCCTCCGTGTGGCTTGTTTGGGGATCAGAAGAAGATGGTGGGGTTGATCCACCGAAAGATGGGGGGTGATCGGCTTGAGGGAGTGCACTCCGCAACCTCAAAAGGTCATCAACACATCTGTAAATAGTCCCAGAAACACCCTCGAGGATCCGGAGTCGCTCGTCTATACCCTCCCTCGTAAGTCTATCCAATGTTGCGAGCTGGTCGTCCGTAAGTGATGGAGGAAGTTGTGAAGGAATTGTGTTGGTAGAACTCGATTGAGAGACGAATGGAGAAGGCGATACTGGAAGCTCAGACCTTGAAAATGGTGACGGAGATGTGGGATAACTATTGGGTTGCAAAGAAGGGGTTGGGAGTATCTGTTGCGTTGACGAGTCTAGTGGCGTAGACGCGCGTGGGTTTGCGCCCTGAGATCGATAATCGTAAAGGGGTATGAGTTGGGGTAGATGGACGTTCCTCCGAGGGACATCGGAGGGCATTGATGGCCTTGAATTCGATGGTGAGGAAGAATGGGTTTCGACCGGCGTGGAAGTGGTTGCTTGCTGCGAACTGTTCCCAGGAGGCTTCACACCCCCCAGACGACTTAACGCGGCCCTGGCAGCTGCCTTCCTTGGGGACTCGGAGGTGGTTTGATTGTCCAATGATGATGACCCCGATGCACTACTCGGGGTGGTAGATGCGGAGTTGTCAAGAGGGGACTCACGAACTTTTGGTAGTGAACTGTTTGATGGCGCATCTGTATGCATACTGCCAGGATTTCCTGCTTCTGCTGCTTGGGCTCCGTTCGCCGCTCCTGGCCATGGCTGCCAGACACCACCTGGACCCGGGAAACCTGGATAAGGAGGAATCGGTTGTTGGGGTGGGTACAGGGTCTGACCATTGCGTTCATTTGGCTGCCGAGGAAATTGATACTGAACCTGGTAATTGATGAAAATACCAGGCCCACCGGGCTGGCCCTGGTTATTATTTGGATTCTGGGCGGCTTGTCGGTTTAATGGAGGATTGGGTGGACGAACTGCGGGCCCAAAGAATCGGCCAATAAACCCCACTGGATTATTTCCACCTTGAGGGTTCTGAGCACCTGGTGGAACCAACGCGTTCACTTGCTGGGGCCCGACGGGGGGGTTAGGAGGTTGCCCTGGCATAGCACCTGCAAGAGGCTGAGTACCGGTATTAAGAGTTTCCAGTACATTTCGACGACTATTAAGATTTTAGCAATGGCTGTGGCTTTGAAAGGCAGAACAGTTACCATGTCGGGCAACTCTGTTGTCGCTCAAGCCATGAACGGAGACAATAGAAGTGGAAAACATGTCCGCAAGGAAGTTTCTTCGGGGTCGTGTTTGGCCCGTCTGGATGGGCGGGAAGGTCCTGGCCAGCTGATACCAGTTCTTCACGACAAATTATACATGTTCGGTCGCTCATAGCCGTTAATTCCTCTTCAGTAGCATTGGGATATCTTTGGTCCATATTACGTGTCGCCGTTTGATAGCGGTGCAGGGCCCTGAGGCGAGTGACGAAAGAGCGGGCTGTGATGTAAACATCTCGGACAATGTTAAGTGGCAAGCCATAGAAGGTGATAATGATGACGAAGAAAATAAGATATGTGGTCAACTTGAGGAAATCTGTGGGCGCGTTGATTAGCGGAGAGAGACAAAAAGAAAGGCACTTTACCTGTCGCAAGCTCAATGTAAAAAATCCACATGCTCTTGTTCTCCCATGGGGGTGCATTTTCTCCTCCGCGCCTCCCAGCCCGACGTAAGTCATACGTCGAAAGGAGATATTTGAGGATCGTGTTCATGACGCTCGCCGTCAATATCCCGTACTAACTCGAGAAGGTAAATTTTGAGTGGTGGCAGGATTAGAAAGGGGCACACCTCGCTCGCGAACAATACCATGCCACCAACACCAGCAGTGAGGGTGTGTTCAATCGCAAACATGAACATAAGGCAGTCCGTTAACCATAAGATGGTAAATAGAACGGCCATTCTGAAATGGAACAACAAGGGTGGCCCGGGGTAAGGGCGTTGGTCCATCTAAACACAATGAATTATATGAAACACTAGATGTCAAGCCATGAAGAAACCCACCCATTCAATTCGATCGCTTGCTAGCCAGTGGAAGGACTTGACGAACAGGAGGAACCCAAACATGAGAGCGAACGGCGTGTCGAATTCGTCCCGAAAGATAGTGAATGCCAAAAGTGACTCAGTGATGAAAAACCAGAGTCGATCATATAAACGCTAGATGACGGAAATTAGAAGGAACATACTTTATGTAAGAGCGAATACCCACCTCCACTTCATTGGGCCGTAGGGAACCAAAAAAGATGCGTTGCACGATATGTCCGCAAAGAAGTGTCAGAAGAACTCCAAAGTTTGCTAGCACCTGCAAGACAACAATAAGATCAACTAAGGATCACAATGTCTGAACACACCAGCACACTGCGACTGCTTTTTGAAAGAAATATGGCCACAGAGTAAAAGTTGCTGTAATTCTTCAAGGCATTGGTAATGACGGCCGAGACAGAAATCAGAGAAATGAAAGTGTAGAAGAAGATTCGATGTGCATTGAGAAATCGGGCCAAATCCTGGGCGCGAAGACGAAGAATGTCGTTCGCAGCAGGCATGGACTACAACGGGGAACGGCAAATGCTGGAGGTGGACACGGGTTAAACTCAATTTCAGATTTCCTTTTTTGGCGAGTCCATTGACAAGGGCGACGTGGCATCATCGAGTTTAGTTTACCCCAGCCTTAATTTATTTTACAATTCACTCATTTTGTATCCCTTCTCACTCTCATATTTCTTTCTGTCATAGATCCTTCGTTATGAATTTTCTATTCTGCAACCAACGGTTTTTCATACCTCGTGGCACAAATTAAGTGTTTTTCGACAGATTAGCGCCGCTCGTATGGCTATGCAGGCATGAGAAACTCGGGAAGGATAAGAGGCTGGATTATCTTGATGGATGCTTACTTGTTCTCCTGCATTTTCTTGGCCACTCGTAAAGGTCTTCGGTGTGCTTTTCCCCTGCTTTCGTCGTGATTTTTTTTTATAGAAATCAACACAACTCATCAGCATGAGAGGCTCTCCTGATGAACTGATTCCCTCCATCAAGTCCGCCACCGGACCTACGGTTCTTAAATCTTCCAAGGAAACAGAGGCGCACCCTAGCCATAGAAACGGACCAAACAAGTCATATAATCCAATTTCTTTCTGGCCACTTTTATTGGGAGTTACTTCGATTGTCGTCGCTTATTTTTTGGCAAGAAAGGATCAGCCCGCTACTCTTTCCGAGGTTTATGCTCTGTGCTCGGAGCAGGCCAACAGGGTGTACATCGTTGACCGCGACAACAGCCAGGCTCAATGCATTGTTGTCAATGGCCCTTATATTGCTGACATCGGCTCTCTTGGTGAGTGTGGTATTCAGAGGAGAATCAAAGGCCGTTTGAAGCAACTTCATACTAGAAACGATCAAAAATAGCTGGGACGATAAAAATTTGCAGATTCGATTCATTAAACCTGGTGCAATAATAATTCCCGGTATTAGCGGTAGGCTTTCCATCATGAGGGTATCTTTATGCCTCAATCAGCTCCCCACTTAGATTCGCATGCGCACATCTTGGAATATGGCGCCACTCAACAACTTCCCCTCGAAGAAGCCAGATCGATTCAAGGTAAAAACGGGTTACATGTTATAGTTGTTCCAGAAGCTGACTTTGTGTGCATCCAGATGCCGTTGCTCGTGTTAGGGAATATATACTTTCGACGCCGGAAATTCACAACGATACATCCAAGCTTATAACTGGAGGTGGATGGGATCATACCATCTGGCCGTCAACGGGTTGGCCGAGCGCTGTTCGTGTTATCTTCCATGCTACCGATTTATTTTAATTATCAAGTACTAGAGTGACCTCGATGCGGACAGCGTTATTCGCGGACGTCATGTTATCTTGCAGAGCAAAGATTGCCACGCCCTTTGGGTATCCTCTAAGGTAATCGAGGCTAGCCTGCCGCTTCCAGAGACCATTGAGGGAGGCGTCATTGTTCGCGATGATTCGGGCAAACCGACAGGTATGCATCGATGGCTCATCCAAATTACTTATACGTTACCATCTCAACGATACAGGCGTCCTTCTCGACAATGCTCAGGATCTTCTGAAGCAGCCAGCATTGACAGAGAGTGACCTCTTGCGACGTTTTAAAGTGGCTATCCGGGATGCTCATCGATATGGTCTTACCTCAATTCATGACGCCGGACTCGACCCAGTGTCCCTTGCATTCTTCAAGAGGTTCATATTTTTTCCAGTGATTTTCGCAGGACTTGTGGATTGACAAAACGTATTCCTCAGACAAGCAGAAATTGGAACGTTGCCAGTAAGCTTTAAAGTGACCGATATAGGTTGGGTTTGGAGTTGACCTTCGAAGATCCGCATCTACGGCATGACCTATTTTAATGAGGACGAACCATACTGGGGAAACACAACACTCCCAGTCATAGGGTCTGCTAGCGATCGGCTTAGCGCTCGAAGCGTCAAAATATTTGCGGATGGTGTGCCATGGTTCACCTTCAAACTGCAAAAGAAATTCTCACAGTGTTGCAGGGGCCCTCAGGACCGGCGGTGCAGCGGTAGGGCTTGTACAGCTTACCAAAACACTTTCTTAAAACGACACATATGATCTGCAGCTGTACGAGGCCTACAGCGACAATCCCTCCACGAACGGCCTCATGCGCCTCGATGCGGAGGTCATGTTTGACGTTATTCCCAAGTTCTTGCGAGATGGTTGGCAAGTGGTATGGCCTTCTGTTCCTCTCGTTATCTTATCTGTGCTCATATCTATTAGAATGTACACGCTATTGGAGACCGCGCCAACGGAATCGTTTTAGACGTCTTTGAGGCTTCTCTTAGTGGGGCCAATGTGACCGCATTAAGACCCCGCCTCGAACACGCACAGATGATGACCATGGCAGATATGATTCGCTTGGGAAAGCTTGGAGGTGAGTTTGGTGGAGGGTCATGTCAATTTTTTATTGATTCGGTGTCATCAGTCATCGCCAGCGTCCAGCCTACTCACGCGTCAGTCCTTAAAAACCATACTTTTCCACTCGCAACCCATAGTTACCTCCGTTACTTTTAGCATCAGTGATATGTGGTATGCTCAAGATCGTCTGGTTTGTCATTCTCGTTTAATAAGTGAGGACCATGGTCGATTATTCACTGGTTTCACAGGGACCTAACCGCGTGAAGAATTTGTACGCCTTCCGATCTCTGGTTGATAACGGTGCTCGAATCACCCTTGGTTCCGATTTCCCGGTAGAATCCATGAACCCTTTATCCGGGTTTTATGCTGCTATCACTCGTAAATCTCCGACTGGGCAATCTCCACACGGACCCGATGGATGGTCGGCTTTTCATTTATTCTTAAGGCTTCTTCTAACCCCTTAGCAGGTTCCCGGAGCAAAGGTTAAGCCGCGAGGAAGCCCTCAGAGGTGAGGAGATCGACTTAGTGCCTCAAATACATCAAGCGATTACTAACTCGATTCAAGGAATGACCATTGATCCTGCCTACGCATCGTTCACTGAAAACTATCTTGGTTCTCTCGAAATCGGCAAACGCGCCGACCTCACTGTTCTTTCCCGGAATATCATGAGCATCCCAGTTGAGGAAATCCTTGGAACGGAAGTTTATGCTACTGTAATCGACGGAAAGCCCGTTTACGGAAGCATCTAATTCTTTTTCCCTTTTCCTTTTCCTTTTTCTTTTTTCTTTTTTCCTTTTTCCTTCTTCTCTTTTTCTCTCCTTGCTTCTTTCCTTCGATTTTCGCCAAATTGAACTGCCTGCGGAGTTGGGGGGGCCTTTTTGGATGTCTGCATATCGCAACATCAAATTAAAGGGGCCCGCTTGATCGTCGCTCAATACCAATCGTTCATTGAAAATATTACATAAGTATCCTGTTGTATCCCATTTTCTCTTCCTACTCGTCCACAATGTCATCCAAATTTGCCTTTGAAGACTTCTCGAAGAGGAAAGAAATGATTCCGCCGGGGACGTTACAGATGGATTGTGAGTTCATCGGTTGTGCATCCATGTCGATTTCAGAAAGGACATCCAACCGCCTTCCATCCTTTTCAAGTCCAGAATTTGAAGAATCGTTGACTTCGACGATCTGACCTGCAAGGTTCCTAAGAATATCGTCCTGTATGTACTCGCCTGTTGACGGTTTCAGACAGTTGATATGTTTCCACTCGCTAAGTGCCGCAAGCCCTGCCTTCTTCTTCTGAAAGTACTGTCGAAATAGATCATTGGAGATGGCGTATATTTTAGTCATCAAAGTGACTAACCGCTTTATCTTGAGCATCAAGTTCATGAGGCCGGACGTCCGACGCATATATGAATCCTGATTTCGTCTCAGGGTCGTCGTTATTCACAGTGCCAACGGGGTCTGGTTGCGAGTTCATCGCGACAGTGTTCCCATCACAAGGGCATTCCAATAAATCATGTGTGTTACATGCAGTATCTGAGTGGATTCGAAAGATATCTCGAAGCTGGCACCACCAGTCAGGCTTAAGCGTTAAATAGTGGAACAACGAAAGGAAGGACAGACATCTTTCCGGGTAAAAGAATCACTTTTCGAAGAATTGCCTCCCTAAATTTACGATCGTGGGCAGCTCGTTTTGTGATGGATGAGTTCTCACCGTTCCGATGAGAGCTGTGGATCGTTTTCAGCAACCTTTCTAACCAGAGACGAGGGAAGTACTTACAATCACTTAGGGCCAACTTTGTTACTTGTCTTTGATAAATTTTCTCTGAAAACGTCACTGAGAAAGACCGACATTAATTCCAATGTCTCTTACCATCGATGGCACCAGCAGTCAGTAACCGATAGATGAAGACTGGTCTCTTTTGCCCATCACTAGTTTGATTTGTCAATGGCAAATTTTGTGGTTGCAGGATAATTTACCGATGGCAACGAGCCATGGATTGGAGATCGTGACTATTTTTCTCATAAATAAATAGGTTGGTCACAACAGGAAAGTCCTCACCTGGGGTTCCAGTCGGAATCGACAATGAAAAGTCTCGAGGCCCCTGTGGTGGCAGCGCTGAATGAAGTGCCCGATAATAGTGGATTGTGTGTTCATTGGCGTTCCTTACCTATGAGGTTTATGCCGACGCCGCCTATCAAAAGAGTACTGTTGAGAACCCTCATGTGATGCGAGAAATGATTGAACATGCCTGCTTTCGAGCTCAACAAGAACACAACTGAGAAATTGAAATTGAGATGCGTTTTACAAGGTGAAAGTTAACTTACAACTACTACGTTGATTTCCACCATTGAAGGCATTGACATACTCCTGCCTTTTATTCTGAGGGGTTTGTCTGTTAAAAAAAAACGTCAGTCAGGACAGGAAATGATATTAAGCACCAGATATCACCCATCAAGCCGATAATAAGAATACGACGACTTCTTGCAATATGCTTCAAGAATGTTCAAGGTTGATGTGTAATGTGAAACAAGAACACATTTCTCTCCGGTATTCTGAAGGGAAGGTGTGAACAGGTATGCAGGAGAAATTAGGCGTCAGTACCTGACGCAAAACCTTCAGCATTTTGGAGAGTACGATAAGCTTCCCTACAAAATTATAATTAGTGGGAGGGAATATGATCTCTTCTCGTCACATACCGCTCAAATTCATGTCAGCGACATGTGTCTTTTCCGGGAGCAATTCCAAAGCATCCACCACAGCCCTCCTTTGAATCGATTGACCATCATCATTTTTCTTGCCTTTGGTACTGTCGGCAGTGGCTTTCAGCAAGATTGGGCTATTGCTAATCTTGGTCAGGATGTTTATCAAAGCCAAAGACTCTGCAGTTGAACTTTGCATCAAATCATCGAGCTTCTTCGGATGCAGGATAGCTGAAAACATATTCAGCTGCAGGGATGTGGGAGACACGAAAACCACATATTCAGCTATAAGATAAATCAGCGATGATGTGTAGAGTAACTTGATTGAATATGAGAACATTTGGGCGGTAAAAGGTTCTTCAGTAGCGTGGCATCTCGGCGAAGGACAAAGCTCTTAGCAACTTTGAGCAACTGAAGATATTGAGGTATCAGAAAATCTAATGGGAAAAATTGGCCTCGTAAACCTACCTGCGCTGTCCGTGTTTCTCCAAGTTCTATTTCCCTGGATGTCGCATCAGGGGTGCGACTCTTGAGAATGGGGGTTTCATAAACTTTGCGAAAGACACTATAATCATCTAATGGCGGCAAGGATGAGCTCCCAAGCCATTGATTTAGACCATTATCTACCTAGTAGCCCGGGATTGCAGAATTCCGCCTATTTATTGGTGAGTTTGCATGCAGAGGCTGAAAAGGAGAACTAACCATAGCATGAAACTCTCCTAGGTCATTTTGAATGGGAGTTCCGGAGAGGATAATTCGCCGGCGTGTGTCGAGTGTTTTGAACATGGCGGCAGTCTTGTTATTTGCCGACTTCAACCTGTGACCTACGTCCCAAATTGTGAAAATTTTAAGAAAATGAACAGAACAACGACCCCAGAATACCTTCATCGCAGATTATCAAACCAATAGGGGGGCTACGATATTCCAATGACAATGACCCCTAGACATATAAGCCTTCTGGGATAAAAACTTACTGGATGTCTGCAAGTTTATCACTTTTTTATAGAAAAAAAAGAGGGATGTTGATCGTATACATCAAGGATGCGACAGTTTGCATCACCACGTACATGACGGTTCGGAGGCGTTCATACCCAATAATCAATACCTCGTAAACCTTCCTAGAACATTATATTAGGGTTACTCAAAGGAATAGGCGAATAGGCGAACGAGCGTCCAAAGAGGTCAATGGAAGAGCTATTCTTATCCAGGGCCATAATACCAAGACGATCCCTTCCTAGCCATTTATGAAACTCTGCTTTCCAGTTCTAGCTCCCATTCAGCAAAAGCAGTCGCAGAATATTCGGATCATTTACTGACGTTAACGAGAGAGACAGGGCAGACGATGAGAACCTTTTGCACCACCGCAACAGGTGCTGCATAGGGGTTTTGCCCTAACGCAGGTGTCAGAACAGTCCTACAAAGTTATCATTTGTTTTGGGGCCCTTACTGAGAAGGGTCCACACCAGGCAGATAGTCTAGGCGTTGATTTGTCAATCCCTCGCATTCAAACGGACGCGCGAACGCACTTGTAGAGTTTTTCCTAGTCCCCTACGAGAATCATATAAATGAGCAACTTCAGACATTAGACATGAAGCAACGAACATTTCATCAGCAAGGATACAACCTTGCCCTTCATGTTTGCGTAGACCCATAACACACTCATACAAGAATTTTACGCCTATACACCAAGTTGTTAGATCAATCAGGTCAATTGATAACATTGTCACTCACCCTCCTTTTGATGAACCCTCATTTTTCTTGACAGAATCGGATCTACCACTACAGGGACCACAGCTAGACCTCTAGTACTTCATCAACACTTGGAATGATACCATCTAAGATTCTTAACCAACCGTTTGTTGTATTTTTTCATGTGTTCTTTGGTGGGGTGTTTCATCACGAGCATGTCTGGAGCCAACGGGTCATGACTATATCCAAAGGTGAGCTCAATGAAACCGAAGTATGAGTTGATTTACAGGGGTCCTTTGGCTTTTGTTTTAACAATGCCATAGAAATTGGCCGGAGTGATGAACCTCTGTATCATTTCCGCCTTGGGTAGATCGTCGCCGGCAATAGTGTCATCTCCTACTCCGTCGACAGGGATCCCAGGTTCGGCGCCTTTGGTATCTGGAAGTTGAGAAGAGGAGACTGGAGCGTCAAGTTCCACTTCTTTTCCTCCTATAAACAACTTGAACCCAGAATGAAGCGGGTCGCCTTTCCAAGGAGCAGTTCCCATTCTAAATCCGACGTAAGCGCATATAAAATTTATAGAAGCAACATTAAATCATCATACATCCTACCGTCCTCTGATATCATGAGAAGTTTGCCTTTCACAAGCGAAACGTAGGCATCGCCATCCCAAGTTTTATTCTTCTTTTCTTGGGGTTTCCGCCTGACCGACGAAAAGATAAAAGCGCTATTCCATGACATATTGTGATCTTACCAGTTGGCAGACCAATGTTCTAATTGATTGGTAAGCTCTAGGAGTTTACTTTCCTGAATACCGGAATTTGGGGAATCCCGAGAGGTGTCCCTGGCCAATGAACGCGATTTGGTATTTGATGATGTATATGTCTTGAACGTTGGGCAGTTAAATTTCTGCATGGGGTTCTTGCTCAACGTTGAAGAGGTAGAATCGATTCCGGAAGATTGTTGGCCAAAGCACAAGCCGGAGATAAATTGTTCTCGCGGGATTGTCCGTTCCAATTCAACTTCTTTTGAAGCAATTGAAAGGTTTTTACCCTCGTAAAGGGGATGCATAATCTTTCCTGCACCCATGCTGGCGTACGTCAGATATTGGGTTTGACCTAGGCATTGAGAATTACAGCACCTTTTCCCGTCGGAATCATAGAGGATTGCGTCCAACGTGTTGATGGCCAGTATGCCATCACCATCCCAGGTCTTGTGCTTTTTATATTGTGGATTCCGCCTAACAGTATGAGTAGTTAGAGAGTGAATCATAGATGAGGTGTATCGTTCTACCATTGCACCATCCAGATTTCGTCGTGCTGGATGTTTGACTCTAAAGTCGGCGAGCCTAGCAACGTGCGTTTTCGACTAGAGTGTTCTTCATCCTCATGTTTTCGTTTACTTGAAGGAAATGGAGGTTCAAAGGCCGGCATGATGCATATATGCGACGCAATAAGCGAAAGTCAGAAAAGAAAAGGCTTGATCGCGGTTGGCGCACACATGGTCACTCTCACGTGCCGTTACGAGACGCGCACTTGAATGAAATGATAGTGTGTTGCCTTGCCCTTACCCTTCAACCTGGGAGAAGTACTCGCTACTGTTTGAAACCTTCAACACCTCGCCTTTGTGATTCCCCCTTTACCAGGAGAAAATGGGTGTACCGGGGTTATGGGAGGTTCGCGTTTCGCAGTCCGCATCGTTGTCGACTTGACCCAATGTGCTTATTAGGTTTTGAATCCAGTTGGTAAATCTACCTCCTTGGCTCATCTCGCGGTCTTCAATGGGTTTGATAGTAATACATCAGGAATGTAAGGACATATAGGCCCAGAGAACGATCTGAAATTAAAACAATCTCCTAGGCGTGGTTACCGTATTGGTATCGATGTGAGCATATGGTTTCATCACGCAGCTTTCAGCAAAGGAGGAGAGAACCCCGAACTTCGTGGGTTATTTTTCAAACTGGTTTTCCTTGGTGTGTCCAAATTACTAGACTCTTTGTTCAAGCTTATACCGAACTCCTACAGCAAAACTACCCATTGTCCCTGTGTTCGTGCTCGATGGGAGACTGAGACCTAAAGTCAAGGTATGTAATATCCCCAACCAATATGGATGACGGAAATGATGCAAAACGCGTTAGCGAGGGAGTAAGCTCGGAAAATCTGGTTCTCATGGTCTTACGATTCAATTTAAGAGGTTTGTGAATGCATTCGGAATGGAGTGGCGTGAGGTAAGGGGAACTCTGGATATTATCCCCATTGACCTTTTCTCACCGAGTTTGCAAAGGCTCCGGGTGAAGCAGAAGCAGAGCTCGCGTCTCTCAACCGCAAAGGCTACATCGACGCCATCCTGACTGACGACTGCGACGCATTTATATTTGGTGCGCAGACAATTATCAAAAAGTAAACCAACCAATTCTCTCTTGTCACCTGCTTTCTAATGCCCAAATAGTATCAGTTCCAAACTCTCTGGAAATAAAGGCAATCTTGCAAAGAATTCTGAAGACAGGATAGACAGCTATCACACCATGCTGTATACGGCCACCGACATCAAGAACCACCCTTCAGTAGCAATGTCAAAAGCCGGTTTGATGCTGTTTGCGCTGCTGTCAGGTGGAGATTATCATAAAGTCTGTCCTTCAAATTGCGGTTCCAGCATATCGCCTAACTTGACTTCAAGGGTATAGAAAAGGTCGGAAAGAAGATTGCCCATGGTTTGGCACGGTGCGAATTTGGAGACCAACTCTTGGATGCATATCAAACCCTCCAGGGCCCACCTTTTGAAATATTTCTGGAACAGTGGCGAGCTCAAGTCAATACGGAATTACGGGAAAACAGGCGCGGTTTCCTGCCTCACCGCACCTCGCTCTCATTGCCACACGGATTTCCGGACCCCTCTGTTCTGGAAAAGTACGCGAACCCTCTAACTACCGATGGTTCTTCAAGTGTTGCCTTACGAGACCAGGGCAATTTCGATCCCGCTCAGATTGCCACCCTATGTGAAGAATTTTTTGAATGGGGCTACAGGTCAAAAATTATTGAGCGATTCAGGAATTTCTTGTGGCCCTGCGCCGTTATTCACGTGCTTCGGCGCGCTGCTCTGAAGGTGGATGAAAGGGAGAGAAGCAGACCAGCAACCCAACAAGTGGATGAAGGCGGCGTTTCCCCTTCAGCAATTAAAAAATATCTCACCAACACCACGAAGCGGGCTGACGTTAATTCGATCAGTAATGCATTTGCGAACCGCGGGCCAAGTCCTTCTCTCACCGCAGGTAGCGAAGATCTCAACTGTCTGATAACGAAAATCATCGGCAGCCGCCAACATGCATCGACAGATGGTATCTTGGAATATCGGATTGAAATCCAACCGACACAATTGGTAGAGATTTCAACCTCAGGGATCAAGGGGACAAGAAGGGAAGCACCTGGAGCACCGAAAATTCGAAGCAAAGACACGGATCCCAACAGCCCGTTACGCTTATGGGTAGCAGCTAGCATTCTTCATCGGGTCTACCCTCGCATTGTGGATGAATTTGTCAATCGATCGCAAAGCAGACGAAATGGGAAAAGAGGACAACAATCGATTGAGCTATCCTCTAATACAACCAACGAAAGTCTTATGGTTGCGAATTATTCACCGTTGCGGTATGGGAACGACGATGGCTTTCCAACTCTTAGCGATACATGGAAGGGTGGGTCTAGAGAAACCCTTCTGCTCGACCCCTGGTTTCGGACTGCCGTGCCTTCAGAACCTCTCAGGGAGAGACACTCGACGGGTTTCCTCTTCGCCTTTCGCAACCCAGAAGTTGTGGGAGAAGATTCCGGAATTCCGAGTGAAGGAAATGAAGAGAGCGACCAGGATCGCCCACTAACCCGATTTCAACGATTCTGCGACCAAATCCTGATTGCGCCGTCGACGAACGCTCGAAAGTCCAAGAAAAGAAAGGTAGTTGAACGAACTGGTTTAAATGTTCAGGGTCCCTCAAAAAAGCCGAGAACCTCTGCGGTCCTTGATGCTCTTGATCTCTTGTAACGACTTTCCATTGGCGCTTGGTTATGATATCTATTGGATTCTTTATCCTGTCAAGTAATATATTCTTGATAAAATACGAATACGCAATGTAATGTAAGGTAGATTCAAATTTTAAAATTCAAAGATCTTCAATACACCATTTCGGCCGTAGTCCAATGCCATAATCGTCTGTATCTTGAGCGAGAAACCGGTATATTGATGTCCAACCGATCATAACGGCGTTGTCTAAAAAGTATTTAGCACATTTCCAATTCGTTAAAAACGATTCACTAACCAGTACACAAAGAAGGAGGGGGAAACGTCAGAGAAAGCGAGGTATTGGAGTCGAAATCTAGAAGACATGCCTGGAAACTGGAGAACTGATCAGTCACTGAAATGAGAACCTAGAATGCGATCGCACCGCTCTCTGAGAAAAGTATTACTAGCCACTCCTCCACTAACGACAACTGATCGCACGGGGATATTTTCATTTTTACAGTAGTCCAGGCCAAGAAGCAATTTTTCTTCAAGATGATGCACAGCTGCAACCTGAAAACCACGTGCAAGCGCCCGCTTCATCGATAAGGTCAAGTTTGCAATCCCGCCTTGAAGCTCAATAACCTGCTTAGCATGGGAATGCAACGCTGCAAACGAGTAGGCCAGTTTTCCCAGAAGCGGGCGAGGGAATGCAGGTATGGATGGGCACTCGATACCAGGGTCTTCTGCGCAAAATTTTTCCAAGGCATCTCCAGGACCAAGCTTTGTCCAATGTAGCTCAAGAAGCTTCGAGACCTTGTCAAAAGATCTGCCTATACTCTCGTCTCGGGTAGTCGCAAGTATTCGGAAGGAATTGACAGATGTTGCAAGCAAAAGCAACGTGTGCCCTCCTGAAATCAGCTGCGTTAGGAATGGAAACGCGGGTTGATTTGGCCATGCAGTGAGAAGCGATGTTAAGGCATGGGCTTGCTGGTCGTCGGTCATTGAAAGGGACAGATATCAAGCTCAGGAGCCCTCACCATGTGATGAACTCCGACCAAAGGCTTTTGCAAGGCAGCGGCCAACGTTTTTGCAGCATTCATTCCTACGCTGAGGCATCCAGGCATACCTGTAAACGTGATAGATATATAGGCTCAGTGAGTAAACCGAAGAGACACACCTGGACCCCTCGTAAATGCAACCCCATCTATATCACGCGCCAAATCAAGCTTAGATTCATCGAGGGCTTTTCGTACAGCGTAGGGCTAGAATTGGATGTTTGGGATATTAGATATGAAGGCGAGGCGGACATCGTTTACCATATCTCGTTGGTGAGTTCCTATGGCACCCATAGGGTATATTCCACCAAATGGCTCATGGCTAAGAAGTAAAAATAAATTCAAGAGTGGAGTGCTTAATTCAGGGAAATGCCTCACATGTCGTTTTGCTTCATTACGATGTTTGAATATATTTTTCGGGTGGAGTCCACAATTGCGCAACACGTGTCATCTGCTGAAGATTCTATCGCAAGGACTGTAAAATGACGACTGCCTGTGATTCGAAAGAAGGGGTCACATTTGCGCTTGAGCCCAGCATGCAAAATTCTGGAGGAATTCATGGAAAGCGGAATCAAAAGCCGTATTCAGGCACAAGATCAGTTTTAGTGGCGGAAGACCCGCTTGTTGCTGCCCCTCATGTGGTCCTCTACTCATCTTCATGGTCCCAGAAGATCGCACGACCAGAGCCACAACGACATCAAGAGGAGCAGATCATCATCTCCAGATGATGGCACAGAACCTCGGAGGCGGACCTCGAGCGATGCAACACCCCGTCAAACACCCGCAACCACTCGGTTCCTCAATACAGTTACCGACCAAGATTCAAACAAATCTGTCCTGCCTTCCACCTCTGCATTAAGTTCGGAAAGATCAGAAGGGTTTAGCTCCTCAAAAAGACTTGGGTTCTTCGCAGACAAACTTACATCTTCCCTTTCGGGTACTGGGAAAGATAGCGGCTCAAGTCTTAAAAGTTCGCTTCATCCAAGCCTGTTACTGCATCCACATAGCCATTCACGAGTTGAATCAAACGCAACTAGTAACACAAACCCGCAATCAACTATCATGGCAAGTTCCTCCAACCTAGGAATCGCCAATAAATCCCACACATCGCCATCCAAGGCAAGTGGATAGACTGCTGCATGCTGCATTCTAACGCATTTCGCCTTACAGGCTTCACATGGCCGAACCTATGACTCCAAACTTGTGTCGCGTGAAATGCACCGACTTGGAAATCTAGGCCACCTTCCTTCTGCATTGGCACCACAACTTTCAGCGGCGCCTTCCGTCACTTCGTTAACACTACCTCCTCCAGGTGGCATGTCGCAAATCAATGTTTCGTCTACCTCTACTGCCGATCCTTGGGGCACCCTACATGTCCACGTGCTACCGCTATTTAATGGAGAACCACTCAGAATACCAATGCATGTACCATCTTTCGTACTAATAGAAGGGAGCCTAACTTCTACATCTCATAGTGAAGATTTAAACGTGCTCGTTAAGCGCCATATTCAATTGGTCGTATCCTCGTCTCCTTCAAAAGCCCTTGCAACCCTGGAAAATGATGCCTCGGAACTCATTGCATCTGGCATGGTCACTCTCAACGCAAAGCTTTCGGGTATCGACGATGAGAAGTTAGTTCCTCGAGTCGTGGAAGTATGGGGTTTTTTCTGGGATCAAGTCCTAACGTATCTCGAGGGCGTAGGTGTTAGCTTCGCTTCTCTGCAACCAACCTTTACTTGTTCCAACAGGTCCTTTTACCCCTTCAAACAGATCCCTTGTTGTTGTCGCTATACCGCACACCTAAGTCCCACAGGGCTACATCGCCTACACGTCAAAATGCCCCACATAAAGCTTCCTTGGCTGCTGCCATGAACCCCGCGTCTACGTATCACATAGATGTTCGCAGCGTGGCGCTGAAATCTTTTCGTGATAGAGTCATCCTTCCACCTTCTCAACGTCTATATTCTCGTCTCTCCGCAACTAACAGACAGGATAGTCTCCAGGAAACCAATCCACATCAAATACCACGTTTACAGCAAATGTAAGTCGTTGCCGTATATATGAATTCTCTCAACTGTACCACGTGTGCTAGGCTTCTAGTTCTGTCTTCTGAAAGCAGACATCTACCTGTGACCTTTTCACTAACAACGCCAGCTCCTCAACCCACAGCGGGTGAATCAGCCATTCGGGACTTATTGCGTCTGGTCCGCAACCCCAGGCCCAAGGCAGATTTACGAAACCAGAAATTCAAGAACAGTCCAGGTTTTCATACACGCACTCCTACGTTTTTATCTGGTGGTCTACCTCGTGACCGCCGAGGGCGGGTTGCCCTGAAGGGTAAGAACCCTCCAGAACTAACCGGTTTGCGAGGGCTTGGATTGGGGACAGAAGATGAAATTTTTGGGGAAGAAACGCCCCGTATGGGCCCTGGAAGTTATGCCATCGATATGGAGCGCGTTGAACGGGAAAGAGAATTCCTGGAAGCTCTGCGGTTCGTCTTTTCCATACATTACAAAAATTTTATGTTATCGATGACTCTTAAATATAGGAGCCCCGAGATTGAGCCAACGGGGACCAGGGCCAGTTTAGGAGGATGGGGCTTAGGAGCTGGAAATGTGGAAAATAGTAAAGCAAGCGAAGAAGAAGAGGAAGAGGACGAGTCTCTCGATTGGGACCAAGCTCAGGTGTGCTTTTAGCTGAAGTTTCATCCGTTCGATAATTGAAACGGTTTCCAGGCAGTCGTGGAACGTATGGTCGGAATGAACGGGCATCCAGAAGTACGCCGACGAGTGACGTAGCACCTAACTTATTTTTTTTTTCCGCCTTGGATCACAAATTTAATGGATGGATTCCGGGGGAGCTTGTACAATACGACTTGGGGAGGAATAGCACAGAAAAATGTGTATCAATCAGCCACTTCGTTCACGATGCAAGTCCTCCAACCGGCCCAGCAAAGAATTTACTCTTTCCTCAAGACCTGAAACATTATTTTTTACGACTTCGCGATTTTCGTTAAGACTGGCTTCAACAGTTTCCACTGCCTTTTCCAGTTCGAGAAGGGCGTTGCGTGACTTTTTCTGTTCCTCCACCAAATCTTCCAGCGTGGTATGAAATTCAGTCGCAGAGGAATGCAACGCAGATAACGTGCGCAGACGCGTAAGTATATGTGGTATATGAGGCAGAAGTGGACCCAAGCGGGAGAGAAGTGGAAATATTTGTTCCTGGAGTCCTGGAGGTGGCGGAGGTGCATTTGGTTGCGACGGATGTCGCTTATGGATTTGGTGCTGGGCTGCGGAAGCTCGGTCTAGATCTGAAAGCAGCAACTTAAGACGGCGCGAGATAGAATCAATGTGTCTTGGTTGAGTAAGAATGGTGAGTTGGTTGTTCAAACGGTTGATCAATGGAAGGAGAGGCGACGGCAGGGGTGAGCTCTAGACAATACTTGAGCAAGGCATCGATGCACAAACGAAAATGGAAGACTTACCTCATCTAAGGAGGTGCTTGACGAACCGACAAGATTCTCCAATTCTCCCATCCGTCGATCTATATCAACCATCGTCTGCAGCTCAGATTTATGGGGAAGGGCCTCCTCGTTATTCTTGACAACTGAGGTCTCTTCCATGTTCCCGATTTTTGAGGTTATACCCGATTCGAGGACAGCGCCAACTAGTTTTGCCCTTCCTTCCTTCCCCTTTTTGATTCTGTCAAGTCTGGTTCGAACATCCACAAGTCCTCTGATCAGCTCGCCAGGGTCCACATTCTCTTCCTCGCGTTCTTTTTGTATCAGTGGGTTCGAGGGATCAGCCAATTCGTTTTCGAGAGCCGTAAGTTCAATTTGAAGAGCCCTTAGACGATGGGACAGCGGAACAGCACGCGTGATGCCCGAAGGATCGAGCGCAGGCGATCCCAGAGTTGGTGACGGTGGATATTCATAATGTGTACGTGTACGCGCTGTAGAGTAGATCAGGATTACTTGAAGATTTTCAAGGGAAAACTAACGAACACCGTTTCTGCTCTGCCTTCTTAAACCTCTTGCTTGCCTCCTCTGGCCCGATTAAATTACTGAAATCCAGTTCCTCTCTGCCAGAGGGGTCAACTCTGGATTTCGCCCCGCGTGTTGCAACTTCATCATCGCTCGAGTCGCCATTCTGTAGCCAAAATTATTACAATAAGTACCCGAGAAATATGAAAGACATCACTCCTACCGTTATTTGTGTCGCTGGAAATGTGTCGTCCGTTTCGTAGATATCAGGAGCTGTGTCCTGAATTCATGAGTTAGAGAAACGGAGTACAGCGACAAAAAGGACTGACAATATCGGGAAGGTCAGCATATTTGCTCCCACTCATATTCTAAGACCTTGAGAGGGAAGACACACGCGGGATTCTGGAAAGAGGTTGTGCGCAAAAATGTAGATGATCAAAGCCAACGGATAGCTGGAATTTAAGGGAGGTAAAAAAGCGTCACCTGAGCGATTCGAACACTCGCGGTCAAAGACCAACCGCTGATCTACTACAAAGTAGCAGGCGATCCCGTTAACCACTCCGGCAAAGTGACTTCTTCGGCAATTGAAGAATATTATCATTTTATTTATGTAACTTCCCGTTACCAGTCAACTAGACGAACATCAGCAGTCCACAGGTCTTACTCCCATAAGCTTACACACTCACATCCATGAGAAATTTTGACCGGCAACCTCTTTTCATCACTTCTCTTCGCTATACCCATGGCATTCAGCGATAAGCAGCGTCTTCTGGACCGCTCAGCCCCCCAAAATCGTTCTTATGTTTTGGTTATCCATGGTGGTGCTGGAACTATGTCCAAGGAGGGTTCGACACCAGAACAGCGAGCAGCCTATAGAGCGGCATTATCTGAAGCCTTAATATCTGTGAGTTGAAGGCTATGCCCCCCTTCATTGGGATCTAACTTCCTTGGAGGGCCATAAAGTTCTCAGAGAGGGTGGAACTGCCATGGATGCCACGGTTGCTGCAGTGACCGTGCTGGAAGGTCCGCCTATCTACCCTATCATAACAATGTAATACTCATATGTCAGAAAATTCCTCACTTTAGATAACCCATTGTTCAATTCTGCAAAAGGAGCTGTCTTTAATATTGAAGGCAAAGTGAATGTCTTCAATGCTTTCTCAGCATCCAAGTTTGACAACGACGACATCGATTTTATAGATAGAACTGGAGACCTCTTTAATGCTAACGAAGCCGCCGTCATCTTCTCCTGAGATGCCGGCTTCTAGACGTGGACTTGGGCTTACCCTGTTGACACGAACGAAGAACCCTTCGCAAGTTGTTCGGGCGTTGTACCTGTCGCCTGCCCTTGCACCCCACAGTTTCTTGTCTGGCAGTACCGCTGAGACTATCGCGGAATCAGTCGGCCAGACACTTGTTAATCCTTCGTATTTCTTCACGGAGCACCGTTGGAAGGAACATCGTCGCGGTTTAGGTCTTCCCGATGAACCACTTCAGGCCGACTACACGGATTACCCGAACGGGATAAACCTCCCTCTCCCTTTAGACCAGCTTCCAACCGGAACCGTCGGCGCCGTCGCTCTCGATATGCATGGTTGCATTGCTACATTGACTTCGACAGGCGGTAGAACCAATAAACTTGTCGGTAGGGTTGGAGACACGCCCGTTATGGGTGCTGGGTTCTGGGCAGAAGAATGGACACAATCGAATTGGATGAGAAGAATTTGCACTAAACTTACCGGCCGTGATTATACCAAGAGGGCTGTAGGCGTCTCAGGGACTGGGGACGGAGATGTCAGTGTACTCCTTCTTTTCGCGATGATTTTTCTGATGATATACTAGTATTTCATCAGACAAGCCACTGCTGCCACAATCGCTCATCGTGTGCGCTATCTCAACGAAAGTCTGGACAAGGCTGCAAACCGAGCTGTACAGGACCTCGTGAAAGATGGAGGGATTGGAGGTGTCATTGCGCTCGATAACCACGGAAATGGTGAGTTTTTTCCATAAGGAGGTTTACAATTGATGAAATTACATTTCAAAAGTGTCTATGCCCTTGAATTGTCCTGGCATGTATCGTGGAGTTATCAGGGAGGACGGTGTACCTCAAACAGCTATTTTTAAGGACGAAGAGGTTTCGTGAAAAACTGAAAGTACATACAACTGTAAATTGAACTCATGAGCAGTAACGAATAGCTCCTCGTGAATCTTGTCCGATCGTGGTCGGATCACCAAGCTTGGGCTTTGTATGTACGTCGCCTCCAGGACTCGAATTTCCCAGGAGTTTGTCACACTTTCCTTGTTCTCCATGTTCCCATGACCTCGAGTCGGGGAAATCACACCCTATCACACCTTCTCTCTCCTTCCTTATTGGGTGATGGACAAATACTCATCCATTCTGAGCTCAGAACGACTGCGACGAAAACAAGGCGCCTTCCAAATAATTTACAAGGACACCAGAGCACAAGGCCACTACGCCCAATAAATACTCCCCCTCGACCGAAGGATGAGTTCATTCGTTTTCTTTTTGCTTCTGGGACCGAGAAACCTGGTGCTATCTGTCCGAACCCGGACTCCAATATGACCTCTGCCACCAATACCGCATTCTCGGCTGTTTCGTTCATTACTTTCATTCTTGTCTGCATCCCTTTTCCATGGCATCTGCAAGGTTATTTGAATTCTTTGCTTTTCTGCCCTTGACTTGAACGATGTTTGTAGCATGGAACACAGGAACCTGCTTATATATGTTCTGGACGGCCCTGGGTCTTCTTACTTTTTTTATCAACTCTGTCGTCTGGAGCAACGACGCCGTGGACATCGCTCCAGTTTGGTGTGACATTAGCAAGTGCTTCCATCTAGTATTTCAAACTGTTATTTACGATTCACCCCAGCCTCTAAGATCATCATTGGCCTTTCTGTCGCCATTCCTGCCGCCTCGCTGTGCATAAATCACAGGTTGTATTGCATTGCAGCAGTCCGCTCTGTTACGAGAACTAAGGCTGAGGTGACTTGAATGTCCTTACGCCTCATCATACAATGCTGACCATGGTCTAGAAACGACGTGCTATCATCGTCGACCTCGCAATCGGACTTGGAATTCCAGTCATCGTCATGGCCCTCCGTAAGTTTCCCTCAACACTTCGGACACACCTTGGAGGCTGACTTGCCATGAATACAGATTATATTGTCCAAGGCCATCGATACAACATCTTTGAAGAGGTCGGTTGCTTCCCATTCACCTACAACACACCGCCAGCCTATCTCCTCGTTTGGATGGTTCCTATTCCAATCGGTCTAACATCTGGAGCCTATTCGAGTAAATATCTTTCTACCCCCAATCCATGCATCATTTTGCTAATTAGCCTTAGTTATGAGCATCATCGCTTTCCGCAAGAGGCATGCTGAATTCCAAGAGATCCTCTCTGCGAACTCCAACCTGAACTCGAACCGTTTCATCCGCCTAATGATTCTTGCTGCCATTGAAGTCGCTTGCTGCATTCCCTTGGCCATTACAACCATAGTTCTTAATGCCACTCGAGGAGAGGTTCGTCCCTGGGTTTCCTGGGAGGACACTCACTATGGTATGCAGCCGTTTTTTTTTTCTTTGAAGATCCTTTAAAAAATTATTATCTACCAGGATTTTCTCGTGTTGACCAAATCCCCGCCGTAATCTGGAGGTCGGACCCAAATGCGAACACGGGAATCGAAATGACCCGCTGGTTACTTATTGTATGCGGCTTGGTCTTCTTTGCATTCTTCGGATTTGCGGACGAGGCTCAAAAGCACTACAAGATCGCCTTCGATTCCGTCGCCAAGCGTGTTGGTCACACAATGTCGACAGGGAGTACCAAGATTGGAACCGGAATCACAAGCTCGACTGGGTATGTTCACTTTTTTTTTCGAAGGAATGCAGACGGCTTTACATCATTCTCCTAGTTTTAACAAATTCAAGGGCGGTTCTTCGAACATTGCGAGCTCCCAGGGAGCTGGCATGCCTATCTTCATCAGCCAGGAGGTGGTCGAAAAACGTGATTCCTTCGACTCTCTCTCCGATATGACATCGGTTAAGGAGAGCATCTACGGGTCGGAACCTGGATCAAATCCTTCGTCTCCGTTCAACACCCTCACGAAAACCTCTATCGCGCAAAACACGTCAGGGCTGAAACCTCCAGGCACATCATCATCCGAATCAACGCATACTACCTCTACAGTCGTCGAGACTGCCCACCGTCACCAGATCTCGTTCCCTGCCTCAGTCACGCCCTCGGGCTCCTTCCTCGACCTGTCCGCTTCCAAGGAGGGTCCAGGAAATGACAATAAAGTTTAAAGCCTTTTTATTACCATTTGTTCTCCCCCCCTGGTTTAACGTACCCACTGTAGCCATTCAGATTGACCTTTTGTATTTTTATACATACCACTACTAATTACCCCTTACACGTACGGTACACATATAAGCGTACCTCCACTTGTAGCCAGCGAAATTACACTTCTTTTGTCATGAGAGCGACCTGGAATGAACTGAAAACAGGTGGAAGACACTGAGAAGACTAACAAAAAATTTACAACGCAAAATCCGCACTATCTCGAGTCAAGATTATTGTGGTTGAGCCGGTGGCTGAGGTCCTGATCCTGATCCCTTGTTGAGGGCCATTCTTAACCGCTGCCTCAAAGGACTATCCGGCGGATTTCCTATCATCAGGTCTGAGGTTTGAGATGACGCGTCCGATTTTGGGAGTGAATCTTTCTGAATTCCCAAGTCACCAACCGGAACACTTTCTACTTCCTCAAAAACAACGGCAATACGGGTCCATCTTCTGTATCGTGTATACTGCGCAAGGAAAACGTTGTCAGGGCTTACGACAATTGAAAACGAAGTAAAATTACCTTGCCCAAACCACCCCTGTGGCTCTGATTTTCCCACTTGTTATCACCATACACCCAGCCATCGACATCGGTCAACAATTCTTCTTCAGTGTCCTCAGAAACTTCTGAGATGTCGTCGGTCTCGGAAGTTGCAGCAGTATTTTTAGTCGTGTCTGCTGCGGTATTATTCATATGTCCAGCAGCTTTCAAAAGACGGCTGCTATTTGGGGTTTCGTCTTTCGCACTAGGAAGCGGTCGCTCGACCCGACTGAGGCCGCCCCCCTCTTTATGTACGAGGACTCGCCATTCAGGTTCTTCCCATTTCCAAGTGGCAGTCCGTTTTAATCTCCCTCTCTTCTCGTCTGAAAGATACACAGTGGTATTTTCTGGGAGTGAAAATGCATTTGGCGGTGAGAGGGGTTGCTGAGAAGCGGAACACCATGAAGGCCGTTCTCCTGGTAATAGAGCTGCTGTCCAGTCGAGACCCATCCACCAGCGTTGGTTTTCGTATATATTAAAAAGAAAGCGAAGAGATTGGACAGGGGTGGATGAATGCGTCGAGGATTGGAAGGACATTGTGGGAGGGGGAAGGGGGTCCCCACTGATTAAAGCCCATGACTTATAACCCAACCATCTAAACCAGGCGCTGCGCCAGATGATGACGCGGAGGACTACAGCCCACGGGGCACGCCATGTGAGAATAAGAGTTCCGACAATGGCGCATAGGACGCGAAAGGACACGAAAAAAAGGAGGGCGATGTAGGGGATATACGAGATAACCACAACTCGGAAAAGTGTAGGGATTGCAATAGAAAGTGGAGGAATAGATGGCAGAAGGGATTGGATTATAGTCAAGTCTGTGATGATTGTTCGCAGCGAATGCTCTGTGGTTGGCAGCTGCGGATGATGATGTTTCTGTCGCCGTTGAGCGATCACAGTGAAGGCAAAAACAACGAGAGGTAGAAATCGGCTGGAGACTTTGAATCACGGATAATATGACAGGGTGCAAATCACACGTACCGAAGGGTGAGTTCTAGGAATAAACAGAGAGCCCACCAGGCTGTGAGGGCTAACCAACTGTGGTACCAAGATGTGGACCAGCTAGAAACCTGGAAGACGAATTTGCAGGCAGAGATCGCTGGTGCTAGCTGGACAAGGGCCAGGGTCAGAGCAGGCGGCACATTGGACAAGAAATCGGACAAAAGAAAATTGTCCGCGTCGGCGACCATGACGTT